>Ga0101941_1000051_pt1 | contig 332750 bp, 282 predicted proteins | sample DewCreD2012metaG_3_FD_75242 | JGI IMG/M metagenome (GOLD analysis project Ga0101941, IMG submission 75242) | Hot spring sediment bacterial and archeal communities from British Columbia, Canada, to study Microbial Dark Matter (Phase II) - Dewar... ... | reverse complement strand
GCCAGCGGATCATCCTTGGCGGAGGGGTTGGAAGGTAAGGGGGTCTGTGATACCATCGAAGCGTTTGGATATGTGACATTTCAAACTGGGAATTAAATGTGACTCGCCATTGGTAACAACAGGGTGGGAAGGAGTGTTCGCTGCCAATGTAGTTGCACCGTTTGGGGGGGCACTCGACCCGACGCACAATCAAGACCGCGGAAGTGCCACTGGCGTGCCCCATGGAGGGCAGGTCAGTCCGTCCTGACGCACGCCAGTGTGAGTTCCTTACCTTCGAGCGGCAGGAGCCACCTCAATCTCGTACCAGAAGGTCTTCTCATTGCCGATGGTGAACTTGCCGTTTGTTACGGGCAGGGTTTTGCCCGTGCGCCTGCCGTGATGGTCTAAAATATGCACCCTCGCTACACGAATGCCCTTGAGGGTAACACTAGCTTTGACTGGTTCCAGCAGGATCGGCGGTCTACCTTCGTCCAGCAGGGAGGTGCGCGATGGGTTATACACCTGCCCCGTATTCTCCGCCCGTGCGATCGCTGTGAGCAGCAGGCGTCTGGAGCGTGCCAGTGGCTGGTCGTCCAGGCTGGTGACTACCACCTGACAGAAGGGCGTTTGCGCTTCGATGCGTACGCTCTGGCAGTCCAGCGTCTTACCGCCGATAAAGCCGACCGCCCCCTGTGTGCGTGGAGCGTTTATCGTAAACACCCCGTCACGGTTCCACTGCAAGAGCCTGTGCTGGCTGATAAAGTTGTCGTCCGGAACATCCGGTAATGGGCTCTGTGGAGCATCCTTCTTGCAGGCGACACGCTGCATGAGCATCAGCCCGCCGGGCACGATGTCGCCCATCGGGCGCAAGAGCCAGTCGTCCGCGTCCTTGAACGAGTAGATACAGGTATTTCGCGTGGGGGGTACGTCGTTGCGCAGAAACACCAGCGCAGCAGGGATGCGCGCCGCCATGATGTGCGGCTTGTTGCCCACGTCAAAGCTGCCCGCCATGCGCGGCGCCCAGTCACCGCCAGAATAGTCGAACTGCAGCAGCCCGTCCCAGTCCTGCATCGACCCGTACGCCGCCATCAGGACGGGGGCTTCCGCTATCCACTCGTTCATCCAGCAGTTGTTCCACTCGGTGACAATGAAGGGCATGCCTTCCACTTGCTGGCGTCCCATCCACGTGATGGTGGAGCCTGCCGGCTGTTTCACCATCGGACTGTTGTTGAAACGGTTGGTGGGGGAGTAGCCACCCTGCGGATGGTCCCAGTAAGCGTGCCGGTCGATATAATCCAGCTGCGCGTTGGAGAGCACATCGCCAATCCAGTTCTCCCAGTGATTGCTGCCCGCGATGGGCACCTTCACCCCAATGGAGCGCAGGTAGTCGTAAATCTCCTTGAAGGTTGCCGTCTGCACCTCATACAAGAACCGTCCCACCGTGGGGTTTTTCTGGCGCAGCAGGTCGGGCACGCTGCCCTGCGGTCGGCTGACGCCCTTTTGATTACACCATTCGGTGAACAGGTCGTTTATCTCCTGAATGTACGATGGTGGCAGTGCGCTGTAGCCTCCCACCCAGAACAGGGTGCTTTCGTTGATAATCTCCATCATGGCGATAGTGGGTTCGTCCACATACCGCGTCTTTGTGTAGGGGTTGTAGTGGGTGAGCAGGTCGTGTGCATATTTCTTTTGCAGTTCGATCAGCCGACGGTTATAGTGGGCGGCGATTTTCGCGCCGTTTTCCAGTGTCTCCCAGTCGCGCACGCCGTCATCCCGCTGGAACTTGCGGTGCACCAGCAGGTCCATGTAGATATAGATACCGTGCCGTTTGCACTGGTAGATGAAGTAGTCCAGCCGGTCCAGCATCTCCGGCGAGAGGTTGAGCGTGCTGGTGGGATGGTTTCCGAAGATATTGGGTTGCGCCCAGCTGGCATCCATGTGGTGCAGGCGCACCATATTGCATCCGAACTTTGCCAGACGCGCCGCCGTGCGTTCCGCGGTGCTCTTATCCATGAACACATTGCCTGCCACGATGTTGACGCCCCAGAAGCGCACGGGCGTGCCGTCTTTGAACACAAACTTACCGCCCTTGACCGTGACAAAGCCGTGTTTGCCCGCGGGACGGTGCAGATAGCGCGAAAGGTCTACGACGGCGGGTTTACTGTAATCGTCGGGCGAGCTGTCCAGCGGGTACCACTCGCGGGTATCGGTTCGCGATTCGGTGGTGGGTTGAAGGGGGTTGTTTTGCATGTCGAACGCCTCCAGTCGTAAGTCGTCGAACCACACGGTGCCGGTTGCGTTGTGCAGACCAGCAATGAGAGACACGCGCACCGCACCGGCGGGCACCTCGTAATCGCGGGTATAGAACGTCCAGTTGGTGGTGCCATCGATATCGAAGCCCGGCGGGTAGCCACCGACCAGTTGACCGTTCGCGTTATAAAAGGTGACCTGCAGGCGGGCTTTCTCCCACGGGTTTGCCCCCATCTTCACGTCCTGCGTGCGCATCCAGCCGGACAGTCGCACACGCTTCGTGCCCGCTGGCAGCAGGCAGTCCTGTCCGGCTATCGTCCAACCGGGGGAACTGGTGGAGATGCGCAGGCAGTTCCGCCCTTCTCGGGCGCCTTCGCTGACTATTTGAGCCTCGCCGGGCAGCGACCAGCCGGTTCCCCCCTTCTCGAAGTCGCCGTTCAAGAGCATATTGGGTGCGCTTCCAGCGGGCAGGGTGACTGCCAGCAAGCACAGGGCTATCCACGGTCGCATCGCTCCACCTCCTCTTAAACGTTTCAGACAAAGGTTTCGAGGAGCAGTGCGGGATTCCTGCAGGCGATTGACCGTAAGGTCTTCTTTATCGTAGAATCGAAGTGCCATGTTGCCGACCGATACGCGTAAACAGGAACCGTGGCGTGTGCTATGGGAGTATCGGCAGATGCTCGCCAGTTGCACCGATGAAGAGCTGCAGGACATCTACTTTCATATCGACGTGCTGCAGTATCCGGAGCGTTACCATGCGATTCTGGACGAGTTGAACCGTCGTGGGTTGCAGCCTGTGTCAGGTGTCGAGCCTCCAGTAACCGTGACAGATATTCCCGAGCGGGTGTTCGCTGTGTCCTGCCTGCGGGCGCGCCCGTTGATGGCAGCGGTAGTCGCTTCGACGTTGCTCGCAGCGTATACGGCTTCGATTACCTTTCTGTTCTGCCTGCCGATTTATCTGCTGGCGGTACCGTTCAAGGTGTTGAACCAGGTGAGTGCCTTTTTCTATCTGCTCTGCTTTCCTTTCGCTCCCATCGCCGCTGCCGGCTTCGGCAGGAGGGCAGGGGGCAAGGGCTGGTATAACGTGGCGGTGGCACTGGGTGTCGCGCTGGGGATCATGATGTTCGCAGGCACAGGGGCACTGCACACGGTGGTGGAGGCGCTGTTCCGCTCTTATCGGTCAGGGGGATTGTCGTTGCCTGTGGGCTACTGAGCTCCTTGATTTTTGGCTTGCAGTCTCGTATAATTGCGGTGGAGGACAGTGCGTGACGGTCAATGCGGTGTCCTGCTGTTCTTTTTTCGCTCATCTCGGCACTTGAGGAGTAGCCTTTATGCCTGCCAGCACCACGATAGAGATCAAGCTCTCGCACGACGAGATAAAAATAGAACCCGGTGGCACTGCACAGCTGCAGGTAGAACTGGTGAACACCTCGGACCAGCCCGATACCATCGGTCTGGAGGTGGAAGGGCTGGACTACGAATGGGTAGCGATACCCGTACCTACCATCACATTGGGACCGCGCTCGCGAGGCAGCGAGAAGATACTACTCAAAATACCACGACGCAGTGAAAGCACGGCAGGGGCATATCCCTTCGTGGTGCGAGCGCGCTCACTGGAGACAGGCGATACCGCCGTCGCGCCTGTAACGTTGCTGGTAGAGCCTTTTGCCGCCCTGTCGGTGGAGCTGTATCCGCGCCGCGGCGTGTGTACCTACTGGAAACCCGTCACTGAGTTCGAGGTCACCGTTCACAACCTGGGCAATACCCCGCTGGATGTAAGGCTGTATGCCAGCGACTCCGACGATGTAGGGGTATACACTTTTGAGCGCGAGGTACTGAGTTTGCAGGCGGGGGCATCGGAAACCGTGGTGCTGAGTGCGGAGCCATCTCACCGCGCCATGATTGGTCGCAGCCAGATTGCCTCTTTTACCGTCACCGCGCGTTGCGTGGATAATGCGTATGTGGCAGTGCATACGCAGGGGCAGTTATATACCCGTCCACTGGTCTCGCCGGTAACGCTGAGTGTGCTGGCTTTGCTCGCGCTGGTGCTGGGCGTGTGGGCGTTGACCCGCCCCAAGCCCGTGGAGATACTGGAGTTTGCGGTAGACCCGCCGGTTATTCAGCAGGGTGGCACTGCGGTGCTCCGCTGGCATGTGACGAACGCCTCCGAAATCAGCATTACTCCCGACATCGGCGTGGTGAAGGAGAACGCTGGCAGCCGGCAGGTGCTTCCTGCGCACACCACAACCTATCATCTGGTAGCCCGCGGAAGAGGCGGGGTTGTCGAGAAAGAGGTGGTGCTGACTGTTCAGCCTGCGCCGGAGCCACCCCTGCCAGCCATAGTCTCTTTCAAAGCGGAGCCAGCGCAGGTGACCAAAGGGGAGCCAGTGACGCTCAGCTGGCAGGTGCAAAATGCGACGAAGCTGCTGCTCAGCCCTCTTGGGGAGCTGGACCCTTTGCTCACCTCTGTGCGTGACACTCCTGCGGTGACCACGACCTACACTCTGGTCGCCATCAACACTGCCGGACGCAAGGTGGAAAAGAAGCTCACGGTGAAAGTGCGCGACCCAAACGCGCTGGAGGTGCTGGAGTTCAAGGCAGAGCCATCGGTTATCACTGCTGGCGGCAGCGCCACCCTGAGATGGCGGGTTCAGGCTGCCTCCCGGGTCGTCATCGACAACGGGGTAGGTGAGGTGCCTCCGCAGGGAGAGACCGCTGTATCGCCGACGCAGGATACCACCTACACGCTCACGGCAATCAACGATGCGGGAGACGTGGTGACCAAAAGCGTGAAGGTCACGGTCACTGCTACTCCGCCGGTAACCACGCCCCCGTCTGTTAATCCCACTCCACCGGGGCGCTAAGGCTGTATAGCGGTTACTAACTCATCGTGGGGGCTACTGCTGCGCTGGCGACGAGTCTGATTGCTTTACAAGGCGAAGCAAAGAGTTGCTTTGCAACAGGTACCAGCCGCTTCGGGGCAATCGCCAGACGGGTTGCGAGACCCGCCAGATGGCTTTACCCTGCTGTAACGATGCCTTCCTGTCCTCCGTCTCGACACGCCATGTCCCGGCGGGAAGCCATACCTGTGCTTTCCCGTTGGGAGGGGTTATTTGCACCTCATCTGATTCGCTCACGGCTTCGGTAAACGCTTTCCACAATGCGATGGGTTGTGGCTCAGCCAGGCGCGCGAAGGTCGCCCGAAGCATGGAGCTGCCGTACACGCCGTCGACGTACAGCGCCAGCCCAATCAACGTGCCCATGCCCGCGGCATCTGTTCGTCTGAAGTCTTTTTCTGGGAACCCGATGGTTAACCAGACGTTGCGCAGGGGCACGCAGCGTTGGTTCACAAAGCGGCGCACATCCGCAACAGAGGTACCACACGTATCTTCAGGTAAAAGCTGACCACTTTGCAAGAGCGGTTCCACCCATGTCATGAACAGACGTTCGCCCATATAGCCGTTCGCCCATGGTTCAGGCGCGCTGTAGCCTGTGATGCCTGGAATGAGAGCGTGCGAAAACTCGTGCGCCACTTCGCGCAGCCATTCCAGCGGTTCATGAATCTCCTGAATCGAGTAGACATAGAGATTGTTGCGCCACTGCTCGCCGCCAGAGTTGCCCTGTCGGCACAGCCAGACGTTCAGCACACGCTCACCCTGCAGGTTCACCTGAAGACGCAGCCTCATCCACGCGATTTCCTGCAGTCGGAGAAGCAAACGACATACCTTCTGGACGACAGGCAGGTCTTCGGCTTGCTGGGCGTATACGCGAAAGCGCAGCTCCGGCTGTTTCAGATGGTCGGTGCGGAAGTAACCGTAGCAGGCGACGGTGAACAGCCAGCCATACCTGGGGTCGGTTTGGGCAGTTTTTTGCCGGTTCCAGTGTGGGGTAAGTACGATGGCTGCGGTGTTTGCAGCAAGAGGCTTCAGCGTCAGGCTCTCGAAACCAGCGGGTTGCGGGGAGGTTAGTATAGAGGGGGGAGAAGGCTGCATGGTCTCTGCACCTGCTCCCCCGACGACGGCAGCCAGAAGTATGATTACAGGGGTGAAAGCCACTCCTCTGTTGCGGCAAAGGCGTTGTGGTTGTGTATGGATTCTACCGATTCGCATTCCACCTTAAACCGCCGTATGCCCGGTAGATGCCTCAACGCCAGTACCGAGTCGCGCAGTATGTCCTCCACGAATTTGGCATTGTCGTATGCGGTTTCCGTAACGTATTTCTCATCGGGTCGTTTGAGTACAGGATACAACGGACTGCTGCCCTGTTCCTCCAGAAGCGTACAAAGGTCTTCCATATCTAAGTCGCGGGTAGAAGGTAACAGCTCGATCTCGACGCGGATATAGGCACGCTGATTGTGTGCGCCGTACAGGGCAATCTGTTTGCTACAGGGACACAACGATTTCACCGGCATGTTCACCCGTACCAGCCGGGTCACGCTGCCGTTCTCCATGGTCACCGCCCACTCGACATCGGCATCCAGCCAGCCTGTTGCACCCGTGATGGGGGCACGTTTGCGCAGGAAATACTTGAATCGCATGGTGATTTCGGCGCGATCGGCGTCCAGCACGTTACGGGCGCGGTCCAGCACCCGTTGCAGCTCGTCCAGCGTGAGGGGATATTGCGCGGACTCGTCCAGTATCTGCATCAGCCGGCTCATGTGCGTTCCCTTCTTGTTGGGCTGCAGGGATACCGCAAAGTCTACCGAAGCGACGGTATGAAAGGCACCGTTCTTCCCACTGGCAATTTGGACCGGCAACTGTACTCCCCGCACGCCCACCCGGGGAATAGGCACCTGCCGACGGTCTTCCAGGTTGGCTACGTCGGGCAGTGAAACGACAAATCGGGTTTCTATCATCTCCATCTCCGACAAAGTTGGTTTGCTTCCCTAGATTACCCCCTGTCGGTAGCGCGAGTCAACGGTTTGCTCTGTTTCGGGGTTTTAGACACCGACTTCCAGAATGTCACGTGCGCCTCCGCTACCTTTTCCATACTGAAATGCCGCACGGCGCGTTCTCTCGCCGCGCAGGATAGCGCCTTCCAGGTGTCGGTCTGCTCCGAGAGCAAACGGATATGTTGCGCCAGCTGGTGGGCATCTCCTTCTGGAAACACAAATCCTGCTTCCCCGATGACGCGAGGTATCTCACCGCTGTCGGAACCAATGACGGGCACACCGCACGCCATCGCCTCCACCAGCACCCTGCCAAACTGCTCCTTCCAGCGCGGCGTGGTGCGTGAGGGCAGCACCAGACCGTGGAGAGACCGCAGGAAATCGGGCACCTGTTTGGAGGGGACAGCTCCCACCCAGTGTACGCGGTGGGCGATGCCCAGCCTCTCCGCCTGCTTTCTCCAAACAGAAACGTCGCCCTCTCCGCCAATCCAAGCCTCGCAGCTGTCAGGGCATTGCCGCAGGCTCTCCAGCAGCACATCGATCCCTTTCGCGGGAACCAGCCTTCCCAGATAACCCACACGAAACGGTGGTGTGGCAGCAGGAGTGGCAGGCGTGAATGTTTCTGTGTCCACCCCGTACTGCGGGATAATGTCTATCGGGATGCGAAACCCCTTCTGTTCGAGTACCCCGGCGGCATCGGCGTTTCCGGCAATCACGCCACTGAGTATCCTTGCGAGCAACTTCTCAAACCAGCAAAAGGGCGGGGGATACCGGCGATAGATATTCTGCCAGCAAAAGGCAACGGTGTCCGCTGCGATGCGGCGTGCCGCCAGTGCCGCGTGAAAAGTCGCAAAATTATACACCTCTTCATCGATATGCACGAGGTCAGGACGCAATTCTCGAATCAGGCGGGGCAGTAGTGGGGCGTAGTACAGATGATACTGTCCGTTCCACCGCAGAGGGGTTACTTTCAGCGTGTAGTTGCGGGGATACACCTCTTCCAGTGTCAGCCGTCCGACGTGTGGCTCGTTCCAGTAAGGAGGAACCACCACTGTCAGTTCCTCCACATCACGCTGGGCGGTGATATGCTCGTATTGTTTGTGATAAACAGCGCGGACGGCAGCTTTCGAGAAGAGCAATACGCGCATCGCTTCTTCCTTGCGAAGAGAGAAAGGCCCCAACCGGGAGCGTTTTATTCGTGTCATTGCGAGGGGGGCATCACATCCGAAGCGACCCTTTCTCTGTCCTCAGATTGCTTCATTCGTCGCCCCCGCATCGCAACGCCCCTGATCTTCGCCCTCCTTAACACCGCGCGGATGGTGGTTTATATCACCGCGGCGCTCCCGGACCTCCTGTCCTGCCCGGCATCTCCTGCGCCTTTCTTTCCTTCGCTCCTGCTGGAGGTCTGAAAGCGAAGACCGAATCCGGCAGGTTGGGGTTAATCTGCTGCGACAAGACGGTGAAGTTAATGGTTTGTGCTACCTTCTGAGTTCCCTGGCTCTGGGAAGCTTCCAGTGTAATCTGGCGCAGCGTGTAGGTCGCCTTGTCGATAAAAGCGGTCGCCTTCACACTGAACGAGCTCGTTCCATCTTGCGACTGCCCGGAGCGGGTTGACTGGAGCACGAACACCGGCTTGCCCCCCACGTTGCGGTCTGGCAGCTTCTTACCATCCATACCAAATATCGCCTGCAGCTGTGCGCCAATCTGCGAAGGGTCGCCGGAACCGATGCCGCTCATGCCTGCTTGTTGTGCAAAGGAAGCAGGAGCTGGCATCTTCATGTATTCCTTGTCCTTCGGGGAGTAGAGATACATCGTCTTGCCGTCGCTATACACCTGCAGGCTGTCACTGCCCTGAACGATGGTGACTATCTTATTCGGGGCTTTATACTTGGTGGAGATAGTGCTCGTTCGCTTCTGGCGTTGTCCGCCCATCTGGCGGGTCTCGGTCAGCGATGCCTGTGCCTGGTAGCTCTTCGCATTCTGGTAGACAGCTGCCACCTTGCTCAGGATGGTCTGAACATCCTGCGCCGAGGTGGGCACGCTTGCGAGCAACGCGCCTGCCGCCAGCAGGCAGGTGAAAAACTTTGTTCTCATGGAACCTGACTCCTTCCGGTTGATGCTATAGAAGTATACGCATTCTTGCGCCAAAATGTCAAATCCCCTATCGTACCGTTATGGGGCGCCGTCCTCCGCCGCCGGGTCGCTGAGCAGGCGGGTCTATCGGGATCATCACCCGTATACCGTCTGATACGCCAACTGCGCTGGTCAAGCCTGCGCCGTTCACCGCTCGCACGGCGACGTAGTAGGTCTTGCCATGAGCCAGACTGACGTTAAAGGTGGCTGCGGTTCGTATCCCCACGTTTGTCCAGTTCATGACATCGGTGCCTCCGGGCGTGGTGCCGATTGCCACGTCGTAGCGGAAGATGCCCGTTTCCAAATCACTGCTCCACCAGCGCGCACGCAGGGTGGTCAAACTGCTCTGCACTGCACCGTCATCCCATACCTGTGGGGCTTCCGGAGGGGTGATGTCGGGTTGCATATCGACGGGACCCAGCCAGAAGTCCACCCCAGGCGTATCTGCGCCCGCCACCACTTCTACCCACTCGTACTCTTTACTGTAGCCAAATGCGGTGGCTTTAACGCGGTAATAACCGGGCGGCAGATTCGGGATACGCCACAAGCCGTAGTCCTGGGCGGTGGTCACCTTGCGGGTGGTGCCCACCATGGCACGCGCCTCGATTTGCGCGCCCTGCACCGGTGTACCGTTGAAGTAAACCTGCCCCGACAGGCAGCCGACGGTGGCGTTACGAGCGTTCTGCTCCAGCAAGGTTTGGCGCACGTTGATACGTCCAAAACCGTAACTGGGCACCCAGCCGCCGTCCGCACGCCCCTGCGCATTGTCTGCACCGCGCTGGATGGCACGCCACACCTGCAGATTGCCACCAGGCGTGTTGACCGTAATGCCCTTATACTCCGCATACAATGCTGCCAGTCCGGCGACGTGGGGACACGCCATGGAGGTGCCAACCTGGTAGCCGTACATGTAGAACTCCTCGCCGAAAGCATCGGGCAAGGGCACGGGGTAACTGGGCGCGGTAGAGTAGATGGTGAAGGCTTCCGGCCATAAGATGCCGTCATCGTCCTCTACCCATAGCACGCTGCCGCCGGGTGCGCTCACACCAATGTAGTCCCCGGTTCCCGCATAGAGCGCATTGGGGAAGTCGTCTAGGATGCCTGTGGGCGAAACGGCAAGCACCTTACTGTTGGCAGCGGGATAGATATTGCCGATGTTGCCGCCACCCTGGCCCGACTCGTTAGCCGCGGCAATCAGGATACACCCCTTGTAGTAGGCGTAATTCACCGCGTCCGCCAGAATCTGCGGATAACTCGTTGTGCCCAAGCTCATGTTGATGATGGGTATTCCGTTATCCGCGCAGTAAATAATGGCTTCCACCAGGTCTGTATCCTCACCCGTACCGGACGCATCGATTATCTTGATGGGCACTATCTGTGCGTTGTATGCCACGCCTACCACGCCCTCGCCGTTATTGACTGCGGCTGCCGCAATGCCCGCCACATGCGTACCGTGCCCGTTTTCGTCGGTGAAATCGGGGTCGTAGACACCCCCGAAGATGCTACAGCCGAGACTCCAGTCGATCTGCCCACCATAGGCGGAGTCGGTGCTACTGCCACCTGCGTTCTTGAAATCGGGGTGGTAGGGGTCTACGCCGCTGTCGATGACGGCGATGCGGATCGCGTTACGTGGCTTGTTGGCGGCGGTGTAATACCGATTGGGATAGATTCGCCAGCCTTCGTATGCCTGAATGATATGCATATCCCAGAGCGTTGGATACAGGTTGGGTATTCCCGACAGCCAGCCGTCCTCGTACGCACGGAACTTCGGGTCGTTCGGCTCGGGAAGCAGGGTGCGCACGATATACACAGGCTCGGCATACAGCACCTCTGGCCGTTTCTTCAGCAGGTCTACTGCCTGTGACACCGGTACGTCCTTCGGTAAGCGCACCACCGCCCAGCCGATTCGGTCTATCGTGCGTTCTACTCTGGCCCCTTTGAGGGCAGGGATGCTGTCCAGCACCGGCTGCACGGCTACCGCCAGTGCCGATAAGCGGCTATTTGGGGATAGGCTGTTCTGTGCTGCTTGCACCAGTTGTGGGCGCAGCTTCACCCGCACCTGCCCCTCACGGTACTCTACCACAGGGGTCTCTTTCGCGGCTAATGGCGATACTGGCACTCTCAAGGGTGCAGAGTATGCGCTGAACGACACGAAGAGTAACAGTAAAACAGATTGATAAAGCCTGCCACCAGGCATGGATGACCACCTCCTGAAAACTCTATCAGGTACATCATAAATGGATACTGCGCTTTTGTCAATATCGCCAGCCAAAACCCGTGATTCAGGGTAGTTTTGCTATTGCAGCTGCTGTGCGATGCGCTGAATCGCGGGGTAGGGAGCGCTGGTCTTGAAACCTGCTGTTTCAAAATGCGTGCGCGACGCCACGTAGCCCTCCTGGCGCAGCCTCTGCACGAGCGCGTCCACCGGCGGCAGGTGACCGAGACGAGTGCGCTTGCCCAGCTCCGGTGCAGCATAATAACCCGCCGGCGAGTCGGCTTCGTCAGCCATCAGCCTCAGCAAGCGCAGGACTGCCTGATGCCCTGCTTTGCGTGCTTCCACGCTCATCAGATGCAGGAACTCGCGGTCGTAGAGTGTCCCTGTCCACAGCGGTCCCGCCCATTGCACGTCTTCGCTATCACACACACGGCATCTGCCTACCGTGACGTGAAGGGGCAGGGTAGTCTGACTGAAGCAGTTCATGCACTTCGCCAGCCAGCCAATGTGCTGGATAGGGAATTGCGAGGAACCGTAACGCAACCGCACGGCAATGCGCATCGCGTAGCCCTCATCCAGCACAAACAGCGGGTCGTAATATAGCCCGCGTTCGCCCGCGCTTTGCTGAAGCGCACCGATAAGCACGCGCGCCCCGATTTCATCGGCGCACTCCCATGGGCGCGTCACCGCCCCGTAGTGGCGAACGGCCGGCTCGCGTAACTTGCCGCACAACGCCGCCATGTCTGTTGCAGTCAGATACAGCACGCCGTCCCAGCGAGGTACCAGCGACGCCGCGTGCCAGTAGACGGAAGGACTGCCGAAAGCGTCCAGGTCCACCCAGTCCCATCGCTCATCCCGCAGACGCATGGCGTAGCACAGCCGATGAACCTGTTCGCACGTGACCTCTACGTGCACGTCGGCGGGGATGGCATTCAGACTCAGGTTCTGGCGTATCGCCTCCACCGCTGCGGGGTTTCCGTCGTTCAGCACAATGCGTTCTACCGGTGCCTCCAGCGCATAGCGGATGCCTCGCGTGCCGACGCCCGCCATGAGGTCCACGACATGCAGACGTCGTTCCTGCAGGTCTGCCTCCGCACGCAGCGCAAGCACGCCGAAATCCCGGGCTAGGCGAGCACGGGGGTTGAAGAAGAGGTCTGGAGGCACCTCGAAGTGAGCGTGTCCTTCCTGTAATCGAACGCACTCTGCGCTCATCACAGAAACTCCGCACAGATAGTGTTCGCTATTGCCAATCCTTTGGGAGTAATACGCCAGCGTTCGGGGGTGACCTCCAGCAGACGCAGTCGCCGTAGTCGCTTTATCTGGTGTGCGTAGCGCTGCGCCAGGTCCACACCATATCGTTCTTCCACTACTCTGACGTCTACCCCGTCACGCAGGCGAAGCATCAGCATGATGGTCTCGCCCAGAGAGGCACTGGCGTCCAGACGTTCCTCCTCCTCCACCAGTGGCAGCCCCTCCCGTACCGCCTGTAAGTAGCGGCGCGGGTTGCTCAGACATTTCCAGCGCACGCCCTGCCGGTACGACACCGCACCTGGACCAAAACCGAGATATTCCTCGTTCAGCCAGTACACGATATTGTGCCTGCAGCGGTAGCCCGGTCTGGCGAAGTTGGAGATTTCGTAGTGTTCGTAGCCTGCGCGGGTCAGGGCGCGGATGGCGTACAGGTACATGCGCAGGTCGGTTTCCTCGTCGGGCAGGTTGAGCCTTCCGCGTCGGTGCAGGGTATAGAAGGGCGTATTCGGCTCGATGGTCAGTGAATAGCAGGAGATGTGTTGCGGCTGGAGACTGATTGCCATGCGCAGGGTGCGTTGCCACTGCTGCATGGTCTGACCGGGCAGGGCGAACATCAGGTCGATGTTGATGTTCTCAAAACCCGCCTGTCGGGCAGATTCAAAGGAGCCTATCGCCTCGCCGGCGGTATGGATGCGCCCAAGCGTGCGCAGCAGCTGGTCGTCAAACGCCTGCACGCCCAGGCTGAGCCGATTGAACCCTGCCTGCCGCAGCACGGCATAGCGGGCACGGTCGGTCGTCCCGGGGTTCGCTTCAAGGCTGATTTCCGCATCGGGTAGTACGTTGAACCGCGAGCGGATCGTGTCCAGAATACGGATAATGCCTTCGGGTTCGGGAAAAGAGGGCGTGCCCCCGCCGAAAAAGATAGTTGGTACCACGACATCCCCTGCATGGGTGCTTTCAATGTGAGAGCATATCGCCTGCAGGGTGTCGCGCACAATGCCACCGCGCCAGGCATAGGTGTTGAAATCGCAGTAAGGGCACCGCCGGGCGCAGAAGGGTATATGCACGTATATGGACACCTGTTTGGGGTTCATGGCTCTCCAGAGGGAATTATAACACAAAGAAGCAGGGGACATTGCAGCCCCCTGCCGGTCACTGGGTCTCGAAAAGACGTTTCAGCGCATTTTCCAGCATCGTCAAACCGGCGTAGCCTGCGGTTCGCCCGCGCAGATTGCCGTCCCGGTCGAACAGATAGTAGGCGGGTACCCACTGGTTTTCAAATGCCTCTGCTACCCGGTGCAGGTTGTCGATGCCGCAGGGCTGGGCGATACCCAGCTCCAAAGCCTTTTGCCGAACGGTCTCCACATCCGTCTCCCATTCTGCACGGGGCATGTGGATGGCGATGACCTTCAGCCCGACGGGTGCGTAAAGGTCGCGCCACTGGTTGACCTTCGGCATGTTCTCGTGGCAGAGATGGCAGCTCACCGACCAGAAATGCACGAGCACAGGATTACCCTGCAGAGCCTCCCAGTCGGGTTCTCCGTTCAGCCAGCCGGTGACGCCCTTCAGGTCAGGCATTGGCGTGCCGATGCGCAGCGGCATGGCCTAGCCTCCGGGTGTCAGGGTCTTCTGCCCGGGCTTCCAATCCGCGGGGCAAAGACCGCCGGTCTGCAATGCCTCCAGCACCCGCAAGGTCTCGTCGACACTGCGCCCGACGTTCATGTTGTGGATGACCGCGTACTGCAGGATGCCGTCAGGGTCAATGATAAACAGTCCGCGGAGCGAAACCCCTTCTTCTTCGACAAGCACGCCGTAGTCACGCGAGACCTGCTTCGTGATGTCCGAAGCCAGCGGAAACTTCAAGCCGGCGATGCCGTTCTTCTCGCGCGGGGTGTTAATCCACGCCCGATGCGAATAAACGGAGTCGACGGACACCCCCAGCACATCCGCCCCCAGCGCCACGAACTCTTCGTAACGGTCGGAGAGCGCGGTGATTTCGGTAGGGCACACAAAGGTGAAGTCCAGCGGGTAGAAGAACAGTACCAGCCATTTGCCGCGATAGTCCGAGAGTGAAACCTTCGACTGGAGCTTGTCCATATCGGCAGTGGTGAACATGGTGAAATCAGGGGCAGGTTTGCCCACTTTGGCCTTGCAGCAATAAACAGTCTCTTGCTGTTGCATGTGAACCTCCTCCTTTTCACAATCAGGATGCCGTTATCTGGTGGATTGCGCCTGACATTCCGGACACACGCCGAACCAGTCCACCCGATGCGTGCTCACACGGAAGCCTGTTATCTGCTCTATATGCAGTGTTGCTGTGGCATCGATCACATCAGGCACATCGGCAATACGTCCGCACTTTTCGCAGACGATATGCTGATGGTCGCCGGGATTCCCGTCGAAGCGGGATTTTCGGGACCCCACATCGACCTGAGCCACCAGCCCCTCCTCGTGCAGACGGTTTAGCAGGCGATAAACGGTACCCAGACTGATATTGGGGATGATTTGACGTGCCTGTTCATACACCCAGTCCGCGGTGGGATGGGTGCTGGTGCTCCGAACAATATCCAGCACAACCTGTCTCTGCCGCGTGTTCCTCATCCGTTTGCCTGTTACAAATAGTATTCGTTCCTATTTTCACGTTCATTATACACTCTTTTCATCCAGATGTCAAGTTACGCGATGGTGTCGGGTAAACCACGTCATACGCACCCTGATGGCTGGAAGCGACGCTCCACGCAGGACAAAACCTGCTTCCACAGGCTTCTAGCCTCAGGGGGAGACTTCATACCGTGCTGTATGGGAACTTCCGCGTCACCGAGACATTCTCTCCAAAAACACCCGGAAACCTCTTGACAATTTATCCCGACCTGCGTTAGGATTGTTGTAGTCAACCTGAAGTGGCGGCGACCGAGAAGGGCGGAGGATACCTCCTGTTACTCACCGCCTGCTCTCCTTCAAACCTTCACCTCCCGTTGACCTCATCTTGGCGAAGGAGGGTTTCATCCATGCGGGCCATACGCACCGCGCTGGTGCTCTCTCTGCTTCTTAGCTGCAGCGGGGGCATCTTGGCGCAATCTTTCAGCTATCAGGGAATGCTCAAGAGCACGGGTATCCCTGCCAGCGGCGACTATGACTTCCAGTTCAGCCTCTGGACGGCGGTTACAGGAGGCAGTCAAATCGGGTCGACACTGACCCGGACGAACATCTCTGTACAGAACGGGCTGTTTACCGTGAGTTTGGACTTCGGGGCAGTGTGGAACGGCAGTGACCGCTTCTTGCAGATTGGAGTGCGACCGGCGGGTTCGGGCAATTATACGACGTTGTCGCCGCGGGTGCGGGTGACAGTGACGCCGTATGCGGTATATGCGTTGACCGCCCCCTGGAGCGGCATCAGCGGGATGCCTACGGAGTTTGCCGATGGCATCGACAACGACACCACCTACAGCGCGGGAGCGGGTTTGGTGTTAACCGGCACGACCTTGTCCATCGCGACGGGTGGGGTGGTCACTGGGATGCTGGCGGACGGTGCGGTAACGACCGCGAAGATAGCGGATGGTACGATTGGCACGGCGGACCTTGCCAGCAGTGCGGTGACCGATGCGAAGTTGTCCGGGACGGGCGTGACGGCGGGCACTTACGGTTCGGCGACGCAGGTGGGCGTGTTCACCGTGAACGCGCAGGGTCGGATTACTTCGGCGAGTAATACCGCCATTTGGGGGGTGTCGCCCGGCGGTGCGGCGGGCGGTGACCTGAGTGGGAGTTATCCTAACCCGACTGTGGCTGGATTGCGGGGGCGACCGATCGGCACCAACGCTCCAACGAGTGGTCACGTTTTAAAATGGGATGGCAGTGCGTGGTCGCCTGCGGCGGATAATGTGGGTGGCTTGACGCTCCCGTTTAGCGGGAGTACGGCGGTGGACTCCAACGCGGTGTTCCGCGTGACAAATACCGACGCGCGCAGCGAAAGCTTTGGTTTGTGGGGGCAGAGCGAAAGCCCCTCAGGTCGTGGCGTGTTCGGCTGGGCCACTGCCACCACCGGTGCAGCCTTTGGCGTCTACGGGAAGAGCGACGGGCCGGGTGGTAGTGGCGTGTTCGGCTTTGCGTCCAACACATCCGGCACCAACTACGGTGTGTTTGGTGAGAGCGCAAGCCCGTACGGGATTGGTGTATTCGGATGGGCTTTCGCCACCAGCGGTAGCCCAGAAGGTGGCTACTTCCAGAGCGATGGCCCCTCTGGGACTGGAGTGGTCGGCTATGCCACCGCCTCCAGCGGCGAGACCAGGGGAGGGTATTTTCGGAGTGACAGTCCGCAGGGGCGTGGCGTTTACGGCTTTGCAACCTCCCCCAACGGCTTGACGGTCGGGGTGTTTGGACACGCGACCTCTCCGGATGGCTTCGCAGGGTACTTTGTAGGCCGCGGCTACTTCTCCAACAACGTGGGCATCGGAGCCAGCTTCCCGACCCATCGGTTGACCGTGACTTCGGGTGATCAGGAGACGATGCGGTTGATTGGTCCGGGTAGCCCGTATGGTCAATCAGCCCGCCTGAACTTCGGCGATGGCGATCATGTGTATCTGGAGGAAGACGCGGACGATAATCTCACCATCTACACAAGGCTGCGCACCGCCATTATGGGTGGTAACGTCGGTATCGGCACACTCTCACCCCAAGGAAGGCTCCATGTGGTAGAAGGTAGCACTACGGGAGCGGGCATAGTTGCCATTTGCACTGCGCTTAGCGGTGTTACTCACGGCGTGTGGGGGCAGAGCGACAGCACTTCCGGGATTGGTGTAATCGGCTATGCCGCCGCTGCCGGCGGCACGAACTACGGTGTATATGGTTATAGCGGCAGCCCGGAGGGCTATGCTGTCTACGCCAGCGGGCGACTTGCTGCGTCTGGCATTAAGCAGTTCCATATAGACCACCCGCTGGACCCTGAAAACGCCTACCTGAACCACTACTGCACCGAAGGTCCGAAGCCGACGAACGCCTACTCGGGCAACGTGATAACCGATGCCAGAGGCTACGCCACTATTACCTTGCCTGACTATTTTGAGAGCATCAACCGCGACTTTCGCTACCAGCTCACCGTGATAGACAGCAGCGATGACTTCGTGCTGGCAAAAGTCGTGCGCGAAATCCAGAACAACCAGTTCGTCATCCGCACCAGCAAGCCGTTCGTGAAGGTCTCGTGGCGTGTGGAAGCCATCCGCAACGACCGCTGGGTGCGGGAGTACGGCTTCCAGACCGAGCAGGACAAAGCGGGCGATCTAAGAGGCAAGTACATCCATCCCGAACTGTACGGCCAGCCGAAGGAACTGGGTATTCATTATCATCGGATACCGGAGCCGGTGCAGCCGGTGAAGCAGTAGCCCTCTTTACGCCGCACGCCCAGCAAGGCACGGTAGCGAACGCTCCCGTGACCTCTACGAACACGCTTGCTCCAGCTAAACGTGTTGGGGTATGATTCCAGCGTGGCGTCATCTTAGTATGGAGGAAGTGATAGTGCCAGACCGATGGAAATCCGCGAGAAAGGTGGTCATCTTTACCATCTTTCTTGACCTGCTTGGTTTTGGACTGATTATCCCGCAGCTGCAGTATTACGCAGACACGTTTGGTGCTTCCCCGGCCTTCATCGGCATGATTCAGGCTATCTATTCGCTGATGCAGTTCCTGTTCGCACCGTTCTGGGGTAGGTTATCCGACAGGGTGGGGCGCCGCCCCGTATTGTTGGTGAGCATCGCGGGGTCTGTGCTATCGTACGTGTTATTCGCGCTCGCAAGGGATGCCTGGATGATTTTCTTTTCGCGCCTGCTGGCGGGGATTACCGCTGCCAACATTTACACCGCACAGGCGTATCTCTCGGATATCACTCCGGTGCAGCAGCGCACTCGCGCCATGGGGTTGATCGGCGCAGCCTTTGGTGTGGGTTTTATTCTGGGACCCGCGTTGGGCGGTGTGCTGGGGGCTTGGGGAGATAACTTCGCCATTGGCGTCGGAGGCGCGTTGCTGGCAACCGCAAACTGGTTGAACGCGTTCTTTCGGCTTCCCGAAAGCCTCTCACCGGAAAATCGCAGGCGAGTGGGAGACTGGTACGCCTTGCCTCTGCGTGACCTCCCGCGCGTGCTGGCGATACCACACGTCGGCTTTTTGGCTATAGTACAGTTTATTGCCGTTTTTGCTGTGTCCAACTTCGAATCGACCTTTGTATTGCTGTCAAAACATCGCTACGGTTTAGACCAGCGCGAGTGTGGCTATCTGTTTGCCTACCTGGGCTGCGTGGGCGCGGTCGTGCAGGGTTGGCTGGTGGGCAAGCTCAGTGCCCGCTACGGCGAGGCCCGTCTGGTGCTGAGTGGTTACCTCCTGCTGGCGCCTGCTCTATTGATGATACCCTTCATGCCGTCTACGGGATGGCTGATGGTGGTGCTGGCGGTGATGGCACTGGGTGGCGGTGTTGCCGGACCGAGCCTAGACGGGTTGCTTTCCAGGCTCGCCCCAGCCGACCGGCGCGGCGAGGTATTTAGCGTCACTCAATCGCTGGGGAGCTTGGCTCGCGTTGTAGGACCGCTTGGGGGTGGCTGGAGCTTTGGATCTCTGGGCATGAGTGCACCCTATGTAACCGCCACCGTGCTGATGCTGACGGCTGGTGCGATGGTTGCCTGGTGGTTGGGAAGTGTGGCGCTTAAGACCTCGGCACCACCGTGGGATGACGCCCACAGCTGCCGAACAGGAATCGGGTCTGCCCGTTCCTAACAATTGTATTATGAAACGAGCATGGATGGTTTTGTGGTGTGCTGTTTGCGCCTCGCTGGCGCAAGTGCCGCTTTGGGCACAGCTTCCTGTGCCCCCTGTCAAGCCAATCATTGGGGCGCGGATGCCCGCACTCAGCCCCGACGGCAAGCGTATCGCCTTTGTGTACCGCGGGGATGTGTGGGTTGCCCCTGCGACGGGTGGACAGGCGACGCCTCTCACCCGTCATGTGGAAATGGACGCCTTTCCACTCTTCTCGCCCGATGGCAGATGGATAGCCTTTTCCAGCGTGCGCAACGGCAACTGGGATATCTTCGTGGTGCCAGCAGAGGGAGGGGAGGTGCGACAGTTAACCTATCATGCCAACAGCGAAATCGCGCACGGCTGGAGCCCGGATGGCAAGTATCTGCTCTTCTCCTCAGTGCGAGACACCACAAACAACACTCTTTTTGCACTAGATGTGCGCACGTTGCGCTTCAAGAAGCTGACCGAGGACTATGCGTCTATCAACTACCCCAGCTACTCGCCAGACGGCAAGATGGTGGTGTACGGGCGGTACGGGTTTCACTGGACGCGCCCGCGATATGTTGGCTCGGCGGCGGCGCAAATCTGGCTGCTGGACCTCGTCAAGAACACGCGTCGCGCCCTGACGAACAAAAACCGGCAGCATCTGTGGACAAAGTTCCTGCCTGACGGAAAGAGCCTACTTACTGTCACGGTCGGTGAGGAAACGCCCTCCGTAAGCAAGCTGGGCACCACCATCGGCAAGATTGTGGATAGCCCCAGCAGAACTCCAAATCTGTGGGTTTTTGACTTAGAGGGACGGGGTAAACAGTTAACGTTTTTCACCGGCGGGTCAGTGCGCTTTCCGACGGTGGCGCTCCGCACAGGCGATATCGCCTTCGAGTACGAACACGACCTGTGGTTGCTTCCCGCGGGCTCGCGGAACCCGCAGAAAATCGTGCTGTACGCCGCCGAGGACGAGAAGCAGAACACCCGTCGACGCGAGGTATTGACCTCCGGCGTTACCGAAGCCGAGCCTTCGCCCGATGGCAAGACCTTCGCGTTTGGGCTGCGCGGTGACATCTGGACGGTGCTCATCGATAAGCCCAAAGGTGTGGCGGGACGCAGCGCCGAAATCGCTCGCAGGCTCACCGATTGGGCGGGGGATGATTCGGATTTCGTTTGGTCGGCGGATGGTAAGAAGCTCTATTTCACCTCCGACCGCGAATTCAATACACGCCTGTACGAACTGGACATCGAGACCTTGCAGGTGAAATCCCTCTGGAACCGTCCCGAAGATGTGACCGCTCCGCGCGTTTCCCCTGATGGCAAGCAGCTGGGTTTCTGGGTGTCCGGCAGCGAGGGAGGACTGTACGTGCTCACGCTGGAGACCGGTGAAACCAGAAGGCTGGTCAAGGTGCCAGGCCCCCACTGGTACGGCCTGGGCGGCGGGCAGTTTGCATGGTCGCCCGATATGCGCTGGATGGCGTTCACCTATCGCGGAGAGGACCTGGCCTGGAACATCTGGATAGTGCCGGCAACGGGAGGCGACCCTGTCAACGTCACCCGACTGAATGCGTACCACAGCCAGCCCGCGTGGTCGCCCGACGGTAAGTATCTTTTCTTCCAGAGCGACCGCGACGGCAACGGGTTGTACGTACTGCCTTTAAAGGAGGAGCCAGCCCGTGCTGTGGATACAGACCTGAAGTACGAGAAGCCCAAAGAGAAAGTTCTGGTGGAGATAGACTTTCAGGACATTCAGCGGCGGATCCGCAAAGTAGTCAATCAGAACCCGCAGGCAGACCTCACGGTCAGCAGCGAGGGGCTGATCCTTTTCGTCTCCGAAGGGGATATCTGGTCGGTATCGTACGACGGAAAGGAAACCAAACGGCTAACCACAGGTGGAAGCGTATCGAGCCTGCGTGTGTCTGTGGACGGCAAACGGCTTTTCTTCATCCGCAACGGGGAACTTTGGACAATGAAATTAGAGGGCAATAACCCTCAGGAGAAAGTGACCTTCACGGCGGATTGGGACCGCGACGTGCGCGCCGAACGGAAGGCGGCGTTTACGCAGTTCTGGCGAAGCTACCATCGGGGCTTCTACGATTCCAACTTCCACGGCAGAGACTGGGAGGCTATTCGTAAGCGCTACGAACCTCTGCTGGACGCTGTAGAGACCCGCGAAGAGTTTGCCACCCTGCTTCAGATGATGGTTGGGGAGCTGGAAGCCTCCCACTCGGAGGTATCACCTGCGGCCGGTGGCAACCCCAGTCCGGTGACACCTCATTTGGGCTTCACGTTCGACTACAGCTACGAGGGTCCCGGCATCAAGGTGGCTAAGGTGCCGCAGGGCGCGCCTGGCTCATACCCGCAAACACGCATCCGTGAGGGTGAGTATGTGCTGGCGATTAACGGGCAGGATGTCACTCTCGACGAGAACCTGTGGAGGCTGATTAACGATAAGCAGGAGCGCGAGTTCGAGTTTCTGGTCAATTCCAGGCCGAGTAAGGATGGCGCGCGCGTGGTGAAGTACCGCGTGTTGAGCAGTGGCGAGTGGAGCGACCTCATCTATCGCAACCGCATCGAGCGGCTGCGCAAGTACACCGATGAGAAGAGCGGAAGAAAAATCGGCTATGTGCATATCTCCGGTATGGGCTTCAGTAATCAGGTGCGATTCGAGCGAGAGGTGTACGAACAGGTAGTCGGCAAGCAGGCGATGATTATCGACGTGCGGTTCAACGGCGGCGGCAATATCTCCGATACGCTGGTGGACTGGCTGGAACGTAAACCGCACGGTTTCTACCGCCCGCGTGATGGAGCTGTGGAGCCTGCCCCCAGTCGTGCCTGGGATAAGCCCATCATCGTGCTGATGAACGAACACAGCTACTCGAACGCCGAGATGTTCCCATACGCCATGCGCGCCAAAGGGCTGGCGAAGCTGGTGGGTATGCCCACGCCCGGCTACGTTATCTGGACGTGGGGACTGCAGCTGGTGGACGGCACAGGCGCGCGCATGCCGCAGAGCGGCGTATACCGTCTGGACGGTACACCGATGGAGAACATCGGCGAGAAGCCAGATGTTCAGGTGTGGATAAGCCCGGACGACTGGCTGGCTGAGCGCGACCCTCAGCTGGACAAAGCGATCGAGATGCTCATGCGGTAGCGGCTGGTTATATCACCTCCGGCAGGGTCTGCTTCAATGCGCTGAACAGCTCGGCAGCAAACTGCCGGATGGTTTCTACGTCCTGTTGCGTGTCTCCGGACGACGGCACAATGAAGCGGAAGAAGAACGTCTGCTGGCGCTCCATTCCGACAAGCCGTGCCGTGTAGGTGGAGACACGCGCCAGCCCCATGGAACCGGTCGTGCCGAAGGGCGTACGGAACCAGTAGATAACCGTCGCCTTTCTGCCATTGTTATCCACCCGGAACAGGCGGGCGTGAAACGATTTTTCGACCCCTGGCACCGTGAAGTCTATCTTTCGCTCTTTTTCCAGCTTCCAACCCTGACTTGGGAAGCAGGCATGGGGGTTATGGAAGGTTTCCGCGTGCGTACCCGCTAAGAGGACGAAGTCCAGTTGCTGACCCTTTTCGTTGAAATAGTGCCTCGACACAATGGCGTCCGGACGCAGGGCTTCGAAAACCTGTGCGCCCATGTCGTATCGTTGACCGACCCAGCCGCCCAGCTGGAAGGGTATTAGGCTATCGTTGATGTCGCGCAGCACCTTACCCCTGAGAGGAGGCAGAGTCAGCGTCAGCACGGCGACCACCACGCTCAGTACAAACAACAAGAGCAGGTTCCGCCGCAGCACAGGGGTTCTTGTGTGTTCCGAAGAGACTATCGTTGCCATCCGAGCCACCTCCCCAGCTGAAAGAGTACGGCAAACGCTACCACCAGCACCAGATAGCCGCTCCAGTCGTGGAAGGCATAGCCTGCCTCTTCGCCGAACTTGGTGCCCACGATGCCGATGAGCGCGATACGCAAGCCGTTAATCACCAGTGCGAGAGGCAGTGCTAATATCACCAGTAGCACCTGTCGCCACAGCTCCACGCGGATGTAATACGCAAAGAAGAAGGCAAAGGTTGCCATGGAAACCAGCATTTTGAAACCGCTACAGGGGACGCCCACATCCAGGTCAAATCCCCCCGGAATGTAGATAACGTTGCCCACACGATGGGTTTCATAGCCGATCGTCTTTAGAATCACGTCCGCGATGATGGTCGACCATTCCTGAGCCGGTTGTGAAATCTCGTCAAAAATGGTGGACGGCAACGGCATCATGAAGCCAAGGAACAGCACAGGAAACCACACCAGGCGTACCACGCGCCATCCCAGCAGCGATGCCAGGACACCGTATAACAGAATCAGGAATGACAGCGAGGAAATCGTCGAAGATTGCGCCAGGTGCCCTAGAACACGCAGCGCCAGCGCCAATACGACCACAACCAGACCAGACGAACTGGGGCTAATCTGTGCCTGGCGAAGCTCTTCTCGCCGCATCCAAACCATATACAACGCAAGAAAAGGAACCAGTATACCATGTGAGTAATAACCATCTGAGCGAAACCAGTGGTATTGCCAGTAGTCAAACACCGAATAGTAGGCAACCCCCAGTGCAACGAGCGCACCGAGCCCCACCCAGGCCAGAGGGTTCTGGAGAATGCGCCCCGCGGGAATGCCCAGCAGTTTTCCCATTCGCGCTTCGTTCATTGTGTTTTCACCGCTCCTTTCCGACTACCGAAAGTCCAGTGTTTATTGGCGAAAAAGTTCCAGAACACCACAATGCCCGTAGCGAGCAGCTTTGCTCCATTGAACACCCATTTGGGATGTGGGTCCTGGTTATCGAGCAACAAGACAAGGCTGACAATCGTATAGTTCAGCGTGGCGCCCACGATATTCACCGTCACAAATCGGATAAACTCCTCATGGACTGCGCTGCGCACACGGTCGCGAAACGTCCATCGACTGTTCCAGAAGTATCCATTGACCACCGCCACACAGAAGCCCATCACGCTTGCCAGTGCGGCAGGGCGTACATTCAAAAGATAATATGCCACGTTCGCCACACTGAAGTCTATCAGCGTGCTACTTGTCCCGACGATGCAGAACTTGATGAATTGCCTCAGACCTTTCCTTTTCAGCTGACCTGATACCCACTTGTTGAGCGCGATACCGTTCATGCAAGTCTCCTAGTACAGCATTGCCCATACTGCTACCACTATCCACAATATGATAGTGGCTTGGATGCCCCGGTCCTCGAGCAGTACCTGTTCGGGAGCACCTCCCAGGTCTTTTCGATGCACCAGATACAGGTACCTGAAGATACCATACATCACCAGTGGAATAGTATACTTCAGGTTGTCATGCTGTGCTGCCGTGGCGCTCTGGATGGTATAGAGCGCATAGGTGATAATGGTTGCTGAACTGACTATCGCAATGAACTGGTCCAGCAACCCGATGCTGTATTCTCCCAGAGTCACCCTGTGATTGACTGCCTCCTCGCCCAGCGTGACAATCTCTTGCCTGCGCTTACAAAAGCCCAAGAACAGCGACAGCAGGGTGGTGCACGCCAGTAGCCATCCTGAAATGTTGACATCGATGGCGACTGCTCCTGCCAGCGCGCGCAACACAAATCCTGCCGCAATCAAGAACACGTCCAGAATGACCACATGCTTCGCGCCAAGCGAATACACCAGTGAAAGCACCACGTACAGCACCGCCATCCAGCCGAACGCTGGACGTATCCAGAAAGCCAGCAACAGCCCCGTCAACATCGCCCCTGTCATCCACCAGCCTGCGACCGAGGTGGGCAGCCTGCCGGAGGCGATGGGGCGCAGTCGCTTCTGCGGGTGCAGGCGGTCCTCCTCCACGTCCCGGAGGTCGTTGTAGATATAAACCGCACCCGAGATCAGGCAGAAGCTGAGAAACGCCAGTATGTTGAGCCACACCCTGGCGGTGTCTCCCAGCTTCTCGGCGAAGAGCAGTCCCGCGAACAGCAATAGGTTTTTGCTCCACTGGCGCGGTCGCATCGCAGCGATGCTCCACTTCATCCACTCCAGAGGGTGCGAACGCTCCAACGGAGCTTCAGCCTGCTGGAACCATTTCATTCGTCTGTCCCGTCCATCGCTACTTTATCAACAGGCTCCTTTACCGGTAAGCACCGCAGGAACGGTGAACAACAAAATCTTCAAGTCGGTCCAGAAACTCATCGTGTCGATGTAGATGTGATCCAGCTCTATCCACTCGCGGAAGCCGATGTCACTGCGTCCGCTGATTTGCCATAAGCAGGTCAAGCCCGGCGTGACGCTGAGCCTGCGCATCTCCCATTCGCCGTAGTTTGCCACTTCAGAGGGAAGGGGAGGACGCGGCCCCACAAGGCTCATCTCGCCGTGCAGCACATGAATGAGTTGGGGTAGTTCATCCAGGCTGTACCGGCGAAGAAACCTGCCGACACGTGTAATGCGCGGGTCATTGCGCATTTTGAACACGGGGCCGCCCTTGACCTCATTGTGCGTCATCAGATCTCGCTTCATCTGCTCGGCGTTTTTCACCATCGAGCGAAACTTGATAAACCAGAACGGCTTACCGCCTCTGCCAATGCGCACCTGTCGAAAGAGCACAGGTCCGGGCGAATCCAGCTTAATTGCGAGCGCAATAAGCAGCATCAAAGGTGCCAGCACAACCAGTGCGATGCAGGCCACTGTGACGTCCAGCGCGCGTTTGGCGAGGCGGTAGCCTCTTGGCAATTCAAGCAGCGGCACGGTCACCCGTAAATCCGGCATCTCTGCTTCTCCCACGGCGGGAGGCACGATGCCCGGCAAAGGTGCTTGAGCATGTGCCATGGTCTCGAACTCCCTTCTGCAAAATAATCACAAAACAGCGTATCAGGTACACCTCCATTTCCATTACGCAAGCCGAGGCGAACCGAGTTCACCGTGCCTATCCTCGAGGCAGTGCGCGCGACGCAGGTTGTCGCAGCGCCAGCTCCCGGTAGGCGCGACGATAGTAATAGACACCTCGGCTGTCCTCGGGACGTACCTTGTTCAGCACCGCGCCAATCAGGTTTGCTCCTACCTGCTCGAGGCGCGCATGGAACTCCGCTTCTGCGCCCCGAGAAGGTTGTCCCGCTGCGTGAACGATGATGACGTTCTTCACGTGAGCCGCTATCAGGGTGCTGTCAGCGAATATGGCACCTGCGGGCGAGTCGAAAATCACGAAGTCTGCCAGCCGTGTGGTGCGCTCGATAAACTGTTCCATGGCTGGCGAGCGCAGCAGGCGCACCGGGTTGTTTGCCGACGAGCCTGCAGGTATCAGTACCAGCCCTTCAGTCATCGTCGGCACAGCAACGTCTTCGATGGATTTCTCGCCTGCCAGCACGTCTGCAAGTCCCAGTGAGTTATCCACGCCGAAACGAGTGTGCAGGGTGGGCTGACGCATATCACCATCCACCAGCAGCACTCTGGCTCCGTCACGGGCAAGCGTGATAGCCAGGTTCGCCGCGGTGGTGCTTCGCCCAACATTCGGCTCCGCGCTGGCGATGACTACAGCAGAACCCTGCATCTGTCGGCTGGCGTACCAGAGGTTAGTGGAGAGTATCTGGTACGACGCGCCAATCGGGGTGAAGCCATCCTGCTTGTCCAGAGCGTTCGGCTTCATCAGAGGTATCACTGCAAACACAGGCAGCTTCAGCAGACGCTCGGCCTCCTCCGGAGTGCGCACCGAGGTATCCAGTTGCCCGAGCAGAAGCGCGATGCTGCTTGCCAAAAGGAGCGACAACAGCAGCGCAAGGGCAACCTTCAACCCTGTCTGCTTCGGAACAACGAACACCTGCGGAGGGTCGAGCAGTGTGAGCGTTGCCGCTTGCGCGCCTCTTTCCTTAGCGCGAGCCTCTTCCAGCTTTTGCAGGTACAGGTTATACACCTGTTCCGCAGTGCGTGCTGCCAGTTCGTGACGGGCAAGACCTGCCTCTTTGCGAGGCATATCCGCCAGGTCCGCCATCGCGCGCTGCAAAGGTTCGTAGTATGCCTGTGCGCGCTTCGCTGCAGCGTCTTCTGCCACACGTGCCGAGATATATGCCTGTAGTGCGGCGTCCCGTATCGGGTTGCGAGAGCGCGTCTGTGAGTTCAGAATCTGCTCGCTTTCCGTGCGCATGCGCGCCTCGATCTCCGCAATCTGCGCTTTAAGCGCAACGACATCGGGATGGCGTTCCGCTTTGGTCTGCAGCTCCTTTTGCAGCTCTGCCTGCGCCCGCGCGAGGTCAATGCGCAACTGCTGCAGAACCGGGTTGGTCGCCATCACCCGCTGCATCTCTTCATATTCGTTGCGAGCATACTGGCTCTTGAGCTCTTGCTCCGCTGCGATACGCCGTGCCTTTGCCTCTTGCATTTCGACCATCGCCTGGTCGTAATTGGCACGATACTGCGCTGCGCGTTGCACCAGGACCTGGGTCTGATAGGTCAGGTCACCGCTAATGCGGTTCGCCAGCTTGTAGTCTGCCAGAGCCTTGCGTTTGGCTTCCAGGTCCGCTTTAGCAGAGGGCAGCAGTTCGTTCTCGATACGCTCGCGCTCTGCACGCACCGAGCCCTGATACAGTTCGTCGTAGCGCTCGGTAGCGTTGGCGACCAGAACGCTCAGCGCGGTCAAAGCATTTTGGGGGTCTGTATCGCGCAGCCGTACGCGCAGGTACTCGGTGTTTGGGATAGGCTCCACGCGGAGCTTGCCGCTGAAAGCCACTATCTGCTCGGAAGGCGTGTCACCTTCCAGCACTCCCGGACGGATGACCTGCAGGTCGCTGATGGTCTTTCCAATGACGGTGTTGCTTGCCACCAGCTGAAGCAGGTTCTGCTGACGCAGCACCGGGTCGTTGACGAGAGCACGCACCGGGTAGATCTCGGTGCTCATCTCGCCAATCGGTCGCTGCTCACGCACTACGGCAACGGCTTCGTACTGCTGAGGGCTGGTGCGCGACCACACCAGCACTGCGCCAGAGCACAGCACCACCACCAGCGCAATGATGCGCCATCGCCGTTTCAGGATCAGGTAGTGACGCCAAAACTCCACCTGTTAATCGCCTCCTTTAGTACCGGTAGAATGCCCTGTCACGAATAAGATTTCGTGTGAGAGCAATAGTTGCGACGATGCTGTATATCTGATTCCAGTCGGGCTTCTTCACCTCGGGCACGTACACCGTGTCGCCCGGCTGTAATGCGATATCCTGAGACGTATCCCCTTTGTCAATGAGTTTGAGCAGGTTGACCTCGATACGCTGCGGCTTGTCCGGCGCGTTGGGGTTGGGACGAATGATGTATACCCGGCTCAACGTGCCCTTCTCCTGCTGACCTCCCGCCCGGTTAATGGCTTCCAGTACCGTGGTGCTGCTCTTCCAAGGGTAGAGACCCGGGCGAACCACCTTGCCCAGAACATAGACGCGGTTTACCACGTCTTCCGGGATAAATATCACGTCGTCGGGCTGCAGGCGGTAGTTCTGGCTCAGGTCGCCCTTGAAGAAGAGCTTCTCCAGGTCCAACGGGATGGTCTCCTCCGTGCCATCCGCACGTTTCCGACGAAGCACGGCATCCTGGAGCCGGGCGCGGTCGGGGTCGAAGCTACCAGCCATCGAGATGGCGTGCATGACCGTTTCCCCTTCCTTGAACTCGTAGGTACCCGGACGCTGCACCATTCCCAGCACGGCAACGCGCGGACGGTTGATGACCTTCAGGCTGATACTGACGTGCGGATCGCGCAAATATTGCGCTTCGATGAGCGCGGTGCGAATCTTTTCTGCCAGCTCGCCTGTTGTCATACCGCGTACGGTGATGGTACCAACCACAGGCAGGTTGATGGTACCATCCTGAGCCACGACCGTTTCGCGGCTGAGGGTGGGGTCTTCGACCACCGTAATTTGCAGGACGTCGTCGCGCTGTATCCGGTAGTCATCCGCCGACAATGCCAGCGCACTCACGGTGAGCAGGACTATTACCAACCACCACGTTCTCATGTTCTCGTCTTTCCTCCTTTGTCGGGGTATCCGCTGTTTACGTCTTCCCGTTATCAGTGCATCAACGCGCCCTAAGGGCTGCTCACAGGCACCAGAACGCCGCTGCTTGCGACAGCAAAAGGCTCATCAAGGTACTGGTCAAAGGCACTGGTGGCTTCCACCTTGACCAGCACGCGCGGGTAAGCGATGGGCACAACCACCTGCTGTACGTTGTCAATCGTCGAGGCAGAGGTGCCGATGACGCTGCCTGTGCTTTCATCGATTAAGGTCAGTTTCAAGTTTGCCAAGCTACGCAGGTAGGTGTACCCTTGCGAGGCAGAGAAACCGGCATGGCGGTGCCATACCAGCGTCACCTTGCCTCCTGCAGGCAACCGCGTGCAGAAGTATGCGACGCTCCCCGACATGCCCGCAGGCTTCACCGAGCCGGTGGCGTACTGCCGGTTGATAACGTGTCGCATGGCAGAGCGCAGGTCGACGTATCCCCAGCCCCAGTTCCTGTCCCAGCCGGCGTCTCCGCGGTCTTCCGCGCTATTAATCAACACCGCCTTCAGCAATAGCGGGTCGTGGATACCCACGTCATGCAAAAGCGCCAGTGCACCCGCCAGATGGGGAGCCGCCAGGCTGGTGCCGCTCGCCGTAGCAAAGCTGCTGCCCGAGCCGCTTGTGGAGCTGATGTTTGCGCCCGGAACCGTTACGTCGGGCTTTTTGCGTCCGGCGATGGTCGGTCCCTTGCTGCTGAAGCTGGCGATAACGTCATCTCCCCGGGATATGGTGTTCCTGTCATCGGAGGCAGCCACGGCGATACCGTTGTAGGCAGGAGCGGGAGTAAAGAGCGTTTTCTGGGTGCCTCCGCCGTTGCCCGCCGCAATAGAAAGCGGTATCTGATAGGTGTAGATAAACGCATCGAACGCCTGGGTCAAAATATCGTCGTCCACACTGGTTGACGCGCCGAAGCTAAAGTTGACGCCCGCAATCCCCACGCCGGGTGGCAAGGAGGCTTCCCGCGCCGCCCAGTCCAGCGCAATCAGTGCGTCGGCGGCGTTCATGGAACCTCCGCCCGTTCTGGTGCGATAACCCGCCTTCAGTATCACCGCGTATCCGGCAAACGGCGCAACACCTTTTCTCGTGGAGGTGTTTGCCAGAGCACAACCGGCGACCATCGTGCCGTGACCTTGCAGGTCGCGTGCGGTCATGTAGTCGTCCCCGTAAACGGGGTTGCCGCTGGAATCGGTATCGAGCCTTCCGTAGTCGTGGAAAGCCTGAATGCCGCTGCCGATTCCGGGCACAGTGCGATTGGGGATAACCCAGGTGCGCGCGGAGAGCGCGTTGTGCATGAAATTGACTCCCGTATCCATGATGGCTGGTGCCCACATGGGCGCGGTATAACCTTCATCCCACACCGCCGGTGCAAACAGCGTGGGCGTGGAAACGTCCAGCTGGGCCTGCAGGACCGGGGGATTCCACACGATAGCGACCTCCGGTATTTTCTGCAGGTCGCGCACGCGGTGTGCGGGAACACTCACGGCGAATGCGTTCAAGAAAGGAATATGCGTTAACACCCGCCCTCCCAGAGGCGCCACCCGCGAGATTAGTCTCACTCTGGAGAGCATCAGCGGGCGTGCTGAATCCACGTAGACCGCAAGGCGATAGGTGTTCAACGCTTCCGCACTCTGCATCTGGGCGGCGATATGTGCTCCCGCAAGCACGTCGGGGGGCACTGCAGGGTTTCCCGCAAGCGCACGCAACGCCAAATCTATCTCATCCAGACGCTGGCGCAACGCGGGCTGCCAGCGTTCTGCTGCTTCCGCCATCGGTTGTTCTTTCAGTATTACCCAGATGATGCGATGCGTCGGCGTTGGCTGAGGCACGGGTCGCCTGCCTGTATTTTGTGCGGATGCTCCCACGCTTAGCAGCCAAATCACCAGAGAGAATAATGCGATATCGCGACGCATCTCGCCACTCTCCCTTCCGCCCGAATATCACGGGTATCTCATTTTCTCATGTTTGCGCGATTTTGGCAAGAGGTTTGGACTGGTAATGTTAGCGGTTTTCATCACTTCGAAAAGCACAGGGCAATCCGAACGTGGTGGATTGCCCTGCACAACGTGTGTTTGCGCTTATAAAACGGCTTCCTGACGCACGTTTACCAGGTCGATGGCTTCCCGTGCGATGTCGTCGGCGGTCAAGCCATATTTGCGCATCAGTGCCTCGGGCGCGCCGGATTCGGCGTAATCGGTCAAGCCGATGAAGCGCATGGGCACGGGATGACGCTTTGCCACTGCCATAGCGACCTGCGACCCCAGTCCAGTGTATACTAAATGCTCCTCCGCAACCACGATAGCTCGGGTCTCGCGTGCCGCTTTTTCCACTGCCTCTTCGTCCAGCGGACGCACGGTATGCATATCCAGCACCCGCGCCGAGATGCCTTGCTGTTCCAGCTGTTCCGCCGCATCCAGCGCGGCAGCCACCATCAGTCCGTTGGCAATGAGCGTCACGTCACGCCCCTCGCGCAGGGTGATGGCTTTGCCAATGCGGAAATCGGGACAGCCGTTCTCGTACACGATGGGTGCTTTGGGGCGTCCCACGCGGATATACACCGGTCCGACGTGTTCTGCTGCCGCGCGCACCGCCGCGCGCGTTTCCGCACCGTCTGCGGGCACCATCACCACAAAGCCGGGCAGGGACAGCGCCAGCCCGATATCCTCGTGTCCCATCTGCGACACGCCGTCCTCGCCAATAGAGATGCCGCCATGCGTGCCCACAATCTTCACGTTATTGCCGCTGTAAGCGACAGCCAACCGCAGCTGGTCTAAACCTTTGCACATCACGAAGCAGGCAAAGCTGGATGCGAAGGCGATTTTGCCCGACGCTGCCAGCCCCGCGGCGATGCCCACCATGTTCGCCTCGGCAATGCCCACGTTGAAAAAGCGGTCGGGGAACTCCTGCGCGAAGTACTTCGTCATGGTGGACTTGGACAGGTCGCCGTCCAGCACCACGATGTTGGGGTTCTCGCGTCCCAGCTCCGCCAGTGCTTTACCGTATGCTTCACGGGTGGCTTCACCCAATGGTCTTGCCATTGCAGTTCCTCCCATCACCTCTGGTATTCAGTCGGCGAGCTCCGCCAGCGCCTGCTCCAGCTCCGCCTGAGTGGGCGCTTTGCCATGAAACTCGTTGTTATTCTCCATGAACGACACACCTTTCCCTTTCACCGTGTGCGCGACGATGATGGATGGCTGTTCTCGCGGTTCTTTCGCCCAGTGCAGGGCATCCATGATCTGCCGCATATCGTGCCCGTCGATCTCGCGCACGGCCCAGCCGAAGGCTTCCCACTTGGCAACCACAGGCTCGATGCTCATAATCTCGCCGATTGCGCCGTCCAGCTGGTAGCGGTTGTAGTCCAGAATGGCGGTCAAGTTGCCCACGCGGAAGTGCGACGCTGCCATCGCCGCTTCCCAAATCTGCCCCTCTTCCGACTCGCCGTCGCCAATCATCACGTACACGCGGTAATCTCTGTCCTCCAGACGCGCTGCCAGCGCCATTCCCAGCCCGATGCTCAGCCCCTGTCCCAGACTCCCGGTGGATGCCTCCACCGCGGGCAGGTCTTTCACCGACGGGTGTCCCTGCATCGGCGTGTCTATCTTGCGTAGCTGCCACAACCACTCTTCGGGGATGAAGCCCGCTTCCGCCAGCACGGCATACAGCGCTGGCACTGCATGCCCCTTGCTGAGGACGAAGCGGTCGCGGTCCGCCCAGCGGGGGTTTTGAGGGTTGTAGCGCATCACGTTGCCGAAGAAGAGCCCAGTGAGGATGTCTATGGCAGAGAGGGAACCGCCCGGATGCCCGCTACCTGCGATAGCCAGCATTTTAACGATGTGACGGCGCAGCTTGCGGGCAATCTTTTGCAGATGTTCCAGTGAGACCTCCGATGTAACCAACGCACCGACCTCCTGTATTCAGGTTCGATGGTGATTCTATCCGAGAGCATGGCATTTGTCAAACGACGACGAGGCTGGTGCGCCGCCAGTTGACAACCGACCCGTCTTGCCCGTATAATGCACAAGGATAAAGTTGTCGATACTCGATGTAATCAATGGGGAGTGCATTGACAGCGACACAGCCACCTTATCGTTGCGCGCTGTTCGATATAGACGGTACTCTGGTCGACACCGTGGAGTTAATCGTCCGCGCCTTAGACCATACCTTCCGCAAGCATTTGGGAGTACAGATTTCGCGAGACGAGCTGCGCCGTACCATCGGGCTTCCTTTACACCGGCAGGTTCGCCTGTTCGACCATCTGGTGGACTTTGTGCCTGACCACCGCGCGATGGAGGCAGACGAAATCGCCTATTACGAGTCGCACAGGCATCTGGAACAGGTGATTCCAGAAGCAGTCGAGGCGTTGAAAGAGGCAAAGCGGGCGGGAATGCGCGTCGCGTTGGTGACATCCAAGAACAGGCTGGAGCTGGAGACTTTTCTGCCACGGCTGAACGTGAACGGATGGATAGACGCGGTGGTAAGTTCGTCCGACGTGGCTCGTCCGAAACCCGCACCGGATCCGGTGCTGGCGGCGCTGAAGAGGCTTCAGGCATCGCCTTCAGAAGCGATTTTCGTGGGCGACACGGTGTACGACATCCAGTGTGCTCGGGAAGCGGGTGTTCCGGTGATAGCGGTCGGATGGGGAGCGCACCCTGTAGAGGTGTTGCGTGCGGAACGTCCTGACTGGCTGTTTGAGGAGCCTGCGCAGCTTCGGGAGTTTTTCGGGTCACTGCGGCGTGCAGAGCAAGAGGTGGCGCGTGTCGGCATCCCAACGGCAGGCGAATAGCCGTGAAATAAGGAGGCTGTGCAAGAAGATGCCATCACGTCGACGTCGCTCCACGCCGGAGAACGGGGAGCCGCTTGCTACGTCACCTGAACCGGCAAGCCCAGCACCGGAAAGCGATGCTGGTTCTCAGGAGGAAACTCCACAGGAACCATCCCCTGCGCCCAAACGGCGCGCGCGTCGTCGGTCAGCGAAAGCCGCAGGCGCGGAATCGGAACCTGCACCTGTTCACTCCGCAGGGAGCACGGTTAGCACAGAACCCGTTCCTGTTGGCGAAGTTGCCGGCGGCGAACCACAGGCTCAACAGTCTGCCCAGAGCTCTGGCGAGGAGCGGGCGGCTGTTGTGCCCGTGAACGGGACCGAAGCACCTGCCCGCAAAAAGCGCACATCCACACGCAGGCGAGCGAAATCCGCCGCGGCGAGCACCGAAGAGGCACAGGCGGGAGTACCCACGCCAGTGGTTGAGCAAACGCCGGTAGAAGCAGCACCGGCTGCGGAAGAAACGCCATCGCTGAGTGTGGAACACGTGGTGGAAGAAGCACCTGCCGAAGAACCGCCTGTGCTGGAATCGCCCCGTGAGGCGGGTGAACCCTCTCTGGAAGCCATTGCGCCAGCCGAAGAGGTTGCCGAGCCGGAAACGCCGACGGAGGCGACGCCGCCTCCCGCCCGACGCCGAAGGCGAACGCGACGCACTGCCAGAGCAGAGACGGAGGAGATTCCTCCGGCGGAGGCTGCCGCTGAGCGGAAGGAGCCGGAACCGCGCAGACGTAAGCGTGAGGGCGTGCGCCTCGGTATCCGTCAGGGGCACCCGGAGATTATTATCGACGGCGAGCCTGTGGTGCCCCTCTTCTTTTTCGGCAATATCGACTCGGCAGCGTCGGAACGCAGGGTGTGTGAGCAGATTCGGCAGGCAGCCTCCGCAGGGGTGCATCTACATGCCCTTTTGCTCGAACTGCCTGTATCGGTGCCGATGGTCTCCTACAGCGTGAACGAGGCACTGCGACTGCTGCATCTGGTGCATCAACATGACCCGCAAGGGTATGTGATGTTTCGGGTGGTGTTCACTCCGCCTCCAGACTGGCAAAAGCTCTATCCCGAAGCCATGACCACTTACGCCGACGGTTCTACCGGCGAGCCTTCGTTCGCCTCCGACCGATACTGGCAGGAGGCGGAAGCGGCTCTAACCTTGCTGGTGCGTCAGCTGGAAGTGACCGAAGAGTCGCGTTACATTCTGGGCTACCATCTGGACTGCAGGGAGTGGTTCTACGAGTACCAGCGTGGCTACGATTACAGCCCTGCCGCCCAGGAGGCTTTTCGGCAATGGCTGCGCGCCCGATACAAGAACGACATCGTGAGGCTTCGCGCGGCATGGCACGATGGTTCGGTGACCTTCACCAGCGCCAGCATACCGACTTATCGCAGTGACGCCGTGCCCGCCACCGTGCTTTACGAGAGCCGCAAAGGGCAGAGGTATGGGGACTACCTGTGCTTCGCTTCGGAAACCATAGCGCGACGGATTGTGAACCTGTCGCGAACCGTGAAGAAAAATTGCGACGACCGGCGTCTCGTGGCGGTATCGTATGGCTATGTGCTGGATTTTCCGGTGCCTCACAGCGGACATCTCGCGCTTTCGGAGGTGCTGTCCACACAGAGTATTGACCTGATATGCGCACCGGTGTCGTACCGCGACAGGTGCTCCACCCAACCGGGCAGTATACCGGTTCCGGTGGCTTCGGTGCGCCTGCATGACAAGCTGTTTATCCTGGAAGACGATACCAAGCCCCACACCGCACAGGGCAACACGCCGGATGACTATAACCCTCGCTGTTCGGATGCGGAATCCACCCGACAGGTGCGTCTGCGCAACGCGACAACCGCCCTCGTACACCATGCAGGCGTCTCATGGATGGACCTGTGGGGCGAAGGCTGGTTAAACGACAGCGAGGTCTGGCAACAGGCAGGAAAGCTGTCGACGCTGTATCTGGCACACATTCGGCAAAGGCTCCCCGAGACACCTGAAGTAGCCGTTATTGTGGACGAACGCAGCCTCACGCGCATCCAGTCTCCTCAGGCGTTACTGGAACCTCTCATCATCGGGCAGCAGGAGGTGCTTGCGCGAGCGGGCATTCACTACGGTATCTACTTGCAGAGTGACCTTGTGCGCAAGGCATTCCCCGACGCCAAAATGTATCTGTTCCTCGACCCGATAGAGATAGACTCCGAAGTGCGCGAGGCGATTCGGGAGCGACTGCAGCGCGACGGCAAGACCCTCGTGTGGCTTTACGCGGTAGCGCTGTTCGATGAGAACGGCTATACCCCGGATGGTCCACGCGACGTCGCTGGGATAGCCATCAAAGCACAGCCGTGGAACAGCGAAACGGGTTCCATTATCAGCAATGACCGACACCCGATTTCCGAAAGGTTGCGCAACAAGCAGATAGGCATTCGGGAAAGGGTCAACCCGTCGTTCTACGTGCTGGATGAGAAGGCAGTGGTGCTGGGCGAGTACATCCAGACCGGCTTGCCTTCCATCGCCGTGAAAGATATGGGTTCGTGGCGTTCGGTATTCATTGGGGAACGCCAACTGAGCGTTGACCTGCTGCGCGGCTTATGCCGGTTTGCGGGGGTGCATGTGTGGTCGCAGAGCAGCGATGTCGTTCGCGTGGCTCCGCCGTTCCTCGCGGTGCACTCCGTTGGTGACGGCGTGGTCTACCTGCAGTTACCGCACAAGCAGGTGGTGTATGACCTGACGGAGGACTGCTTGCTGGCGGAGGACGCAGTCAATCTGCGCCTGAACATGCGCACGGGACAAACCGGGTTGTATGTGGTGGGCGGATACGAGCATCTGCAAGCACTGGGAATCTCCATCCCCGAACGCAGTGAAGAGATAGGTGCAGAACCACCTGTCTCCACGGGCAAGAAGCGACGCAGGCGCGGCGGCAGAAAACACCGCAAAAAGAGGGATTAGCGCTACAGCGCGTTGGGGGAGCGCAACGCTCCCCCAACCGACATTATGGCATTACGGCGTGGGGTCCGGGTAGCGTCCGTTCCACCACCGGTTGTCCAGATCCACCTCCTCCGTCCGCATCCATTTGGCGTGCCCGTCTACGAAGGCAATGTTAGTGCCACCGTTATGGCGAGGGTGAAGCGGAGTGCGTACTCCCGGCGTACCCCCTGTGCCGTAACGGTTAGGACTGTTCCCCCGACGACACGGCGGCAACACAGGAGGGTCAATAGTATAGCCGTGGTTGCCCAAACACTCTAGATTGCGGTAGTCAGGGTCACTCGGCTCGTCGTTGTCGCAGATACGCGTGCCAGACCCTCGGCTGTCGCCGACCAGGATGGTGTTGGCGGGAACAAGTATCTCCGCTTCACTGACCGGCACGTTGGAGCAGTTACTGCGTGAGTTCCCAAGGTACTGATAATTGTATCCGTAGGCTGGGTTTCGCCCGAATTTGAGGTGTGGCACCGTGGGACAGGAATGCAGTTGCTGGTTGCGAATGTACGGCATAATCTGGTCAAACCAGCGGTACTCCACTCCGCCCTCTGCTTTGGAATAAAGGGGAAACGCCTCGTAATCCTGTGTGTACATCGCAGTTGCCAGCGCCATCTGCTTCACGTTGCTCAGGCAAGCGGTTTGACGCGCTTTCTCGCGTGCCTGAGTAAAGACAGGGAACAGGATCGCTGCCAGTATCGCGATAATCGCGATAGCCACCAGCAGCTCTATCAACGTGAACGCCTTTTGGTTGCTTTGGTTGCGCATGATTCGCCTCCTTGACGTGAGCAATGTCTCTCTGGTTTTCATTATATATCACATTAAAATAATTTTTCAATACCTCTAAAAAATATTTTGAGAAATCCAAAAAATCAATAATAATTCTTATTCCTGCTAATGGGAATCCGCCTTATTTACGCGGAGTCTTATCTCGTGGTCAGGGGTAAGCGGTCGCTCGAAATCCGCCAGTGGAATGCGCTGAGAACAGACGTGGTGTCAAACAGGGTTGCTCGTTCGAGGGCGTGAGCTGAACGTCTCAGCTAATGGGCTACGGTGCAGCTGCTCGCGTCGGGCTGAGAGTGGTCTGATACTGGGCAGAAAGGGCGGATAGTGTCGTCAAGTGTTAGAGGCTCACCCTTGTCGGTGAGCCTCTCCTGAAGTTCTTCACCTGACCTTCGCGTATCGTATCACTCGCCCGCCGAAACCGTCCGCCCGGCAGACCCACAGCGAGCTCTCGTCCCCAAGAGCCAGCACCGCAATCTTTGAGCCGTCGCGAGACCAGAACGGCAGCAACGGCAGCTGTGCTTTCTGTGACAGGACAGGTCGTTGCTGGCGAAGCAAGCGTACCTCGCGGCTGGGAAGGTCTACCAGATACACTGCAGAATACAGGCTCTTTTCTTTGCCAGCTTCGCGCTTAAATGTTGCAGCCACCAGCATTCTGTGTCCGTCGGGGGAAAGGATGCCCCATGCCCCTCCATGCTTGTAGCCGGGAAGGTGCGGGATAAGCCGCAAATCGACGCGTATGGGGTCTCCGATGAGGGTGCGCGAGATAAGGTCGTAGGTGTGCACCACAAGAACCGGCGAACCCGGTGGCGAACGCACCCACTGCAACTGCGTTCCGTCGGGGCTTACCCTGAGAGACTGCACGTCCCCGGTGCTGGTAATGCGGTATACCTTGCCTGCCTCCACGGTGTACACGTTTCTGCCCGAATCGATGAAGGCAATGCCCCATGTGGGAGGCAGCGAAACCACCGAGACTTGAGGGACTATGGATGTGAGCGGTTCCACTTGTGCTGGCAGGTCGGTTCGCATCTGCACCTCTCCGCTGGGCGCAGATATCCATAAGACCCATGCTGGTTGCTCGGTGGATTTGGTCTCTGGTGCGCCGAGGCATACAATCTGGCTCCCGTCGCTGCTCCAGGCGTAAGCTCCCGGAACCACCTGCGTGGCGATTTTACGCACCGTTTTTTGCGCCGGGTCGTAGAGTACTAAGTCGGTGTCGGTGGTGAAAAGGAGATTCTTGCCTTCGGGTGACCACAACGGCGGTCCGGGGTTTTCCGACTGTGGAACGATACGCATCCGCCTGCCTTCCGTACGGTGATTGCAAGGCGCAGTCCGTCTCGGGACATCCAAGTGAAGGCTATCTGTTTCCCATCGGGTGAGAAATCCACTCCGACGCCGCAGCCGGGCATTTCCACGCACCCCGCGGCTACCACCAGCACCAGCAACGAGACTGTTACTGAGAGACGTCTCTTCACTGAGACCCTCCTCCGTTGGTTGCCTGTGTTGAGATGTCTGTTATCCTATGAACTCAACCTCCCCCACGGGAGGGATTATCCCAGCCTCTGCACCCCTTGAGAGGAAAAGCCGTATCGCCTCTTTGCCTGCTTCGCCCATGTTCACTGTCCACTCGTTCACATACATGCCCACGAACCGGTCAGCGGTCTCCTGTCCGATGCCGCGCCCGAAATCCAGAGCGTACTGCAATGCTTCCTGCCGGTGTTGCAACGAGTACTCTATGCTGCGCTTCAAGATACGAGCAACCCGCCCCTGCAGCTCCGGGGACAGGTCGCGCAGCACCGCGTTCACGCCCAGCGGCAGCGGTAATCCCGTCTGTTTTTTCCACCATGCACCGAGGTCCACCACACTGTGTACTCCTGCTTCGCGGTGTGTGAGCTGCCCTTCATGAATCAGTAGACCCGCCAGCACCCGCTTTTGTTGCACCGCAGGCAGGATTTCATCGAAGTTCATTACAATCGTGCGCGCCTGCGGAAGATAGAGCTTGAGCGCGAGATACGCGCTGGTGAGCAATCCCGGAACGGCGATGGTGATGTTTATCAGGTCGTCAGCAGACATCGGCTCCGCGCTCACAATCAGCGGCCCATAGCCGTCGCCCATACTTGCCCCCGAGGTGAGAATCGCGTACTTGTCGCGCACGTAGGCGTAGGCATGAACCGAGATGGCTGTGACTTCCATCCTGCCTTCGCGCGCCCATTCGTTCAGTGTCTGGATGTCGCGCAGGACGTGTTCAAAACGAAGCCCCTCGGTATCGATGAGCTCTTTGGCAAGCGCATAGAACATGAAGGCATCGTCGGCGTCGGGACTATGGGCGAGATGGATGGTGCAAGGTTGACTCATAGACCCAAATCCCTCAGCACTTCCCGAACCGCTGGTCGCTCGTGGCTGAACAACCACTCTACCTGCAACCGCAGGTGGGGGATGACACGGCTCTCGACCGTGCCACCTGACACCTCCTGCACCGTGTAGTCTTCCCCCGCGCGTTGGAGTAACCGCACCACCTTTCGGCGGCGGTCAATCATCCAAATCTCTTCGACGCCCAGTGTGCGATAGTCTGCCTCGCGCTGCAGCACATCGGAGCGGCGGTCGTGCGGCGATACAATCTCCATAATCAGGTCGGGCGCGCCGTAAATCGCCAGCTGCCGCACGATGTCCATCCGTTCTGCACGAACGTACAGCAGGTCGGGCAGCCTCGCGCGGAAGTTGCTGATGCGCACCGCGGAACGGGAACCCAGCACGATACCCAGCTGGCGTGCCTCCACTATACCGTGTATCAGGGTCAGCAGCCATACATACAGGCGCTCGTGGTCTAGTTGTGCAGACATTCTCTCTACCGGCACCCCGTCGATAAGTTCATAGTCATCGTCCTCTCCGAAGGTCTGCAAGTATTGCTCAAAGGTCATCGGCTCCTTGCATAGCAGCAGGCTAATTTGTTCCTCTGCCCGTTCCAATTCCAAAGTTGCCGTTGTCACGATTGTCACCTCCAGCCTGATTCTACCCCAGCAGACTACTCACGCGCCTGCGGTGCGCGCTGGGTGGCACGGCGAACGCCACCGCATACTGGCAGCCTATCTCCGCTCCCCGTACTCGCGCCAGCGCCTTATAGTAATCCACATAGGGGAAGCGCGATACCCCGCCCCGGAACAGTTCCAGTTTCTCCGCCGCTGTTTGCCATAAAGCGATGTCTTCTTCGACAACCTCCAGAAAGATTTCAGGCTCGAACCCCTCGCGGTCTTCCCAGTTCTCCGCGAAGTACAGACGGGGAACCCAGTGGGGTGGGTACTTACGCACAAAGCCCTTGATGGCAGCGTAGAAGATGGCGTTTGGGATATTCAGGGCGCAGGCGGTATGGTCTTTGTGGATACTACCCTGCCAGTGAGTCAGGATGGCGTGCGGACGACAGGCGCGAATCACGTCGCAAATCTGGAACTGCACCTCGTCATTCACGGGCAGCTCGCCGTCGCGGTAATCCAGAAAGTACACCTGCGCTCCGTATACCGCTGCCGCCTCGCGCGCTTCTGCGATTTTCTGCATCGCGTACTCCTCGGGCGAGAGGGCAGGGTGTCCCTTCTCACCAGGGGTCAGGTGCAGTATCGCCACCTTTTTGCCCTGTCGCACATGCGCCGCTAAGGCCATCCCGCAGGCGATTTCCACGTCACCGATGTGCGCCCCAATCGCTAAAATGTCCACACTCTCAGCCATTGGACAACTCCTTCCGTAAAAGTGCGAACCGTCGGGTTTCCACAAAGCCTGCCGCATGGTACAGCCTTTCGGCTGTACGGTCATCCGACCACATGAAGAAGGCAGTGTGCAGCCCCAACAGGCGCATGGATTGCAGGGTTTTGTACATCAGCACCTGCCCAATACCCCTTCCGCGCTGCGACTGCGACACTCCAATCGGTCCGAAACGCTCGCCCTCAAAGTGGCTGTATCCCACCGCTTCGCCCTTCTCATGCGCAATCCACAATCGTGTGGGAGTATCGCCCTGTTCGATACGGGCGATAGCATCACGGGCAAAGCGTTGCCAGTCGCCGGGGAACTCGGCTTTCAGGAAGCGGAAAAGCGCAGGTATTAACTGTGGGCGATAGTGTTCCACCACCAGTCCCTCTTGCAACAGAGCCCCTTCACGTTGCTGAACCCACTCCGGCACGCGCAGGTTCAGCAGGTTGCAGTCCATCGCAATGGGACGGTAAACCTCCTGATAGCCGTTTTTGAGGAAGAACTGCAGCCCGCCCGCGTAGGCATTCACGTCCACGCCGGGGGTAAAGTAGTTGGGCGAATAGGGTGAAACAAGAACCAGTCGCCGCTGCCGCAAACGCAGATACTCCTCCATCCTCTGCAACAGCTGCGTACCGATACCCTGCCGCTGGAAGCGGGGATGTACGCCCAGGAGGGTGATGTAGCCTCTATCAAAGTCCGAAGGGGCATCTTCCAGAGGCAGGCGACGGGCGATGCTCAACCCGAAACCGACTACCTGTCCGCCCGCCAGGGCAATCGGCGCACCTTCCGGCTCGAAATTGGGGTCTATCAGCACCTTGCGCACGAACAGGCTGCGCGAGATGGGGTCGGCGTGCAGGGTTTGCTGGAGCAACAGCACCACGTCATCCAGCAGGTCGCCGTGAAACGGAATAATTTGACCGTTGCTCATGGCTATATTGTATAGGTGGTAGGGCGGGCAAGTCAAGATGCCCACCTGTCACTGGCTCTGAAGGGGTCCACGCCCTCGTTCGGGTCATCGTAGGGAAGAAGGTCTTTCAGCAAAGATACCCGCTCCCTCAAGGTCTCACGCCACCTCTTCAGGTGGGCAGGCGACGGAGCGAAAGGCGTGTCCACATGACAGTTGAAAAGCATATCAGGATGTATATTTTCCAGCAGCTGCAGGCAGAAATCGTAGCCCACACCTTCGCCCAGCAGGTTGCGGTTGAAGGCGCAGTAATCATCCAGTCCGGTCGGTGTCAGCGAGTCGCCGCAAAAGAAGAGGCGCAGACCATGACCTTCCACCAGCAGTCCGCTGTGGTACAGGCTCTGCCCCGGGAAGTGGTAAGCGGTCAGGGTAAACTCCTGCCATCGCCACGAGTCACCGTGCTTCACCACACGGTCTACCGATATGGCAAACGGGGAAAGACACGGCAGTCGCCATGCATCGGGTTGAGCCACCACCTGCGCTACCGATTCTTCAGCGATGACGGGGCAACCGAAATGCTGCCGAAATTGGGGAATGCAGTCCACGTGGTCATCGTGGTAATGGGTTATCCAGAGCGCATCTAACGATTTCACCTCACCCAAAGACAGCCAGTTCTCCACCTGCTGGATGACCTCCTCACAGCCACAGTCCATCACCAGCAGGTGACCGCTGTCGCTTCGTACCATCCAGCTGGTTCCCACGTGGTGCAAGAAGGGCGGAGTGGGCAGGGAAGGAGCGACGGCAACAGGCTTTGCGGTGGAAGACTGCTCACGCAGCAGGTCGGGGAAGTAGTACCACAGCGCGGATGTGGAGAGGTAGTTCTCGTAGAGAGCGTGCAGACGGGCTTCCAGCAGGTCTATCGCGCTTCTGGGGTCGCGGATGATGTTACCATGTGAGGGGACGAGCACCGTCGCGCCTGCCGATTCGATGCGGCGCAGGCTGGCAATCATCTCGCGCCATGCGCTCATAAAACCGTGGTAGTCGCTCAACCCACCGAACCCCTTTTGCAGGCTGTATAAATCCACTATCTGTCCCTCATCGAATATCAGGTCGCCGCAGAAAGCGATGCGCTGTCCATCCACATCCAGCAGGTAGGTCACGCTACCGTCGGTATGACCCGGGGTATGCAGGGCGGTGATGCGGGCAGGCATCCATTTCAGCGTATCGCTATCGACGAAGGTGCGATGTATCGGCACAGGTTCGGTAAGCACGTTCTGGGGATGGAAGTGGTATACATGCCAGCGGTTTTTGGGGTCGCTCCAGTAGGCATCTACCTCCTCAAACAGCGCACGTTCTGCCTCCGGGGCACCTGTCCAGCCACCTCCAGCCAGCACACGAGGCGCACCGTACGCCTGGTCGCGGTGGTGATGGGTGAACAGCACGCCGTCCACCCAGCGGATGCCACACCCTTCGAGTGTGTCCATCACGGAGCCATCTCCAACGTCGATAAGCAACGCCTCTTCACCACGATGGATGACGCCAACGTTCACCGCACCGCGATGGATAAACAGGTGCTGGCTGATAGCGGTTAATGTGGTAGACATGGTAACTCCTTTTGCACGTGTCTCTGCACCACCATCATAGCGAGAAGAGTCATGGTTCGTCAAGCGTGATTGTTGCCGCGCCGTCCAGTCTCGGATGGGTGGGTTCACGCCGCCTTGTCAGTGTCTTTGTCTCCGGGGGTCCCAGATATCGCGTAAGCCGTCGCCGAGAAAGTTCAATGCCATCACTGTGAGCGACAGCATGACCGCCGGGTAGACCAGCAACATCGGGTGGCTGCGCATGAGCTGACGAGCGTCATCAATCATCCGCCCCCACGAAGGTGTCGGCGGTTGCGCCCCTAATCCCAAGAAGCTGAGCGCGCTCTCCGCCAGTACGACGCCCGCCGAGTCCACCGTCACCGCCACCACGATCGTCGGTAACAGGTTGGGCAGGATGTGTCGCCACAGGATTCGGAAATGACTCAGCCCGATGGCGCGGGCGGCTTCCACAAATTCGCGTTCCCGCAGGGCGAGCGTTTGCGAACGTACCACCCGCGCCATGCTGGGCCAGCCCGTGAGTGCAAGAGCGATGAACACGTTATGCAAGCCCGGTCCCAGTATCGCCACTATCAGTATCGCCAGCAGGATGTCGGGGAAGGCGAACATCATATCGGTGAAGCGCATGATGACGGTATCCCACCTGCCGCGAAAGTATCCTGCCAGTAAGCCCAGCGTCACGCCGATAAGCACCTCCAGCAGTTCGACCTGTAGCACCACCGTGAGCGACACTCGCGCCCCGTACACCAGACGGCTGAACACGTCACGTCCCAGCTCGTCGGTGCCCAGAAGGTGTACATCGGACGGCGGCTGCAGTACCGCCGAAGCGTCCTGCGCGTCGTAGCGATAGGGCGCGATAATGGGTGCGAACAGGGCAATTGCCGCCACGAAACACAAGTACGCCAGCGACGCCAGCGCCAGCGGATGTCGCTTCCACTCACGCCACATCAGGCGGGATCACCCCACGGATAGAGCATTACCTTTCCACAGTCGCCCGCCAGCTGCAATTCCCAGGCGTCCTGTACACGGCTTAGTGGAAAGCGGTGCGTGATCATCTTGTCCAGCAGGTGTCCCATCGCGCGGATGGTCTGCATCATACGTGGAGTATCGGCAAGATTCCAGTGCCAGATGCCATGTACCACCAGCCCCTTGCGCAGCAGGTCGTTGCTCACGTGTACGGTGAACTCGCCTGCCTCTGCGACGAAAGCTACCTGTGCGCGCCGGCGTACGGCGTTTATCATGAAACGTTGCGCCTCCGGCGTTCCGGCGCATTCCACCGCCTTGTCCACACCTTTACCGTCTGTCAGGTTCAGAATCTGCTGCATCGCAGTGGGGTCGTTGGGGTCTATTGCCGCAGCAGCTCCGAGCTCCAGCGCGAGATTCCGGCGATAGGGATGCGGTTCTACCGCAATGACCTTCGCGCCCCTGTACATGGCGTTGACTACGCCCCCCAATCCTACCGGTCCCATACCGGTGATTAACACAGTGTCATAGGCGTTAATGTTCAGGCGTTGCATCGCGCCGAACGTGGGTCCCAGTCCGCAACATGCCATGCTTGCATGTTCAGTGGACATGTCATCAGGTATAGGGATGAGCAGCCAGTCTTGCTTGAGGATATACTGCGCATAAGTTGCGGTGCCTGCGCTGTTGCCGGTGAGTTTCAGGATGTCCAGATTGTTCAGACAGTACACGTAGTCGCCCGCGAGGCAGTATCTGCAGGTTCCGCATGGATACTGTGGCATCACGACCACGCGGTCGCCCACCTTCACTCTGCCCGGCTGTGCGACTTCTACCACCTCTCCTGCCGCTTCGTGCCCAAGCACGTCGGTGACGTGCCCATCGCGATACAGTTTGTATTCGGTGCACATGGGGGTCTTGTGGATTTTGACTACCACCACGTCGCCCCATGCGTGGGGCGTTTCGCGCTCCACCAGCTGTGCCTGCCTTTTGCCAGTGATGGATGCTACTTGCATGGAATGTACCTCCTCCCTTTTACGCACGGAGTCGTACTCTCGGGTCTAACCGCGTATACAGAATGTCTACCAGCAGGTTCACCGCGATAAACAGAAACGCGAACAACAGCGTTGTTGCCTGAATGACGGGATAGTCACGGCGCAGAATCGCTTCGATCGATTTGTATCCCACACCAGGCACGGCGAACACTGTCTCCACAATGAACGAGCCCGTTAACAGATAGCCAAAGGCATTGCCGATGACCGTGACCACCGGTAACAGGGCGTTGGGCAGGGCATGTTTGAAGATGACAAAGGGTTCGGGTACGCCTTTGGCGCGGGCGGTACGGATGTAGTCCTGCTGCAGCACTTCCAGCATGGATGTGCGGGTGAAGCGCGCGATGCTTGCCGAAGGTCGCGCTGCCAGCACCAGCACCGGCAACACTACATACTCCGGCGCACCCCAGCCCGCTACGGGAAGCCAGCCCAGCCGCACTGACACCAGCAAAATGAGTAGCGTCGCCAGCACGAAATTGGGCACGGAGATGCCCAGCACCACGCCTGCCATGCTGAGCCGGTCGGGGAGACGATTATGCCAGACCGCCGCCACGACGCCCGCCGGTATGCCAACGGTTATCGCCAGCAGGATTGCCAGTACTGCCAGAGTGGCGGTTGCAGGAAACGACTCGCGGATGATGTCGCCGACGGGTCGCCGGTTATACAGCGAGATGCCGAAATCCCCACGCACCGCGTTCCAGACAAACCGTCCATACTGCATCCACCACGGCTGGTCCAGCCCCAGCTCACGACGTACCTGCGCCACCGCCTGCGGGTCGGAACGCTCTCCCAGAATCATGCGGATAGGGTCGCCTGGTGCGAGGTAGCCCATGATGAAGGTGAGGAAAGAGATGAGTAGCAGGGTGGGTATTGCCTGCAGCAGGCGCGATAACACGTACCGTACCATGCTTCTATAACCACCCCTTGCGTTTGAAAATGTATAGTTCCACCACGGCTACCAATAGCATCATTGCGCCTGCAAAGGGATAGCCCGCTTTCCACTGCAGTTCGGGCATGTAGTCGAAGTTCATGCCATAGATGCCAGCGATGAGTGCAGCAGACATCAGCACGGTGGAAATGACGGTGAGGATGCGCATGACCTCGTTCAGCCGATTGGAGACCACCGAAAGGTAGGCGTCAAGCACACCGGCAAGGATGTCACGGTTGAGGTCAGCCAGCTCTGCAATGCGCAGGGTATGGTCGTAAACATCCTGCAGGTAGGGAACCACCTCGTCGGGGATTAGTTCCATATCGCGACGCAAGAGCGCATTTAGGATGTCACGCAGAGGGGTGATATGCTGGCGCATCTCCAGTAATCTGCGCTTCACCCGCAGGATATCCGCAACCTGTACGTCGCTGCTGCCCGCGAAGATAGCGTCCTCCAGGTCGTCCGATTTCTCTTCCAGCGTATCCCCGAGCGGGAAGTACTCGTCGACGATCGCGTCGAGCAGGAGATGCAACAGGTGAGCGGAAGTCCTGCCTACTTTCTCAGGCTGTGATGTCCACCGCCCGAACCAGTGTTCTATCAGCGGCACGGGTTCGGTATGCACGGTCACCAGGAAGTGTTTCCCCAGAAAGAAACCCACCTCCGTGTAGACTTCCTCACCGTTTTGTTGCTGCACTGCGTGAGCCGTCAGGAATAGCACGTCTTCATGCCGTTGAAGGGCGGGGCGTTCGTAGGGGCTGAGGGCATCTTCCACCGCTAAGGGATGGAAGTGGAAAGTCTGTCTCAAAAGCATCGCAGCCGCCCGCGTATCGTGCGCTGTAATATCCACCCACAGCAACCCCTGCCTGCTGCCAAAAGCCCGAACAGCCGCATTTTCTTCCAGAAGGACGAGGGCGTCAGGCGGCAACCAGTAAGCCGCTTTCAGTTGGTACGGAGGCATCTGTTCATGCATCGTCTTCAAGGTGAACCTGTATTCGTGACACGGGGCTTAGCGCTCACTGCTCCAGCGTTTCAGCACTTTCAGCGCGTTCCTGTACGTGATTTTATCAAAAACCTCCTGGGAGATGTCGCCGCTGGCGAGACGTTCCTTCAGGTAGTTCAGGTGAGGCATTCGCCCTTCCTCGTCTGCAAAGCACACATCGGTACCAAATATCAGTTTATCCTGAAACTCGTTCAGGAATCGAATGCCGTAATCGGGGTCGCGGGTAAGCGCATTGTAGCCGCTACCTGCAGAGATGTCCGCATACAGGTTGGGAAAGTCGCGCAACAGCTTCGGAATCATTCCCTCGCCTCGGACGGGCCCCTTTGGGTAGCCGAGCAGGTCGGCGGGGCTGACATCCGCGCTGATTTGCGCCCAGAAACCCGGTCCGTGCCCGATGATGATGGTGTCAGGAGACTGTTGCACCAGGTTCAGCAGGTGAGGCGAGCCCGGCTCGTCGATCAGTCCGTACTGCCCCTCGGCAAAACCGGTAGCGTGAATGGTCACAGGGAACTGCCATTCTCCGCACTGGTGGAACAGGTTCACCACGCGGGGATCGTCGTAGAGCAGGTTTGCGCTGATTTCGCCAATGCCCACATAACCCATCTCCACGAATCGCTGGAAGAGCCACGAAAAATCTGTTTTAGAACTGTTTCCCCCCCACCGGGGGTCTACGTTGCCAAAGGGAATGATTCGCTCGGGATAGCGACGGGCTGCTCGGACTTGAGATATGACATCGGGCTGGGGCTGGAAAAGCCCGGGAAACTGCACATCATCGGGTGAGGCTGGCCATGGGAGCAGAACCGCTTTAACGATGCCTTCGTCATTCAGGCGGGCTATCAGGTCTTCAATGGTAATCGGTTTGCGATGCATGTTGCTCGGGGAGCGCAGGTCGCCGATATGGGTGTGCATGTCGATAATCACTCCTTGGGTACCTCCATGCCGAGATGGTACATGGCAAATGCCAGCACGTCTGCTTCCTCCTCAATCACCAGGGAGGTCGGTTTTCCCGCGCCGTGTCCGACACGAGTCTGGATTCGGATGAGCACAGGAGCGTCTCCTGCCTGCACCTCCTGCAGTCTCGCCGCGAACTTGAAGGAATGGGCCGGCATCACCCGGTCATCGTGGTCGCCGGTGGTGATGAGCGTGGCGGGATAGCGCACACCTGGTTTCAGGTTATGCAGAGGCGAGTATGCGTACAGCGCCCTGAACATCTGCGGGTCGTCGCTGGTACCGTAATCCTCTTTCCACGCCGAGCCAATCGTAAATTTGTGGTAGCGCAGCATGTCCATGACACCGACAGCGGGCAGGGCAACTGCGAACAGGTCGGGTCGCTGGCACATCACCGCGCCCACCAGCAACCCGCCGTTGGATCCTCCACGAATCGCCAGTTTGCGTGGGCTGGTATAGCGACGGTCTATCAGGTACTCCGCCGCGGCGATGAAGTCGTCAAAAACGTTCTGCTTGCGCTCTTTTGTACCCGCCTGGTGCCACTCCTCACCGAATTCGCCGCCCCCGCGCAGGTTGGGCACTGCCAGAACGCCTCCCTGTTCCAACCACACGAGGTTACTCACAGAGAAATGGGGAGTGATCGAGATATTGAACCCCCCATATCCAGTGAGCAGAACCGGGTTCTCGCCGTTGAGTTGCAAGCCTTTGCGATGAGTGATAAACATCGGCACACGCGTACCATCTTTGCTGCGGTACCACACCTGTTTCGTCTCGTACTGTATTGGCTCCAGTCCCTCTATGTGAGGTGCGTGAAAGACGGTGCTTTCGCCAGTGCGGGCATCGTACCGGTAGATAGTGTAAGGATACACAAACGAGGTAAATCCGTAGAAGAACTCGTCCTGATTGCGTCTGCCGACAAAGCCGCTGCACGTGCCCAGTGTGGGCAGAGGGATTTCTTTCACGAAATCGCCCTTGAGGGTGTAGATTTGTACCCTGCTGGTCGCGTTGTGCAGGGTAACCACCGCCATCTGTTTGCCCATAAGCGTCACTGCCTGCAAAGTGTCTTCGCCTTCAGGCAGGATTTGCTTCCAGTGTGTCCTGTCGGGCTGACGCAGGTCAATGGCGATGACCTTGCCACGCGGTGCATCGAGGTCGGTGCGGAAGTAGAAGAGCGTGCCATCGTTGCCTAAAAACTGATAGGATGCTTCAAAACGGTCTATCAAAGGTTGCGCCGGAGCCTGCACCTGGGGCTGGTTCGGACGCTGCAGGTCGATCACATAGACCAGGTTTTTAGGTCCGGCTTCGGTAACCCCCACCACGGCGTATCGTCCATCCTCACTCACCACGATGGAGAACCGCCATTCAGGCTGGTCCGGTCGTTCCAGGATGAGCAGGTCTTGCGATTGCGGCGTGCCGAGCCGGTGATAGTAGACCTTCTGATTCAGGTTGGGATGCCACATCGGGTTAGAGTTCTTGGGCGGTTCGGGATAGCGGCAGTAGAAAAAGCCCTTACCATCCTTTGTCCATGCGATGCTGGAGAACTTTACCCAGCGCAGCTCGTCAGGCAGGTCCTCTCCCGTTTCCACCGACCGCACGCGGATTGTTTGCCAATCGGAGCCAGCATCCGACAATCCGTAGGCGAGCCAGCGCCCATTGTCCGAGACGGATACGCTGAAGACCGATACCGTGCCATCGGGTGAGAGCAGGTTCGGGTCGAGCAACACACGCGGTTTGCCCTTCAGTGTCGGCTGCCAGTAGAGCACAGACTGATTCTGTAGCCCGTCGTTCTTAAAATAGAAGTAGCGCCTGCCCCGTTTGAACGGGATGCCATACCGCGCGTAGTTCCATCGTCGGGTGAGGATGCGTTGTAGCGGTTCGCGATGAGGCAGGTTGCGCAAGTAGGGCAGTGTCAGAGCGTTTTGTGCATCAATCCACGCCTTTGTTTCGGAAGAGTCGGTATCTTCCAGCCAGCGGTAAGGGTCAGGCACGAGAGTGCCGTGATAGTCGTCTACCACATCGACCTTCTTCGTCTCCGGATAGCGCATAGATTGTGCTGTTGCCTCTACCGCCAGCAGCGCCAGCAAAAGAATACAGAGGACCTCTATCGTCACATACATATTCTCCGAAACTCCTTGCACCGTCTTTGACGTTATTATACGAATACCAAATCGAATTGGCAACAGGTATGGTACAATCAAAGAGAGGTGGTGCGAGTGATGTGGACCATCCGCGGTATTTTTGACGGCAAGACCAGGGGTAAAATGCTGATACTATCTGCCGGGGGTTGAAAAGGTTGACATGGTAGCTCACACTACCGATTTTATCGTGATTGGCAGCGGAATCGCAGGTCTAACCTTCGCCCTGCGTGTGGCGGAGCAGGCGGAAGTGCTGGTCATCACTAAGAAGGAGCGCAGCGAGTCCAACACCAACTATGCGCAGGGTGGCATCGCGGGGGTGCTGTCGCCGGAAGATACGTTTGAACTGCACGCTCAGGACACGTTGAACGCGGGGGCGGGGCTGTGCCATGAGGATGCGGTGCGCGTGCTGGTGCAGGAAGGTCCTGCCCAAATCCGTCGCCTGATAGAATTGGGCGCGCGTTTCGACATGGAGCGAGACGCGCACGGCAACCCCGTGCTGGCTCTGGGACGCGAGGGAGGACACTCGCGCAATCGCATCGTGCACTATGCCGACCAGACGGGCTGGGAGGTCGAGCGCACCCTGCTGGAAGCCACTCGCCACCATCCGCGCATCGCCATCTACGAACACTTCTTCGCCTTAGACCTCATCGTCCGTGACGGAGAGTGCGTCGGGGTGTGGGTGCTGAATACCCATTCCGACGAACCAGAGGCGTTTTTCGCGCGGGCGGTGCTGCTGGCAACAGGCGGCTGTGGACAGGTGTATCCGCATACCACGAACCCGCCCATTGCGACCGGCGACGGCATTGGCATGGCATGGCGAGCAGGCGCGTGCATCGCTAACATGGAGTTCATGCAGTTTCATCCCACCACCCTGTACCACTCTGGTGCGCGCAGCTTCCTTATCTCCGAAGCCGTGCGCGGCGAGGGAGCGGTGTTGCGTTTGCCCGATGGCACGCCCTTCATGGAGAAGTATCATCCGATGAAAGACCTTGCGCCGCGCGACGTGGTGGCGCGTGCCATCGATGCCGAGATGAAGCGGCTTGGCATCCCATGCGTGTATCTGGACATCACTCACCGCCCGGAGGAGTTTCTGCGCCAGCGGTTTCCTGTGATCTACAGCAGGCTGCAGAGCGTGGGCATCGATATGGCAAGGGAGTGGATACCCGTTGTGCCTGCGGCACATTACATGTGCGGCGGCGTGCAAACCGACCTGCACGGCAGGACTTCAATCCCCCGCCTTTATGCAGCAGGCGAAGTCGCCTGTACGGGCGTACACGGTGCAAACCGCCTTGCCAGCAACAGCCTGCTGGAGGCTCTGGTGTTCGCCGATCGCGCCGCACTCCATGCACTGGAGGTGGGTTGGAGCCTGCCCCAAGCCGACCATGTGCCCACACTGGAAGCCCTCTCTCTGGCAAGCGGTGTTCCGGACGAGGTGGAACAAGAAGCTATCCGCCACCGGTTACATCTGGTCATGCACGAGAAGGTAGGCATCGTGCGCAGATTGGCATCTCTGGAAGAGGCGGCGCGGATGTTGCTACGCATCGAGCAGCAGGCTCAGGCTGCGATGCAAAAGGCTCCTCAACGGGTGGAAGCATGGGAGGATTGGAACCTCGCTATGGTGGGCAACCTGATTGTGCAATGTGCACTGCGCAGGCATGAGAGCCGCGGCTTACATACCCTGATGGACTTTCCTGAGCGGGATGACGTGAACTTCAGGCGAGATACGATATTGTGCAAAACCTGTAGTGGATAACGCGTCCGTGCCGTGCATACAGAAGTGGCGCTGGCTACCGACTCGGCAGGAGCCTCGCCCGCTGTGCACTCAGCCTATCTCGTCGAGGTTCCACACAAACATTTTGAGGGGTAAATGGCGTGCGCTGCGCTGTTTGCGCAGAACATCCAGCCCTTCGCGGATCCTCGGTACGCAATGCGAAGGAACGGCACACAAAACCACGCTGTTTAAACCGGGCCAGATGGGAGTGTTCTCGCGCGGACCGCTTTCACCTTTTCCTGTGGCATCTTGCAGTACCGTATAACCCGGCGCGCCTGCTTCGTCAATGATTTCCTTTACCCGATGCGTCACACCCGCGTCACACACAATCAACACCATTTGCATTTCCGTCATTCCAGTGCCTCCTGAGAGATGTACAGAGTCGGAGGGACATGCTCTGTCGTAACCAGCGTCCGCGATGCACCAGAACGCTTGTATGCTAAATGGACAGAGCCTTGCCCTCCAGAATCACGCACGCTATACGTCCTGCAACGAGCCGGACAGGTATGCTTCGTAGGCAGTAAGGTCCAGCATCCCGTGACCGGAAAGGTTGAACAGGATGACCTTCTTTTCGCCCGCTTCACGCGCCTGGATGGCTTCATCGAACGCTGCGCGTACGGCGTGTGCCGATTCCGGTGCGGGAATGATGCCCTCCGTGCGGGCAAAGGTTACCGCTGCCTCGAACACCTTCGTCTGGGGATAGGCAACCGCCTCGATCAGCCCCAGATTGTACAGATGGCTCACCAGCGGCGCCATGCCGTGATAGCGCAAGCCTCCGGCGTGGATCTTGGGCGGCATGAAGTCATGTCCCAGTGTGTACATCCACAGCAGGGGAGTGGTCATTGCCGTGTCCCCGAAATCGTAGCGCAGTTCGCCCTTCGTCATCGAGGGGCACGCGCTTGGTTCCACCGCCACCACGCGGTACTGTTTGCCTTCCGTGATTTTCTGGCGCACGAACGGAAACGCCAGACCGGCGAAGTTGCTGCCGCCGCCGACGCAACCGATAATCACATCCGGCTCCTCACCTGCCATCTCCATCTGCTTCAGGGCTTCCAGCCCTATCACCGTTTGATGCAGGCAGACGTGGTTCAACACGCTCCCCAGTGAGTACCGTGTGTTCTTCGACCGCACCGTGTCCTCTATTGCCTCGCTGATCGCGATTCCCAGACTACCGGGGCAATCGAGATCCTCTTTGAGCAGCTTGCGCCCGAACTCGGTTTGGTCACTGGGGCTGGGGTAAACGGTCGCGCCCCATGTTTCCATCATCATCTTGCGGTAAGGCTTCTGGTAGTAACTGACCTTTACCATGTACACGGTGCATTGCAGACCAAACAGACGGCAAGCGAAAGCCAGCGCAGACCCCCACTGTCCCGCACCCGTTTCGGTTGCCAGGCGTTCCATTCCCGCTACCTTGTTGTAATACGCCTGAGCAACGGCGGTATTGGGCTTGTGGCTGCCGGCCGGGCTGACGCCTTCATACTTGTAGTAGATATGTGCAGGAGTTTGCAGAGCCTTTTCCAGCCGGACAGCACGCAGCAGGGGGGTAGGTCGCCACAGCGCATATACTTCCCGAACCGGCTCCGGAATCTCCACCCAGCGCTCCGGACTGAACTCTTGCATCACCAGATTCTCCGGGAAGATGGGGAACATGTCATCCGGTTTGATGAGTTGGTGAGTAGCCGGATGCAGAGGTGGTGGCAGAGGCTCCGGCAGGTCGGTGAGAATGTTATACCAGTGCGTCGGAATATCCGCCTGGGTCAATGTGAAATGAGTCGTCATACCCACTGACAATCCTCCTTGTAGTTACTGGACATCATTATAAGTTGTTTACGTGATTTCGTCAAATGGCGCCGGGTCTATGGTGATGGCTTCTGCTCCTCATTGGAGGGCGTTACCGGTTTTCCCGCCTCGCCCTGCAGGATTTGCCGGAGCTTCTGCTGTTGCTCCGCCGTCAGGATTTTATTCACCTTCTCGTCTATTTGTTTGCGCAACTCCGCGAGCTTTTGCCTTTTCTGTTGTTCGCTCCAGCCTTCCTCCCGCGCCTGCTTTTCAATGGCACGGATGCCCGCGCTCTGCTCACGCATCACTTGCAGCAGCTGGTCGCTCTGCTCCTCGGTGAGTTTCAAAGCGACAGTGAGCCTGTCCACCAGCATCGACTCGGGGTCTATCTGGCGCAACTTCTGTAACTGCTGAGGCGTCAGCACAGATTCCAGCTTCTTCTGAAGGTTTCTGCGCAGGTCACGCAGCTTCTCCTGGCGCTCTTTCGCAGAGATTTTCTGTTGAAGCACTTCTGCATAGCTCGCGTTATGCTCTGCATAGACCTGTCGAAGTTTCTGCTCCTGCTCGGGGGTCAGCGACAGCAGCCTCAGGAGCATCGATACAGGCGGGAGCGCGGGGTCCGCGGATGCCGTACGGGTAAAGGATTGTGGCGCTTTGGTATCCGATGACTGTTTTGTGGCCTCCTGTCCGGATGACGCTGTCGTGCAGAGAAGCGTTATGACGACGATAACCATCTGCGTCCACTGCAAGCCTTTCATGGGTGACCTCCTTCCGAAAAGGGAAAACTGCCTCCTGTCGCTAAGTGTATCATACAACAAGCACGCGGACAACGGCAAGATTCGCGGGTGAGGGGATGAAAATCGCTTATTTCGACTGCTTTTCCGGTATCTCGGGCGATATGGCGCTGGGGGCACTGCTCGACGCAGGCGCGCCAGAGGACAGGTTGCAGGAGGTGTGGAATAGTGTGCCCCTGAAGGGCTGGAGTTACCGTATCGAAAAAACAACCGTTAACGGAATAGAAGCGACGGACGTTTCCATCCTCTGCGATGGGGCGCAACCTCATCGCCATCTATCCGACGTGCTGGAGGTTATCGAGCAAAGCACAGCATCGGTGCGTGCAAAACAGTGGGCAGGCGCAGTGTTTCGTCGGCTGGCGGAGGCGGAAGCACGCGTGCACGGTACGACGCTGGAGCGCGTGCATTTCCACGAAGTCGGGGCAATAGATGCCATTGCCGACATTCTGGGCGTGTGTGTGTTGCTGGATGTGCTCGGCGTGGATGCGGTGGAATGTTCGCCTCTGCCGATGTCGCGCGGGTTTGTTCAGGCGGCACACGGGGTGATACCGGTACCTCCGCCCGCGGTGATGGAACTGACCCAAGGAGTAGAAGTGGTCCCCGATGACGCTGTGCAGGGTGAGACGGTAACCCCAACGGGAGCCGCCCTGATGGTGACTCTGGCGCGAAGATTCGGTGGGTTTCCTCGCATGAGGGTAGAGCAAGTGGGTTACGGCGCGGGCAAGAAGCGATTCGAGTCGCGGCCGAACCTGCTGAGGGTGGTCGTGGGAGAGGCGGTACCAGAGCTGCCTCTACAGGATACGGTGCTGATTGAGGTCAACATAGACGATATGAATCCGGAGTGGTATCCCGCAGTGCAGCAGAAGCTGTTCGCAGCGGGAGCGATGGATGTATATTACCTTCCCATAGTGATGAAGCATGGACGTCCCGCCACGCAGCTGAGCGTGTTATGTGAGCCCGGCAGGGAGATAGCCCTGCTGGAGACTCTTTTCCGTGAGACCACTACTTTTGGGGCGCGCTTTAGCCGATGGCAGAGGTTGTGTCTGGAACGGCGGTGGGAAACGGTGCAAACCCGTTACGGAGAGGTGCGGATGAAAATCGGCATCTGGAACGGCAGGGAAGTGACCTCCTCGCCGGAGCATGCGGACTGTGCAGCGCGCGCCGCAGAGTGTGGTGTGACGCTGAAAGAGGTCTACACGGAGGCGGTGCGACGGTATCGCGAAGGGCGTACCGATGACAACGACAACGCATAGGCTAAAGGGTGTCGTCATCCGCGCCAGCGCGGGCAACTATACCGTCTTTCATGAGGGGCATGAGGTACTCTGCACCCTGCGGGGCAACCTGAAAAAGGAGCTGGTGATGACCGAAAGCGCCAGCCGCGCCCCGCGCGTGATTCTGGCAAAGCGCAAACGACTGACCAACCCCGTCGCCGTAGGGGACACGGTGTGGTTCCACTACACCACCTCGCATCAGGGCGTCATTACCGAGGTGGAACCCCGTCGTTCGGCAGTAGTGCGTTTCATCCCTCGCACCAAAGAGGTGCAGGTTATCGTGGCGAACATCGACCTGCTGCTGGTTGTCTTCTCGGTACTGGAGCCGCGCCTGGACCCCTGGCAGCTGGACAGGTTTCTGGTAGCTGCATACGCGAACGGATTGAATCCCGTTATCGTGGCGAACAAGTGCGACCTGCCCATCGAGGCTCAGACGGAACACCATCTGCAGGTATATGCCCGCTGCGGTTATGAAGTGTGGCGGCTGAGCGCGACACGGGGCGACGGCATCGCCGACCTGCGCGAACGGCTGCGAGGACAAATCGCTGCGGTGTGCGGACCGTCGGGGGTGGGGAAGAGCAGCATCCTGAACGCCCTGCAGCCCGGACTGGGGCTGAAGGTAGGGCAGGTTGGCGAGACCACGCACAAAGGCAGACATACCACCACCCTGGCGCAGCTTATCCGGCTGGGAGAGGACAGCTGGATTGCAGACACGCCGGGTATGCGTAACTTTGAGCTGTGGGCAGTGGACGCCGAAACCATCTGGCAAGCCTTCGCAGAGATACGCCCTTATCTGGGCGAGTGTTACTTCCCCGACTGCCAGCACGACACCGAGCCTGATTGCGCGGTGAAAGAGGCGGTAGAGCAGGGGAAGGTTGACCGCCGACGGTACGAAAGCGCGCTGCTGCTGGCGAAGGAGGCGCAGGAACGCCAGCAAGCCGTGTGGGATAGGTAGCATCGCCCGTTACTTCAGACCAAGTGAACGGAACATTTCGCGTATCTGCTGGTCTCCGGTAATCTGGACGAGCGCGTCCACAACACGCCTGTGTTTTTCGTTTTCGGGGAGGTCTTTCAAGTTGAGCTTTCCCGCGCGGTTCTGGCGGAACAGCTCTGCCCACACGCCCACGCCGTAGCGTTGCGCGATGGTATGCAGTACGTTGTGCATCATTGCTTCGCCCAACATGCGTTCCTCAGCAGAACGCTCTCGAAACTCCTTCTCCGGCAGCCAGATGGGATTTGTCTGTCCGGAATATCGCTTGCGGAACTGCTGCGCCCCGGGACGCAGCGAGCGGCGATACCATATATCCGGATACGCCGTATCGCCCGCCACCTTGCCCTGCTCTTCTATCCAGATAATCGCGCCCATGAGTAGCCAGTAGGGGAGATTCTCTCCGACACCGCTCAGGAAGACCCATTTCAGCTCGTGCGCTTCCACGCCATCTCCTCCCGCTTCGTAGCGCAGGTTATAGGGTCCCACACGTCCCGTGCAGGCAATCCACGTCTCGGATTGAGGGCCACCCCAAGTGGCTCCACCATAACCCGACAGCTGCGCCGGCGCGGTAAGCGAGACGAACAGCGCATCCTCTGGCTCATAGCCACCGACCACCTGCCGCTCGCGGTCGTAGATACGCATTAACAGCGCGAGGTACTCCGGAAGCCAGCGGCGGTAGAATGGCGTGTCAGGGATATGAACGGTCATGCGTCGGTAGGAGGCTGTAAGCCAGCGCGTGTCCAGCTGCGGGTGTTTGGCAGTAACGATGACCACCCTGTCGGAAGGCACACGGAAGTTCAAAGTGGACACATCCCGCGACTGCGGTTCGGGCATGACCTGCTGGAGGTCGGCTGTGCCCTGCGGCAGCTGCACGGCCAAATCTATCTCTCCCGTCGCCTTGCCCAGCCCTGCCAGCGAGCGGAAATAAAAATGGTCTTTGCGTTCGCCACCGTAGCGGGTCATCGGCACGTTGTAAGCGGCGTCCAGCCAGCGGAAGCGCACCGTTGCCTGGTCGGCGGTTGGATGCAGCAATAACACCTGCGCGTGACGCAACTCCAGTCGCGAGAGGTACTCATACACCGGAGGCAGTAGCGAGTATTTTGCTCCTTCAACGACTAACTCGTCCGCCGTCAGGGGCACTGGCAGCGCAACAGCGCCAGACGCGACCACCTCTACCTCGGCGGAACCGTCGGTGCGCAGACGGTATGTCCACTTCTGGCTCGGCGCGTCTGGCTTCTGGGGCAGGTGACGCAAGCTCAGCGCAAGGTGGAATGCGCCCTCGACGCCGTCGCGAGTCGAGTCGTGCTGAACTAGCAGGCGGTACCGCCCCGCCGCCGTCTGGTACTCCACCAGCGGGAACCCCTGTGGCTCGCCATCGGGCGTGCACCAGACGGTCTGCCACTCCCCTCGAACGTGCTGTTGCAACTGCACCGAAACCGCCAGCCCTCGCGTGTCGACGCGCCCCTGCAGCCACCATGCATCGCGTTCGCGCGGCACGGTAAAGTGCAACTCACCCGTTTGAACATCGTCTTCAGGCGCGGATGGCTTCAGGTGCAGACGCACGATGCCCTGTGTCAGCGAGGCGATGTCGGCGTTGGGTGGAGCCGGGGGTGGCAGGCGAAACTCAAACTCAGGGCGGTTGTCGTCCAGCTGGCGATACAGTTCCGCGATGCGCTGCTTAGCCTGTCGGCGCAAGGGCAGGTCGGCGCGGGAGATTTCGACCAGCCGCTTCCACGCTTTGAGTTCGATGTCGGCTCTACCTGCAATCTTCGCCATTTGTGCCCGCAGGCGATAGATGTGCGGGTTCTCGTCGTCCAGCCGCCACGCGATGGCAAGACGTTCAGCCGCTTCGGCGGTCTTGCCCGCTTTCAGCAGGGTTTCCGCCTCACGCACGAGTCGCTCAGCGCGGGCGATACTTGTCAGTGCTGACCCGTAACTGTCAAAGATCAGCTCGGCGGGAGCCTGCATCCGGAAGGCTGCGCGCGCCGACGGCAGTTCCTTCGTGCTCGTTCTCATGTCGGAAGTCGGGAAGTGGTATACCTGCACTGCGTCATGTCCCGCTCTGTCCAGCAGGTAGGGAAGGTTGGTCACGCGCAATGCATAAGAACCTTTGCGCTCCGCCACCGTTCCGCCCACATACACCTCGTCACCGAGATTGCCATCGCCTGCCACTTCAATGACAACCCGCAGTGGCGCGCTGCTATCCAGCGCCACCGCCGACAGCTGAACGACGCGGCTGGCGGTTAGCAGTGGGGTGCGCGCCCGCAGATGCTCGCCTTCGTAGACCGCCACATAGCTGGTCGCGCGCGCCGCGCTCGGCGATTGCCTTACCGCGCACCACAGGCTCAGGGTATACCGTGCAGCAGGTGGAGGCGCAGGAAGTGATCGGGCGGTGTTGCTGAACGGATGGCGATACGTCACCTGTACCTCGCCTTGCGCGGATGAGATGCCCGCATAAGGCATACCATCCAGAACCGGCAGGTCGCCAGCGTCAGCGGACAGGTTCCATCGGATGCGGTCGGGAATCCACTGGCTTAACAGCACGGTACCCCGTGCGGTGTGCGCCCGCACGCCCCGCCACACGGGATGTGAAAACAGCGGCTTGTCGTTCACGCTGGTCAGCCGAATTTGTATGCTGTCGTTGGGCGAGACGGTGATTGGCAGGCGTTCCACCATCTTGCCGTTCCGCAGAAGCTGCGCACCATGCAGGTTGCCCTCGATGCGCAACCACTGTAACCGCTGTTGCGCCGCGCGCTCCTCGGCGTCCAGCTCAGTCTCCCGCTGTTGCCACTGCTCGTACCAGTCCACATAGCGCATCTTCGAGCCAGAGATAGTGCCCAGCCCCCGCAGGTAGACACGCCCGCGCAGCTTCATCGGCTGTCCCACGATGTTGCGGTCTTTGCGCGTGGTAATCCACTCCTGCAATACCTGCTCCTTCAGGTCGCTCAGCCAGATGGTGGTCTGTCCCGAATCGTCCTGGATGCGCGCGTCGCACCAGTTGCCCCAGTCGCCCCCGTGGCCGTCGCCAGTGTCGGCGACCTCCAGCGTCAGCACATCCTCGCGTTTTAAGGGAACATGCAGCGTGATGGGATTGTCGCCCGGTTTCATCACGGGGCTTTCGTAAACCTTCTCCTCGCCCACGAACACGCGGAAGATTGCTGCGCCGGGTCTGCCCAGCACGGCATCATCCACGCCGATGGTGGCGCGGAAATGCCAGATCTCTTGCGAGAAAGCAGTGGTGGTTACGAAGAACAGCAGCAAACCAACAAACGTTCTCATCCGATTACTCCAGAAAGACTGGTTGTGTCCACGCGCGAGATCCTGCCTCGCCAATTGCTTCCACGCGGGCATACTTTCTGGCTTTGTCGAGCGAGAACGAAGCCACGCTCCCAGCAACATGTTCCACTACCTCACCGTGCAGAGAGATCAATCGCATCTCCTTCGCGTTTGTGGCGCGTACCCGATAATAGCCGTCCTCTACTGTTATCTCTTCCAGCACGACGCCTGTGGAGGCGTAGAAACGTCCCTCTTTCAGCGCGTTCAGCACCGCTTCCTTGCTACGCTCGCGCACGTTCACCGCGTTCCATGCGCTTCCTATTTGAAAGACGCGGTGAGTGTCTTCGTTGGCGTATCCCCACACCTGTTTGCCTTCCGAAAGCAGAAGGTCCCAGCGGTCGAGTGCATACGGACTGCCCTCCAGATACTCTATCACGTTGTTGTAGATTTCGATGCCGTGATAGCGTTCCAGTTGGATCATTTGTGCGTTGCGCCAGTGGTCGAGGTTTTCGCCCCAGTTGGGGTGATTGAGAATAACTAAACCACCCTCCTGTCGGGTAAGGTCTATGACCGATTGGTAGCTGAGGTCGTGGGGTAGGGTAGAGGTCACGTTCACCCGCAGGATGTGCTGCTGTGCGCTGTGTTCGACGCCAGGCAAGAAAAGAATGTGTGGATGAAGCCCGTTCGGAGAGGCGACTATATCGTGGTCGGTCAGTGCCACAAAGTCGTATCCTCGCTTTGCGAAGGCGTTCAGCGTATCATCGGGGGATAGTTCTCCATCGCTGAGGGTCGTGTGCGCGTGCAGGTTGCCCCTCAGCCAAAGCGAATGCCGTTGCGCGTATGGGTTGTGTTGTATCGGCATAAGGTCTCCTGTGCCCTCACTCCCAACCCTTTCCCGACGCTGCGGGAGAGGGGTGAAAACGGCTGTATTCTTGCCCGGCTTTATTGCTTGTCGGGCCTCCCCACGTCTTTTCCCGAAACTGCGGGCGTTTGATGCAAAAGATACGGCTCAGTTGTCAGGAGCATTATACCTTATTCGTCTAGCTTGCCCTCGTATCGCTGTGCGGTCTGCCTCGCTGAGACGGCGCAGGTTGCGCACCTGCTGCCCCACGCGCGGATGGTTCTCAAACAGTGCCTCGTGGCGCATCAGGAAGTCCCAGTACAGCGTGGTGAACGGGCAGGCGTCCTCGCCCACGGCGCGGTCGGGCTTGTAGCGACACCCCGCGCAGTAGTTGCTCATCCGCTGGATGTATTTTCCGCTGGCGATGTACGGCTTGGAAGACATCAGCCCGCCGTCGGCGAACTGCGACATCCCGTACACATTCGGCAGCTCTACCCACTCCACCGCGTCCACGTAGATTGCCAGATACCAGGCGTGAATCTGCTTTGGTTGCACACCCAGCAGCAGCGCATACAGCCCCGTGACCATCAGCCGCTGGATGTGGTGCGCAAAGCCGTAGCGCAGCGTCTGTCCAATCACCTCGCGCAGGCAGTTCATGTCGGTCTCGCCCGTCCAGTAGAAGTCGGGCAGGTTCGCGTCGGCGTGCAGCGCGTTGCGCTCCAGGTACTCCGGCATATACAGCCAGTAGACGCCGCGGATATACTCGCGCCAGCCCAGCAGCTGGCGCACAAAGCCCTCCACGCTCTGCAACGGCGCGTGTTTTTGATAGTAGGCGTCCAGCGCCTTCTGGATAGCCACGCGCGGGTCGAGCAGTTTCAGGTTGATAGCCGACGACAGGCGCGAGTGGTACAGGTACGGCTCGCCTGTCCACATTGCGTCCTGATAGGGTCCGAAAAGCGGCAGGCGGTTTTCGATGAAGTCGTCCAGTGCGCGTTCGGCGTACTCCGGCGTGACTGCCCAGTCGAAGTCGCGCAGGCTGCCGGGGTGGCTGGGGAAACGCGCCTCCACCAAGCGGATCACCTCTTCCGTGATGGCGTCGGGCATAAAGCGCACGGGCTGGGGCACAAGCCCTGGACCCTGCTTGCCGAAGGCTTCGCGGTTCTCGGCGTCATAGTTCCACGCGCCGCCGACGGGCTGCTTGCCCTCCATCAGGATGCCCGTGCGCTGGCGCATCTCGCGGTAGAAGAACTCCAGACGCAGCTGCTTGCGTGTGGCGGCGTGCTGGCGAAACTCGTCCAGCGTCATCAGGAAGTGGCGGTCGGGGCGCACCTCCAGCGGCACACCGAGTTCGCGTGCTGTCTGCAACAGGCTCTGTTGCACGCGGTACTCGCCTGGCTCGACGACGATGAGTTTCTGGGGCTGGTGCGTGCGCACGGCGCGGGCAAGTTCGGTGGCGAAACTGCCGCCGTTGTGGGGGTCGTCCAGTGCGTGGTAGTGAACCGTGTATCCCTGCTGGCGCAGCCAGTCGCGGAAGTGGCGCATCGCGCTCAGGAAAATGGCGATTCGCGCCTTGTGGCTCCACACATGGGTTGCCTCTTCCGCGACTTCCGCCATCCAGACGGCATCGCAATTGGGGTCAAACCCATCCAGCGCGGCAGAGCGTCGGTCTAACTGGTCGCCCAGTATCAGCACGAGATGGCGCATCGGACGGGAGAGCAGCCGAGCCTATTTCAGCCTTGCTTTCTGCTTAATGGCTGCCAGTTCCTTTTCTGTTACGGCTTTCACCGACCCATCTGCGTAAGCGACCAGATACTTTTTGTCCTTGTGCGGCACTGCGTCGTACAGCACCACCACATCGCTCATCTTCGGGTGCATGCTGGCTGGACGCCACGTGATGTGCGGGTTGGTTTTGTAGTCCTTGCGCGTGACGGGGCAGGTCAGCACGTACTTGTCCGCTGCGTAGGGTTGCAACGCCTCGCTGAGCTTCTGGGCGGTGGTAGCGGGCGGGAACATGTTGTCCCACTCCTGCAGATACATCTGTACCGCCTTCAGCGCCTTCTTCATGTGGGCACTGCACTTCTGACTATCGGGCGAGACCTGCGCCCATGCCAGGGTGAGAACGACGACGGTCGTCGCCGTCACAACCGCGATTCGTTGCCAGTTCATCGTATGGTTACCTCCTAGAAAGAGTATGCCGATAGTTTATACGGATTGGGGAACCTCTTGTTTCGCCAGCGAGAACCTTGACGTTCTCCACAGGGATTGTATCACAGGGAAAGGGGAGCTTTCAAATCTTCGGTTGCTTGCAGACAGGATGATGAACTATAATAGGAATGCTATGGCAAAAGGAAAGTCGCAGCAAACGAAGGAATCGGGTGACCGCGTGGTGCTGGTGAATCGTCGCGCCTACCACGACTATGAGATACTGGAGACCTTCGAAGCGGGTATTGCGCTGGTTGGCACGGAAGTCAAGTCGGTTCGCGCGGGCAGGGTGAATCTACAGGACGCCTACTGCAAGGTGCAAAACGGCGAGGTATGGCTGTATAACATGCACATCAGCCCCTATTCACACGGCAACCGCTACAATCCTGACCCGGTGCGCCCTCGCAAGCTGCTCCTGCACAGGTGGGAGATAAACCGCCTGATGGGCAAGGCAGAGGTGAAAGGGCTGACCATTGTGCCGCTGAAGATATACTTCAAGCGCGGTTATGCGAAGGTGGAAATTGCCATCGTGCGCGGCAAGAAGCTGTATGACAAGCGCCAAGCCATCGCGGAACGCGACCGTCAGCGAGAAGAAGAACGCATGATGATGAACCGACAATAAGAGTAGAGGTTAGCGAAAGTGGTGAGGTTTCCGTGATAGGCACACACATCGGCAAATACCGCATTGTGCGCCAGCTGGGAGTAGGGGGCATGGCGCACGTTTACGAAGCACAGGATGAGACTATCGGGCGCACGGTCGCATTAAAGGTACTCGTGCTTCCCTCCATCATCAGCGAGAGCGAGCGTCTGGACATGGTGCGCCGCTTCGAGCGGGAGGCGCGTTCGGCGGGCAAGCTCTCGCACCCCAACATCGTTACCATCTACGAGGTGGGCAGCGCGAATGGGATGCACTATATCGCGATGGAGTTCATGCACGGCAAAACAGCGCGAGAGGTGCTGAACGAGGAGGGTAAACTCCCGCCGGACCGTGTATTGAACATCGTGAAACAGGTCGCCAGCGCGCTGGACTACGCGCACGCACGAGGTGTCATCCATCGCGATGTCAAGCCCGACAACATCGCCCTGCTGGAAGACGGTATTGTCAAGCTGACCGATTTCGGCATCGCGCGGCTGGCAAACGACCTGGTGCGCACGCAGGCGGGAATCATGGTGGGTTCACCCGCCTATATGTCGCCAGAACAGATTGTCGGTGATGAGATCGACGGACGTTCGGATGTATTTTCGCTGGGTGTAACCACTTACGAGCTGCTCACGGGTTCCAAGCCGTTTGACGCCAGCACCATTACCGCGGTGATGCACAAGATTATCTACGAACAGCCTGCCCCGGCGGAAGAACTGTCTCCCGCGGTGGAGCGCGTGCTGCGCAGAGCGATGGAGAAGGAGCCTGCCAAACGCTATCAGTCCGCCCGTGCGTTCGCCGAGGACCTGGGGTTGGCGATGCTCACCTCGGGTGCGCAGGGCGAGGCAGATATCTTCCACGCGCGTCCGCAGCCGTCCAAACCAGAGGTAGAGAAAACGGTTATTACCACGCCGCCAGAAGAGGTTCCTGTCCCGCCGCGCAAGCGAGGGTGGGGCTGGATAGCTGCTACGGCATCCGCTGCCGTCGTGCTGCTGGCTGTGGGGGCGTGGGTTGTGCTGAGTGGGAGCGACGGACAGTGGCGGCGCTATTTGGCGGATTGGGGTATCGTCCCCCAATCAGAGGCTGCGCCGGTATCCGCTTCGGAGACGAGTGCTGTCATTACGAAACCTGTGGGGGCGACCTACGTGTTGAGCGATTTTGAAATCGCAGCGGGCGGCTGGCGGGGCGAGACCACTGCTACCATCCTTCAGCGCGTGCGCGGCGGTGCGAGTCAGGGAGCATACTGGTTGAAGGTGATGAACCGTTCTCTGGAGTACGAACCTGCCCTCGCGGTGCGGCTGTCCCCCGAGTCCAGCGACTGGTCGCGCTTCGGGGATACGCTGGCGGTGGATATTTTCCTGCCAGCGCGGGTGAGCACAACCTGTCGCGCCACCCTGGCGCTGGTGGATAGTCAGGGGCAAAAGCATTATTTGCCCCAACCGGTCACTTTGCGCCCGGGTTTGTGGGTGAACGTGGAGTGGCGAGCAGGGGTTTTACTGTCCGATGTCCAAGAGTTACGCATAGAAGTAGAAAACCTGCCTGTGGGCGACACGGGATGGTTTGGCATTGACCACCTGCGAGTGTACCGCACGCAATAGGAGGGGAAGATGGCGGAATATTTCAACCTGCCCATGCTCGGGCAAACGATGGAGGAAGGCACCATCACAAAGTGGCTGAAAGCGGAAGGGGATTACATCCGCCGCGGCGATATCATCGCCGAGGTGATGACCGATAAAGCCAATCTGGAAGTGGACGCTACTTTCGAAGGCTACCTGCGCAAGATTCTGGCGACAGAAGGAGAAACCGTTCCTGTCAACGCGCCCATTGCCATTATCAGCAAGACACCCGACGAAGATATCTCCTCTTTGTTGACAACCAGCGCAACGAGCGAACCGCAGCCCGCTGCCGCACGGTCGGAAGCACCAGAGCCTGCCAGGGCAGCACCCTTTGCGGAAACCCCGGCGACGGCAGCTGCCAGGGAACGCCTGTTCATCAGCCCCCGAGCACGGCGTCTGGCACAGGAGAAGGGCGTGCCCCTGACATCACTGGCTGGCCGTGGCAGCGGACCCCAAGGGCGCATTCTGGAGCGCGATGTGGAAAGCGTCTGGCAGGAGCTGATGTCTGCAAAGCCGCGTGTGACGCCACTGGCAGAGAAAGTCGCCGCAGAAGCGGGCGTCGATGTGGCAGCGGTCGCAGGTACGGGAGTAGGCGGACGGGTGACGAAAGAAGATGTGCTTCGCGCTACCGCGCCCTCCGTCGCGCCGACACCACCTCCTCCTGTCGCGCCGCCCGCGCCGCCTGCAGGCGCACAAGCCATCAAACTGACAGGGCTTCGCAAGCTGGTGGCGGAGAACGTGGCGAAAGGGTTCTTCTCTGCGCCGCCGGTGACGCTGGTGGTAGAAGTCGATATGACCGATTGTGTGAACCTGCGCGAGCAGCTGCTGCCCGAGGTGGAGAAGGCATACGGCACCCGCCTGACCTATACCGACCTCATCGTAAAGGCGGCTGCCCGTGCCCTGCGCGAGCATCCGATGATGAACGCCACCCTGCAGGACGACCAGATTCTGATTCACGCCGACATCAACGTGGGCGTGGCGGTGGCGGTGGAGGACGGATTGCTGGTCCCTGTGCTGAAAAACGCCGACCGCAAGACGCTGGGCGAAATCTCCCGCGAGTTACGCGAACTGGCAGACCGTGCCCGCGCGGGCAAAAGCACCCCTGATGACCTTTCCGGCGGTACATTTACCATCACCAATCTGGGCGCGTACGACGTAGAGATATTCAACCCTGTGCTGGTGCCCGGGCAGACAGGCATCCTGGGGGTGGGGCGCATCGCGGAAAAGCCTGCTATCCGTGAGGGACAGGTCGTTGCTCGACACCTGATGAACCTGTGTCTCACCTTTGACCATCGCGTGCTGGACGGCGCCCCAGCATCCCGATTCTTGCAGCGGGTGAAGCAGCTGCTGGAGTCGCCGATTACAGCTCTCATATGATGCTCGTATGGACGGAAGACAATCGACGGAAGCAGGGTTCTACACGATGCTGCGTCCGGCGATGTGAGGACGTTGGGCTGTTAGTATTTGCGTGTGGCGAACGTATTGTTTGGGGCGAGGTCAGGGTATACGGTACCATTTGGCGCACAATTACCGAGGTGGTTAAGATGGCTGTGCTATATCCGAACGTGGAGGACATCAAGATACTGAGGCCGGCGCCTACTGAAGGCGAGTGGCGTCTTGTTCAGTTTCTAGCTCAACATCTCGACGATAGTTATGAGATTTTCTTTCAGCCCTGTCTCAACGGTGATAACCCTGACGTAATCGTAATGCGCAAAGGAAGCGGAGTACTAATTACCAAGGTGAAAGACTGGCTACTGCAGAGCTATTATATTGATGATAAAAATAGATGGAGGTTGAAAGAAAAAAAAGCTCCTATAAAATCTCCCCTTGAACAAGTGCTCGAATACAAAGAGAACCTTTTCGACTTACATATTGAGTCGTTGTTAGATAAAGATATCAGACCCACGATACTTCGGGATAGTGTCTTGCGCCGTCTATTTCCATAGGGCTTCTGAAGATGAGTTGAGGAAGTTCTTGTTCAGTGCCCCTAACAGCAGCAAACCCGAATACGACGAATACAAGAGGTTTATCGAGCGTTTCCACTTGTTGGGTTATGACTCGCTAACTGTGGAGCGGCTTCGGAAGCTAATTAGACAGTGTCACCTCGATCGCTCCTCTGTATTGTTCACTTCCGACCTGTACGAAAGCTTTAAGCGGTACCTCTTACCTCCCGTGCATCGAGCAGATCAAGGAAAGGAACCGACGCTTACTCGGGAGCAAGAAGTTCTGACCGTCAGCCGCGGGGGTGTCAGACAAAAAGTAAAAGGTGTTGCAGGAAGTGGAAAAAGTTTCGTGCGTGCACGGCGTGCTGTGAATGCTCATAAAAGAACCGGAGAGCCTGTCTTGATCTTAACTTTCAATCTCACCCTGAAGAACTATCTGCACGATCAGATTAGTCTGGTAAGCGAGAACTTTGATTGGAAAAATTTCATTATCACAAATTACCATCAGTTCTTCAAGTTTATGGCGAATAACCACAATTTGGAAATTGTGCGACTTTCGGACTTCGACAATCCTCGGTTCTTTGAAGCGGTGCGCGACGAGACCAAGTGTTACCGCGCTGTTTTCATCGGTGAAGGGCAGGATTACAAAACAGAGTGGTATGAAGTAATAACTCGCTACTTCTTAGCTCCTGACGCGGAGTTTGTCGTCTTTGGTGATGATAAGCAAAACATCTATGGCAGACCATTGGATGAGAACCGAGAGCCTGTGGTCAAGAGCGTGCCGGGCAGATGGAACCGGAGCCTAAATGCGCCAATCCGCCTACAAGGCGAAATTGCGAACCTAGCAGAGCAGTTCCAGATCTGTTTCTTCAGGGAAAAGTATGCCCTTGACGAGTTCGCTGCTCCACAATTGTCGCTAGATTTTCAGCCAGTTCTAATTCAGTACCACCACTTTGTGGACCCGTCGGCGGGCAAGGTGTTTGCTAGGATATACGAGATAATTCGTAACCGAACAATTCATCCATCGGATGTAGCCATCGTCTCACCCCGAGTTGAGGTTCTTAGAGAAATCGATTTCCGATTTAGACACGAATTGCATGAAAAAACGACAACAACCTTTGAAACGCGAGAACAATACGAACAGTTGTCGCGCAAAATCGGGAAGCAGGCTGAAAAACTTCAGGAAGAATTGGAGAAGATTCGTAGGAATAGAAAGAATCACTTTTGGATGGGTACGGGCACGGTAAAGCTTTCCACAATCCATAGCTTCAAGGGATGGGAAGCACGTTCATTGTTTCTTATAATTGAGGAGAGAATGATACCGAACACGAATTTGCAACTGATGAACTCATCTACACAGGTTTGACTCGCGCACGCCTGAATCTTTTTATTTTTAACTTGGGTAATTCGCGATATGACGGCTTTTTCCGACAGCACGTAAAGGAGTGTTACACAGTATAAGAATAACGACGTTTCATGGGGCTTGAGACAATTTGGAGGACGCTGATATGACCTTCCGTGAGATGAATTTGCGGGTGTTTCGGGGTGAGCCGCTGCCGCATGTGTTCTTCCAGCCGCGCATCGAGCCCTGGTACGCCTGGCACAAACAGTTTGGAAAGCTCCCCGCCCGCTATCGCGAGATGAGCCTGCTGGAGCTGTTCGACGACCTGAAAGTCTCCATGCGTTACGTCCATTACTACACGGGAATGCCGGACCCGGTGGTGCGGCAGTTCTCTCCGGAGGTAAAAGTGCGTCATCACTGGGGGGAGCAAGAGGCTTATGTGGCTTACGAGACGCCTTATGGTGACCTGGTGGAGCGATACGCCCGCACCTTAGACGATACCTGGCGCACCGTGCAGTTCGCCGTGCGAACCGTAGACGACCTGCGCGCCCTGCGCTGGCTTTATCAGCACACCACCTACACCTTCTCGCGCGAGAACTTCCAGCAGGGAAGCGAGTTCGTGGGCGAGCGCGGGGAACCGCAGTTCTGGGTACCCAAAAGCCCCTATCAGGCTCTGGCGCAGATATGGATGCGACTGGAGGATCTTATCTACGCGCTGACAGACTGCCCGCGCGAGGTGGAGGAGACCATGCGCGCGATTGAAGACTCGTACGACGTGCTCTACGAACAGATTATCGCCAGCGGCATGGTGCACATCGTGAACTTCGGAGAAAACATCCACGACAGTCTGCTCTCCCCGCGCTACTTCGAGTGCTACCTCGTTCCGTTCTGGGAGAAGCGGTCGGGGCAGCTGCGCAAGGCAGGCATCTTTACGCACGTGCATATCGACGGCTACTTCCGCTCGTTGCTGCCGTATCTGAAGGACCTGCCTTTCGACGGTCTGGAGGCGTTAACACCCCTGCCGCAGGGCGATGTGACGCCGGAGGAAATCAAAGAGCATATCGGCGATAAGGTCTTGCTGGATGGCATCCCGGCGATTCTTTTCCTGCCACCGTTCACGCGCGAGCAGTTGATGGAGATGGTGGAGAGGCTGGTGAAGCTCTTCCACCCACGTCTGGTACTGGGCATCTCCGATGAGCTACCCGAAGGAGGTGGAGAAGAACCGATGGAGCGCGTGCGGATGATCGCCGGGTGGTGCCTGAGACACTGAACCTTGCTCCGCAAAAGTGCCGTGTGCTACAATGGGTTCCGGTGAGGTCCGATGAGCCAGCACGCGCCGCCATTACAAAAGGATTGGACTCAGGACGAGTGGCTTTCTCTTCCTGAAGGCCCCCCGTATTACGAGTTAGAAGGAGGCAGGTTAGTCCTCATGCCTTCACCACACCGCAGGCACCAGCAGGTGACTGGTCTCCTCTTTGCTCGCCTGTATGAATATTGCCGTCAGCACGGATCGGGCACGGTGGTGATGGAGGTAGACGTTGCTTTGCCCAACGGGCGGGGATACATCCCTGACATCGCTTTCGTGGCGCGGGAGCGTGGATCGATGCTGTTGACGCCGGACGGGAAAGTGCGTGGGGCGCCCGATTTGGTAGTGGAAGTGCTGTCTCCGTCTACACGCCTGCGCGACCTGTTCACAAAGCTGGAGGGCTATCAGGACGCAGGTGTACGCTTTTACTGGGTCATCGATCCTGAAACCCTGCTGATTGCCGAGTACGAGCTGACTCCCGAAGGCTACGTCTTGCGCAGCCATGTGGAAGGTGATGCCGTCTTCCGCCCGCGTCTTTTCGAGGGACTGGAACTGAAGCTGACTGACTTGCTTGGCGACTAAGGCGGGATTGCGGGATAAGTCGCCGTCGCCGATTTGCCCATCCCCCGTTTGCCGTGAGCAGGATAGTTACACGTTCCCGACCAAATAGATTAGGTATGCAAAATAATCACGGAGGTGGGGACAGTGGTGCCTGAAGAATGGGAGGTCATCTCTCGCGCGACGCCCGAACAGGTGCGTTTTTATCAGGAGCACGGCTACGTGAAGCTGGGACGCCTCTTCACGCGGGAAGAGCTGGACGCGCTGCGCGACCATGTCGACGGTATGATTGCTTCGCTGCCGCCCGGCAAACGCCCGGAGGAGCTGGATGTGCCACACTTTGAAGACCCGTGGCTGTTTCGTTATCTGGCGCATCCGCGCGTGCTGGATGTGGTAGAGTGTTTCATCGGACCCGATATCGTTCTGTGGAGTAGCCACGTCATTGCGAAGCCCGGCGGGGATGGTAAAGCTGTACCCTGGCATACCGACGGCGACTACTGGGGCAGTCGGCTCTCCCCAATGGAGGTCATCACCTTATGGTTAGCCGTCGACGAGTCTACCCCCGAAAACGGCTGTATGCGCGTTATTCCCGGCTCGCACCGGTGGGCGCATCCCGGAAGAGATGCGTATCGCCCGGTGGATATGACCACACATGTGTTTTCCTCAGAGCTGGAGGGTGTTGACACTTCCCAGGCCGTGGATGTGGTGCTGGCAGAGGGTGAGTGCAGTGCCCATGATGCCTGGACCGTGCACGGCTCTGCCCCCAACACGTCCAGCAAGCGACGATGCGGCTACACCATGCGATACATGCCCGCTTATGTGGTACATCACGACCCGCCTGGCACGCATCGCATTTACCTGTTGCGGGGCAAAGACCGAACAGGCGGCAAAAACATTTACACGCCGGTACCCGAGCTTTAGCCGAGTGCCACCTGACGCACAATCTCCAGCACCCAGAGGGCGGTCTTCTCCAGGTCGGAGATGCGACAGCACTCGTCGTGGGTATGCACCTTATCCATGCCCGTGCTGAGCACGACGGTAGGGATGCCTTTGGCGTTAAACACATTGGCGTCGCTGCCGCCGCCCGCCAGTTTCGCCTCGTAGGGAAGCCCTAATGCGAGCGCGCTCTCACGGGCGACCTGCACGACCGGAGCGTCTTCGGGGAGGCGATATGCCTCATAGTGACGCGATGTTTCTACCTCCACCTGCGCACCCATTGCCTCCGCTTCCTCACGGAAGCAGGCTATCATGTGCGCTATCTGCGCTTCCAGCTTTTCGCTATTGTGGCTGCGCGCCTCGGCGCGGATTTCCACCTCCGGGCACACCACGTTAGTCGCCTGTCCGCCGTGAAACGAGCCGATGTTGGCAGTGGTCTCCCCGTCGATGCGTCCCAGCTTCATGCGGGCAATCGCGCGCGACGCCGCCACAATCGCGCTGATACCCTGTTCAGGAGCAGCTCCGGCATGGGCGGCACGTCCTATCACGCGCACCGTCAGGTGGTCGTGGGTGGGGGCACCCACAACCACTTTACCCACAGGCGGTCCCGTATCCAGCACGAAGCCCATCGTGGCGTTGACCCCTTGCAGAGGCAGGTGCTTCGCCCCCAGCAGACCAATCTCTTCCGCCACGCTGAGCAACAACCAGATTTCCCCGTGCGGAAGGTTGTTTTCCACGATACACTGTATTGCCTCCAGCAGCGGGGCGAGTCCCGCCTTGTCGTCCGCGCCAAGAATACTGGAGCCGTCGGTGCGGATCAGGTCGTCTTCCACGATTATCTGCACGTTCGGATTGGGCTCCACCGTATCGAAGTGCACGCTGAAGAAGATGGGGGGCACACCGGGCACGTTTGCGGGCAGCCGGGCGATGACGTTGTTCGCATTCCCGCCAATCTGTTTGCCTGCCTCATCCTGTTTGACTTCCAATCCCAGGCGAATCAAGCGGGGTATTACAGCCGCGATGATTTCCGATTCCTGTTTGGGCGGGCTGTTGATGCGACATAGTGCCAGGAAATCGTCCACCAGCCGCTGGGTGTTGACCATTGTGCTACCTCCTAACGGGTGATGGTGATTTTGCTCAGCCCACGCGGGCGGTCCGGGTCGTAACCGCGCGTTTCTGAGAGATGGAACGCGAATAGCTGACCCACCACGATGTAAACCAGAGGGCTGATACGCTCGGCAATATCACAAGGCAGCACTACCATGCGGGTGGCTAAACGCAGTATCTCCGGGTTACAGGAAATCACCACAATCTCTGCGCCACGCTCTCGCAGTCTTGCCGTCAGCTGGAGCATCGTCGCGTATGCGCTGCCGTTGGGGGCGTATACAAAGCAGGGGAATCCTGTATCCACCACGGCGATGGGTCCGTGCATGAAGTCGGCGGCAGAATAGGCGCGTGCAATCACGTAGCCTGTCTCCATCATTTTCAATGCCGCTTCGTGCGCAGTGCAAAAGTTGTATCCGCGTGCCAGCACCATGCAGGCAGACATATAGCGATAACGCTCGGCGAGCAGTTCTATCTCTTCCTCCATCGCCAGCACCTGCTCCATTCCCTGTGCCGCATCTTCGATGTCTTCACCGATACGCGACCGTCCCGCCAGAGCATCCACCAGCAGGGCGATATTCGCCAGTGTGGCGGTGTAGGTCTTGGTAGCGGCGACACTGCGTTCCTCGCCTGCATGACACAGCAATACATGCTCAGCTACCTGCGCCAGCTCGGAGCTGGGGTCGTTGGTGATAGCCGCTGTCAATGCCCCCGCGGCGCGAGCCGCGGAAACCACCTCCACCACGTCCTGCGCCTTGCCGGACTGGCTGATGCCGATGACCAGCGCGCGAGAGAGGTTGAGCTGCCCGTTGTAAAGCGTGAAGATGGAGGGTGCCGCCGAGGCGACCGGGATGCCTGCTTCTATCTCCAGACGGTATTTGGTGTAAAGTGCTGCGTTGTCCGAGGTGCCTCGAGCGCTAATCATCGCAAACTGGATGCCCCTGTCGCGGATTGCCTGCGCCAATGCCTGTGCAGAGCGCACACTTTTCTCCGCCACAGTGCGAATCACCTGGGGTTGTTCGTGTATTTCACGATGCATGTGGTGTTGTTCTGCCATGGTACTGCTCCTCAGCTCTTTTTAGAAACCGTCCCACGCCCAGTATATCGCGGGCTGACGGGGAAACATCACGTTCAGTAGGACGCGCGTCTGAGGGGGAACAGGTTCGGGAAGTTCCTCCGCACCGACCAGCCCGAAAACCAGACCCAGAAACTGCGCCTGCGTTATTGCCACTTCGGGCAGGGCATTTGCATCCCGCGTCACCTCATCGCCCGCCGCCCTCAAACCTATTGTGCCCGAAGGCAGGCGGAGCCGCACCGTACCTTTAGCACCCACTGCCTGTATGCGCCGGGATAACTCGGGTAAGAGTTTGTTTACCAGCGGCTGCAGACGTATCACGCGCACCATCGGCAGGTACTCGTGCCACGTAAAACGATGGAACAGGTTGCGTACAACGCCCATCAATGCAGGATCTCGGGGAATATGCAGACGCGCCTGGGTCACCTGGCATTCCGCAGCCAGCCGCGTGACGTGCAGCATGAGTGCGAACACACACTCACTGTATGCAGGTAGCCAGCCCACTTCCGTGACCGAGAGGCTTTCGCCTATCGGGGCAACAATATATCCCACCACTTTGCCAGCAGCCTCTGCCACGTAGACATCCGGCGGCGTGCGTTCTTCCCACCCTGTCCAGCCGCGTAGGTAGGCAGGGGAACGCACTACGGTGAAGCTGCGTCCCGCATTACACTGCTCATAGCACGCGCACAACGCCTCGAGGTCAGCGTCGGCAAGCGGACGGACACGGTATCCGCCTTCGGGGAGAGGAAGCTCGGGGCGGATTTCGGCGTGCATCACTTTTACGGGCAGATTCTCCCATCCCAAACGTGCATAGAAGCCGTGAATGCCCGTGAAGAGCATCGAAAAATCGAAGCCGTCGTTCTCCATCACGGTGATGGCATCGCGCAGCAGCTGGGTGGAATACCCCCTCGAACGGTAGGCAGGGACCGTGCCCACGTTAGCGATGCCACCCAGTGTCAACGTCGCCTGCCCAACGCGCACCTCTCGCCGCACAATCTGTACCGCCGAGACCATCCGCTTGCCCTCGAAGGCACAACGCGTGTATTCGGGATGGAACCAGGGGTCGCCCGTGAAATACTTGCGGAAATACTCACGCGGGGTGTCCGAGAAAGCGGCATCCCAAACGTCCAGGCACGCCTCGAATTCATCGGGATGGATCGCTCGGAAAGTAACTTCCATTGCTCACTCCAGATGCATGGCAGCGCGTACTTCTTTCATTGTTTCGCTGGCAACCGCACGTGCTTTCTCTGCTCCTTCCTTCAGGATGCGCTCCAGCTCGCCCGCTTTCGCCAGCAGTTCCTGTCTCCGGTGACGCAGTGGGTCCAGCGCGGTATTCAGGTTGCTCGCCAGCTGCATCTTGCAATCCACACAACCGCGTTGTCCGGCGCGGCATTCGCTTTCGATGGTCTGTATCTCTTCCTTGCTGTATATCTGGTGCAGGGCGAAGACCACGCACCCTTCGGGGTGACCGGGGTCGTTCTTGCGAATCTTCTGAGGATCGGTAAAAGCCTGCCTTACCTTTTGCGTTACGGTCTGGGCATCGTCAGAAAGGTAGATGGCGTTATCGTAAGACTTGCTCATTTTGCGCCCATCCAGCCCCGGCACACGCGCGGCTGGCGTCAGTAGCGCCTGAGGTTCGGGAAATACTTCGCCATAGAGATAGTTAAACCGTCGGGCGACTTCCCGCGTCAGCTCCAGATGGGGCAGCTGGTCTTCGCCCACAGGCACCACTTGCGCCTTGTAGATGAGGATGTCCGCCGCCTGCAGCACCGGGTAGCCCAGCAAGCCATAGGAGACAGACTCCAGCTGCAGGTTCTCGCGCTTCTCCTTGTAGGTAGGGACCCGTTCCAGCCAGCCCAGCGGGGTAATCATCGAGAAGAGTAGGTGCAGTTCGGCGTGCTCTTTGATGTGAGACTGTACGAAGATGGCGCACTTTTCGGGGTCCAGCCCCGCAGCGATATAGTCGATCGCCACTTCGCGCACGTTGTGCGGTATCTCTTCGGTGCGCTCGGCGAGTGTTGTCAGCGCGTGCCAGTCTACAATGCAGAAATAGGAATCATACTGGTGCTGCAGCTGCACCCAGTTGCGCAGCGCGCCCTCCAGATTGCCCAGATGCAAAACGCCAGTCGGCTGCATTCCGCTGAGAAGGCGGGGTTTGGACATCAAGCGTGCTACCTCCCGAGAAACAGGTTCATCACACGCATTATAACGGAATGACACGGGGTATGCAAGGGCAGGTAAGAAAGCGGTTTTTTGAGGGAATTTGTGGAAAAATGTTGCGAAATCTCTTGACATCAAGGAAACACCTCTGTTAAGATATTGTTGCGTAACCGATTACGCGAAAATTTCAAGGAGGGTGTAAGCACAATGAAACGACGCGCATTCACGCTCATCGAGCTGCTGGTGGTTATCGCGATTATCGCGATACTGGCAGCCATCCTGTTCCCTGTGTTCGCACAGGCACGGGAGAAAGCACGTCAGACCTCGTGTTTATCCAATCTCAAGCAGCTGGGGCTCGCGATTGTCATGTATGCGCAGGACTACGACGAGAAGTTCCCGAATGCGGGCAGCTGGGAGTGGTGGGAGTGGCAGGCCGAGCATGATAATCCCGCTACCTTCCCGGGAGGCATCGTCTTCCGTCTGCGCCCCTACGTGAAGAATATGGGCATTTTCGCCTGCCCAAGCGACAACGGCGCGCCGCTGACCTGGTGGGGCATCAATGTGCCCAATATGTGGAGCCCCGACTGGACGGGCAAAACCAGCTACGAGTATTACGCCAAGCCTGCCGCGATGTTCTGCTGGATGCCTGCACTGTGTGATAACGGTACCCGGCGTTGCGACAACGGACTGTCTATTTACGTGATTACCAACTGGGATAGCTGCTCCGGCTATCACTCGGGCGACAGCCGCTCGCTGGCGTCGGTGACCAACCCCGCCGAGAAACCCACCATCGGAGATTTGGTATACTATCACATGACGGGCCGCACAGCAGGAATGTCGCGCAAGAACGCGGCTTACGCCGACGGGCATGCCAAGTTCCAGAACGGCGACAGGCTGGACTACTTCGAGCGCGCCGCACCACTATAAGGAGAAGAGGTGATGTCACCCTTGAAGCGTGAAATCAGCCCGCTGACGGCGGTGGTGATCATCGGGCTGGTGCTGCTCGTGGTGGTCGTGCTGGGCTGGTGGTCTACCCGTCCCAAAAACCCTCCGCCACCGGGGATGCAACAGCCGCCACCCGAAGTGCTGGAGGCGATTAAACGCTCCAAAGAGCAGTGGGAGCAACAGCAGAGAAATATGCCGAGATAACTCTGATGTCCGAACCCGCATGGGTTCGGACATCAGAATCGTGAGGACTGCGCATGAAAAGACTTCGTGCCGATATGGATATGATTGCCCGGGAAGTGGGGGTGTCTAAAACGACCGTCTACCGCGCCCTGCACAATAAGGGCAGGATACACCCCGAAACCCGTGAGCACATTCTTCGTGTCGCTCAGGAGCTCGGTTATCGCCCAAACCTGGTCGCCAGAAGCCTGCGGATACAGAAAACCTCGACCGTCGGTCTGGTCGTCATCGGTCTCACCGGCTGGTTCTACTCGCACATTCTGGAAGGCGTGGACGGCGTAGCGCAGGCAAACCAGTATGGCGTACTGCTCGCCTGCTCCTACGGCTACCCCGAGAGGGAACGAGAAATCATTCAGATGCTGCTGGACAAGCGGGTGGACGGATTGATTGTAGCCCCCGCAGACCCCGAAGAGAACAGAGATTTCTACGAGGAACTGCTGGTATTACAGGTGCCTGTGGTGCTGATAGACCGCTACATTCCCGGTTTGCCGATTGATTTTGTAGCGACCAACAATGAACTGGGCGGCTATCTGGCAACCCGACATCTACTGCAACTGGGCAGGCGACAGATTGTGTTTGTATCGAACGGGTCACGGGAGCGGCGTGCGACTTCGGTCGTCGGGCGTTTTGCAGGTTACCAGCGCGCCCTTGCCGAGTGCGATATCTGTCAGACTATCGAACTTGGTCCTGGCTTGCCCGACATCTTGCCGGAAGAGGAGTACGCCTACAATGCGGTCAGCCACTATCTGGATCAGGGCGGGACAATGGATGGCGTTTTCGCGGTGAACGACGATGTGGCTTATGGCGCCATCCGTGCCCTGCAAACACACGGTATCCGCGTGCCGGATGATGTTTCCGTAGTCGGCTTCGACAATCAGGACACCAGCAAATTCTTCCTGCCCCCGCTCACTACGGTAGCACAGCCGATGCGGGAGATAGGTCAGCAGGCTGCGTCCCTCTTGCTGGAAAGGATACACAAAGGCAGGGCGACGCCGCAACAACAGACTCTTCTGGCTCCACATCTGGTGGTCCGGCAATCGTGTGGAGCCCAGCACCCGACAAACGAGGCGTAACAGCGTCGTTGTTCATAACACGCGGCACCGCTTGACAACAGGAAGTGGAGTATGTTATGATAAATATGCGACAACGATTACGCAACAGAAGGAGGTTTCAACTGTGTCCAGACGCGGCTTTACCCTGATCGAATTGCTCGTGGTCATCGCGATTATCGCGATTCTCGCGGCAATTCTTTTCCCCGTGTTTGCCCAAGCACGGGACAAAGCCCGGCAGACTGCCTGCCTGTCGAACATGAAGCAGCTCGCTACCGCCATGGCGATGTATGCCCAGGATTATGATGAGACCACGATTTTGCTATGGTGGTTTCCACAGCCGGACGGTAGTGCCATCCATTGGGTGCAGCGCATCTACCCATACGTGAAAAACAACGGGGTGTTTTTGTGCCCCAGCGCACCTCGTGTCAATCCGACAGACATGACTCGCACCGACAACGGTGCAGCAGGTCCCGCTTACGCGGGCAACTGGCATGTGGGATGGGGTGTATCGCTCGCCGCCTATGAGCGTGTGGCTGACGCGATTATCATCGGCGAGACCGGCGTGAACGACTGGAACGGTAACGGCAGTCTGATTCGCGCAGCATCGACCATGAACCCCTGGCACCACAACGACATCGGCGGTGGGTTCCCTGACTGGGCGTCGGTGCGCTGTCAGCAGAGATACGATGCCTTCCATCCGTATGCGGCTTCGCGCGGGCAGTCAGGTTTTGCCATCCACTGGCGCCACGCGAACGGCGCGAACTTCGTGTTCGCAGACGGACACGCCAAGTGGATCCGACAACCCGGGCTGAAGCCAGAGAACTTCTATCCGGGCAATCCTCCCAACTACGCATACGAAGACCCTGCCAACTGCTCGACACTATAGCGGTCATGTCATGCGGCTGGTCAGGAGGGTACTCCTCCTGACCTTTTTGTGATTCGTTCTGCCCTGCGAACAGCGCTGGTTGACAACGCCTTCCTTCATGCGCATAATACCCGTATGAACATCATGGCTCTGTACGAAAACCTCAAAGCCGCAGTGGAAGCGGAAATCATCGCCCAACAAGCGGATAAAGCAAACCTCAAAAGCCTGCGTGCCGTGTGGGCAGAGCGAATCCGCCAGATGGAAGAAGAGAGGGCTGTGTACCGCTTTGAGACCGCCAAACAGGTACACCCGTCTCTGGAAGACGCCCCTGTGGTGGTAGATACAGGCGAAGTGGAAGTACCGGGCGAGGTCATCTTTGCGCTGGGATATGAGGTGCACGTGGTTACCGCCGACCTCGGCGAGTCTCTGGACGCGTGCCAGCTTTTGATCGACCTGACCTTCATTCTGGAACGGCTGCATCAGCTTCTGGAAGAGCAAATCCGGTCTCCGCACCACTTCGAGATAGCCATGGCGGAGGCGGTGCTGGGGCTTCGCCGCCTGGCGGAGGTGTCGGCAAACGGCGGAGTCTGCCATCTCCTGCGCTGTATGCAGCAGGATGCTCCTGCACACGAGCGACCGAACCCCGAGCAACGCGCTGCGATTGACCTGTCCAGCCATGCACCCGTGCTGTTTGTATGGGGTCCTCCCGGCACAGGCAAAACTACCACGCTGGCGTGGATTGCCGAGGTGTGTGTGCGGCGGGGTGAGAGCGTGTTGCTCGTCTCCAATACCAATGTGGCGGTAGACCGCGCCCTGACCAAATTACTGGATGCAGTGGGTAGCGATGGTGAATGGGCACGCAGGATGGCGCAGGGTGCAATATTGCGTCTGGGTATATCGGAATTGCCTCTACTCCAGCCGTTACTGCTGAGCAGTCATCTGGAGCGGCTCGGAACAGCCAATGAGTCTGAACACAACCGCAACAGAGGCGAACACAGCTCCCAAAACGAGAGACGACGCCTGATAGAAAAGGCGCAACTGATTGCCTGCACACTGGCAAAAGCCGCCACCGACCCCTACCTGCGTGAGAGACGGTTCGATGTACTGCTGATAGACGAAGGAAGCATGGCGCCTCTGCCTTATGTCGCTGCGCTTGCTGCATTGTGTCGGAAGCGGGCGGTTATCGGCGGCGATTTCCGCCAGCTGCCGCCTATCAGCGTGACGCAGGACGAGGATGCGGCACGATGGCTGAACACCGACATTTTCCAGCAAGCAGGCATCGTCGCGCCAGATGGGAGCGTGCAGCACCGCTGGAATCTGGTGTCTCTGGCGGAACAGTGGCGCATGCGAACCCCCATCTGCGAGCTGGTGAACGAGCCGATGTACGAAGGAATGCTTCGCACTCCCGAGCACCTTCACGGCAATGCGGAGGATTGCCTCTACCTTGTGGATACCGCCCCCATGCGAGCCTGTTCCGACCGCACCAGCGGGTATTCCCATTTCAACGTCGCTAGCGCGCTGGTATGCGTGGGGCTGACGCAGCGCCTGCTGAGCGAAAACCCCTTTGCACGCATCGGCATCGTGACTCCGTATAACGCACAGGCATCTCTGATACACGCCATGCTGCTGGATTGCGACCTCGCGCATGAGGTGCGTGTGGCTACCGTGCACCGATTTCAGGGCGAGGAGAGACAGGTTATCCTTTTTGATTGTGTAGACGCCCCGCCTTTCGGTTGGGTGGGGCATTTCCTGCGTGGCAGTAGCCCCGCCGAGGAGAGCACACGCCTGCTGAATGTGGCGGTGACGCGGGCACAGCAGCAGCTCTATCTGGTGGGTGATGCCGGATATCTGGAGCGCAAGCTGCCCCCACAGGCTTTGCTGCGGTATATCCTGCAGAGCATCCGCGATGGGGGAACGGTGACAGATGGTTCACGTTTTGCCGGTGTAGCTCTGGATAACAATCGCCTGTGGCGATGGGTGGGCGAAACCGATTTTGCCCAAATGCTTCAGCAAGACCTGCGTGAAGCGATGCGGGGAAGGGGGGGCGTTACGGTTATGGAGCCTCTGCTGCACCGCGACGACGGAGAAACGCTGGCAGACTTATTGCTGAACCTGCTGCGAGCAGGCGTGGATGTAACCATTCTGCACGCCGAAGAGGCAGACCTGCACGAGCGAACCGTGCATTTGCGTCAGGCTGGGGTGCGGCTCACCGCTCTGCGCCTGCCGCAGGGCAGGCAGGGGTTTCAGGACTGGTGCGTTTTTATCGGAAGGCAGGCAGTGTGGTGGGGCAGCGTGGTGATGCCGTATCGGGGTGCGGCGTTCGTGAGAGTGGCTTCTCGGGCGACCATGAACGAGCTGCAGTTTCTGCGCCGCCCGCGTTCCGGGGTATAGGTTTTGACAACGGCGTCAACTGAGGTTATAATAAAGGTGTGAGTGCGCCCCCGTAGCTCAGTGGATAGAGCGCCGGCCTCCGGAGCCGGGTGCGGAGGTTCGATTCCTCTCGGGGGCGCCATTTTATTGCTTCCGTCTTCCGCTGCAGGCGCTTTTCAGTTATAATCTTAGTGACGCAATTCAGCAGAAAGGGGTCGGTTCATGGCACGTCCTGATGGGCGCGGCTCACAGGAGCTGCGTCCCCTGCGTTTAACGCGGGGGGTGATGAAGTACGCGGAAGGTTCTTGCCTGATTGAAGCAGGAGATACCCGCGTGATTTGTACTGCCTCAGTAGAGGACCGCGTCCCGCCTTTCCTCAAAGGTACGGGAACGGGCTGGGTAACGGCAGAGTACGGGATGCTACCTCGTTCCTGTCGCCAGCGCACCCCGCGCGAGATTACCAAAGGTGCTCCGGGCGGACGCACCATGGAGATACAGCGGCTCATCGGACGCGCGTTGCGCTCGGTGGTGCAGCTGGAAAGCCTGGGAGAACGCACTATCACTATCGACTGCGATGTCCTGCAGGCAGATGGGGGCACGCGCACCGCATCGATCACTGGTGGTTTCGTGGCGCTGGCGGAGGCTCTGCACTGGATGCGCCAGAAGGGCATGATGAAGCACATGCCTCTAAACGACATCGTAGCGGCGGTGAGCGTGGGGGTGGTCGGTGGCGCAGACCTGCTTGACCTTTGCTACGATGAGGATTATCAAGCCTCAGTGGATATGAACGTGGTGATGACGGGCAAGGGCAAGTTTGTGGAGGTGCAGGGTACGGCGGAAGGTTTGCCCTTCGGTAGAGATCGACTCAACAAATTGTTGGACCTGGCGCAGCAGGGATTGGAGCAAATTTTTAAGATACAGCGCGAGGTGCTGAAAGACATTCTGTAAGATGGAACGAGAACTGGTCATTGCCACCAACAACCTCAAAAAGTTCCGCGAGATGAACGCCCTGCTGCAGGTGCTGGAGGAGGACGGCATCGCGATCAAGTCGCTACGGGATTTCCCCGCGTATCCTGAGCCCGAGGAAGACGGGGATGACTACATTACCAATGCCCTTGCCAAGGCACGTGCAGCCGTAGCGCAAACGGGCAGGGTCTGCATTGCCGACGACAGCGGGCTGGAGGTAGACCACCTCGGCGGCAAACCGGGGGTGCATTCCAAGCGGTTTGCAGGGGAAGATACGCCCTGGGAGGTCAAAATCTCCAAACTGCTGGAGCTGCTGGAAGGTGTCCCGCAGGAACAGCGGGGAGCGCGGTTTAATTCGGTAGTTGCCATCAGCACTCCATGGGATGCTGAGTATACTCTGCGCGATACCTGTCGCGGATGGATTTACTGGGAACCCCGCGGCGAGCATGGCTTTGGCTACGACCCCGTGTTTTACCTGCCCGAGCTGGGCTGCACCATGGCGGAGCTACCGATGGAGCAAAAGAATCGCATTAGCCACCGCGCGAAGACCCTGTCGGCAGCGATACCGCTACTGAAATGGGTATTTCGCGTGGGGTAAAATACTCATGGCAGGAGTGATTGATGGACATGACGGTACAAGATCTCCATGATTTAATACGTCTTCTGGAGGAGCATCCGGACTGGCGTGCGGAACTGAGACGGGTTCTTTTGAGCAGCGAGCTGCTAGAGTTGCCCGAGCTCGTCCGCGAGATTGCAGCGATACAACGTCGGCATTCGGAGCTGCTGGAACAACACTCGCGTGAGATTAGCGAGCTGCGAGCGCTCGTGATGCAACTGATTGAAGCCCAACGGCGCACCGAACAGCGCGTAGAAGAGTTAGCGGAAGCCCAACGGCGCACGGAAGAGCAGATAGCGGCTTCTCGTGCGGAGACGGATGCACGCTTCCAGGAGTTGGCGGAGGAGATACGCCGTTTGAGCAGGACGGTAGACCGGCTTGCGGAGTGGCAGCGGGGTGAATCTGGGCGTCGCGAAGGCGAACAGTACGAGCAACATACCCTGCGACGCGCTCCGAACCTCTTCGCCGGCGGCGAGGGAGGTAACGCGATTGAGTTCAGCGTGCGGCGTCGTATCTCAAGGTGGCTGCAGCCCTACTATCAAGAACAACAGATGCCGGAACCTCTTGCCGACCCGCTGCTGGCTGATATTATCTGGTGGAAGGGAGACGAGGTCGTGGTCGCCGAGGTGTCGCAGAAAGTGAACGGGCAGGACGTTCGTCGTGCAAAGCTTCGGGCAAACACGCTGCGTGAGGTGGGCGTTCAGGCTATACCTGTCGTGATTGGTGAGGAGTGGGCAACTCCCGAGTCGCAGGCGCTGGCGCAGCAAGAAGGCGTGGAGTGGATGGTAGGCGGGGGCGTCTCACAGGGCTTCCTTCGCTTCCGGCGTCTTCCCTCTGAACCACCATCTGAAACCATTTGATGGAACCCACTGGCTGCAAACGGTGTCAGAGATAGAGATGGAACAGGTTGCAGCAGGCAGTGGGTTGTGCTATACTGAAACCGTCCCCATCACATTTTCAGGTAGCAGGGTGGTGCATTGTCCGTCATTGAAGCGGTATTCAAGCCGTTACTGGTGACCCTAAGCGAGCTGGATGTGGCATCCACGCTGGTGTTGCTGGTAGACATCCTCGCTGTAGCCTACCTGCTTTATCGCCTCATCCTCCTGGCAAAGGGCACCCGCGCGTGGCAAATCATGTCCGGGCTGTTCCTTTTCTTCCTGCTGATGTATATCAGCGGTAAGCTGGGCTTAACCACGCTCAACTGGCTGATGCGTCAGGTGCTGCCCCTGGGGCCTGTAGCGCTGGTTATCCTCTTTTATCCCGAGCTTCGCCATGTGCTGGAGGAGATGGGACGGCTTGGCTTCTGGGGACAGAGTATCAACCCTACGGGACGCGAGAACCTGACGGCTGTGGTCAATGAGGTGGTACGCGCCGCCACCGAGATGGCACGACAGAAAATCGGCGCGCTTATCGTGTTTGAACCGTATCCTTCGCTGGACTATTATGTCTCACCGGGCGTACCCGTAGATGCGAAGGTCAGCGCACGCTTGCTGACCTCTTTGTTTTACCCGGGCAATCCGTTGCACGACGGTGCTGTTGTTATCTGTGGCGACCGTATCGTCGCGGCGGGTTGCACTTTACCCCTGACGGAGAACCCGATGATTGACCAGAACGTGCACATGCGCCACAAGGCGGCAATAGCGGCGTCGGAAAGGGGTGCGGTCGCGCTGGTGGTTTCGGAGGAGACGGGCATCATCTCGGTTGCTTTTTCGGGAAGGTTACAGCGCGGTTTCCGCGAGGACACCCTGCGCGAGCGGCTGATAAACCTGCTCTCCGCACAACCTCCCAGACAGGCGCTGGAGAGCCTGCGCCAGACCATGCGCTGGCGTCCTGCGTGGACCTTTGGTCGACGGCAGCAGGAGCAATCTGCGCGGACGGGGAGGAGGTAGACAGTCATGTGGCGTGTGCTCCGCGAAAACATCCCGGAGAAGCTGATGGCACTGAGCAGTGCGATACTGATATGGCTGTACGTCAACGCGGAAAGGAACCCCACCATCACCCAGCGGTTCACAGTGGATGTAGAAGTACGGCATTTACAAAACGGCTATGAGCCACCGACAGTGAACCCCTCGCAGGTAACGGTGGTGCTAACCGGCATGCGCAGCAGTGTGGAACAGATTGCCCCCCGTGGCATCCGTGCAACGGTAGACGTATCTGGGTTAACCGAAGGTAAGCAACGGTTGCCGGTGCAGCTCAACCTGACCAGAGACCTGCTGCAAGACGTACAGGTGGAGATTATCCCGCCGACAGTGCAGGTAACCCTGACCAGGCGCATCAGTAAGACATTCAAGGTGGAGTGTCTTTTCGTGAATGCACCGCCCGAAGGTTATGTTTACCTCTCGCCAGTGGTGTATCCCGAGACGGTGGTGGTCTCCGGTGCACGGGAGCAGGTGAATCAGGTACGGCGGCTCATCGTGAACGCCGTTCCCCAAAAGATGGGTGACGAAGTGGATGACGACCTGCCGGTGGTGGCACTGGATGCCGAGAACCGTCCAGTTAGCGGTGGCGTCACCATTCGCCCCTCTCATGTGCGGGTGGTATTGAAGCTGGCGCCGGTAAGCCTGACCAAGACCGTGCTGGTGACCCCGGTCTGGAAGGGCAAACCCGACCCCAGTGTTGCCATCGAGGAGATTGTGCTGGAGCCTCGCACGGTGGTCATTTCGGGTAAACCTGAGGTACTCGCCCAGGTACACAGCGTGGAAACGGAACCCATTGACATAGATAACCTCACATCCGATGTCACCAGGAGCGTCGCTCTGCGTTCGGTGGAGGGCGCACAGTTAACCACGACGAACGTGCGTGTGACGGTGCGCGTGCGCAAGCTGCCGGAACGCCCGACGCCGTGAACTCCGATGCGCGTGTTGCATCTGGCGCGTCCAGCAGCGGGTGGGGTGTTGCGCTTCTTGCAGAACGTGGTGCCCCGTCTGGAAAGGGAAGGGATAGAGTGCGCTGTTGCCTGTCCGCTGTCCATGCATCCCTCGCTGTCTTCTTTACACACCCTGCGCTGGAACATCTCAGACCGTCCACAGATGCTGACTGACCTGCACTGCGCCTTGCTGGCAAGAGGCTGGCAAAAGCATTATGACCTGCTTCACGCACACGGATTGCGGACGGTGGGCGTTCTCGCGCTGGCGCCGCCTCGTCGCTGGGTTTTTACACTGCACAATCTCCCTCCCGAGCATCTGGCTCCCTCTGTGCGCTGGCTTCTCAACCGTGCCGCTAACTCCGCGCAACGGGTTCTGGCGGTTTCAAGGGCTGTGCGCGATGCGTGGCTGCATCATTTTCCTCGATCAGCGTCAAAGTGCGAAGTGATATACGGAGGCGTCGACGTAGATGCCATACATGCTCACGCAGTGGACATACAGGTCGCCAGGCAGCAGTGGAACCTGCCCGCTGATGTTCCCGTTGCCTTGTGCGTTGCGCGGTTGATGGAGGACAAGGGGGTAGATATCCTGCTGAAGGCACTGGTGCACGCGCACGGATGGTTTGTGCTGATTGTGGGCGAAGGACCACAGCACCAGAGCCTCCTGCGAATGTCATTAGAGCTTGGAGTAGGAGAGCGGGCGCGGTTCGCCGGCTATCTTCCCGAGCTGGATAGCGCATGGTCTGCGTGCGACATCGCGGTGATACCTTCGCGCCGGGAAGGACTGGGTTTATTTGCCCTGGAGGCAATGGCAGCGGGGAAGCCGGTCATCGCTACGAACATTGGGGGGCTGGCGGAAATTGTTTTGCATGGTGAAACAGGCTGGCTGATACCTCCAGATGACCCCGTTGCGCTCGCGAACGCCCTGCAGCAAGCTATCTGCCAGAGACCAGTGTGGCACGATATGGGACGGCGAGGCATGGCGCACGTGAGGCAACATTTCACTTGGGAGCACACCACACAGCGTCTGCTGGATGTCTACCGTCGGCTGGCAAGTATATAGTGTGTGACCAGCAGCGCGGCAATCGTTTTGGCATCTCGGATCTCGCCGCTCAGCACCATGTCTACCGCAAGGGATAGAGGCACTGGAACAACCTCCACGCTTTCATCGTCTTCTGTGTGCTGAGCGGTTTTCTCAAGGTCTTTCGCAAGAAACACATGCAGAATCTCCTGAGAATATCCGGGCGCGAGATACTGGCTGAACAGCTTGCGCAGGGTTCCGGCGCGGTATCCCGTCTCCTCTTCCAGCTCCCGGGCGGCGCATACCTCGGACGGTTCATCGGGTTCGAGGGTGCCTGCAGGTACTTCCAGCAGCACCTCGTTGACAGCCAGCCGAAACTGCCGGATCATCAGCACAGTATCGTCGTTCAGCAGGGGCACGATGGCTACCGCGCCTCGGTGCTCCACAATCTCCCTCTGCGAGACCTTGCCGTTAGGCAGCTGAACCGTATCCACTCGCAGATTGACAACACGCCCCTGAAAAATGCGTTCGGAACGGATGACCTCTTCCTGCATCTATCCCACCTGTCTCATGGTTTGCGTTGTAGAAACCAGCTCCGCGGCATGCGCGCCTGCCGCTGCGGCAGCAAGGAAGTACTCGCGGTCCTCCAGCACGGAACGTCCCATCGTGGTCACGTGAATGTGATGTTTTCGCAGCAGGTCCAGCGCCGCTGAACCATCCAGTACCCGCACCAGGTGCTTCGCGGCGATACCATGCTCTTCCAGCTGTCCCAAAACCTCCCACAGCCGCGGGGGATTCAGCTCCGGCACAGGAACATGGCAACGAGCCAGCGTTACCTTGCTCAGCACCGTCAGCGTATGGTGGCTGACGCGATAGTGACGTGGGCGGGGGTCGGCAAAGCTGAGACGCAAGCAGGCTACAGGAATACCCTCCAGCGAGGCAACCGCGTTCAGCGCAATTCCCTGGTCGATGCCTGAGAAACCGAAGGCGGTCGCTGTGCCGGTGTTGCCTACCCCCTGCGAGACAATAGCCACGTCCGCACCCATCACATGCCGCGCGGCGAGCAGTCCGCTGTAGACGTTCACCGCCTCGATGTCGCCACCGTACGCCTGACCGACCGTGATGACACCGTGCAACAAGCCCGCTTCACTGAGCGCAGGCACCAGTCGGCTGACTCCCAGCGCAAGGGATGCCGAGTCGGTCATCACGTAAACCACCCGGCATTTTCCGCCGGTATAGTGGTGCAGGGCTGCGGCGACGGGGGCTATCTGGCTGTGCAGTCCACAGCAGACCACCGGCATCCCGTGCAATGAGCTGGCAGATTGCATGACCTCATGGTGAGGCGACGCGGGCTCTTCCACAGCCAGCACCGTGTGCTGCATGGGAGTGTAGCGCAGGCGCACGATGTGCCCGTCCATCGGCGTCGGTTCCAGTGGACGGGTGAGGTTGTGGATTACAAAGTCGTAGCCGCCGGAGCCGAGGTCCAGTTCGGTCGCTGTGGTGTTCAGCACCACGGCATCCCCCACATCTGCCACACCGGTCAGGTTGATATGGTTGAGCGCGAGGCGGACCTCCTCGCCGCTTTGCACCACCAGCTCCTGTACGCCCGCGCGCGTCTGCCGCACCTCGGTGACCGTGCCAATCGCCTTGGAAATCATGTGTCCTCCACCTCTCCCTCCGCGATGGGAGGTGCTCTATTATAGCACGTTCGCGCAGGTTTGGTAAGGGGGTAAAGGAAGAAGAGGAAGGAGGAGATGCACGGCAACCTCCTGCGCCCGGCATCTTCCTCCTTATCGCTTACACCGGATATTCTTTGCGGTTCTCGGGCATGGAGAGCAGTACAGGCTTCTCCGGAAGTACTTCAGCCAGCGCTTCGATTTCGGGTGGCCCGTCGGGAAGGGGCAGGGCAATCTGCCCGCGCTCCACTACCGAGCGAACCATCGCCATCATGATTTCGAAGCCCTTGTAGGCGTCCTCACCGTTGCAGGGGTGCACGGCGTTGTCGTCATCCAGCCAGCGTGCCATATCCTCGATGTAGGGGGGCATGTCGAGGTTGTAATCCATCGTGCCCGGTCCCTGCAGCACACCGTCTTTCGTCACGGCACGCCAGCCGCCGCCGGTGAGTACCTCCGCAAAGCCCTCCGTGCCCTGCGCGCCGATGCGCGCCTTGCGCCACCAGTAGTCCACTTCCGGCACGTCGGGCGCGCCGGCGCCGCACTCCACGATGCCGCGCACGCCGTTGGCGAACTGGATGAAGCCGCCGATGTAGTCGGGCGAGGGATGGTTATCGGAAAGTTTACCGCGCCCGCTCGCCTGCGCCATCACCCACTCCGCCTCAGCGTTATCGTTGTACCACCGCATGTAGTCAATCAGGTGAGTCAGCATGTGCAGCATCCAGCCCGTTGCGTGCCCGTATACCGTGTGCACCCGCCCGATAGCTCCACTGGCGATGATTTCCTTTACCTTCTGGTAGTGCGCGCCGTAACGGTGCTGGTGGCTGACCACCGTTTTGACGCCCGCCTGCCGCACCAGATCCATGATTTGCCGTGCCTCTCGCAGGCTCAGCGCCATCGGCTTCTCGTAGGCGATAAGTTTGACACCCGCCTCTACCGCCAGCTGTATCATCGAGTAGCGGATGTTGGGCATGGTGGTCAGGCAGAACACGTCGGGTCTGGTTTTCGCCAGTAAATCCGCTGCATCGGTGCTGGTCATAGGGTTGCCCAGCTGCGCAGCGGCAGACTGCAATTTGGCGGTGTCGATGTCACAGATGCCCACCACCTCAAAGCGCGGATTGGCATGGAAAGTGGTGGCATGGTGCATCCCGCGCTTACCCATGCCCACCACGACGACTTTATAGACCGGCTGGCTCATGCTCATCACCTATGGGTTCGCCTTGCACCATTCGAGCACTTTCTCGATGGTGTAGTCAATCTCTTCCTGATAGAGTTCCGGGAACATCGGCAGGGACACGCAGTTTGCTGCGTTCCATTCGCTGTTAGGCACGCCCCCCACGATTGCTGCCTCCTTACCCCAGGGGAAGCCCTCCTGCTGGTGGATGGCAATGGGGTAGTGGCACTTGGCGTCGATGCCGTTCTTGTTCAGGAAGTGGAGCAGGTCATCGCGCTTGCCGTTGGTGGTTTCCACCACGTACAGGTGGTACACGTGCCGGTAACCGGGCAGCTCATAGGGCAGTTTGAGGGAGGTGTCTTTCAGCGCGCTCGTATACATCTTCGCGATTTCTTGCCGTCGGTTGTTCCACTCGTGAATGTACTTCAGTTTCACGCTGAGGATGCCCGCGTGCAGGTCGTCCAGACGGCTGTTGAAGCCGAAGCTGTGCACCGAGCGTTTGAGCGAGCCATGGTTGCGCAGTCGCTTTACACCCATAGCTACGTCCTCGCGGTTGGTGATGACCGCGCCAGCGTCGCCTGGCGTGCCGAGATTCTTGTGAGCGATGAAGCTGATTGCCACCGCGTCGGAAAGCTCGCCGACCTTGAAGGTATCGCCGTGCGCATCGATCGCCTGCGCGCAGTCCTCGATAACCAGCAGGTTGTGTTTGCGGGCGATTTGCGCGATTTTGTCCATCTCCGCGCACTGCCCGTACAGGTGAACGGGGATGATGGCTTTGGTGCGCGGCGTGATGGCGGCTTCAATCTTGGTGACGTCGATGTTATTGGTCTTCGGCTCGGTATCCACGAACACCGCCTTTGCGCCCGCAATCCAGATGGCTTCCGCGGTGGCGAAGAAGGTGTTGGTGACGGTGATGACCTCGTCACCCGGACCGATGCCCATGGCCATCAGCGCAAGCCAAATCGCATCGGTGCCGGAGTTGACGCCGACCGCGTATTTCATGCCGAAGAACTGCGCGAGCTCATGCTCGAATCGCTCCAGTGTGGGTCCCGTAATATACGAACCTGTCTCCAGCACGTCCACGATGGCTTTATCGATCTCCGCCTTCAGGTTGTGGTACTGACGGACATGACCGTAGAATCCAACTTGCATTGGTGACCTCCCATCGGCTAAAGGTTGATGTTCCCACCGCAGTGTTGTAGAACGCCTGCTGTGGGGGATGTTACGTTTCGACGTCAACGCCGAGGTGTCCTGCAGAGGAGCCTCTTTGTAAAATCATTCCCCCGGGGCGTCTATCCCGCGAACCGGCTCTGCGGAGCTCACAACCAGTACATGTCCTGCAACCTCGAGCTGCAGGTTGCCATGGTTGTCAATGCCCCGTGCCACCCCTATCTCTCCGGACGGCAGACGGTAGAGGTGTCCAGCAGTAACATCTGCTTTGCGCCACTCTCTAAGCACCGGGGGGAGACCATCGCGCCTCCATACGTGCATCCAGTGGTCAACCGACCGCAACAGCTGTTGCGCCAGCGGCTCCACAGGCAACCTTCGCCCGGTCTCCAGATATACCGAAGTGGCATTCTCCCGTATCTCCTCGGGGAAGTCGCCCTGAAGCAAATTCACCCCGACCCCTGCCAGTGCCCACATCTGTTGATGGGCATCGGAAGCAGTTTCTATCAGAGTGCCTGCTAGCTTGCGCCTGTTGACCAGCACGTCGTTGCTCCACTTGAACTGCACTGCCAGCCCCGCCTGTTCGCGCAGAGCATCCGCTACCGCCAGCGCGAGCACAAATGCCAGCTGCCCCGCCCGATCGGACTCCCCGACTTGAAGGGGCAGCAACAGGGTCATCAGCAGGCTTTCGCCAGGCGTATCTAACCAGCGGTTGCCGTACCGCCCGCGCCCGGCGGTCTGGTGCTCCGCCACTACCGCGCGGATTTGTACAGGCGGGCTTTGCAGGACCTCGCGCGCCAGGTCCTGCGTGGAGGGTACAGTGCCGCTGTACACTATCAGTCCGAGCTCGTTCACAAAATCATAATTCGGGTTTGGACGCGAACAACCTGCAGGCACCAAAAGACACAGGTATAATATATCCATTGAATGCTGGAGGCTGGAGAGAGGTTAGCGCATGAAGTTGATGGAAGACCTTAAGTTCAACGAGCAGGGGTTGATTCCCGCCATCGTACAGGATGCCGACAACGGCGACGTGTTGATGATGGCGTGGATGAATCGGGAGGCGTTACAACGAACCATCGAAACGGGTAAGGCAACCTACTGGAGTCGCTCACGCCAGAAGTTCTGGGTGAAGGGCGAGACGTCAGGGCACTTTCAGGAGGTTCAGGGCATTTACATAGACTGTGACGCGGATGTGGTGTTGTTGAAAGTGAAGCAGGTGGGCGCAGCCTGTCACGAAGGGTATCGCAGCTGCTTCTTCCGGCAGGTGGATACGGAGCGTGGCGAGCTGAAGGTGGTGCTGGAACGTCTCATTGACCCCGAAGAGGTCTATTCAGGTTAAGATGGGCGAACTCGCACAACGCGTGTGGAAGCGATATACCGGGGTGCCCGGCCTGCAGATTCGCGCGGTATCGCGTTTCGAGGACCTGTCTGTGGAGGCGAAGCCCAGCGTGTACGAAAACATTGACCCGGCACGCTGGAAACAGATGGAGCAAGAGGTGAAACGGCTCATCGGGCAGGAGATACGCACCGAGCTGGCAGTGTTACGCCCGAACCGGCTGTTCATCGAGGAGCGCTCGGGCTTCGGCTGGTTTCGCAGTGTGTGTGATGGAAAGGTCTGGCAGGCGCAGGTGCAGGGGGGCGCAACGAACAGGACGCCAGCGCCGCGCACGCTTTACCAGATGGCGGAAGCGCGCTATCATCGGTGGCTGGGTTTGGAAGAGCCGAACATCACCGATGTTTTGCGTCTGCTGGCTGTCGGCTCGCCACGGCTGCGCCAGAAGATGCTGGGCGCAAAGGAACAGGTTGCCGACAGAAAGAACTTCAAAACGCTCACCTGGTCGGAGCCTGTGACCTACGAGGGGATGAAAGGGCAGGGCACCATTACTTGCCTCGTCGATGTACCAACTGCGCTCATCCATCGGGTGGAATATCGATATCATGTTGCCGTGGACAAGGAGGCGTGGATGAGCATTGTTATCGGGCAACGGTGGGATAACAGCCAGATATCGAAACCGCCTCCTTCTACCCGTTTTCGTTTCGAGCAGGCGAGGGGAGCCACAAAGCGATGAACAATTTCTGGCGACTGCTGGGCTATCTGAAGCCTTACCGATGGCGCGTTATTGCGGCAGTGCTCCTCATGGGGCTAATTACCATCAGCGCAGTGCCCATGCCCCTGTTGTTCCAGTACGTTATCGACGATGTGTTTCCGAACAAGAAGTGGAGCGCGTTGACCTGGGTCTTCTGGGCGGTTATCGGTATCCATGTGTTGCGCGGAGTAGTCTCTTTCACCCTCAACTATCTCATCAACTGGCTGGGGCAGCGGGTGGTTTTCGACCTGCGCTTCCAGAGCTACCGTCATCTCAACCGTCTGTCGCTCAGTTACTATGACCAGCGCCAAACCGGCAAGATTATGGCGCGGCTTACGGGCGACATCGATGTCATCCAGTACATGATTACGGGCGGTTTTGTCACACTGATTACCGATATTGTAACTCTGGTAGCGGTCACCGGGGTTATCTTCTGGAAGGAGTGGCGGCTTGCGCTGATTACACTGGCTGTGGTTCCGCTGTATGTGCTGGTTTACAAGCTGTATCTGAAGTATATTCGCGATTTGAGTGTGCAGCTGCGCGAGAAGTGGGACGCTATGCTGGGCACATTGCAGGAGAAAATAGCCGGTATCAGCGTGGTGAAAGCCTTCGTGCGTGAAGACTATGAGACGGAGCGCTTCATGCAAACGGTGAAAGAGAACTTCGCGCTGGGCATGAAGCAGGTGCACCTGAACCGGCAGCTGGGTCTGTTCGCAGGACTGGTGCGGGCTGTGGGAACCGCAGCGGTATGGTACTACGGAAGTGTGCTGGTGCTGGGCAGGCAGCTGCAGGCGGGCGAACTGCTGGCGTTCACTTTCTATATGGGCTACCTGTATGACCCCGCCGTGCGCGTGGTTGATTTCAACATTACCCTGCAATGGGCTGGCGCGGCGATAGACCGCGTGTTTGAGGTTCTGGATACCCGCCCGGATATCGAGGATTCACCCAATGCCCGTCCCCTGCCACAGATGCGCGGCGAGATTGAGTTTCGTAATGTCAGTTTTGGATACCGCCCTGGCCAGCTGGTGTTAAAAAATGTCAACCTGCATATCCGCCCCGGTGAAGTGGTTGCACTGGTTGGTCCCAGCGGGGCGGGGAAGAGCACCCTGGTCAACCTGATCGCGCGGTTCTACGATGTAACCGACGGGCAGGTGTTGATCGACGGTGTGGATGTGCGGGACATCAAACTGGAATCCATCCGGCGTAACGTGGGCATGGTCATGCAGGAATCGCTGCTGTTCTCGGTCACTATCAAAGAGAACATCGCTTATGGCAGGCATAATGCCACCGAAGAGGAGATTGTGCGCGCTGCCAAGCAGGCAGACCTGCACGATTTCATCCTGACCCTGCCCGATGCGTACGACACCAAAATCGGCGAGGATGGGATTAAGTTGTCGGTAGGGCAGAAGCAGCGGTTATCCATTGCGCGCGCTATCCTCACCGACCCCAAGATACTGATACTGGATGATGCTACCAGCGCACTGGACAGCCAGACCGAGGCGAACGTGCAGCAGGCGCTGGAACACGTGATGCAGGGGCGCACCAGCATCGTGATTGCTCACCGCCTGTCGACGGTGGTGAACGCCGACAAAATCGTGGTGCTGGATAAGGGCGAGGTGGTAGACATCGGCACGCACGAGGAGCTGGTGAACAAGCCGGGTGTGTATCGCACACTGTATGAGGAACAGTTTAAATCGGCAGCCGACCTGTTGCTGGTCGAGTAGGAAAATTCCCTCGCCATCGCGCGATTGCCTATTGACATCCCTTGCCGTGAGCTGTATACTGTAACTAAACGAACATCGTTATAGAACGGTTGGAAACGGTCAGGAGGTCTCCGATGCGAAAAGGTTTTACCCTGATTGAGCTGCTTGTGGTTATCGCGATCATCGCGATACTGGCAGCTATTCTGTTCCCGGTCTTCGCGCAGGCTCGCTCGAAAGCGCGCCAGACAGCGTGCATCAGCCACAGCAAGCAGATCGGGCTGGCGATAATGATGTACGCCCAGGACTACGAAGAAACCTATCCGCCTTACCAGATTGTGATTCCCTGTCCGTGGCCGGATATATGCGGTACCTCACTGGTGTCCGCTGGTTATCTGTACCTCGTACAGCCCTATTCGAAGAACAATCTGTACTCGCAGTGTCCCGAGGCAAAGAAGCTGGACACCACCGGCGCGGCCGGCAAGCGATTATGGATGGAAGGACGGGTTGGTTACGGTATGGCAGTGCCGGTGCCGGGCAGCAGCGGCGCGTTTGGCGCGATGGCGCGCATAGAAGCCCCTGCGACACATCTTCTGGTCGCCGATGCTGTGCCCGATGGTCCCAGCAGCCTGCCGCTGCATAACGCATGGGGCGCTTACATGAACCACCTGTCGCCACCATTCTCTCCGACAGCATGGGGGCTGACGGGAACGTGGCAGACATGGCACCAGCGCCCGCACGGAAGACACACGGGCAAAGTGACCACCATTTTCTGCGACGGCCACGTGAAGGCGCTCCCGTTCGAGGCGCTGTATCCGGTGGATGAGAAAGTGTGCGCCCAGGGAGATGGTATGGGTTGTTCCACGCTCAATCTGCTGTCGGATCAGGCGCCCCAGCACTGGGAGCTCTGGAAGTAATCGCAGGATGGAAGGTGGGGAGGGCTTCGGCTCTCGCCGTTTTTCTTTTGTCGGCGCAACCAACGCCTCATGCTCGGGGTCTAAGAGTCAAGGGCGGGGGCAGGATACGGGCTGCACAAAGGTTGACAACACCCCCCAGTTGGTGCGATAATACCGTTGATAACGCAGGGCGAAAGGAGTGGGCCGTAGCGAATGCTCAAGCGACTTTTCCGATATATTCGCGCGCTGTTCGGCAGCCTGTTGGGACAGGTGGAAAACCCCGAGGTGATACTGGAGCAGGCGCGCGAAGAGATGCGCGAGAATCTGCTCAAGAACAAGGAGCGAGCAGTGCAGGCAATCACCGAGCGCAACCGCCTGCGCGCCGAGGTCGAGAAGCTGGAGCGTGCGTGCATAGACCTTGAGCGGCGAGCCGAAATGGCGCTGCGCAAGGGCGACCGGGAGCTGGCAAAACAGTTCCTGATGGAAAAAGCCTCCTATCAGCGCTCGCTGGAGTCGGTAAGACAGGCTCTGGCGCAGGCGGACCAGGTGGTAGAGCAGGTGAAGATTGCTATTAAGCGCGACGAGGAGCGCGTGCGCCAGAAGACGGCGGAAATTCTGGCTCAGAAGGCACGCTGGAAGAGCGCGCAGATTCAGAACTCGATCAACAAAGCGCTGGAAGGGATGTCGCTGGACGATGTGTCCCGTGACCTTGAGCGCGTGGAGGACAAAATCAGCCGCGCAGAGGCAGAAGCTCAGGCGCGTGCGGAAATGGCTCGCGAAAGCGTGACCGGACGGGTAGCCGAACTGGAAGACTACGCTGCAAGCCAGGCAGCAGAAGAGGAACTGGCAAAGCTGGAAGCGAGACTGGGACTAGCTCCAGCAGCCAGCGAAACGCAGCAGGCTCAGCCTGTTCAGGTCGACTCCAGCGAAGTAGACAGGGAGCTTCAGGAACTGGAAGCACGCCTTAAAGGAGACAGCACCACGACAACCTCTGGCTGATGATGAACCGGTTTTGGGGAGTGCTGTTGACAGGGTGGTTGGCGTTAACGGTAAGGTGTGTCGCAGAACCGCTATACGAATTCGGTTTCAATATTCGTGCGCGCATGAGAGTGGACGACAACCGCAACGCCAACCTGCTGCTGTATTCGCAGTTCGGGGAATACTCTGCTGCGCACCTCGCTCTGTACGGAGAGAACCGGCTGAGCATGTACTTTGCACAAAAGCTGCAGAACTTTGATAAACCGGTAGACCCGGACGAGGTCGAGCAAGCCTTTATCCGTTATGATGGACGAGGCTGGCGTTTTCAGGCGGGAAAGATGTGGATGCCGTTTGGGCAGGGGATGGGGGAGCGCGAGCTGGCAAAGGGTGTTCTCTTTTCTGTGCCCCTTTGGCGCAAGAACGCACTGGACATCGCGCTTGCCACCAATGGTAGCCGACGCCAACAAGGGGTGTTCTGCCGTTTCGGCTCACGATCACTGGGGGCGTCGGTCGCAGTGGGGGAGCACCTCGCGCTCAGCAAGACCGCCTTTCGCTTTATTCGCGGCGAGGATTATGAGCCTGCACTGGACACCGGCTACGGGTTGCTGGTGGGAGTGGATACGCGGCAGGTTGCTGGGTTGACCCTGTGGCAGCTGGAAGCGATTGTGGCGAGACGTGGTCGGATGATGCCGGATACGGAGTTTCTTATCGTGCAGGCGTCGGTACGACTACCTGCCGGTCTGAATCCGGTAGTGCGTGCAGAAGCCGACCGCCGCGCTGGCGAGGTGCGCTGGCTGGTATCGGTACAGCAAAACATGGGCGGTGGTTTTGTGCTCCACCCGCAGGTGGTGTTCCGACGCGCCGATTTTGAACAGGTGAACATGGAATTGAGGGCGAGTTTCTGATGGGAATCTCACGACGTATTCGGCGAATCCTCAAAGGATATATGAAAACCGCTCGTGAAAGGCTGGATGAGCTGGAGGCGGAACTGAACGCGCGCCGGGAGCTGGAGGACTTTCTGGAGCCGGGAACCGACTCCAGGGCGACTCGCGCGCCCAAAACCGGGCTGCCATCTGCGGACACCCCGGTAACTTCTGCGCCGGGCGGCTCCACACGCGCGCCGCAAGGGCAGGAGAACGCCGCAAGAAACACCGCGCAAATGTCAGCAGACCTGCTGGCACATTTCCGTCTGCTGGGTATTCCGCCCAATGCTGACCTTCGTCAAGCGCGGGAGGCGTATCAGCGGCTCATGGAACGGGCAAATCCCCAGCGCTTCCCCGAGGGCACAGACGAGCGTCGGAGGGCCGAGCAGATTTGTCAGAGGATACAGCAGGCGTATGACGCGGTCAGGCAACACCTGGACCCCACCAGCGCACGATTCGACCGCCTCGAAATCTGAAACGGCCGATGAGCACTCCGAAAACAGAAGGGTTCTCCAGATACTCCATCGCCATCTACCTGTTGTTTCTCGTCTTTTTCTTCGCTCTGGTCACGGAGGGACGTTTCATTGAACAGCGCAATATCGTCAACATTTTATTACAAAGTGCCATTAACACGATTTTAGCGGTAGGCATGACGCTGGTCATCATTACGGGTGGAATAGACCTCTCCGTCGGCTCGGTGCTGGCGTTGTGTGGACTGGTGGGTACGGATATCATGATGAACGGGCTGGTGCTTGGGGGGCGAACCCTGGTTCCAAAGCCGAACCTCGTAGTGGGTATACCTCTGGCGGTGCTAGTGTCGTGCACGCTGGGGGTGTTGATCGGCTGGTGGAACGGCTGGCTGATTGCACGCTGGAACATCGCGCCTTTCATCGTGACGCTGGCGACAATGACCATTGCACGGGGGACGGCGTTCGTGTATTCCGATGGCAAGCCCGTGGGCAATTTGCCGGAGGCGTTCAACCGTCTGGGCGGAGGCACCGGAGGCGAAGTGCTGGGAATTCCTGTTCCGGTATGGATTGCCATTATTGTGGTGTTGTGTACACTGATACTGCTGAGGACAACACAGTTCGGGCGTGCGATATACGCCGTCGGAGGCAATGAGCAGGCGGCACGCCTGTCCGGCGTGGATGTGGCAAGAGTGAAAATCACCGTGTACATGCTGTCTGGGTTTCTAGCGGGGCTATGTGGCATCGTGCAGGCAGCGAGGTTGGGCGCGGGTGACCCCAAATACGGCGAGATGTACGAACTGAACGCCATTGCAGCGGTTGTGCTGGGTGGAGCGAGCCTGGCAGGCGGACGCGGCGGTGTTGGAGGCACGGTGGTGGGCGCGATATTGATTGGCGTGCTGGATAATGGGCTGGTGATGGCAGGAGTCTCCGCGTTTTATCAGAAAGTGGTTAAAGGTGTGGTGATTCTGCTGGCGGTGCTGGGGGATGCGTGGCAACGGCGGCAGCGGTAACAGTCTGCCCCAGAATTCGCGTAATAAGACATAATATTTCTTATCGGACTTTGCATTTCCATGGTGGAGGGCGAAGTATGAAGCACTGGTTCGTTGCGCTGCTTTGCTGTATTGCGATTGCCGGCTTCGCGAAGGCGCAATCGCTGGAAGCCGGGTTCCGAAATCCGCCAGACTGGGCGCGCCCCTGGGTTTACTGGTTCTGGCTGAACGGCAACATCACGGGCGAAGGCATTACTGCCGACCTCGAAGCCATGCAGCGCGTGGGCATCGGTGGTGTGCTTATCATGGAGGTGGACCAGGGTGTTCCTCTGGGACCGGTGCCTTTCGCCAGCCCACAGTGGCGTGACCTGTTCACACACGTGGTTGCCGAGGCCCATCGGCTTGGTCTGCAGGTGAACATGAATAACGACGCGGGCTGGTGCGGCAGCGGCGGTCCCTGGGTAACCCCCGATAAAGCCATGCAGAAGCTGGTGTGGACGGAAACACAGGTCACTGGACCCACACATGTCAACATAGTTCTACCACAGCCACAGGCCGTTGCGGGATACTACAGGGATATAGTGGTGCTCGCCTTCCCTGCTCCCACAGTGGATAGTCGCATTCCCGACATTGCGGGCAAGGCAGCTCTCATTCGGCAGGAATTTCTCCTGCCAGCTTCGTACCCGGGAGAGGATGCTTCTGCCACGATCAGATGGAAAAATGTAATAAACCTTACTTCTTATATGCAGGAAAACGGCACACTCACATGGGATGTGCCGGAAGGCAAGTGGACCATCCTGCGCATCGGACATACGCCCACCGGCGCAATGAACGCCCCTTCGCCTACTTCAGGTCGCGGTCTGGAGTGCGATAAGCTGAGTAAGGATGGTATTGAGGCGCATTTCACCGCTTTCATGGCGAACCTCACCGCTGATGTGGGTGAACTAGCTGGCAAGACGCTGGTCGCGACGCACATCGACAGCTGGGAGGTGGGTTCTCAGAATTGGACACCGCGCTTCCGGGAGGAGTTCCGGCGGCGACGCGGTTATGACCCCCTACCCTACCTGCCAGTTATCACCGGCAGGGTAATAGAAAGCCAGGAAGTCTCGGAACGCTTCCTCTGGGACTGGCGGCAGACCGTCTCCGAATTGCTGATTGAAAACTACGCGGGGCACCTTCGTACCCTCGCTCATCGTCACGGCTTGCGCCTGAGTATCGAGGCGTACGGCGATTGCGTTTTCGACGATATGGCTTACGCCGGTCGCGCCGATGAACCGATGGCGGAGTTCTGGACAACGCCTCGTCTGGGAGGCAGCACCACGCTTCCCGCGATGGCATCCGCCGCGCATGTTTACGGCAAGCGTGTGGTGGGTGCAGAGGCGTTTACCGCCGACTCCGCTGAGCGTTGGTTGCATCATCCGGGAAGCATCAAGTCGCTGGGCGACTGGGCGTTCTGTCAGGGTATCAACCGCTTCGTTTTCCACCGCTATGCCCTGCAACCATGGAAAGACCGACGTCCCGGCATGAGCATGGGACCCTGGGGACTGCACTATGAGCGCACGCAAACGTGGTGGGAGTATTCCAAGCCGTGGCACCTTTATCTTGCCCGGTGCCAGTATCTGTTGCAGCAGGGAAAGCCGGTTGCGGACGTGCTTTTTATGGCACCGGAGGGCGCACCCCGCAGCTTTGTTCCGCCTGCATCTGTTAAACAGTCTGGCTACAGCGCGGATGCCTGTCCGGCCGAGGTGGTGTTGCGCGACTTACAAGTTAAAAACGGGCGTCTGGTGCTTCCGCATGGCATGAGTTATCGCGTGCTGGTTCTTCCAGCCGTCGAACGGATGACCCCGCGTCTCCTGCGGCGCATCAAGCAACTGGTGGACGCCGGAGCGGTAGTCATCGCTGAGGCTATGCCCGGAAAGTCTCCCAGTCTATCTGGCTACCCACGTTCCGACGAGGAGGTCAGGACGCTGGCTGCTGAACTCTGGGGCAAGGGCAAGGTCGTCCGGGGCAAATCCGTACAGCAGGTGTTGACCTCGCTGGGAGTACCGCCGGACTTTTATGCCGACCGTCTGCTGGAGTTCACCCATCGGCGGATCGGAACTATGGATGTGTACTTCGTTGCCAATACCAGCGACCGCGCCGTCAGCGCGACCTGTGCTTTCCGCATCTCCGGCAAACGCCCGGAAATCTGGCATCCTGAAACAGGACACATCGAGCAGGTTGCCGTTTACCGTCAGAGCGGACAGATAACGCGGTTGCCCGTGCACCTCAAGCCGTCGGAGTCGGTCTTTGTGGTTTTCAGAAACTCTTCTTCTCGCGACGACCCGATAGTGCAGGTGAGACGCGGAGGGCGCGACGTGTACTTCACCACCGCACCGTCGCCTCGCTTCCACATCCGCAGCGCGTTATGGGGACCTGAGGGCGACCCGGCGCGCACGAAAGATGTGACCGCACAGGTACAGCGCATGGTAGATAGCGGCAGGCAGTCGTTCACGGTCGCCGAGCTGGCATCGGAAGGCGACCCTGCTTTTGGTGTAGTGAAGACCCTCCGGGTGGAGTATGAGGTGGCGGGCAAGGTGTACACAACTTCCGCGATAGACCCGGATACCATCGTCCTGTACCCGCCTCCTGACCGCGAACCACCGTTGCATGTCGAGAAGCTGCCGGACGGAAGGCTGCGTGTGGAAGCTTTTCAACCGGGTGATTACGAACTGCACTTCCGCTCCGGTAAGATGAAGATGCTGAAGGTGCCTGCCCTCCCACCTGCCCTGCCCATCGCCAGCGTGTGGAGAGTACGGTTTACCCCCGGATGGGGTGCGCCGTCGGAAGCGGTCTTTACCAAACTCGTTTCGTGGAGCGAGCACGAACATCCCGGTATCCGCTATTTCTCCGGTACGGCGAGCTATCGTGCGATGCTGCGTATTCCGGCGAGCCTGCCGCTTTCAGGGCAGCGCATCTACCTGGACCTAGGACGCGTCGAGGTAGTCGCATCTGTTCGCGTCAACGGAAAACCTGCCGGTGTGTTGTGGAAAACACCTTATCGGGCGGAGATTACCGAACTTCTTCGCCCCGGTGAGAATCTGATAGAGATACAGGTTACCAACCTCTGGGTGAACCGTATGATTGGCGACGAACATCTGCCGGAAGACAGCAATCGCAACCCGGACGGTACTCTGCGCGAGTGGCCCGCATGGTTGCTGGAAGGGCGTCCAAGTCCTGCAGGACGATACACGTTCACCACATGGAGGTTGTGGGCGAAGGACTCTCCCTTGCAACTTTCGGGACTGCTGGGGCCTGTGCGACTTTACGCTACCAGGTTGTTTACTCTGCGGTAACCGAGACAGCCCGAAACCGCGGTTTCGGGCTGTGTGTTTACTATGCACGAGATGTTTTAGCGTCAGGTGAGGCTCGGCTGCCCAATTCGCTCTCGATGCGCTGAACGATATCTTGCGAGCGCTCGATCAATCGCTGCACTTCGCTGATCTCACTCTGCGCTCGCTCATGGCGCAGGGCAAGGTACGCTGCTATCCCTGCGCCCACCATCGTGGCGACAGCCACTGCCAGCCACAGCCCGAGACGGTTCTTGCCCATCGCAGTCCTCGCTTTCGGGTCACAGCTCGTAACGTTTCTCGCCGCCAGCCTCTTTGGACTTGAAGATGCGCTTCACGAAGGAGATGAGTTCCATCGGGTTGAACGGCTTGGTGAGGTACAGGTCCGCGCCAGACTGCCACCCGCGGAACACGTCTGCGTCCTGTGCTTTCGCAGTCAGCATGATGACGGGCAGGTCGCGCGTCTCCGGGTTCTTGCGCAGGGTTTGCAGCACCTCGAAACCGTCCATATACGGCATCATCACGTCCAGCACTACCAGGTCCGGCTTCTCCGTAGCAACCTTCTCCAGCGCGTCCTTGCCATCAGCGGCGGTCACCACCTCGTATCCATGCCTCTCCAGGTTGACCTGCACGAGGCGACGAATGTGCGGCTCGTCGTCTACCGCGAGAATCTTGTATTTGCGTTCCATCAGTCGCGCCTTTCCTCCTCTATCCTCCCATCAGGCTTGTGTGCCCTCGTGTTCATTCCTTAATCATGCTATCATAGCTGTCGGTAGATTGTCAACAGGTCTGCATAGTATACATATGCATACTATGCCGGATGTTTTGCGCGTGCCACCTGCTGCAACGCTTCGAGGTGTTTCTGTCTGCACTCCGTAAGCGTTGGTTTCCACGTCGTTTGCAGGAAGCCCAATAACCTCTCCGGCGGTACGTTTTGGACACAGAACTGTACGGTACGCCCGAAGTTCACATCGTTCGACCAGTTGCTGCCGGTCGGTATCTGCTCGAAGCCGTGTTGCGCCAGTTCGATATACGCGCGTACGGCGACATCCTGCGGGTCAAACTCGTCGCCGTAATACCAGTTGCTCTGCAGCACCGAACGCGGCATATTTTGCAGAAAAGCTTCCGGGTGATGCCAGTAATAATCCGACCATATCCATGCCCGCACGCCATGCCGTTCCACTTGCTCCACCAGAAAGCGAAAATCCTCCCACCAGAGTTCGTGCTGCCGAACGACCGCATAGGCGTAGTGCCGCTGATGCTCCCATGTCTCCTCATCCATACCCAGATGGAAGAAGCGAGGCTGTTCGAACAGATCGATAACCTCCTCAATCAGGTCCCGGCACACAGCATAATATCGCGGCGTGGAGACACAACGGGAGTACTCGCCCATCCAGGCATCATGTGCAGTGGAGAAATTGAGTTTAGGGACGGGCTCCAGCCCTCTTTCTCGAAGGCGTTTCAGTTCTTCCTTCAGCCTTGCGGTACTCCATGCACCCTGCACGGCGATCTCGGGATGAGAACGATACTGCACCCCATCGCCAAGGTCTATAACCACCATATTTACTCCGCCACGAGGCATCTCATCCAGCAGCTCGTTCCACAATCCTTCATCGAAACGCAGGGCGGGCTGGTATGTACCGTAGTCTTCCCACTCTGGTGCCTTACGGTCGCACCACATATTGAAGCTCAGGTGCACCAGGTAAGCCCAGATGGTGCGCTGATTGCTCACCGACAACAGCTCCTCCTCTCCCTGCACATACTCGCCTATGGCTTCGCCAGAGATGAGTGCTTCTCCTGCTGATGCAGGAACAAAGCGCAACTTTGCTGAAGTACTAAAACGCTTAAGTAATCCATCTGAATGGTTAAGGAGGTTCGCCGTGAATAGAAGAAGCTGCCTGGTACCCCTTCTGCTCGTGGCAGTAGTGGGTTGCTACGCGCAGTCCCCTACCCCGCGCCAGCCCGCGCGACCGGGGCTGGTATGGGTATGGTGGGAAGGCGAGAAGCCTTCAGCGACCAACTTTCCCGAACGTCACTCCTTTGAACTTGCCAATCCGCAAGAGGCAAGCGTGCTGTCTGAAAGCAGGTGGATTGGCGCAGACGGCAATTACGGCGGCAAGACCCTGTTTCTGGAATACGAAGTGAAGGTGCCGCAGAGCGGCAACTACTTCTTCTTCGCCCGCAAGTTCTGGAAGCATGGTCCCTTCCGCTGGCGATTCGATGACCAGGAGTGGCAGATATGTGGACGCGATGTATCGCTGCTGGACGAAGCCCCGTTACGGCAGTTCGTGGTAGCAAACTGGGTGTCTCTCGGGCAGGTGAATCTATCGGCTGGAACCCATCGGTTGCGCGTCGAGGTGTTGCAAAACGAGGGCGCGGTCTGCTTTGACGCCTTCCTGCTGACCAACCGCTATATCATCCCACGCGGCAAACTGAAGCCGAACGAAAAATACAATCTCAGCATGGATGGATGGTTTGCCTTTGAGCCTGCACCGGATGACTTCCGCCCATCGCCCATCGACCTGCGCTTCTTGAACGAGAAGGTCGCGGGCGAAAACGGCTGGATCGTGGTCAAAAATGGGCGGTTTCTGCATAGCAAGACCGGCAAACCCGTGCGCTTCTGGGCGGTCAATGTCGGTCCCGACATCATCCGCATGGACAGGGCGTCGGTGGATTATCTGGCGCGCCACCTGGCGAAATACGGAGTGAACATGGTGCGGCTGCATGGAGGCATCTGGCAGGAGAACGACTACACGAAGGTGGACAGGGAGTATCTGGACAAGTACTTCTACTTCATCGCCGCGATGAAGCGGGAAGGCATCTACGTTACCCTGTCGATTTATTTCCCCCTGTGGTTGCGGTTCACGCCGCAGGACGGCTACGGGGACTACAACTACCAGCATCCTTTCGCCATGCCGTTTTTCAACAAGCGATTTCAGGAGGTCTACAAGAGCTGGTGGCGCGCGCTGATGACCACACGCAATCCGTACACAGGCGTCGCGCTGAAGGATGACCCAGCGGTGGCGATGGTGGAGTTGATGAATGAAGACTCTTACTTCTTCTGGACATTCACCCCCTACCAGAACATCCCGGCTCAGCAGATGGAGATACTGGAAAAGGAGTTCGGCAACTGGCTGAAGGCGAAGTATGGATCGCTGGGCGCAGCGTTTGCGGCGTGGGGTGGCGACCGCATCCGCGGAGACGATGAAGCGGCAGGGCGCGCCGGATTCATGGGCTTGTGGGAAATGTTTAACCAGCGCAACAAGCGCGCGCAGGACACCGCCGAGTTCCTCGCCAAACACCAGCGCGCCTGGTTCGACGGCATGCGTGATTACCTGAAGAAGGAGCTGGGTTACAAAGGGCTGGTGCAGGCTTCCAACTGGATTACCGCCAGCGCGCAGATACTGGGTCCGCTGGACAAGTGGAGCAACGCCGGGTGCGATTACATGGACCGACACGGCTACTTTGGCGGGCCGCATGAGGGCGAGCGCGCAGGATGGTCTCTGAACGTTGGCGACCTGTACGACGACGCCTGCGCCCTCACCGAAGTGGCGAAAGGTTCCCTGCCGCTGATGGATGTCATCTACAACGGTCTGCCTTCCATCATCAGCGAGGTGAACTGGACTCCACCCAACCGATTCCGTGCAGACTTCCCCTTCCTGTTCGCCACCTATGGAATACTTCAGGGCACGGATGGCGTGTACTTCTTCGCCATCGCCGGACCCTCGTGGCAGCAGGTATTGAGCAAGTTTTCCATCCAGACTCCAGTGGTAATGGGACAGTTTCCCGCCAATGCGCTGGTATACCGGCTGGGGCTGGTGCAGGAAGGTCCCGTCGTGGTGGAGGCGAACCTGAAGATGGCAGACCTTTTCGCCCTGAAGGGCGCGCCCGTCTCTCAGCCGATGAACCTCGACGAACTGCGTGCGAAGGACATCCCGGCCGGGCAAACCGCTCAGGTACAGCAGCTGGAGGCGATAGACCCCCTCGTCCATCTGGTCGGCAAGGTACAGATGAACTTCGTGGAGGGCGATACACCGTCACGAATCGCAAACCTCTCCCGCTACATCGACCGCACCAAAGGCGTTGTGCGCAGCGCGACGGGCGAGCTCACATGGGATTACCAGTGGGGGCTGGTTACGGTGAACGCTCCCAAAGCGCAGGGTGCTTGCGGCTTCCTGCAGAAGACAGGCACCGTGAGCCTGCGCGATGTCAGCATCAGCGCACAGATGGACTACGGCACGGTGTTGCTGGTGCCGCTGGATGGGCAACCTTTGCGCACTTCGCGGAAGATGCTCCTGCAGGTGATGAGCGAGGATACCAACTACGGCTGGAGCGCGCCTGGTAGCGGCAAAAGAGCCATCCAGAGTCTTGGTACCGCGCCGATTAACGTCCGGCGGTTCGCAGGTACGGTTACTCTCAACCGTCCCGATGCCAGCAAGATGAAAGTAACTCCTCTGGATGCAAACGGCCATCCGGCAGGCAAAGCGTCGACGGGAGGCAAAGTCACTCTGCAGCCCACGGTGATGTATTACCTGATTGAACGATAGCTTGCGAATGGGATATAATACGGGCGGAGGTGAGCCGCATGGCAACGCTGACGCAAGCGTCCTCCGCCCGTCCTCTGCCCGAAGGAAAAATCTCCTACGAGCAGTTCCTGGAGTGGCTGGACGAAGACACCTGGGCGGAGTGGGTGAACGGTGAGGTTATTCTCATGAGCCCTGTGAGCGATGAACATCAAGCAGTAGTGAACTATCTCACGACGCTACTCCTCTTTCACACGCTCGAGACCCGTGCTGGCAGAGTACTTACCGAGCCTTTCCAGATGAAGAGCGGTCCCAACCTGCCCGGTCGTTCACCAGACATTCTCTTCGTCTCCGCCGAGCGACAACATCTCATCCAACGGCACTTCCTGAACGGACCTGCCGACTTGGTGGTGGAGGTTATCAGCCCGGAAAGTCGTGCCCGCGACCGCGGAGAGAAATACTATGAGTATGAGCAGGCAGGCGTGAGGGAGTACTGGATCATCGACCCCGAGCGCAAGCAGGTGGAGTTTTACGTGCTTTCCGAGAAGGGTATCTATCAACCGGCCTTTGTGGGACAGGAAGGCGAGTACCACTCTGTTGCGATAGAAGGCTTCTGGCTTCGAGTCGAGTGGCTGTGGGAACGTCCCCCAATGATGGAGGTCATCAAAGTATGGGGTTGGGTTTGACGCCACTAATCCTGATACCCCCTTGCTCCTATCTTCTCCACCGGTATGGGTTTGAAGCCGAGCCGGTATGCTGGTGAGTCCGGCTGCAGACGATAGTCATCCTTGTCTGGTGCAACGAACATGGGGTCGGCAACCACCGAGTGTGCGTCGAAGCCCGCTTTGATCCAGTCCTCAAAGGTACCAAAGGGCGTGATACGCCGACTTATTGTGCGCAAATCTGCTCCGCGCAGCCAGTACAGGTTATAGTCCCATTCGCTAAAGCGGTCGCGCCGACTGTCCCATGAGAAGATGAGCGATGCTTCGGGTTTTGAGTAGACCACAATGTTCCGCACGAAGCGGTTGCCCTGCATGAACTCATCGCGCGGTTGCAGGCGAATTTGCTCTACTGAGGCGTCCACGAAGATGTTGTTCTCGAACAGGTTGTTTTTGCCTCCGTGTACGCAGATGCCCCCGTTCACCGTACGCGCCACGACGTTGCCATACACCGTCGTGCCGCTGCTGTAGTCGTCCAGATAGATGCCCCAGGTGAAGTACGGCGTGATGACCTTGCCGTCGGGTGTACTCACCATGCCTACCGAATCCAGTATGAGGTTGTAGCGAATGATGTTTCCGGTGTCCTGCTGGTCTCTGCCCAGTGTCTCTATTGCGCCCGTGTCGTTGGTCTCCAGATTGGTGCGGCGCAGGTCGTTATATTCCACAATGTTGCGGTGAGACTGCCGCGTCTCGTCCAGCGTCTTGAGAGAAATCGCATAGCGCGGAGTATCCCAGATAGTGTTGTGTGCAATACGGTTGTCGCTGCCGGTGATGACGTACACCCCGGCAACGTGTTTGTACACCAGACCCAGCTGCTGCATTACGTTGCCTGCGATGAGGTTATGGCGTGGCTGCGAACGGTTATCGCCAACGAGAATAACACCCCCCTGCCCTGCTTCCTCCACGCGGTTCTTCACAAACTGCACGCGATGGCTCTGTTCCTCCAGCCGAAGCGCGTAACCGCCCACACGGCGGAACCTGCAATCTTTGACCAGACAATCACGCGCCCCCGACATCCATATCACCGCGTCGGCAGGCATGTAGTAGTTCGTGGTGAGGGTGTAGTCGGTGTCCATAAAAGTGAAGCCGACAAAGCGAAGGTGTTCCACCCAGCGGTTCTGCCCCGGCTCACCCTTCAGCACGATGAGGCGGTCTAACCGTGTCAGCACGGCTGGCTCCACAGGAGGCTTCTCGTTCTCAGAGATGTAGAGCAACTCGCCCGTGCGCTTGTCCAGATACCACTCGTTGGGTGCATCCAGCGCGTCGCGCACGTTTTCAATGAAATAGCGATTGCCGAGCCGTATCTCATCCGTATAACCGTCGGGTGGTAAAATCACCCTTCTGGCGTCGTAGTCGATACGCACAATCGGTGCAATCGCGTTGACCCAGCCCCACGCGGGGAAAATGTGCAACTCTGCCCCTGATACGTCTCGCCAGCGGGGAATATCGCCTTCACGGAAAGACAATACCTCGCGCGAGCCGGGGGGCTGTGGCGTGGCAACGGTCACCTCTTTGCCAATGGCTTCGTCGCAGGCTTCCGCCTGAATCAGCAGTAGGCGCCCGGTTCTGGGCTGTTCCAGACGATACGCGCCCCACCATTCGTAGCCACCGATGGCGGTTTCGGGGTTCCAATCGCTGTCCTGCACCAGCGCCAGTGCGTCCAGGTTCAGCCCGCCGCCCAGCAGGTTCCTCCATCGCAACACACACTCCCCTTTTTCCAGACGCAGCTCCGCCACCATCGACCAGCGAAACGCTCCCCAGCCGCCCGTGTTCGGCAAGTTTCGCAGGGTTACCAGTTGACCGTCGTCCACCTGCAAGGCACACCGACCGCTCATATCCACCGCGTCGCCAGTGTTATCGGCAGCGTACCGCATCCATACTCGATACGTGCCCGACTCGGGAACGCGCACGCGCCAAGCGAGGGTATCGCCAGGATTATGGATATTACCAACTCCCTGCCCAAAGACGCCGCGCTCCCATCGTTCCCCATGAAAGTCGGCGAAGAGCCAGCCGCCAGTGAGAGGGTTTTTCGCATCGAAGTTGGGATGTCGCGCGCGGATTGCCCAGCGATTGCCCACGCGCAGCAGGCGAGGAGTCCAGTCGTCACTTCGCGCTTCGGGTACCCGCGCTGACCAGAGTCGTTTATCCACCCTTCGCCAGCCCGATACAACTCTGCCCCCGCTGAGGATGACCTTGCCTGGCTGTTGCGCACGGTAGGTAATCGGAGACGGACTGGTGCCCGAGTCCTGTGGAGTGAAAACCAGCGGCTCCTTCAGGTAATACACCCCCTGCCCCACGATGACCTCGATCGGCTGCGCGGTGCGGCTGGCTTTGACCTCACGCACCGCTTTCTGCGCGCGTTGCAACGTGGCAAAGGGACCATCCGTGCGGCGGGCGTTCGGTCTGGCAAGCCTGCCCGACCATGCATCGTTGCCATCGGTTGCGACGTAGAAGCGAATGGGTTGCGCGTGCGCCGTCATCAGCGACAAACAGAGCAACAGACACAGTATGAGACTTTTGTCCATCATCGTCCTCTTAGAGAATGTTCGGATAGATAATTTGTCTATCGGACCAACTATAATGCGCCTTCGGTCGAAAGTTGAGCTGACGGCTCCGCTGGACGTGCGACTCGCTGCCAGTGTTCCATCGGCACTTGATAGCGCACGACTCCCTCAATTGGCAGCGGTTTGAGTGCTGCTGCAGGGTTCTGGATGCACTGCAGTTGTGGCTGGTTCGCCGCGGCCGTGACGATGTACAGCCAGTACTCGTCGCCCAGCCGTTGCGCCATCGTCCACTCGTTGGGCGTTAGCACGAGGTCGCCGATGTGGGCGCGCGCCTTGACCTCGATGTAGCGCACGCTGCCGTCGGGCGCTTCGGAGCGGATATCGTAGCCGCGATTCTCGGCGGAGACATCGACGGGAACGCGCCCCTGCTGACGCTCGTACTCCATCGCGACCTGCATCCCGATGGCTTCGATGGCGGCGTCGGCGTGCATCGGGAGGCTGTCCGACGGCGCGGGAACCACTCGCGCCACGCCGAGCAAGCGCGGCGGCACGCGCCGAATCGTGCGCTCGCGCTCGATCTGTGCCTCTAACGCTTGTTTGCGCGCCTCTGCTTCCTCTTTGCGGCGGCGCACATTCGCCACTTCAGGCGCAGGCACCAAGCGTTGTTCGTACTCCAGCAGACGCTGGGTCAACTCCCCGATACGGCGGTTGAGTGAAGCGACGCCATACCTGCGCTTGATCTCCGCCAGTTGCTCGCGATGCGCCCGCAGCTCTTGCTCCAACGGCTCCAGGAGGTGCTGCAGCAGGTAGGTGTGAATGGCGGCTTCATCGGGTGGTTGCGCCTGATACGGCGGCGACACGGCGGGCTGCAAATCCCACAGAATGGACGGGTTGACGCTTTGAGGCGCGCCGCCGTGCGGACAGAAAATCGCCGTTAGCCGCTGTGCGGCGACTTGGTTGTTCCCATCGCGCAGTTCCAAAGCGTAGAAGTAGAGCCAGCGGTCGCGCTTGCCGTCGGGGTCGACGAAGGTCGCGCCCTGCGCCAAAGCGGTCTTGCTCTGCTCCAACAGTTGCTCGACGACCGCCTCCAGCAGGGGGTGTCCTGGCGCGATGAACTCCGCGCCTTGCTCGCGGGCGACCGATTTGTGGAAGGTCAAGCGCTGATAGCTGGGCTGCACCTCGCCGTAGGCGCGCTTGAACGCTTGGGACTGGCGACGCAGCTCGTAGGGTGTATCGAGGCTCCACAGGTGAGGTGGAGGGCGGCGCAAGCGGATATCCAGACGCCGACATGCGCGCTCGAAGAACTGCTCCACATACTCGGGCACGAGACGCTGCTCGCGGGCACGACGCTCCTCGCCCAGAATCGCCTGCATGTCGATGTGGCGCGTGGCTAACGCCTCTTGCGTGGCTTCGCGCACGCGCGCTATGAGTGCCTCGTCGGGGGTCGTGGCAATCTGGCTCACAATTTCGTGCCAGCGCGTGGGGTTCGTAATCGCCTCCACAATCAACTCGCGCAGGCTCTTTTCCAGCAGGTCACCGATGACATCGAACACGCGGTCGGTGCCCATCTGCTGTTGGATGTTCTGCAGCTTCTCAAACAGCGTCGCCAGCACCTCGCCCTCGCGGGTGTCCTCGGCGACAAGGTTGTAGATATGCACCTCGCGGCTTTGCCCGTAGCGATGGATGCGCCCCATGCGCTGTTCCAAGCGGTTCGGGTTCCACGGGATGTCGTAGTTGACCATCAGCGCACAGAACTGCAGGTTAATCCCCTCGCCGCCCGCCTCGGTGGAGACCATGACTTGAGTCTCGTGGCGGAACTCGTGTTCGGCGCGGATGCGTGCGTCCAAGTTCATCCCGCCGTGCAGCTCGGTGACCGCATAGCCCCACTTGCGCAGCTGCCGCACCAGATAGTCGAGCGTGTCGCGCGATTCGGTGAACACGAGCAGTTTCTCGCGCGTGCCGCGCAGGTTGAGTTCGTCCAGCACCTCGCGGAGTTCGTTCAGTTTCGTTTCAATCTCTTGCTTTTCTGCTTGACGCGCAAGCTGCACCAGATCGTTGAGGGTTTCGATTTCACGCCTCAGCTCTGCCTGCGTGGCAGCGTTGGTGAGCTTTTCCAGCAGTTCGTCTTCCAGCTGCACGCGCTCTTGCTCTTCCAACTCCTCCAGTTCGTCTTCATCGAGGAACAGCACCCCTTGCCCCTGCTCAGTGAATCGCGCGCCCAGCTCCAGAAACTTTTGCAGGCGGTCGCGGCGTCGCTCCAGCGATTTGCGCGCGGCGTAGATGCTGGAGGCGAAGCGTCGCTGCAGCAAAAGCAGCGCGAAGGCGACATTGCGCTTCTCGCCCTGCATCGCGCGCCCGTATTCCTGCTCCACATACTCGGTGAGGCGATTGTAGAGCCGTTTCTCGGCGTCGCTCAGCCGAAAGGTGCGCGTGTAGACACGGCGCGGGGGGAACAGCGGGCGTCCGTGAAAGTCCTTGAGGTCTTCCTTCAGACGGCGCAAAAACAGCGGGTTGTCCTGCTGCTGGATCGACTGGTTGAGCATCTCCACGGTGCCGAAAAAGCCCGGGCGCAACAGGTCCAGAAACAGCCGAAAGTTTTCGGGGTCGCCGCGATGGGGCGTCGCCGTCAGGAACAGTAGTCCGTGTGTCTGCAGCGAGAGCCGCTCGCCCAGCCGATAGCGCGCCGTCTTGTTCGTCTTGGAGCCGTACTGGTACGCCGCCATCTTGTGCGCCTCGTCCACAATCACCAAGTCCCAATGCACCTCCTGCAGCGTCTCCAGCACATCGTCCCGCTTGGCGAAATCGAGTGAGGTAATCACCTGCGCTTGCTCCTCCCACACATTGCGTCCCCAGTGGGTGTCCAGCACGCCCCGATCGATGATGGCGAACGGCTCGCCGAACTTCTCCTTCATCTCGCGCTGCCACTGGTACTTGAGGTGTCCGGGCACAACCAGCAGCGTGCGCTGCACGACTCCGCGATACTTCAGCTCCTTGAGCAGCAGCCCCGCCATGATGGTCTTGCCCGCGCCAGGGTCGTCCGCCAGCAGGAAGCGCACATCGGGCTGGCGCAAAATGTAGTGGTACACCGCCTCGATCTGGTGAGGCAACGGGTCTATTTGCGAGACATTGACCGCGAGCAGCGGGTCGAACAGGTACGCCGCGCGCAGGCGGTGCGCCTCGATGCCCAGAAAGAACAGCTCCGCATCGCCACGAGAGTCGCTCGCCAGCGGCGCAGCGGGGCACAAGGCACGCAGCTCATCTGTTGTGAGGATTTCTTCGTAGTATTGACGCGAGTTGACGCCCACTGCACGCAATAGCCATATCCCATCCCCCCCGTAAGGCTCCACCTCGATGACCGTGACGGGTTCAGGGTAGCGGCTGGACTCCAGCAATTGCCCCTTGCGTAGCGGCGCGTCCATCGGTTATGCCTTCTCCTCGCGTTCCACTTGACCGAGCTGCCGCGCCGACTCCGACACGCGCATATCGACCACTTGCTTGGGCAGCTCGCCGTCCACCTCGAACTCCAGCGTGAAGGTGAAGCTGCGTCCCGTTTCGACAATCGGCTTGATGACGCTGGAGTAGACCTCCGAGAACTTGTCGGTGGAGAATCGGGCGCGCAGGGCGTAGCGTCGGTAGCTGGGGGCGGGCGTCGGCGCGGAGGCGGGCGTCGCAGGCGGGGGAAGCAGCTCAACGCCGTTCTCGATAACGCGCGAAGGCGTAGGCGTCGCCTCGTCTGTCGCGGGCGCGGTCTGGTCGGACGGCTGCGCAGCAGGCGGCGTGTAGTCGGTGCGCACCGTCGCTCCATACTCACTCTCGCTCAGCGACACAGGCTCCTTGAAGTAGACGCGCTCGCCGATTTGCACGGCGAACAGCCCCTCCTGCACCCCGCGCTGAATCGCGTCCAGCACCACGCGCGGCGACTCCACTATCGGCAGCGAGGGGTACTTGTAGAAAGCGTCCACCACCTCTGCAAGGGGCTTATCGGTATCCGCGCCGACCGCCTTATCGCGCACCAGCTGCGGCGAGACGCGGCTGACCAGCATGTCTTCCTTGCGCAGAAAGTTCACCACGCGCGAGGTGAGCGTCTCCTGCCTGCCCGCCGTCGGGATGCCGAGATTGAACCACTGCACGGCGTTCTCGCGCCAGAGAGCAAGATGCCGATACGCGCTCAGCGCCAACTGCGGCAGGGCGTTCCGTATCTCGCTAATCCGACCGCTGACGGTGTGCTTGTCTTCGTCGCTGAGCGATTGCAGGAGCTTCTGGTCGCGTTGAATCGCCTCCAGCGCGAGCAGCTGTTTGACGCGACGCTGGAGTTGCTCCAGTTCGTTGGCGTCGGGCGCAAGCACAAAGCAAGTGGCGCGGTAGACGCGCGGCTTGTCCCCCGCGCGCGTGAGCAACTCCCCCACGAACGCCTCCGTCTCGGACCTGCCGAAGAGATGTTCAGGCGCCAGTACGATGAGCTTCAGCTCCTTTGTGTCGGGGATGTCGCCGGAATTATTCGGGAACGCCAGCGGCGTCAGGCTCTCGCGTCCTATGCGCGCCTGAACCTCGTCGCGCACGCGCTGTGCTAAGTCGTGGGCGCGCACCTGCTCCTCTTTCTCCAGCAGCACCTTGTTCAGGTTGGGCGTGAGCCGAAAGGCGTACAGCCCGCTCTCGGAGTGGAGGTACCAGAGCTTCTGGGTGAGTTTGTGCAGCGCGTCGCCAATCACGGCGGGGGGCAGGTTCGGGCGCAGGACTGCCAAGCGCAGCTCAGGCTCCGTGACGCCCACCTGCTCGCCCGCGCTGAATGAGCCGAAAAAGATGGCGGTCGCCAGCCCCGACGCAATGCGCATCGGCGCGTACTCCGCGCCCAGCTGCTGGTCAATCTGCACGGCGTTTGCGCCCGCGCCCGCAATGTCCTGGCTGATGACACCTGCATACGGGTTGCCGATATGCCGCAGCAGCTCCTGCCGAATGGAGGCATATTCCAGATTCAGGTGCGCGGGCAGAATCAGCGGCGTGTTCACTTGACGCTCGTACAGGTCGCGCAGCGCGGAGGCGAGAAACTTCAGCACGCCGCGCGTGCGCTGAAAGCTCGAAAAGGTGCTCCACCGCCGATTGAGCGTGTCGATGACCAGTGGGTGGAACGGGTACGCCAGGCGCATCCGCTCGCGGTAGGCGTCTTGGCGCGCCTCTTCGGGCACATCGGCGCGCTTGTAGAGTTCGAAAAAGGCGTCCACGACGCGGTTCAGCTCGGTGGGGTCAATCACTTCCTGCATCAGGCGTTGGCGCAGCACGCGGAAGAACTCGTCGCCTTCAACGGGGGTGTAGAGTGCCTGCACGCGCCCGAAGATTTGCTCCAGCTGACGCAGGGCGCGTTCACCCTCCTCGCCGTAGGGCGCGCTGCTGGGCAGCGTCGCCACCAGCGCGGCGCGCGGCGAGACGCTCACCGCCTCCGTCAACTGCTGACAGAACGCCAGCACCTGATCCTGAAAGTCTTTTGCTGCCACCAGGTAGACCGCCAGCTCATCGAGCAGGATCAGCGTCGGTTGTTCGCCGAGCATTTGCAGCACGAGGTCGCGTCCGGGCGCGCGGCGGCGGCGGTCGTGTTCCTCCACCAGCGGGTAGACGCCGAGCTGCTCGGCGAGCGCGCCCCACGGCGTCTTGCCGCGAATGGGGTCGGCGTCCTCGCCGACGAAGCAGGCGATGCGCACCTCTGGCAGCGCGTCCAGCCCCGCCCGCTCCACCGTCTGGCGCACTAGCACGGCGTCGGGGAACTGCCTCCCATGCCGAAACAGGTGGTAAAGGCTGATCAGCGCGTGCGTCTTGCCCCCGCCGAACGGCGTCTGGAGCTGAATCACCGAGTCGCCTGTACCCTGCGCCAGCCGTTTCGCTACCGCCGCCAGCAGGTTCACCAGCCCCTGCGTCGGGTAGGTCTGCTGAAAGAACCGCGCGGGGTCGCCATACTCCAGCGGCGCGCGCCCGTGCAGCACATCCGCCAAGTTCGCCGCGAAAATCGCCTCGTCCAACTCGCCACTCAGAATGTCCGCGCGCGGCTTAATCACCTCGTACCATGCCCGCATGGGTGCCTCCATCTGTTATTTTACCGATGTGCAAGTAGTCCTTGCAGGACGCGGCGTTCGCGCTCGCCGTCGGGCAGGAGCTCCGAGATGGCTTGCGCCGTCAGCCAGAAGGCGGGGCGGTTACCGTAGCCTTCGTCGAGCCATTCGCGCAACAGGCTCAGCTGGTTCGCCTCCCACAGCGCCGCTGCCAGCTGAATCGCCTCAATCAGCGCGCTGCGCCCGCGCTCCCGCAGCACATCCCATGCGGCGACCGCATCGTCCTTCCCGCCCTCGCCCTGCTGCATCGCCTCCATCGTGAACTGCTCAATCGTTGTCTTTGGACGTCGAAGCCCCGCATTCCTGCCCACACGCACGCCCCACGCCCGCTCGTAGTGCGCCCGCACGCGCACGCGCTCCTTGTCCTGCTCGATGACCTCGCCCGCGCCCCACACCTGCGTCAGCTCCAGCCCGACGCTGGTCGCCAACTTGCGCGCCTCATCAAACGGCGCCTCCGCGCGCCCGTAAGACCAGCGATAGAGCAGGTAGAAGCGGGTGAGCGCGTCCAGCTCGCTGGCAACGGCTTGCTCGTGTAGCACGCGCCGCAGCGCAAACTCGGCGACCACCTGGCGCACCTCCTGCAAAAACTCGCCCAACGGCACAGGGTCGCCCGACGCTTTCTCCACGCGAGCATAGCGGGTGAAGACCTCCATCGCCGCGCCAATCGCGCTGATGAACATATCCGCCCCACGCACCCCTGCGTCCCAGAACTGCTGCAGGCGGCGCTCCACGCGCTCGCGCGTCTCACGGCGCACCTCGCTCCAGTAGCCCGTTGTCGCGCCTTGACGCTTGCGACAGACCATATAGATGCTGCTCGCCAGTGCAGCCGACTCCTGCGCGCGCAACCGCGCCTGCATCTCGGTGTGGATGGGCCATGCCATCGTGATGCGCAGTCCTGCCTCCGTGAGTGCGCCCAGCACCGTCTCCCACGCTGCGGTGGTCTTGTGCGCGAACACAATCACGGCGATGCCGTTCGGCTTCAGCACGCGGCGGATTTCACGAAACGCCTGCAGAAGCATCGCCTCGAATCGCTCGCGTGCCTTTTGCATATCGCCGCCCACCTTGCTGGCGTCGGCGACCATCTCTTGGGATTTGGGCGTGAGCGGGGTGACGAACAGGTCGGGGTGCAGGTGCCCCACGCTGCGCTTGAGCCACACATAGAAAAAGTCCGAGAGGTCTGCGTAGGGCACATTATCGTAGTAGGGCGGGTCGGTGATGACGGCGTCGAAGAAGTTGTCTTCCCACGGCAGGTCGGTCGCGGAACCGTGTTGAATACTCCCAAGAGTCGTATCTGAGATTGGAGTGCTAACAAGGTTCGATAAGGTTTCCATAACTTGCCCAAACATACTCCGCCAAGTGCCTGTTAGGATGGGAGACAACGGATTAAGCTCTGAGTAATCCTAAGTCATCGGGATTGCCTGTCGTGAGAATGTGTTCTTAGAAAACTCCCACTGTGGATGCCAGGCTGCTAGCGATGTCTCAAAATCGGACATTCGAGAGACTGTTAACGCCAAGTAGGTCGCCACGGCTTTAGCGAATTCGGGGTCGGCGCCCTGCGCCAGCATCTCGGCGTGCGCCCGACGCACCAGGTCAACAAAGGTCACCAACGCCAACTGCTGCCGCGCATTGAACAGGTCGCCCCAACGGGTCAGACCGTAGCGCTGGACTCGAAAACCGAGCGCTTCCAGCGGCGGCAGCGGCTCATCGGGCACCGGCTCCATGCCCCACTCTTCGCGCAGACGGTCGCGCACACGCTGCAGCTCCGCTTGAGCAGCGCGGTAGGCGTCCCCATCCGCTTCGGTCGCCAGCCGATACCGCTTGCCCCGATGATTAGGGTGGTGCAGCACCACGGCAACCATCCGCTGACCCGCCTTGCCCTCCTGGAACAGACGACGGGTCGTCTTGTCGTCTATCACGCCCCCGCACAGGGGACACTCCACATGCGCCCGCGCCACCGTGCCCCGCTCAGGGTCGAAGTCTATCGGTTCGCCCTCCTGACCCACAATCTGGAACGCCACCCGCCTCTGCGCACGCTCAGGCACAATCTTCAGCGCCACCTCTTTCTGGTCTTTCTTTGCCAGCCACAAGTTGGCGGTGAGGGGGATTTCCGCGCCACAGCTGGGGTTCTGGCAGGGCACGGTGCGCATCCAATAGTAGCCGACAGGAATCGAGCCGTCAGGGTCGGGCGGGTAGAAGCGTTCCAGTCGCTTCCGCGCCTCGTGTAGCACCCAGTCGCCCCACGCCTGCACCGCCAGCAACAGGGGCGATGGGGCAGGGACATCCACGAGCAAGGTCGCCTGCGACGGCGCGTCGGATGGTGGCAAGGGCACGCTGGACACCGAGTCGGGCGCGCCAAAGCGCGCCGGGTACTCCAGCACGCAGCGATTGAGCAGCACGGCGATGGGGTTGTAGTCCAGCGCGTAGGTTTCGCAGCCCAGTCGCATCGCCTCCAGCGGGATGCTGCCGCCGCCCGCGAAGGGGTCTAACACGCGCGGGGCGCGCCCACCGAACGCCTCGCGTATCAGGGCGCGCGCCTGCTGTAGTAGGAGCGCACGGCTGTTTGCCTTTGCGTCTTCCCACGGGGCGAGTCGCTCGATGAGTTTCAGGTACTCGTGGCGTTTGATGGGGTTGTCGGGCAGCAGTGCGGCTAAGATGGACGCCCGCGATGCTGCCAGCGGCTTGCGCGACCACCAGATATGCAGCGTGCTGATGTGCCCGTGTCGGATATTCTTCTCCCGCACCGACTCCTGGGAGACTTTCTGCAACGGGAAGTCCACCTCGATAGGACGTGCGTCTTTGTCCGCGCTCGTGTTCGGAGACTCGTCTTTACTCATGTCGGCACTCCTAGCAATGACCTTTCTGTCATGTGATGTTGGCACTCCATTGTCATGCTGAGTGTTAGCGAAGCATCTCAGATTCATCTTTCGGGTGTCACGGGAGTCCACCTCCCCACGGTTCGCTTGTCTGCCATCATCGCCCTAAGCAGCGCTCACATCAGCCAGTTTTCCACTCGCAAATCGGGAATCCGCAGGAAATCGCTATCCGACGTCAACACTGTTAGACCATGCACCAGTGCAGTTGCAGCGATCATCGCGTGAACAGGCGGTAGTGTGAAGCCCTGTTGCTTCGTCAAAGAGCGGATACGTCCATATTCACGTGCGGCAAGGTCATCATAAGCCAACACAGGGAAAAGGCTCAGCAGAATCTCCAATTCGACGATGTTTTCTGCCTGTCGATGACTGGAATACACCATGTGCTATAGCTCTCCAACCACTGGAGTGCACAGATAAACTACGCCATCGAACGACCTAATCCTTTCGGCGAGGCGTTCCTCCCCTCTCCACAGACCACTGACATGGTTGGTGTCCATGAGGTAGCGGCTCATTGTGGTCAGTTGTCTGCAAAGGTTAAAGACGAGCCTGCTTTCTCGACGGCGGCCGTGTCCATCTGTTCAATCTGGTCTTCCAGTCGTTTCAACTCGTCGGCGCAACTGGCAAGTCGTCCAAAGCAGAAGAGTAAAGCCTCGCTGCTGCCGTGTTGGATGGATGCCTGCTTCAAAGTGGTAAAGACATCCCTACTCGACGGCGTCTGATGAGTGCAGCCTTCTTCACGTTCTTCCACCTTTGCGCCACCTCCCTGCAACTCCTATTATATCACCCGTTGCTATAACGCCTCTGCCCCTTCCGCGAGGGTGTCCTTCAGTCGCTGGGCGTCGGCGTGGATTTTGCGTCCCTCCGAGTCGGTGATGTAGAACACGCCCACCGCCTTGCCCGCCCACGTGCTGAGCTTCGCGCTGTGGATGTTCCAGCCCAGCTGCGACAGCGCGCGGCACACCCAGTAAAGCATCCCAATATGCTCGGTGGTGCGCACCTCTATCACCGTGAACTGCTCGGACAGGTCGTGATGCACTACCAGACTGACCAGCTCAGGTGGCGTCTGTTCGTGGCGACGGCGACGTTGGAGCAGTTCCGCTACCGACAACTCGCCCGTAAGCACTGCGACCATATGCTCCTCGATCTCCGCGCGCTTCGAAGGGGGTATCGGGCGACCGCGATAGTCCACCCACAACGTATCCAGGGCAATCTTGATTTCCCCCGAGCGGGTGAACACGTTCGCCGCGTGCACGGCAACCTGTCCCGCGTAAAGAACGCCCGCAATCTTTGCCAGCAAGCCCGGCTCAGGGTCGTCGATAGCACAGACCGTCAGCTCGGTAACCGATGCATCGGGAGCTGTCTGGAATGCCAGCTGGGGTGTGCCCTGTATCGCCTCCTGCACCATCCGGATGTGCAAGCCAATCTGCTCCTGCGGCGTGTTCAGCAGGTAGGTCGCGGGCATCTGGTTCAGGTGGCGAGTGACCAGCTCTTCGGGCAGGTTTTCCAGGCTCAGCTCCTTTGCCAGGCGGCGGCGGAATCTGCCGATGTCAGGCGGTGCGTGATCCACCGCTTCCGATGCCATCAGGAACCGCTCCGCTTTGCGATGCAGTTCTCGCAGGAAGGCGGCCTTTACCTCCGTCCACTGCCCGCTGCCGACCGCATGGGTGTCGGCATACGTCAGGATATACAGCATGTTCAGTCGCTCTACCGTATCCACGATGTGGACAAAATCGCGTATGGTTTCTTCCAGGTTGAGGTCGCGGAGCCGCGAGGTTTCCGCCATTAAGAGGTGATGCCTCACCAGAAACACCAGGTCGGCAATCGCGTCTTCGCTCAGGTACAGCCTTTTGCCCACCTCCTGCGCCATCTGCGCTCCGGCTTCGGCGTGCTCCATGTGTGGGTTCGCCTTGCCCGCATCGTGCAACAGCGCAGCAAGGTACAGTATCTCACGGTGCGGCGTCTCCTGAAAAATGCGCCGGTAATCCGCGTAGTTGGGGTCGGTGATACTGTTCAGCGCATCGACGTTCTCTATCACGCGCAGGGTATGCTCGCCCACGGTGAAGTTATGCGAGGGGTCATACGGGATTAGCGTGCGGGTCGCCTCGAACTCCGGCAGTATCCATCCCAGCACACCCGTGTCTGCCAGTTGGCGCAGGGCGCGTGCCACCCCGCTGGGGGCACGCAGGATGGCAAGAAACGTCTCCGCAAGGTGTTTGGGGTCATGCGTGGTCGGCTTCCGCTGAGCGGTTTGCCTCATCAACCGTTGCAGAGGTGTGCTCAGATTCAGGTCGTACTCCAGTGCTAATCGCACCGCCCACACCATCCATACAGGGTCCTCGCGCTGCAACAGGTTTTGTGCCGGTATCACCTCTTTGCGCTCGCAGTCTAATCCAATGCCCAGCACGTGCCTCCCCTGCTCGACCCGACGGATAACCTCCTCGCAGATTCGGTGTGCGTCTGCGGCGTGAAGGTAGTAATCGTGCATGAACTGTTCCACGGGGGGCGCGTGCTCGCCGGGCTCGTATCCGAGACGAGAGGCGATTTGCTCTTGTTTGGAGGGGGTGAGAACGTCTCGCTGTTCCCCTGCCAGAACATGCAGGTGGTTGCGCACGCGCAGCAGAAACTCGTGCGCCTCCATCAGGCGGTCCGCGTCCTCCGGCGTCAGCCACTCACGGGCTACCAGCTGTTCCCACTCCCCTGCCGTGGGCAGCCCTGCCCATCCGGCTGCCAGCCACCGCACGAGGTGAATATCACGTAGCCCGCCAGCCCCCTCTTTCACGTTCGGCTCCACCAGATAAGGAGTGGTGCCATAACGGGCGCGTACCTGGCGCCGCTCGGCGATTTTGCGGAACAGAAAATCGGTGGGATTGAAGTTTGCCCAGAACTCCTCCAGAAAGCGGGCGAAGATGTGTCGGCTCCCTGTTACCAGTCGGGCATCCACGAGGGTCGTCTGGGTAGTGTGGTCCAGCGTGGCACAGTCCTCAATCAGCCGATAGGCGTAGCCCACCTTCAGATGCCCGTACTCCATCATCACGTCCATCAGCAGACGAAACATTTCGCGGATGATGCGATCGGTAGTGGCGTCGCCGTCGCGCTCCGGGATGAAGGTGATGTCGATATCCGAGTGCGGCGACAGTTCCATGCGCCCGTACCCGCCGGTGGCGGCGACGGCAATCTCCGGGGGCTGTGCGACGTGTGCGCGCTGGACAGCAAGCTGAAACAAACGACGCACCACCGCGTCGGCAAGAGCTGTAAAAGAACGGCAGGTATGCAGTCCATCTTGGTGGGGCTGAATGTGATGCATCAGCTGCTCGCGTTGTTCCGTTATCCACTGCCCTATCTCCCGGGCGTCCTGCATTTCAGCCAGCGCGTGAACCCATTCCTCACGCAGGTGGAGAGCAATGATGCTATCACTGGATGGGGTCGTACAGGCTCCAGCCTGTACCGCGTCAGGCGAATCTTGCTTTTTGGATTTCACACGGCTCATCCCTTACTCCAACCGCCACAGAATAAACAGTCCGCCAGCGGCGAACAGCACGTTGGGCGCCCATGCGGCAACCGCCGGAGGCAAAAACCCCTGATTGCCCAGCAATCGCGCCAGCAGCAGGGTATTCCAGAACAGGAATACGAGAATAATCGCCAGCAACACTCCCATGAAGCTGCCCGCACGGGCGAAGGTCAACGCCAGAGGCGCGCTGCACAGAGCAAACACCGCGCACGCAAAAGGGATGGAATACTTGAAGTAGTATCCTACCCACAGCCGCGTGGCTGGCATCCCTGCCTTCTCCAGCTCCTGTGCCTGACGACGCAGTTCCGCTGCGTTGGTTTCCTCCGGTGTCGGCGGGCTGAGCAGTTCCTCCAGCGCCACCCGTAAGTTGATGGTAATCTCCCCGGCAGCGCGGGCATCAATGGCAAACCCATCCCTGCCGTAGATATGCACATGCGCGTTGTAGAAACGCCATGTCCCGTCGTCGTACACCGCGCGAGGAGCCAAAATCGTCCGCGCATAGCCGGATACGGGCATCTCCCACACCTGAACATCTCGCAACTCGGCGCGGTTGTCCTTGACGCTCTCCACCAGGCCAATGTAGAAGGCATAATCGCTCACTTTGAAAACCACGTTGGAACGGAACATCGGCGCCGTCTGCATCAGGAAGATGCGGTCTCGCACACGGCGGAACTGTCGTTCTGCCTGCGGCACCACCGATTCCTCAAGCCAGAAGTTTACCACAGAAATCACCAATCCCGCCACCAGCAGGGGCAGGAAAATACGCCAGAGGCTCGCGCCCGCGTTGCGCAGTACAACAATCTCGGAGTCCCTCGCCAGCCGATTCACCGCCAGCGACACCGACAGCGCCGTTGCGACCGGCAGAGTCAGCACCAGCAAGAAGGGGGTATGATAGACAATCATCTGCGCGACGGCAACCACCGGTACGCCTTTGGCAAACAGCACTTCGGCATAAAAAAACAGCATGTTGCCAATCAGCATCAGCACCACAGCCAGCGTGCCCGCCAAGAAGGGCACCAGCAGCTCGGATAGCAACATGCGGTCTATGAGTTTCATTCTTCCACGCGAATGGTGCTACACACGTCCATCACGACGGGTAGACGTCGGATTTCGGCGGTCGCATGGCGTATCGCGCCCTCCTGCGTGCGGTGCGTAATCCACACAATCTCCGCCTCTTGCGGGTTAATCTGTCTTTGCACCACCGAGGAGATGCTGATGTGGTGAATGCCAAACACCCCGGCGACCTGCGCCAGTACGTTTGGACGGTCCTGCACGCGCATCCGGACGTAATAGCTGGTTTCCACCTGCTCGATGGGAATGACGTAACGCTGGTCGAAGCACGTACAGCCCACACGCCCGCTACTACCGAACAGCAAGTTGCGCGACACATCGATGATGTCTCCGACTACTGCGCTGCCCGTAGGCAAACTGCCCGCCCCGCGCCCATAGAACATCACATCGCCCACGGCATCTCCGTGCACCAGAATGGCGTTGTAAACGTCGCGCACACTTGCCAACGGGTGTGAGAGAGGTAAAAGCGCGGGATGTACGCGCACCTGTACCGCTTTGGGCGAGACCTCCTGCGCTATCGCCACCAGTTTGATTGCATATCCCAGCCGGTTCGCCCACTCCATGTCGGTGCGGGTGATTTTGGCAATACCCTCGCAATACACGTCGTCCACCTTCACACGGGCAGTAAAGGCGATCGATGCCAGGATAGCTATCTTATACTGGGCATCATGTCCGTTCACGTCCGCGCTGGGGTCGGCTTCCGCGTAGCCCTGCGCCTGTGCCTCTTTCAGCGCCTGGTCGAAGTCGGTGCCATCCTCTGCCATCTTCGTGAGGATGTAGTTGGTCGTGCCGTTCACGATTCCCATCACCCGCTCGATACGATTACCTGCCAGCGCGTTTTTCATGGGTTGAATAATCGGGATGCCACCTCCTACGCTTCCCTCGAAGGCAAAGTCCAGATGGCATCTACCCGCCGCCATCATGATGTCCGCGCCCTCTTTGGCAAGCAGTTCCTTGTTCGCGCTGACCACTGGCTTGCCGTTTTCTAACGCGCGCAGCACATACTCCTTGGCGGGATGCACACCGCCAATCAGCTCCACCACAATGTCTACCTGCGGGTCATCGATGACCTCATAGGCATTGTTGGTGAGCAATGAGCGGTCTACAGGCACACGGCGGGGTTTGTTCACGTCCCGCACGGCAATCCGGCGGATTTCCAGACGCGCTCCTATCTTGCGCTCGATGCTTTCGCGGTTGCGCCGAAGCACTTCGACCGTTCCCGAGCCGACCACGCCCAGCCCCAGGATGCCCAGATGGATGACCTCCTTGCTCACGCGCTTACCTCCTCTGGCTCCAGACGAAAGAGCACCGCTCCCTGTTCCACCAGCTGCCCGTTGGAGGCACATATCTCCACCACCCTGCCCGAACGCTCGGCAGGCACTTCGTTAAACACCTTCATGGCTTCAATCAGGCACACGGTTTGTCCCTCTTCGACGAAGTCGCCCACCTCGACATAGGGAGGAGCATCGGGCGAGGTGGCGCGGTAAAATACTCCCGTCATCGGGGCGCACAGTTCAACCAGCGTGGCACTGGCAGGAGTACCAGCAGTTGTGTCCTGTACAACCCCGGATGTCAGGGGGACACCCACCGTTTCCACCGGCGTTGCTTCCCGGCGGATGAAAACACGCAAACCTTCCTCCTGCCATTCCAGTTCCTGCAGATGGTATCGCCTCGCCAGCTTCAACAGGGCTTCGGTTCGCTCTATCTCCTCGGTCACCGCACTCACCTCATGTTACCGATTGCCATCGGGAAAAGTCCCAACGGTTAGAGAGAGGGTGATTTCCTTGCCATTTCTCCACACCTTGATGTTCACACGGTCGCCTGGCTGTCGTTTCATGATTTCCTCCAGCAGCTCCTGCGTCGCGCGTACAGGGCGTTCGCCAAAGGCGCGTATCACGTCGCCCGCACGGAGACCCGCTCTATCCGCCGGGCTATTGGGCACTACCTCTTCGACCGCTACGCCGTTCAGGTCGGGGAGGCGCGCACGCCGCATCAGGGAGGGGCGGACTGCGTCGAAATAGACACCAATCCAGGGTCGTGCCCGCCGCACCGTTCCCCCCTGCACAAGAATGTCGCGCACCACTTTCTTGACGTGGTTGATGGGGATGGCAAAACCGATGCCAATGGAACCGCCGCCGGGCGGAGCTGCAATGGCGGTGTTAATCCCTATCAATTGCCCGTGGATATTCGCCAGAGCGCCGCCAGAGTTGCCCTGGTTGATGGCGGCGTCCGTCTGGATGGCCACCTCCAGATAGCGGTCTCCCTCGACCAACAGCTTGCGCCGATTGAGCGCGCTGATGACTCCCACCGTTACCGTGCTGCCCAAACCCAGCGGGTTACCCACCGCAATCGCCCATTCCCCCACACGCAGCTTATCGGAGTCACCCAGTTCGGCAGTGGGTAGACCTCGCGCGTCGACCTTAATCACGGCGATGTCCGATTGTTCGTCAGCACCCACCGGCTTGCCCAGGTACCGTCTGCCATCAGCCAACGACACCACAATCTCGTCCGCGCCTCGCACTACATGGTGGTTGGTGATGATGTAGCCATCCGGGCTGATAATGACCCCCGAGCCAGAGCCTCGCATTGCCTCTTGCGGACCGAAGAAATCCTCCAGGCGCAGGGAACGTCGGGGACGCATAAACGTATCGATGTTCACCACAGCAGGCTCGATACGTGCGCAGGCTTCCGCGATAGCGTTCGCGCCGGTTACACTACCCACCTGCCGTACGGGGGCATCCAGCGTCGCCAGAACCAGCTGTCGGGAGGACGATGGAGACTGGTACCCCATCCACCGCAGTATCAATGCGCAGGCGGCGAATCCCAGCACGAAAGCGATAACCGTGTTCCATGGTCTGGGCATCATGCCTCACCGCTCTGGTTCGGGCAGCTGGCGCATCAGGCTGACCATCTCTATCGCGCTAATGGCGGCATCACCACCCTTGTTCCCAGCCTTCGTGCCCGCACGTTCAATGGCTTGTTCGATATTGTCAGTGGTCAGCACGCCGAAGGCGATGGGCACACCCGACTCTAACATGCTCTGGGCGATACCCTTTGCCGCCTCCGCCGCGATGTACTCGAAGTGGGGCGTATCCCCGCGGATGACGCAGCCCAGACAGATTACCGCATCGTACCGCTTCGTTCGCGCAAAGCGCGCCGCTACCAGCGGTATTTCCCACGAGCCCGGCACCCACGCTATCTCCACGTCGCGCTCGATGTCCACGCCATGGCGTGCCAACACGTCCAGCGCGCCTCCCAGCAGTTTGGATGTAACAAACTCGTTGAAGCGGCTGACCACAATGGCAAAGCGGTAGCCTGTGGCCACCAGCTGTCCTTCATACATTTTGGGCATGGCAAACCGTACCCTCCGGATTTTGCTCAGTCATTTGTTCTACATCTTCGGGAAGGGTGTGTCCCATCTTCTCCCGCTTGGTGCGCAGGTAGTGTTTGTTGTAAGGAGTAACATCGCCCACAATCGGCACAATTTCCACAATCTTCAGGCCGTACGCCTCCAGCCCGATGCGCTTGGTGGGGTTGTTGGTCATCAGCCGAATTTCTCGCAGACCGAGGTCCGCCAGAATCTGCGCCCCGATGCCATAGTCTCTTTCGTCGGCATGGAAGCCCAGCTCGATGTTGGCATCCACCGTGTCCAGCCCCTCGTCCTGAAGGGCATACGCTCGCAATTTATTCAACAAACCGATACCACGTCCTTCTTGCTGGATATACAGCAAGACCCCACGCCCTTCTTGCGCTATCCTCTGCAGAGCGATTTCCAGCTGGCTTCCGCAATCACAACGCAGCGACTCCAGCAGGTCGCCTGTCAGGCAACTCGAGTGTACCCGCACCAGCGTGGGCTTACCATCGGCAACATCGGCCATCACGAGGGCAACGTATGGGTTGGGGTCGACGGTACACTCGTAGGCGTGGATGGTGAACTCCCCGTAGCGAGTGGGCAGTTTGGCAACCGCCACTTTGTTTACCAGCTTCTCGTATCGCCGGCGGTAACGGATCAGGTCTTCGATGGTCACCAGGCACATACCGAACTTCCTCGCCAGCTCCATCAGCTGTGGCAGGCGTGCCATCGTGCCATCGTCGTTCATAATCTCGCAGATAACACCTGCCGGGTACAGTCCTGCCAGCCGCGCCAGGTCTACTGCCGCCTCCGTATGTCCGGCGCGCCTCAGCACACCTCCTTCCACCGCCCGCAGGGGAAACACATGCCCCGGCTTCTCGAAATCCTCCGGACGGGCACGCGGGTCTACAAACAGTCGAATGGTCTGCGCCCTATCGTGCGCAGAGATGCCCGTGGTCGTCCCGATTCGAGCGTCTATTGGCTCCATCATCGCGGTGCCGTGCCGGGCGTTGTATTTGCTGGTGATCGGCCCGATGCGCAGTTCGTCCAGTCGTTGTGCGGTGGCAGCCAGACATATCAGTCCCCGACCATACTTCGCCATGAAGTTGATGGCTTCAGGCGTGACCTTCTCGGCAGCAATGACAAAATCTCCTTCATTCTCGCGGTCCTCATCGTCGACCACGATAATCATCTCGCCCTGCTTCAGCCGCTCTACGGCTTCTTCAATGGCACAAAAATCGCTCATGACCTCACCTCAGCGCATCGGCTATGTTAATGATACCAGCACCTTCAGGCGCAGTGCAACTTTGGATGTGTCATGCGGTATAGCGAGCAAAAACGCACGTCGATGCATTGACTTTTTTGTAATTGCTTATGCATACTAGGTATACCACATTAGCAAAGGAGGTCGGCACGATGCAACGGCAAAGCATCGGGTGGTTTCCTGTAAGCTGGATGGGTATCCTGTTCCTGGTTGTTGTTTGCACTAATGTGTCCACCGCCCAACACGCGAACCGCCCCAACATGGGTTCCGAGCTGTTCCCGTTCCAGCGGTTATTAGAGATGCGCGATGCGGTGGGGATGCCATCCCTTCCCGGCGATCTGGCTCCCCCTCTGCAGTACCACACCTCGGTGGCGCATACCCGTCCGGAACTTGCGAATCTCGACCGGCCCGTCGGTCCCCAGTATCTGCGGGAAGGACGAGTTTTGGGGGGCGAGGGAGTGGTACAACGAGAACGCCGTGTGCTTTCCTTCGGCACCAAGGGGGAGAAGGCTGCGCTCGGTTTTCTCTGCGGAGACTATGAACCGCCCCCGGGCGAGAAGCTGCAGCCTGCTCTGGCCGCGCTGGTGCAACAACGCGCTCGACAGGGCGTCAACGCACAGAGCACCGTCTATGCGCTCATCCTGCTTAACGATTGGCTGGATGAGACCCTGCAGACATGGCTGGAAGCGCAGGGCGTGCAACTGCTGGGCTTCTATCCCTACAACGCCTATCAGGCACGCATCCCCGCAGACGCCTTACAGGCGGTAGCTTCTCATCCGCAGGTGCGCTGGGTGGGACATCCATACCCTTTGCAGAAGGTTGACCCGGATCTCCTTTTGTTTCTCGGAGACAGGTCTGGAGAGCGCATCTGGCTGTATGTGAACCTGTTTAGCGCGGACGAGACGGCTTGCGACGCTATTGCGAGTCGGGTGGCACAGATGGGTGTGTACGACCCTTCACTGGGGGTGATGACAGTGGTGGCGGATGCCCCTACGGTACACCGCATACTCGATATGGACGCGGTGCTGTTTGTGGAGCCCATCCGTCCCTCACGCGCCCTGCACACCGAGTCGCAAGGGTCTATCAGCGCCGACCTGATATGGTATTACGGGCGCGATGGAGGAGACCCGTTCGTAGGCACCAAGGTCGGAGTGATGGATACCGGCTTGAGCTTCCACCTGGACTTCAGTAACATCTGGAGCAATACGGCTGGTTACAACCGTACCTCCGAAACCTACTGGTGGGACGACGTGCACGGTCATGGCACCCATGTGACGGGTACCTTGCTCGGCGCGGGCAATGCGGCGGCACGATACCGCGGTACGGCACAGGGCTTCCGTGATACCGGTCTGCCCGGCTATAACCTGCTCGTCAGCAAGGTGTTTCGCGGAGACCGCTATGCAGAGGGCGACTCTGTGTACCGCGGGTTGCTGGATATGGCGGCGCTGGACTCAATGGGGAATCGCACGGTGTACTCTCGCCAGGTGTTCAACTTCAGCGGTGGTGCCGCCGGCACAGACCTCAAGGGTACGGACGCCGAGTCCCGCAAGGTGGACGAGATTTTCCGCAAGAGCATTCTACCCGTTATCGCCGCCGGCAACGAAGGGCCCCGTGAACGCACCATCGCGTCGCCAGGGGTTGCCAAAGGGGCACTGACCGTGGGCGCCATCTATGATGACCTCCCCGGCTACGTGGATCAGGTAACCTACTTCTCTTCACGAGGACCGACCGGTGACTGGCGACGCAAGCCGGACGTGGTGGCGCCCGGTGCCTGGATCGATTCGTGCAGCAACACCGACGATGCGGGATATCTGTACAACTGGACAGGCACCTCCATGGCGGCTCCCCACGTGGCAGGGCTGGCGACCGGCGTCATCGGGCAGTTCGGCAACTACGACCTGTACGCGTGGGTCACGAAAGCCATCATTCTGGCAAACGCCATCCCACTGGGCTACCCTGATGCTCTGGGGCTTGGGAAAGTGGATGCGATGCTCTGTCACTTCGGCGTGGACGGCTGGTGGGAGGTGTACTGGGGTGCAAACTACCGTACCGGCGACGTGCAGTCCAGGGAGTTCGTTCTGCCGTACGACGCCTCGCTGCTGCGCGTCGTGCTGGTCTACCCGGATGCTCCGGCACCCTCCGGAGCCACGACCGCCCTCGTCAACGACCTGGACCTCTACCTCTATGGACCAGGCCGTAGCTGGGGAACCTCCATGCGTGACACCGTAGAGGTCATCGAGATACACGATGCTCCAGCGGGAAACTACCGCATCGACGTTCATACCTATGCACACCGCGATAGCGGAGACCCCTGGCAGAAGTGGGCGGTCGCTGTGCGGGCGGTGTATGGACCGCGTTTCCCGAACATCACGCTGCACCTTTCCACACCGGTGGCTGTACAGCCTTTTACCCCGTTTGATGTCATCGGCACGGCATACGCACACTCCTACGTGGCATCCGGCGTGTACGGAAGCATCAGCCTTCATCCCGCTCTGACGTTGGCTCACATGACCTTCGTCCGTTACGCGCCGGACGGCATGGAAGAGAGCTTCTCCTTCACCGATAGAGATGGCATCAATCAGGGAAACATCCCTGCCGGATTTTACAGGCAACTAATCTGGAATGTAACCGCTTTTGACGAAGGGGCGCTCGACATCACCTACAACGTGGCGTCCGTCAACGGCGGTATCGCCTACACAACGAACCTGGTCATCGTGGATGGAACCCCGCCCGGTGACTGGCAGAACGGCCCCTCCGGCTGGGACGCCGGTTACGGGCTATTCCAAATCAGGGTGCGCGACGCCGTTTCCGGGCTGCTCTCCAGCGGCGCCTACTACTGGTACTGGACGCCGGAGTTAGGCACCGTCGGTCCGCTTTCCGCTACCACTTACTTCCCCGACGGTTCGACGAGTCTGGAGTGGGTCTATACGGATTACGTGCCCCTGGTGTCCGAGGCAGCGGTACGGTTCCGCGCCTACGACCGGGCAGGCAACTACTCCGACAGCGAGTGGTTCCCCATCAGACTGGACCCGCACCCGCCTGGCGACTGGCAGGACTTCACCATCACTGGTTTCAGCGCAGATAGACGAAGTGCCTCCTGTACGGTGCGCGTGCGGGATGAACTCTCGGGGCTGAACACCCAAGCGTGCTCCTTTGGTTATTCTACCGACGGAGGCAACACGTGGTCCTTCCACCGTGCACCTACCACAGGAGTTCCGGGCTCGCGTGCGTTCGAAACGCTGACCGCCAGTGAGGTACCCCTGAACCTGCAGGGAAACCCGCCCACGAAGGTGATGTTCATAGCAACTGATGTCGCGGGTCATGTCGCCGAAAGCCCAGTCTACACCATTCCTGCAAGCACCAAACAGGTATCCGGCACGATGGACTTGCAACAGTTTATCGGATACCCTTCCGGTTTGACGGCTACCATCGACATTCGCCTGCCGGGAAGCACCAGCCCGCTGGAGACACACTTCCTCAGCCTCGATGCCGAGGCACGCTACACCTTGCAGACCACACTTCACGGCACGTACGACATGGCGGCAAAGGTGTCGCACTGGCTGAGGCGTACCAGAACCCAGATTTCCCTCACGGGCGACGTTACTGTGGACTTCTACACCGTGATGAACGGTGACGTGGATGGTGATAACGAGGTCACCCTGTTCGACTTCGGTCAGCTGGTAGGCGCGTTCGGCTCTGTGCCGGGCGATAGCAACTGGAACCCTAACGCAGACCTGGACGGAGATGATGAGGTCAGCCTGTTTGACTTCGGTATTCTCGTGAGCAACTTCGGCGCGATTGGGGACGAGTGAGCGAGCTCCCACCCCTCTGCGAGGGGTGGGAGCCGAACTCTTCTACTCTGCGCTGGCTTGCGGCTGACTGGCTTTGGCGAACTGCCACACCATCCATCCCACCACCGCCAGCCCTATCACCAGCAGCACCACAAAGATGATGAACATGCCCCACTGGGGATTGACCTCCAGCGTGCGGACATCCAGATGGGGTCGCAGGTACATCTCGCGCAGGTTGTACCGGGTAACAGCCATCAGCGCGACAGCCAGCACGGTCAGCCCCACGGCAGCCGGCAAGTAGCGATTTACCAGCAAAAGCGCAACTACCGCCAGCACCACCCCACTCCACAGCACGACGGTGTGGACTACGTTGCCTCCGATGAAGCTTTGCATCAGGTTGCCCGGCAGGCTGAACAGGAACCACAGCCCTACGGCAAGCTGCAACAGGGTGGCACCGAGAAACCACCGCGAGCCGTAGGCAACCGCCTCCTGCCCCCAGGCGTTTTGCGCCTTCTTCGCCTGTACCCCAAGCAGTGAGATACCCAATCCCGTAACAGCAAAGGCGGCAACCATGAAATGCAGATAGCGCGGGATCAGCGTCGGCTCCGACCAGTTCAGATGCAATCCCGCTGCGCTCATCGCATAGAGAGATGCCCACATGTTCGGGGCGAGATTCAGCGTGGCGTTGTGGGTGTACAGTAACCCCACCAGCAGGATGAAAAGCGCACTCACCCAGGCAATGGGCGTTACCCATTTGCCCAGCCAGTCGGGGCGAAACTGCACCAGATACAACCCGTAGTACGCCAGCAAGACCAGCGCGACGACCGCAAGCCACGGCCACGCCATCAGGATGGACGCTGTGTAGAAAGCTTGACCGTACAGCACCTGTACGAACAGCAAGGGTGCCACGCCCAGTGTAATGGTCAGCGACATGGTCACAGGCAACGCTTTGGACAAACGCCTTGCCAGCTCGGCGTGAAACGGGCTGTTTCTGCCCTTGCGCAGACTGATTGCCATGATTGTCGTGCCGCCGACGAGCAAGTTCATCGCGAGCAAGTGCAGGATGAAGGTGAACACCAGCAACACCTGCAACAACCACGCAGGAGCAGGAAGCCCCGCCGGATCGGGCGGTGGAACAACAACCGGCATCTCGCATTACCTCCTCTACCGACGCGCCGCGGTTTGCTGCGGCGGATTGTTTAAGCTGTATAGCCACTCTACCAGCGCACGGCGTTCCTCATCCGTGCCAAGGAAGGGTGGCATGTAACCCTTCAGCTGGTTCAGGTTTTGTATCTGTATGTCCAGAAAATCCTTTTGCCATCCTTTGACGGCGAACTTGATGCCGTTAAAGCCGTTGACGGTATGGCACGATTGACAGTGGAACCGAAAGACCTTTTCGCCCATCTTGAGAGGGTCGCTTTTTTCCTCGGGCGTGAGCAGCGCCCATTTCGCCGTGCCGAGTACGCCTGTCTCCCAGAGATTCTGCACTTCCTCGGTGCGAATCGCATTGGAGTACATGTAGTCGTAGATGATGTAGGGCTTGCGGATGGCTTCCCTCACCCACTCGGTGACGCCCGTTGTGACCAGTCCCAACGCCACGATGACAAAAGCAAAGGTCACATGGAACCTCTTGGGGAAAAGGAACGGTCCGATGAACGTGGCCAGGAACACGAAGGCGGAAAAGATAACGCTCGCCGCGGCGAAAAGCGTCACCACCGGTGCGCCGCCCATCGAAATCTCTCGCGCCTGATCGGGAATACGAGAGATATACCAGATACCGCCAATGGGAATAATGGTCATTCCCACCAGAACCCACTTGGAGGCATATTTCACCACGCGCTCGCGCAGCGACTCGTCCGCCACCGCGGAGGCAGTGATTAGCGCGTACAGACCTGCCAGCGCAACAGTGACCGCGGTACGCACCACCAGCGAAGGCAACATCGATGGGTTGAAGAAAGCGTCCACAATGGACCCAGTTTCCGTCCATCTGCCTGTGGTCAGCATAAACGTCAGGATGCCGTTAATCATGAACAGGCTCAACCACGCGCCCACGAAATAAATCCATCCCACGGCAAGGTGCGTGCGGGCGTTGAGCCTGTCCCAACCATAGTAGTAGATGAACGCGGCAAGCAGCTCCACCAGGAAAAACACCCACTCAATCGCCCACGCCCACACGAAGACGTGGATGAGAGCGGAGGTCGCTGTGGGGTGCACCAACCCGATAGCCCACCAGATACCTACTCCGCTGACTGCCCCGAACACCAGCACTACCAGGATAAAAAAGGTACTGTGGCGTTTCAAGTAGTCCAGCAGGGCGGTATCATTCTCACGGCGCGCCTTACGCTCCGTCAGCACGAGGAACAGTCCTGCTCCAATGGCAAAGTGGGACACAAACACGTGCAGGATGGCAATAATGCCGATGAGCATTCCGCCACCCAGTAGAGGAACATCCCAGAATGGGTACTCCATCGCCTTCCTCCCACGACGACAATCATAACCGTTATCATTATATCCTAATCCAGTGAGGTATTTCAATCACCTAAAGTTTTATCATAGACAAAGTTCAGCAGCTTACTGGCACATCTCACGGTTTTCGGGAAGGTCTCTGCAGAAACCGTCGCGCTATCCGAAAATAGTTAGAGGAAGTCTACGACAGGAGGTCGCACACGGATGTGGGCATTCTTTGCATATCTCATCGCGGCAACCGCGTTCTACACGATTCTGGTCCTGATTGCCCAGCCGGAGCCGTATGACTCCGAGTCGTGGGAGATGTCGGACGACATGGAATTGCCTGTCAGCCCGGCATCCGAGGAGTGTGCACCGTACCGGAAGGCGGCTTAAACGCCGCGCTTGCGGTAGGCACGTAACGACACCGCCTGCGTGTACGCCCCCAGCAACATGAGCGACAGGCATATCAGGAAGCTGGCGTGGAAACCAACTACATGCAGCATGGGCGCGGCGACAAAGGGCGCAACAGTGCCGCGTATTCCCAGCAACATACTGTGCAGTGCCTGATATTGTGCCTCTTTACCTTCCTCGGAAAGGGTTAAAATGACATTGAGATAAGCCAGTTCGATTCCTGCTGCTGCAATGCCCTGAACGACTGCCGCAGGTATCAAATGCCACCACGCTCCTGAGAAGAAATACACAATGGGCATCAGACACTGCAAAAGGATGTTCACGAGCGCAGTCCAAAGCGCACCATGTCGATCCATGAACTGCCCCCAGTAGGCGAAGGCGATGATGGAGCATACCGAAGAGGTGTTGGTAAGCATCGCTACCTGCACGTTGGTCACGTTCAGTCGATCTACCTGATACAGTGGATAGATAGTGAAAGCAACCAGATTCCCGAAGCCGTAAGTCATCACGGACGCCGCAAACCAGCGGAAACCGTGATTATGTTTTAGAATCGCCATCGTCTGCAGCCAGAATCCGAGAGCGGACAGCCGTTCTTGCTGGGCTTCGGGCGCAGAGGACTCCGTCACCGGAACGCGACTGAAGCACCATGCCCCCACGATTCCCACAGCAGCTGCTACCGGAAAAACCCACTTGAAGGGTACACCCGAGTCTAACAGGTGGCCAACGATAAGAGACACTATCAACACTGCGCTGTAGGAACCAACCCGCACCAGCCCCATCGCCCTGCCCCGTTCCTCGTCCGGGTAGATGTCTTTCATCAAGGCTGTGTAAGCGGGACCTGAGATGGAGCCGATAATCTGCGCCAGCCCTATCAACAACACAAAGTGCCACGCCCGGGTAACCAGAAACATCCCGAAAAACAGGGCGCGCGCAAATGTCCATGAGTACACGCAGAAGGGCATCTTGGCTCTGCCTACCATCTGCCTTGCCCAGAGGGGAGCGAGTAGACTGCCGATGAAGGGAGCGGCGGTGAGCAGGCTAATCTCGAGGCGACTGGCGTGCAGGTCGGCGCGGGCAATGCGCATCACAAAGGGGAAAATCGCCCCCATGTAAATACCGCCAAGCAAACCTGCCAGTGCATCCCAGCGATAAGCGGGAATGACGTGCGGAGAGAGTACTCTCCCCACCAGTCGCTCCCCGTTCAACTTTTCAACCACCCGTGAAAACATCACAAACAGACATCCGGGAACATGCTTTTCTCCATGCGTTCATTGTCTCCATTATACCAAAAACGCTTAAGGACGCCCCTGTAAAGAAGCCAGAAACCGTTGCCGATAATGCATACCGGTATCTCACGCAGTGCTTGAGATTTCATACTGGGAAGAGGCTCTATGTTACGCGGGTTGCAAATCGCAGCATCAGGAATGCTGGCGCAACAGATACGACACCAGACCATCGCCAATAACCTGGCGAACGCCGACACCGCCGGCTACAAGGCGGATGAGACGGTGTTTCGCACCGCTCTGGACAATGCCATCTGGCGCCTTCGTGACCCGCTAAGGGGTGCACCGACACCGCAGATAGGCACGTTGTCCTTTGGCGCAGAGGTCGATGAGGTGGTTACCGACCTGCGCCCGGGAGCCATCGCACTTACCGGACGTCCGCTGGATGTCGCCATCGACGGGGATGGGTTTTTCGCGGTCAGTACCCCACAAGGTGAACGATACACCCGCGACGGCGCGTTCCGGCAAGCGGCGAATGGCACTCTGGTAACCGCCGACGGAATGCCAGTATTGGGGACACGCGGCATCATTCGCAGCGCAGGTGTTACCGTGACCATTGCTGCGAACGGCGACGTGCTGGCAAATGGGCAACTGGTCGACCGACTGCGCATCGTGCAGTTGCGCAACGCATCCAAAGAGGGCGCAAATCGCTTTACGGGAAACGCACAACCCCTGCAGGAGTTTCGCTTGCAGGTGGGCGCGCTGGAACGCGCCAACGTGTCTGTGGTGCAGGCAATGGTAGACATGATCTCGGCGATGCGTGCGTATGAGGCGTCCCACCGGGCGGTTCTGGCGCACGATGAGACCCTGCAGAGGGCGGTAAACGACGTGGGTAAAGTGTAGCTTCAGGTTTTTCGGCTGGACCGTGCGTGCGCCAGGCACGGAAGCCGATGAACGCCCCTGACTGACCGAGGGGGCATTAGAGATAGCAGAAACAGTGTGGAGGAGGTTTGATCCAAAATGATGCGGGCGCTTTTCACATCGGCGACCGGCATGGCTGCACAGCAGTTGCATCTGGACGTCATCGCCAACAATCTGGCAAATGTCAACACGGTCGGCTTCAAGCGTAGCCGGGCAGACTTTCAGGACCTTCTGTATCAAACGCTTCGCCCTGCAGGAACCACTGCCGCTCGCGGAACACAGGTACCCACCGGACTCAACGTCGGGCTGGGCGTACGTCCGGTCTCCACCGCCACCATCTTTACTACGGGCACTCTTCAGAAGACCGACAACCCTACCGACCTGGCGATAGAGGGCGACGGCTTCTTTAAGGTGCTGTTGCCAGACGGCACGGTGGCATACACCCGCGACGGCGCGCTCAAGATAGACGTGCAGGGGCGGCTGGTTACCTCCGATGGCTATCCTCTGGAGCCGGAAATCATCATCCCGCAGGATGCGCAGACCATCACCATCGGTAAAGACGGTACGGTATCGGTGTTGCGTGCCGGGCAAACAACGCCCGACGAAGTGGGTCAAATCCAGCTGGCGCGTTTTATCAATCCGAGCGGTCTGCAGCATCTGGGTCAAAACCTGTACAAACCGACAGCCGCATCGGGTGACCCCGTCGAGGGCGCGCCCGGTGAGCAAGGCTTCGGCACGGTTGCGCAGAACATGCTGGAGATGTCCAACGTGCAGATAGTGGACGAGATGGTGGCAATGATTATCGCTCAACGCGCCTATGAAATCAGCGCGAAAGCCATCCAGACCTCCGACGAGATGCTGAATATCGCCAACAATCTGCGGCGGTAGAGGTGACAGGTGATGCGGGTGTTCCTTTCCATCATCGTCGCAGTGCTGGCAGCAGATGCGTGGGGCGTCCAGCAGCCGCGCATCGAGGTGCGCGAAGTGAGCACGGTCAAAAAGGCTCAGTTTACTCTGGGTGACGTAGCCACCTTCCGCGGCGTGGATGCCCAGATGCAAGCCAGGCTGGCAGGCGTGGTGCTGGGAACCTCTCCCCTGCCCGGATTGGAGCGCGCTATCACGATGGAGCAGATTGTCACCCGCCTGCGCCAGCACGGGGTTCGCCCGGAGGCTGTTGAGATTGTCGCTCCGGCGAGGATAGTGGTGAGGCGGGAAGCGCATCTCTTTCCGGCACAACGGGCGATAGACGCGGCAATGCAGAAGCTGCGAGAAACGGCATCCTTACCAGACGATGCTCAGGCGATATGCGACGCGCCTGTTCGCGACCTTTCGCTGCCCGCGGGCGATGTGCAGGTCGCCGCGGGCGAACCCCGCTCGCTGGGTGCGGGTTTGTACCTGGTGCCGGTGCAGGTGGCATGTCCGGGAGTCCCGCCCGTCACTCTCAACGTGCGCCTGCGCGTCAACCGCTGGCGCGAGGTGCTGGTTGCCCAGAGGGCGATACGCGCTGGTGAGGCCATCGAGAGCGACATGGTAGCGATTCAACGCATTGCTGTCGCTACAGATGACCCTGACCTGCTGAGCGACGCCGCCGAGGTAGCAGGCAAAATCGCTCGCTACAGGGTGGGTGCCGGGCAACCGCTGAAGCGTTCGGCGGTGGAGGATCCCGTGGTGATACATCGGGGGCAGAACGTCAAACTGCTGGTAAGGCTGGCGGGAGCTGTGGTGGAAACCAGCGCAGTCGCACTGCAGGACGGCAAGGCAAGCGCACGCATTCGCGTGCAGGTAACCGATACACGCAAGACCCTACTGGCTACCGTGCTGGACGCGGAGACAGTGACGGTGGATATGCCATGAGATGGAGGCAAAAACGATGCGACTGATAGCTGTGACCGTAGTCATCATCTGGATTTCCGGGTACGCCCTGGCAGACTCGCTGTGGAAAGATGGCAATCGCAGCCTGTACGCCGACCGCAAGGCAGTCAAAGAGGGAGATGTGCTGACGGTGCTCATCTACGAAAGCACCACCGCATCGAGCCGCGCCGACACCAAAACCAGCAAGAGCGACTCGTCCTCCACCAAGCCAGGCGTGGGACCGTTGCTCAGTATGCTGCCCGAATGGTCGGTTAGCGGCAAGACCGGCTCGCAGGCTTCTGGCAGCACCACGCGCAGCGGCACGCTGGTAGGCAAAATCAGCGTGGTCGTGAAGGAGGTGCTTCCCAACGGTAACCTGAAGGTGGAAGGCACCCGCACGGTTGGCGTCAACGGCGAGAAAGAGAAAATCGTGTTGACCGGCATTGTACGACCGGAAGATGTGTCGGCAGAGAACACCGTAGCCTCCACCGCCATTGCGCAGGCGGAGATTCATTACGAGGGCAAGGGACCCGTCGGCAACAAACAGCGCGAAGGGCTGCTGACCAAACTGCTGAAGTGGCTCTTCTGAGATGACGCTTTCACGGGGTGGTAGAAGATGAAACAAACGGCATCCATCGTTATCGGATTATGCATCTGCGCCGTACTGGCACTGGCAACGCCGGAGGTGCGATTGAAAGACATCGCGCAAGTGTATGGCGCGCGCGGCAACCAGCTCATTGGCTACGGGCTGGTGGTCGGACTGGAGGGCACAGGAGACAGCAAAGGCACGCTGTTCACTACTCAATCGGTGGCAAACATGCTGCAGCGATTTGGCATCGGTGTACCTGCCGGGCAGATGAAGGTCAAGAACATCGCTGCAGTCGTGGTCACCGCCGACCTTCCGCCATTTGCGAAAGAAGGTAGCCGAATCGATGTGACCGTCTCCTCTATCGGCGACGCTCGCTCTTTGCAGGGGGGCACCTTGCTGCAAACTCCGCTGATGGGTGCGGATGGCAACGTGTACGCGGTGGCGCAGGGACCGATTTCAGTCGGCGGTTTTGGGGCGTCATCAGGTGGTTCTTCCCAGCAGAAGAACCACCTGACCGTCGGGCGCATACCGGCGGGAGCCATTGTGGAGCGCGAGGTGCCCGCCAGCGTGGTCAAGGACAACAGCGTGCTGATCACCCTGAATACGCCCGACTTCACCACGGCCGCTCGCGTGGCATCTGCCATTCGGCAGAAGTTTCCGCAGACCCTGCCCCGTGCGCTGGATGCCGCTACAATCCGGGTAGACATGACCGGTGAAGACCGCGAAGACGTGGTGACGCTGATTGCCGCCCTGCAGGAAATAACCGTCCAGCCGGATGTTCCTGCCCGCGTGGTGATTAACGAACGCACGGGCACGGTGGTGCTGGGAGGGAACGTCACGCTCAGCGCGGCGGCGGTGGCGCACGGCAACCTGACGGTGCGCATTGAAGCCAAGTCGCAGGTGTCTCAGCCCAATCCTCTGTCTGGAGGCACCACGGCAGTTACCACCCGCCGAGACGTGAAAGTAACGGAACAAGCCGAACGGCTGGTTGCCCTGCCCGAAGCGGTCACAGTGGAGCAGCTGGTGAAGGCGCTCAACACGCTGGGAGTGAGTCCGCGCGACCTGATGTCCATTTTGCAAGCGTTGCGAGCAGCGGGCGCGCTCCACGCCGAGGTGGAGGTGCAATGATGCGCGTGGAGCCCCGCGAAACAATAGACATTCAGCGGTGGAAACTACGTGATGCCGCGCGGCAACTCGAAGCACAGTTTCTGCACCAGCTGCTGCGCGCCATGCGCCGCACTATAGTCCGCACGCAGTCGAGCTACGCAGTCCAGATGTACACCGACATGACGGACGAAGCGCTGGCAAGGCAGCTGGCGCAGAGCGACCAGTTTGGTCTGGGCAAGCTGGTCTATGAGAAACTCAGTCCGTATGTGCAAACGCTTGAGACAGTGTTAGGAGGGAACGAGAATGAACAGACATGAAGACGTCATCTGGCGTGACCTGATTTCCAACCTGCGCGAACAGCGCAGACATATCCACGCGCTGATCGGCCTGGCGCGCGAGCAAACACATGCCCTGGCAGAGGCGAATGTGGAAAGGCTGGCGGAGATTACTCAGGAACAGGCAGCACATCTGGATGAGATAGACACACTGGAGCGCCAGCGCGAGGAGATCGCTCGTCGCATCGGTGAGGCACTGGGGCTGCACGCCCAGCCTCCTACGCTCTCGGACTGCGCGTGCCTTGCGCCGGATAACGCAGCGCGCACGTTGAAATGGCTGCAGAGAGAGCTGCTTCAGGACATCCGCCAGCTGCAAACGTTAAACGAACGCAACCGCACCCTGGTGCATCATGCAGCGGAAACGGTGAATACCTGGCTGGCGCTCGTGGTGAACGCCGCCTGTAATCAGGCGAGCTATCACCCACAGTCCAGCACAGGGGTGGCGGTCATCCTGAACACGGAGGTTTAACCCTATGCCCTGGACGTTCTTCGGGATCGAACTGGCGTCGCGCGCCCTGCAATCGATGCAGATGGCGATGAATACGACGGGCCATAACCTGGCGAACATCAACACGCCCGGCTATTCGCGTCAGAGGGTGAACCTTGCTACAACCGAACCTCTGGTTCTTGAGGGTGTCAGGACGCTGTTCATGGGCAGCGGCGTGCGTGTGGAAAGCATCCAGCGTATTCGGGATGTGTTCCTTGACGGGCGACTTGCTAATACCAGCAGTCAGTACCACCGACTCAACACGCTTTATCAGCGATTGACGCAGGTGGAGGATGTCTTCAGCGAACCCACCGACGCCGGTTTGTCCCGCCAGATTATCGGCTTCTTCAACGCCTTTCAGGAGCTGTCTGCCAACCCTGAGAACGTCGGAGTACGCGCCAGCGTGTACCAACAGGTGGAGGGTATGACACGCACCTTTCGCCAGCTGGCAGGACGACTGGATGAAATCTTTGTGGAGATGGAACAGCGGGTACAGGCGACAGCCAGTGAAATCAACTTTATCGCCCAGAGCATCGCCGACCTTAATGTGAAAATACGCTACAACAAAGCACTGGGCACAACGCCCAATGACCTGCTGGATAAACGAACCAGCCTTATAGAAAAACTTTCGGAATACGTCGAGGTTCGTACGACGGAGTTTTCAGACGGCACGGTGAGGCTATCTCTGGGAGAGTTCGTCCTGGTGGAGGCGGAGCGTGCGAATCCCCTACCCAGTGACGCGGACTATGTGAACAAAATATTCACCGATGGCGCAGATGTACGGGCATACATCGCTGGTGGAAGCGTGGGCGGGCTCATGGACGCGATGGAATACATCCGCACTTACCGGGACCGGCTGGACAGACTGGCGCGCGAAATGGTCGACGCCGTCAACATTGTCCATCAGTCAGGTTACGGGCTCGATGGCAACACCGGTTACCGTCTGCTGGAAGGTAGGGATGCACTGAGCATCCGGGTGAGTGACGACGTTCTCGATATCAACCACATTGCAGCGGGAGTGACACCTGCACCGGGTGACGGCAATAAGGCACTGGAGCTAGCGAGGTTGCGCCAGCAGCCTATTGCGAATCTGGACAATAAAACCATACCCGACTTCTATAGCGCACTGGTGGCGGAACTGGGAGAACATACCCGTGCAGCGTCTACCGGTCAGGAAAACCAGAAGATTATTCTGCAGAGCCTGCAAGCCGAGCGAGAGGCGGTTTCCGGCGTAAACATGGACGAGGAAATGTCCAACCTGCTGCGCTACCAGCGCAGCTATCAGGCGGCAGCTCAACTGATAAGCATCATGGATGCCGCCATTGCCGATATGCTGGCGGCATTTGCTGGACGCCGATAATGATAGCAGGAGATGATGGAACATGCGTATCAGCACAGCACAGATGCTTAACGCAATGCAACAGGTGATGGAGCGCAATTACGAACGGTACCACCTGGCACAGCAAACGGTGATAACGGGCAAGCGCATCCAGCGACCTTCTGATGACCCTTTCGGTGCATCGCTGGGTATTACCCTGCACCGTCTGCTGCAGGAGAGTGAGCAATACCAGCGCAACCTCAAAACCGCCAAGAATTTTCTCTCCATTACCGACGTAGCGCTGGAGAACCTGAACGACCTGGTTCGCCAGGCAAAGAGCCTCGCGATACAGGCGGCGACCGATACACAGAACCCAGAGGGGCGTGCTGCCATCGCACAACAGATAGGACAGATTCTGGCGGAGATTGTCAGTATCGGAAATAACACCACTTACGGCGACCGCTTCATCTTCGGCGGATTGCAGACGCTGAAGGCGCCGTTCAGCGTGTCGGGTGATACGCTCGTCTATCACGGCGACCACGGCAATCTGAATATCGAAGTCAGCCCCGCTGTGGTCATGAGCGTCAACGTGCAGGGTGACCCCCTGATCACCGGCATCTACAACGCGATTGCGCAAATCAAGCGCTATGTGGAGACCAGCGACATCGAGAACCTGTCCAGAGAAGGCTTGCAGGAGTTACAAAACCAGCTGGATAACCTGTTGCGTACGCGCGCTGTGGTAGGGAGTAAAGTGCAGCAGATAGAGATGATCCAGCAGCGCATAGAGAAAAGGCACGTGGACTTTACGGAACTGCTCAGCAGCATCGAGGACGCCGACATAGCGGACGCCATCACCAGGCTGAAGATGGCAGAGACCACTTACCACGTCACTTTAGCGACCATGGCGCGATTAGGCAACCTGAGTCTGCTGGACTTTCTCGCCTGAGGGGATAAAGGATGACAATGACTTGCATCGATAGCACTCGTTTCGGTAGAATTGAAGTTGACGAGGAGGCGGTAATCACCTTCCCGCAGGGTTTGTTCGGGTTCGAAGAACGCCGGCGGTTCGTCGTGCTGTGTCTCGACGAGAAAAGCCCCTTCCGCTGGTTGCAAAGTCTGGAGGACCCGAACCTGGCGTTTGTGGTGATCGAGCCACGCCATTTCATGCCTGATTACGCGCCGACCATTTCTGACGCCGACGTCGAAGCACTGGAACTGGATGCGGATACACCGTATCTGACTTTTGTGATTGTTACTATTCCGCCGGGAAAACCCGAGGAGATGACCGCCAACCTGATGGGTCCCATTATCATCAACGCGGTCACGCGCATCGCTCGTCAGGTCATTGTGGAAGATGATTGCTATACAACCAAGCATAACATCCTGCAAGAGATGATGAAAATGCAACCCGAAGCCAGGGAGGGCGCCGATGCTGGTACTCACACGCAAAGTGAATCAGAGCATCGTCATTGGTGATGACATCGAGGTAGTTGTGCTGGAAGTGCGAGGTGAACAGGTTCGCATTGGCGTGCGTGCGCCCAAAGCGATAACGATACATCGCAAGGAGGTCTACGAGCAAATCCTCCAGGAGAACCTGAAGGCAGCCTCCGCTTCGGCAGATGACCTCGTCAAGCTTCAATCACGGCTGGCTGACGAAGGCAAATTGTAGCCGCCATGCCGGGGAGGTAATGCCTCGTTGTCCCGCAAAATGCTGGCAGCTGTGATATCGGTTGTTTCTAACAGCACGCTCGTGGTGCTGAAGTTGGCGGTAGGCTTTTTGTCTGGCTCCGTAAGTATCATCGCTGAAGGCATCCACTCCGCAAATGACCTGATTGCCGCACTGATTGCGTTCATCTCGATCCGTATTTCCGAAAAGCCCCCAGACAAAGAACATCCCTACGGACATGGCAAAGCGGAAAGCATCTCTGCCGCTGCCGAGGCGATACTCATTGTTGGCGCGGCGGTGTGGATTGTGATAGAGGCTGTCCGAAGGCTCCTGAAACCAGAGCCTGTCGAATACCTCGGCGTGGGGGCGGCAGTGATGGGAATATCGGTGGTGCTGAACATCGTCGTATCCCGCTATCTGTTCCGGGTGGCGCGTGAGGAAGACTCCCCTGCTCTGGAAGCCGACGCCCACCATCTGGCGACCGATGTGTATACTTCGATGGGGGTTGTCGCTGGACTGGCTGTAACCTGGCTGACCGGCTGGCATATCGTGGACCCCCTGATGGCTATCGCCGTGGCGGTGTTAATACTGCGAATCGGCTTGGGGCTGACCATGAAGTCACTGCACCACTTAATGGACGCCCAGCTGCCGACCGCCGAGGTGTCGCGCATCGAGGACATTCTCAACGGCGAGACGCGCATCCATTCGTGGCATAACCTGCGCACGCGCAAATCCGGCAGCACACGCCATATCGACCTGCATATCGTATTCCGCAATGACGCTACACTAATGGAAGCGCATCAGGTGGCGGACGAACTCGAAAAGCGCATCGCCGCGGAGATGGCGCCGGCACATGTGGTCATCCATGTGGACCCGTATGATCCACACAAGGAGCAAACCACGTCCGAAGAGATGCCGCGACAGGGAGATAAAAAGTAAACTGTGCTGGCAAAAACCGGAACCTGCGTAGAGGAACTTCACGTATTTAAACGTGACTGCAGCGCTCGCAACCCTGTTGTGAAAGCAATTTGAGAAAAAATCCACAAACATCCGGAGAATCGCTTGACAAAAGGTGCGTGCTGTGATATATATAGATTGACTAAATAAATGCGTCGTTCTTGCAATCAAGCAGGAACGGGCAGAGATGTAGAGAAAAATATACTTGAAATTGTTGTCAACAGTGGTAAAATAGTGAATCCTTTCTGCGCGATGATGTGTCTAATTATTGGGAAGGCTACGGCAATAGCGTAGCGATGTAAATGCCCGTTCATCGGGCACGGTCACCGAGGGAGGGAGAAAAACAGAGTGAGTCGGCGAAACAACACAAAAGTGCGAAGCACCGCCCCAGTTGTGGAGGAGCCTCTGCGGGAGGAGCACCTGGAAGTGTCGGAGATAGAAAACGAGGTGCTCGACTCCTTGCTGGATGAGGATGTGCTCGTTGCCGAACCGATTGTCTCCGACCTGCACGAGGCAGACCTGCTGCCGGACGACCTGGGCGAAGAGGTCCATGAGCGCGACGAGGAAATCCAGATGTGGATGCGGCAGGCGCGTAAAGCACGCTTGCTGACCCCAGAGGAAGAGGTAGAGCTGGCTCAGCGTGTGGCACAGGGCGACGAAGAAGCGAAGACGCGCCTCATTGAAAGCAACCTGCGTCTGGTGGTATCCATTGCCAAACGTTATGCTTCGCGCGGCATCGCTCTGCCTGACCTGATTCAGGAAGGCAACCTGGGGCTCATTCGTGCGGTGGAGAAGTTCGACTGGCGTCGCGGCTATCGCTTCAGCACCTACGCCACGTGGTGGATTCGCCGCGCCATTGCCCGCGCCATCATCAATCAGGGGCGCACCATCCGCATCCCTGTGTACGTGGCGGAGATTATTCAGAAGGTGGTCAAGGTCAGCAACATGCTCCGGCAGGAGCTGCAGCGCGACCCCACCACCGAGGAAGTGGCGATGGCGTTGAGGATGTCGCCGCGCCGAGTGGAAGAGGTCATGCGCGTCGCCTTAGAGCCGGTTTCGCTGGAGACGCCCGTGGGAGAAAAAGACAACTCCACCATTGGCGACTTCGTGGAAGCAGAGAACACTCCCCACCCCACCGATGTGACCGACGCGATGATCCGGCGCGAGCAGATTGAAGCGATACTCAGCAAGCTCACCGAGCGCGAGGCGGAAGTGGTGCGCATGCGCTACGGACTGATTGACGGCTACGCGCGCACTTTGGAAGAGGTGGGTCAGGAGCTGGGCGTGACGCGGGAACGGGTGCGGCAGATTGAACTGCGTGCGATTAAGAAGCTGCGCCAGATAGGTCCGCAAGAGCTCGCCAAAATGTAGCGCCCTTCTCCGGCACAGCCGGTTCACATAAAAACGGCGGCAGGAGAAACCCTGCCGCCGTGTCTTTTGTAGGCTACCAGGGGGTAGCAGGTGGCGGAGCGGCGGCGCGCACACTGACCGCAGCAGCACTGCCGGAGTTACCAGCTTTATCTCGCGCCGAGACCACGAACTGCACGTTGCCCGGCTGGCTCCCTCCCCACGATGGGGTGAACTGCACTGCGTAGGTCGCGCCGCTGCCAGCTGAAAGCGTCTGGGTCGCCTCGCTTCCGTCCGGATAGATAGCCTTCATGGTAACGGCATCCACGCCGGAGCTGTCGTCTGTGACGTCTGCTTCCACGCGCACGCTCGTCACGCCGGGCACAATCAGTGTGGATGGCTCTACCACCACCCGGCTGATGGTCGGCGCGGTGGTGTCGGGAGTTACGGGAACACCCCCACCACCGCCGCAGGCAGTCAACACCCATGCCGAGGCCACTATCAGAACGATGAACCGTATCGTCTTCATCGCTGTCCTCCTATCGCGTCAACACCACCGGGATGTTCACCCGTGTCTGGCGTCCGTCTTCGTCTGTGGCGCGCAGTTGTAGCAGGTACGCCCCTGCGGGCAGGGCGATACCGCTATCGTCCGTACCGCGCCATGTCAGCGACTGCGTGCCTTCCACCGCGCGACCGCCAAACGGGTTCAACTGCGCGACCGGTTTGCCGCTGGCGTTCAACACTTCCGCCGTCACCGCAGCTGGTGCAGTCAGGTGGAAGGTGATATGGAACACGCCGCCGCGCGTTCGGGTAGCGGTAACGCCCGTGATTTTCAGCCCGACCCCGCTTTCAGGCTCGGCAATCACCTGGAACTGTCGCGTGGTCTCGCCCGGCGCAGGCACAAACCGATACGACGCGGTCGTGCGCAGATAGTGCCTCTTGCCGGTCTTTTGGTCCACCAGCCACAGCGCGGTGCCGCGTGGCACGCTCGCGATATTGCCGAACGTGAGCGTCAGCGGGCTGTCTGCGTCTGGAGCAGGCGTCCACTCGGCGGAGAGGCTCCACGTTTGCTTGCCCGAACCGCTGCGCACATCCACGGCATACGGCTGTCCGGAGCGAAGCAGCGACAGTTTGAGTGAACCGGCGCTGCTCAATGGCGGTGCTGGCGGCAGCCCCACTGACAAGCCCCGTCCGCTTGTGGAGACGCCTACCGTCACCTCGGCGGTCTCGCCGGCGCATTGCAGGCGCACCGGGAAGCTCCAACCGCTGCGACCGTTTTCTGCGCGACGTCCTGTGGCAGCGCGTCCATCAGCTGGCGCGGGCAGAATGAGGTTACACGCCTGATGCGCGTACACCCAGCACCCTTGCCATGCCCCCAACTGGGAGAGGACACCGGGCACGATGCTGTTGTCATAGACCAGCACGTACTTGCTGCCGTCCCAGGTCCACGCGTAATCTTCCAACCACCCAGCGACTTGTGCCTCCGCCAGGCTCTTGGTCTGGCCGCCCAGACTGACCTGCAACGCGCTGAGGTTCCATGACAGGCTCTCCAGCCACGGGTTGCCGATGAGGTTCCAGCCCTGTTGCAACGGTATCGTGAAGGGCTGCGACTCGTCGGGTACATCGCCGCGAATGGTCGGACGCTGAGCAGTGGGCAGTTGCACCCAGTAGCCCCTGCCGACCTGCAGGGCGACACTGGGATAGCGCACGTAGCCGGAAGCAGGTTCGTACACCGCGAGTTTGTCTGCTTCAAAGCCCAGCACCCGTTGCGCGTTCGGCTCTTCGCTCACTACGGGTAGGGCGATCAAACGCAGACCAGCAGGCAGCTCTGGCGCAACGCCCGCCGTCGTGGTCGCCTGCGGCTCGGCTGGCATCGCCATACGGTTGCCCACCTTATCCTCGCCCACGGCGTAGAAACGATAGGTGTAGCCAAACTTGCCCTTGAAGGATGCGCTTCCCGTCTGCTGGCGGCCATCGTCCGGTGTAAACGCCTGCCACAGCTGGAGTGCACCACCGTTGGCGGAGTACCACACCTCCGCTTGGGTGACGCCAGAGGCGTCATCCGTGCCCTCCCAGCCGACCGAGAAGGTGGGCTTGTTTTGCACTCCGGGCATCTCAGCCATACGCACCTGGGGCGCCTGCTTGTCCAGCGTCAGCACGTGCTCGTTGGTCTTCATCGCCGGGTTCGAACCCAGGTGCGGGTCGAAGGTGATGGTCGCTTTGTTCACGATGCGCGTGCCGGACGCAACCTCTGCCTTCGGGCGGATGCGGAAGGAGACATAGCCTTCACCCTCTGGCTCGTTGTTGTTCGGAGGCAGGAAGCCATTCTCGTGATGCTCTCCCGAGCGGGTATCGATGCCCTTGAAGACCACCCGCAGTTTGCGCGTGGACGGGTCGTAACTGCTCTCCACCCGCACCACGAGGTTGTTGCCGAGGTCAACACCCTGCGACAGTCGGCTCGCAGGCGCAGGCAGCGTGACGTGCCGGTTGCCGAAGCCGAACGCGGTGAACTCCAGCGTGCTGTCGTCGAGGCTTTCATCCAGCACGTCCTCGATGAGCACCTCCTCTGCGCTCGCAGTCGCGGTGGGTAGATTTTCGAAGTAGACGGTGTAGTCTATCGTTTGGCCGTCGGCAATGAAGCCGTCGACGCCTGGTGAGCCGCTCTTCGCGTTGGGGTCCCACGCGCGGGTCACCCGCAGGTTTTTGCATTCCCTGCGCTGGCGCAGCCTGTCTGCAAGACGGCGAAGCTCCTTTCCTTTTTCAATACAATCCTGACCCTCCGCGAGGAAGGCTTTGACCGCGGTAGTGGCAGGGAGTAATGCCCAATCCAGGTCTGGCGCGAGCTGACTGGCAATCTCGCCCAGCAGAATCTCCATCGGGTGGTCTCCCTTTGCCACCTGATAGGCTTTCTCCGCCGCCTTCTGGAACTTTTCGCCGTATTTGGCTTTCACGAAGTCCTTCAATGCCTGTTCGGTGGCGCCTGCCGCCAGTTGCGACAGCCACTCTGCGGCGAAGCTGCCTGCCTGACGGTAGGCGTTGTACAGACGGTTGCTCTGCTCATCCGTCAGGTCGACCCCTTCCAGTGCGAAGTCCTCACGCAATCGTCGTTTAATCATCCGCTCGCAGCTGGCCTGAAGGAGACGGTGTCCTGCCCATGCCTTGATAATGGTGGCGCCGCTCAAGACGAGCACAACCGCCGTCGTCATCGGCTCCAGGCGGGTGCGAATGTGCGCCCGGCTGTCGGTAATCTGAATGACCAGCGAGTAGGTGGCGCTCGCGCCCGGAGCCAGCTGCGGTAGCAACAGCGGAATATCCGACAAACCGGCTGGTTTTGTGCCGCGTGCTACCTCGTTGCCCTGAGAGTTGTACACCCAGTACCTGATGGAAGGGTTCTCACCCGCCGGCACGTTCTGCAACGATAGCTGCACCTTCACAAACGGCGTCTCCCATACCGTGTTCGGGTTGGTCACGTGAATCTGGAAGGTCTCCCGCCGTCCCCAGCGGATGAACGGCTTGTTAAACTGCAGGTCAGCTTCCATCCCGAACGTGCGAATCGTGGGCGCCTGCCACTCCTGCGTGCCGATACTCGGATGGCTGATGCGTAACGTAGGCGCAACGTCTTGCAGCACTTTCTCCAGCAACGCAAAGCGCGCGCGCACCTGCGTGCCGTCTTCCGAGACCGTGACCTCATCTGCAGCCACCTCGGTGCTGGTCGCCGTGCCCACCGGGAACAGCAGCCACACCTGAGGCGTGCCCTGTTCGCGGTTGATGGACAGCCCGCCCACTGTCACGTCCACGTAGTTGAACATGGTGTACACGTTATGGAAGCGTACACCCGGTGCGCCAACCCAGACCGCCACCTCCGTTTGCGCCCCATCCGGCAGGTCGCTGGACTCCAGAGACGCACGCACGGTAAGGTTGCCGCCCGGAGCCGCGTCCTGTGCGACCTTCACACGGAAGCTGGCGGAGCTGCTTGCTCCCGCACCCAGGCTTCCAATGCTCCATTGCGCCGTCCGGGCGCTGGTGTCATACGTGCCACCCTCCGAGAGAGAACCTTCCACCACATCCATTTTCTCAGGCAGAACGCATTTCAGCACCACGTCGGAGGCAGGCACGTCCCCTTCATTCGCATAACGCACCTCTACCGCGACCTCATCTCCCGCGCTTACCATGCCGGGCGTTGCCGAAGCGGTGAGGCTCGAGCGCGCGCCCGAAAGACTTAGCACGTATTGCCTCACCTGCGTTTGGGGCAGCTGACCGTGGTCCATTACGCGGATGTAGTAGCGTCCCTCGCGCGGGTTGCTGATGGTGAGGCGGACGGGCGGATTGAACCGTTGCGTTGCGCTCCATCGCTCCCAACTACCGATAGACCCGCGCCATACGTCGAGGTTGGTCACATTGCCGGGAGCCTCCACTGTCAACTGCAGCGCGCGTACCCCTGCCGGCACATCCAGTTGCAGCCAGTCGTAGCCGTCGTTGTGGTAGACGGTACCAGTATAACTCTGCCCCAGTCTCACTGTTAGCAGATTGGTGCCTGCATACACCACAATCTGTCCCGCTGCGGCTGGCGTAATCTCCACCTCGTAGTCGCCAGCAGCGGGGTTGTTACGTTCAATCAGGATATCTGCCCCCACGCTTTCAGCGATTTTGGTGCCGCCGAAGAACAGACGCATCGTATGGTTCTGAACCGTCTCCACCGAACGCGCTGTCAGGAACAGTTTGGTCGCGCCCTCGGGAACTGTTACCGTCCCGCGCCAGGTGCCACCTGCCATAGTGAGCGTTCGGAGCTGTCCTAACGGGAGTGTCGGTTTGACCAGCGTGAAAGTGCGCTCTGAGCTCCAGTTGCTCCACACCCAGCCGTCGGTGACCTGCACCCGCCAGCGGTAAACGCCGGTCGCCAGAGTGGGATCCAGATTGAGGCTCACCACCTCATCGCTGGAGGCGGAGGGCTTATCAAACGCCGAAGCGTCAACCGTCTGGTCGTAGCGCTTGACCACCGTTCCGTCTTCAGTCATCAGCTCCACCCGGAAACGCAGCTGGTCGGCGGAGTCGGGGTCTGTTGCCTTGAAGGATAACACCCAGTCGCTAACCGTTGCGCCGGGATCAGGATAGAGCAGCTGCACGCTCGGCGGGGTGTTGGTCGCCCAGGTCATGGGCACACGCCACACCGCCACACCGCCCCAGCCCCCGGCGGCAATGATAAGGTCATTGCCCTGTCGGGCGATCGACACATCGTATACCGGCTCGTTGTGCCCGCTGAGCGCACGCTCCAGCATGCCGTCCTGTAGCCGCCACACCTTCACAGCGGCGTCTTCTCCAACCGTGACGAACACATTGCCCGACGGGTCGAACCGAACGCGATTGATGCCTCTCTCATTGCCGACCCATGTGTGCCCTTGCTTGCTCAAGATGTTGGTGAACTCGAGGGTGTCTCCCAAATCACGGATGGCTTTGATATACCACCACGTGTTGTCCGCCACCACCATGATGTTGCCCCTGGGGTGAACGGCCACAGTTTGCATATTCCAGCCACCGAGTTCCTGATTCAGTTCGCCCGTGTCCACGTGCCATACGCGGAAGGCGGTGTCATAGTTCCAACCGGCTGCCCGCGCAGCGGCAAGCAGGTATTTTCCATCCGGGGTGAACACCATATCGTCGACGCTAAAGTCTCCGCTGGCACTGCCAAGAGCGTGAACGACGGAGCCGTCGCTACTGTCAAATAACGCGTGGTATTGCCTCAACCATCCATCCACACGCAGGACAGCAAGAAGTCCACCGTTCGGGGAGAAAGCGGCTGTCCACAGTATTGTGGTTCGCCAGAGTTCCGTGCCATCCGGGAATGAGCGCATGACCCCGTTCCCAGACTCACTGACGAACATCTTACTACCGTCAGGAGAAATCCATACGGCACCTGTGCCGCTGGGCAAACTCAATTGTTCCCTACCATCCGCAACCCGCATGACGCGTGTCGGTCCGGAATAGTTGGAGTATGCGACGAAGTTGCCGTCTGGAGACATGGCTACTGAGTTCACTTCGCGTGTCGTCGGTGGCAGTATCACGCGCACCTTCGCTCCCGACTCCAGCGAATACTGCTCGATACCCTACAGATTACCCGGCTGGTCATAGATTCCTACATACAGGTCGGTGCTACCGCGCACAGCGAGACCGTACAAGAACGGCGCGACCGTGATGCTTAACGCAATTGACCGCTGTTCCGCGCCGTCTGCGGCAGCGAACACTTTGACCGTGCCGGCGTTCCAGCGGGTGATAAGCAGCTGACTGTCCGCAGAAAAGTCTACAGGCACTAATGAGTCGAAACTGCCCCTATCCAGCGTATAGAGCGGGGTATCCCAGTTCGAGGTGCTCCACACCCGAACGGTGCTGCCTGCGGAAAGCGCCAGGTAGCGTCCGTCCGGCGAGTATGTCAGGCTGACATTCTCGGGCAGACCCTCGGCGAGGGTGCGCGCCTCGCTCCAGTCGGACACGCGCCACAGCTTGGCGGCGGTGCCGCCGTTGGCGGAGGCGAGGTACTGACCGTCGGGCGAGAACTTCAGCGAGTAGACGTACCTTCCCGGCTGCGGCAGGTCGGTCACCTTCTCTCCGGTCGTCAAGTCGTAGACCTGCAGGTAATTCCAGCCCCCTGTTGCCAGCCAGCGTCCGTCTGGCGAGAGAGCGACCGCGCGCAGCCAGTGCGGAAGGCCCGCTCGTATCTCCCGGTACCGGCTCCAGTTCGACGTCCGCCAGACGATAGCCGTTAGCCGCGATGAGGCTTCGCTCGCGCCCAGAAGATACTGCCCGTCCGGAGTAAACGCCACATCACGCCAGCCGCCTGTCAACCCAGTCAGCACCTTCACCACTGAGCCGTCGTTGGTGTTGAACACCAACACGGAACCCATCGCTCCGGGTACCGCCATGAGGCTGCCATCTGGGGAAACAGACGGTTTCACGTGGTCAGGTGCCAGTCGGGGAAAGAGGAGTACGGGGTCGTTTGGGGAAGCACGGAGAGGAAGATGAAACGCGCCAGTGAAAACAAGACCCACAAACAGAAGGAGACCGAGCCTCCTGCGCGGAATAGAAGATTTTGCCATGGAACCCTCCCTTGTCCGTCTCGGGGTGAACCCTAGAAGTTGCCGCGGCTGTTGTTGGGCGCACGCAGGAGACAGATGTGATTTCATGCCGAGTATCGGCATTTGTGAACAATTTCTCTAGGTCAATTTGGTGTTCCCTGCATCTTGCAAAGTTTTCGGAAAGATTGTACGATATGTTGTGAGGTGAAAGCGATGAGCCAGGTGGCGTTGCAGGATGTGAAGCGATGGAGCCTTTCGGAGTGGCTACAACTGCCAGAGGGGCCACCTTTTTACGAACTGGAGAATGGGAGATTAATCCAGATGCCTTCGCCACGACGGGAACACCAGCGGGTGGTGGCTAAACTCTTTAACTATCTGGACAAGTGGTGCACGGTTCGACAATTGGGCACGGTGGTCATGGAGGTGGATGTTGCCCTCCCGACGGGTCGCGGATACATCCCGGATATTGCGTTCGTGCGTCGCGAGCGAGAGGCGGAACTGCTGGCGGAAGACGGTAAGATACATGGCGCACCGGATTTGGTGGTCGAAGTGCTCTCAGAAGGCTCGCGCTCCCGCGATTTGTTCCGAAAGTTCGAGGGTTACCAAGAGGCAGGCGTGCGTTATTACTGGATTGTGGATCCCGAAGCGTGGCTCATCGCCGAGTACGCGTTGACCGAGCAGGGCTATGTGTTGCGCAGCGTGACTGAAGAGGGGGAAGTGTTCCGACCGAGCCTGTTCGAAGGGCTCGAGATTGACCTGAAAGCCATTATGACCACCACGCAGAGACCGTAAAGCATTACACTTTCTGCCCCCGTAGATAAACCGCCTGAATGCTCATCAGGTTCTCGATACGTTCCAGCGGGTTGCTGGACAGCACCACCATATCCGCCCTCGCCCCCGGCTGCAGGCTCCCTATCCTGCTCTCCTGCCTCAGCGCCCGCGCAGCCACCACCGTCGCCGCCCGCAACGCCTCTTCCGGCGTGAAGCCACATTGTACCAGAAGACGCAGCTCGTGATGCAGGGCGGCACCAGGCAGCACACCCGGTGCAGGCGTATCAGTACCCGCCCCAATAAGGACACCCTGCCGCCGCGCCTCTGCCACAAACTGCTTGAAGACGCGCACCGCGCGCTCCGCCATGCGAAAATCCGCAGCCGTCCACCCGCGCGTAGAGAGAAAGTCCCAGTAGGGGCGCGCCCATTCCCGCTGCCACTCCGGTGGCAAAGCCACGCCTGCCGGATGCTTCTGTCGCCACCACGGTGGGATGTCGTACACGCTCAGCGTGGGCGTCCAGACGATGGATGTCGCGTAAGCCAGCTCCATCAGACGACGGGTGCGCTCTGTATCCATCTCCAGGCGTTCAAACCCAGCAAACAGGCGCAGATAGTCGCTCTTTCGTTTCTCGTCCACCGATGGACGGTTTGGCAACAGCTCATGCAGGAGGCAATGCGCATGCTCGATACCGCTGATGCCCAGTCGCATGAGCTGCGATGCCGCAATCGTCTCGTGGTGTGTGGTGGTAGGCATTCCCAGCCAGCGCGCATAGTCGATCACCGCCTCACAGGTGGGCAGGTCGGCGTTCACGTAGAGTTTGAAGCCGTCTGCGCCGAGCTTGCGCATGTGTTCGAGCAAGGCGGGTACGTCACGCGGGTTTTTCACCGCCACCGCTTCCCACCACGAGGGCTTGCCGGTGTCGATGTTGCGTCCCATCCAGTACACATACGGGCGTCTGTCCCCCTTGCGCCAGGCCTCCCGCCACTGCGCAATGACCCTCGGCGAGGAACCCATATCGCGTACGGACGTGACCCCGTAGCGCACGAAGAGTTCAGGCGTTTTCACCTCATCCACATGCACATGCAGGTCGATCAGTCCGGGAATGACCCATCCGCCTTTGCCGTCAATCAGGCGCACGTTAGACGAGAAACGAACCACGTCCGCGCGCCCTACATCGCTAATCCGTTCCCCCTCCCAAAGCACAAAGCCCGGGTGGATGACCTGCCTGCCATCCCATACGGTAACGTTGATGAGTGCTCGCGGCATGTTTGGCTCCTCGCATCCTTCAAACGTGCGCTTATGTATTGTAGCATAGTTATATGTATTGTAGCATACTTACTGGTACAATTGCCTTGGGGGGAAGATGCATGAACCGCGCACGAGACTGGCTGCGCCAGGCAGAGCGAGACCTGCAACAGGCGGAAACGAGCAAGCGGGAACGCTTGCACGAGTGGGCGTGCTTCGCCGCGCAACAGGCTGCCGAAAAGGCGGTGAAAGCTCTGCATCTAAAGTACGGGCAATACGGTTGGGGGTATGTGGTCGCCAGACTACTCGAAGACCTTCCAGCCGACATCACCGTACCGCCAGACCTGATAGACAAGGCAAGAGTACTCGATACATTCTACATCCCAACCCGATATCCTAACGGTTTTTCCGAGGGCGCGTCCTATGAGCATTATGGCGCTTTGCAAAGCGAGGAGGCAATTCGGTATGCCCGTGAGGTCGTTGAATTCGCGCGTGCTCAAATGGCCTGACCTGCAGACCGTTCGTGAGGCGGTCGTGGAGTGGGCGCAGCAGATAGCAAAGCAGCGTCCAGAGGTCGCCCGCATCGGTCTTTTCGGTTCGTATGCACGGGGAGATTGGGGCGTCGGCAGCGATATCGACCTCGTGGTGATTGTTCGTCACACCGACGTGCCTTTCATGCGGCGCGCGCTGGACTACGACACGCGCGGATTGCCCGTTGGGGCGGACGTGCTGGTGTACACCGAAGCGGAATGGCAGCAGATGCTTCGGGAGGGCAGGTTTGCCCCTACCATAGAACGTGAGGCAATTTGGGTATATCCGTGACTAACGCTTCTGCATCAGCACGATGCGGTTGGTGTTGGTGCCTTTCACGCGGTTGGACACGCCCCAAATGTGCGCCGTTTTGGTGAAATGCTGGTCGTTAATCACGATTGCCTGCGGCATCAGGGGCAGTCCCTGTACAGCCTGAACCACTACCTCTTCCAGCCGCACCTTCCCGCCGCGCACTTCGCCCACTTCAAAGGCTATCCAGCCACCCTGCACCAGCACCCGCGTCAGCTCGCGGAACACGTGCCGCATCGCCTCGCGCCATTCGTGTACCCCGCGCGCGATGGTGATGGGCACGGCTTGTGGGTCAATACCGCAGAACCAGCACCGCAGCCAGTTGTCCTGAGCATAGTCCACCACATCCAGAAACGGCGGCGAAGTCACCACCAGATGCACGCTGGCATCGGGAATCTCCGGGGTGTGGTGCGCCTGCCGGGTGAGCAGCAGCGCCCGCGGTGCTACCGATGCCAGACGGGCACGTACCAGACTGTCGCAATCTCTCAGCAACGAACGGGATTTTTGCAGGATAATGGTTTTTACCTCGCGTCGCGGCGGGGTCTGCCCCAGCCGCTGGTTGATTTTGCGCTGCGACTCAATGGACACCGCCTGGTTCGGCGGCAGCGTATACACCGAAAAGAAACCTTTCGAGTGTCCTGTAAGCCGGTTGACCGCTACCATGCGTATCCAGCGGTCTACGTCGTCCATATCACCTGCCCTCTCCCGCTGCAACAGATACTCTCGCAGTGCGCAGATTTCGGTAAGCGTTTCGGGATGATAGAATACCTCCAGCTCCTGTGGGTAGTGCCTGCAGTGACTCAGGTCTAATTGCCTTAACCGGTCTGCGACTGCAGCGAGGGACGGCGGGTTCAAACGCGGGCGGGTCAGGATGTCACTCAGGGGGTTCACGTCACACCCAAACGGCACACGTCCCATCAGGGCAGCTTCAATTAGCGTAGTGCCGCGCCCCATGAAGGGGTCATACACGACATCACCAGGTTGGGTGAGCAGGTCAATAAAGAATCTTGGCAGCTGCGGCTTGAAGCAGGCGCGGTAGGCGATTTCGTGAAGGCTGTTCGCCTGACGCTGTTTTGACGTCCAGAACTGGTTGACGTAAGTGGGGACGCCTTTCGTCTCCTGCACGACGCTTTCCCTACCAAACTGATTGAAATCTGTCAGATAATCGTGCAACACCTTCAGGTCGTCGGACGTCCCCTGCATGTCGCTCAATTCAGCATCGTATCGCCGATGGGGCGTTTGCGCACGATGACGAACCCCAGAGCATGGGAATCGGACGGCTTGGGCTGTCCCTGAATAATTGCCCGCACAATGGCATCCAGCTGCTTCACGCGCTGTTCGGTCTCTTCCTGCCGCGCCTGCAGTTCCTTCACCACTGCCTCCAGATAAGCCTGGCGCATCTCCAGTTCGCGCGCTTTGCGAAGCAACTGGCGCATTTGCTCATAAAGCCGCTTCACTTCCACAGGCTCTATGGCTTCCAGCACCTGCTGCCGCAGGTTCTCATCTTCCAGCAGCAACGCGATAATGGTTTGTGCATCTATCCTTTCCATCGCCCCGGTTCACCTGACTGGTTTCTATTCTCATCTCATTTTACCGTATGCGCGCAGGAAGCGCAAAGGGGATGAGCGCAGGTGCAGCGTTCTCCAACCGCGAGTCCCCTCGATTTCCGATGAGTCAATGGTATGACGCACCAGCACTTACTCGCACCGTCCAGGATTAGCCAGATACGGGTTGGTTTCGACAAACAACCCTCTGCCGGTGGGTCCTCCCGCTGGGCTGTGCTAAGAGGTTTATCTCCCGCCAGCAATGCCAACGTCAATGTATTGCCCTCCGACCGTCTGCCGACAATGCACGGCAATCACGTTTTCGCCGGGCTTGAGCGCGTTCTTCAGCGCATCCGTCAGCAGGTGTTCCACATAACCGGTGACAAAGCCTTTGAAACTTGCCACCCGTGTACCGTTGATGTAGACCTCCGCGTCCTCGTCGTGATGGATGACCAGCGCCAGGTATCGGAAGTTGACCTCTTTCAGATGGAAACGCCGCCGCAGCCAGATGTCGCTGGTGTCCCACACGGTGCGCACCACCGCACCCGGTGTACCCGACGTGCCAAAACCGCCTTCACCCTCCTGCCAGTGGCTATCGTCGAAGTCGGGCAGGAACCAGCCGGTGGCTGGCGCGCGGGTGGTGTAGCGCCAACGCTGTCCCGCCTGCTGGGAGGTGGGCAGTAGCGTCTGCCACTGAATGTCCAGCACGCGCGGCGGCTGTGTCTCGTACGCAGCGGGGCGCTGGTTAATCGCTTTAAGCCACGCGGGGTCATACTTGGGCTGGCGGTTGTAGTAGTAAACGCCGTTCTGCTCCTGCTCGATATCGTACAGCTGGGTGTAGCAGAAGCCGAACATGTTCGGGTTATCGAGCAGCGTATCGGTCAGCGCTTTGTAGCGCCTCAGGAACTCCTGCAGGTCGGTCTCACCATAGCCCCAACCGCCCTCACTCAGACGCTGGGTACGGATGCGTATCCCCCCGTATTCGCTCACGAAGTAGGGTTGTCCGCGATAGGCGCTGCGCGGGTCAGCAGGCACGTTATTCCAGGCGCGCGTGCCCAGCTGTTTGAAGGGTTCGTAGCGTTGCGCAAAGACCCCCGGCTCCTGCGTGTAATCGTGGCAGTCATACACATCCGTTTCGGGCACGAAGTGCACGTAGCCACTGGCATCCAGCCAAGGACGTGTTGGATCCATCGTTTGCGTGGTGGCAAGCAGTATCTGCGCGAAAGCGGAGCCTCTGCTGCTATCGGTTTCGTTGAGCGGGCACCAGCCAATGATACTGGGATGGTTACGGTCGCGCTCAATCACCTCTCGCCACTCGTTGACTGCATACGTCACCGCCTCGTAGTCGTTCACGTTCAGCCCCCATGAGGGATACTCGCCCCATACCAGGTAGCCCAGCTTGTCCGCCCAGTACAGGAAGCGTGGTTCAAACACCTTCTGGTGCAGGCGCGCGCCGTTGAACCCGGCAGCCATCGCCAGCTCAATATCCTTGCGCAACGCCTCATCGGAGGGGGCGGTGTAGATGCCGTCGGGATAGTAGCCCTGATCCAGCACCAGTCGCTGGAAGACCGGCTTTCCGTTGATGAGGAATCGGTTGCCCTCGATGGTGATCTTGCGCAGCCCGAAATAACTCTTCACCGTGTCCAGCACCCTTCCCCCGCGCTCCACGGTAATGGTCAGGTCGTACAGGAACGGCTTTCCGGGGTGCCAGAGTTTGACGGTAGACAGTTTTAGCACACCGAGGGTATTGCGCCAGTTCGCAGGTACTATCTCCTCCCCCACCAGTTTACCGCCTGCGTACGCTCGCAGGCGCACCTTCGTGCCTTTCTGTGTACCGTCAATCCAGCCCTGAAAGAGAACGCGCCCTCCATCGGGGTCGGGTGTCAACGCGAAGCTTTTCAGATAGCTATCGCCAGTTGCTTCCAGCCACACGGTTTGCCAGATGCCGGTGGTGCGGGTGTAAACGCAACCGTAAGAGTGTCGCTCGTGGCTTTGCTTGCCCGTCGCCTGCTTGCCGGAGCGAGTCTCGTCGATCACGTGCACCACCAGTTCGTTGTCGCCTTTGCGCACCTTGCGGGTGACCTCGAAGCGGAAGGGCGTGTAACCGCCGCGATGTTCGCCCAGAAACTCGCCGTTCAGCCACACGCGCGCGTGCCAGTCCACTGCTCCGAAGTGCAGGAACAGCCGCTTCCCTTTCATGCGGGCAGGCACGCGGAAATGCCGGCGGTACCACACGTGGGTCATGAAATCGGTGTTACCAATACCGGAGAGTTTGCTCTCCGGAGCGAACGGCACCAGGATTCGTTTCGAAAAGCTCTTGCCCGTCGTCCAGCCCTCCTGCTCGCCGATGCCACGTTCATCGATCTCGAACTCCCATTCGCCGTTCAGGTTGAGCCACAGCTCGCGCTGAAAATCGGGGCGAGGGTGTTCAGGGCGAGGGATTGTCGATTCAGCCTGTGTCTTTCCCATCACACCACCCATTAGAAAGAGTAGGAATAGAACAAGTAGGCGCAAGTTCATCGTCCTTGCTCCTCAGGGAGTTATCCTCAAGCACTCCAGCCGATACCTCCCCGAAGCCACCTCCAGCACCACGTAATCTCCCTGTCTGCCGACCACCTCAATCTCCGGTACGCTTTCCAGCGGCTGACCGCTCTCGGTCACGGCAGCGGCGTCGGCAGCTGGGAGGTACACGGTGGCGGTGGTGTTGGGCGGAACGGTGATGTCCCACAGCAACTGCTCCCCTTCCCTGCACCAATGACTGGTAATCAAGCCATGCATCGAGCGGTAGGTGGCTCGCGCCCAGCGCAGCCCGGGAAGCAACTGGGGTTTGAACACGATGCGTTTGAAACCAACACCCTGCTCTGAAGGGAGAATGCCCGCCACCCCGTAGAAGAACCACGCATCGAACCCGCCCTGCATGGGATGGTTGGCAGAGCGCGGTCCTTCCTGCTGGTCGATCTCGGGCTCGCTCCAGCACTCCCAGAGTGTAGTCGCTCCCAGCGAAAACAGGTGTCCGATACTGGGATAATCCAGCTGGTGTAAAATCTTCATCGCCACATCGCCGTGCCCGTACTCGCTCAATGCCCAATAGAGGTGTCGACTACCCATGATGCCTGTGGAGTGATGTCCGCCGTGTTTTTCCATTACATCGCGGGCAAGGCTATCGGCGATTGCCTGTTCGTGTCCTTCGGGAGCCAGTCCCCACGCCAGCGCCAGTGCGTCCGCCGCCTGACTGCCAAACGTGCGATTTGGCGCATCGTAGAACCGCTCGATGAACGCCTGCCGGATATTTCGGGCGAGCGCGCCAAACCACGCGGCATCTTCATCCTTGCCGAGAACGGTTGCTATCTTTTGCATCAGCGTCGCATCGAGATAGAAGACCGCGGTGGACGTGATAGGGATGGGTGTGTTGCCGGGCACCGAGCCAGGCGCGCACCAGTCTCCCAGCCCTGTGGAAACGATGTGACCTTCGGAGATACTCAGCAGGTGCTCCACCCACCGTTTCATGGTGGCGTAGTGGCGCTCCAGCACGCGGGTATCGCCGTAATAGAGATACAGGTAGCAGGGGATTTGCACCACCGCCGTACCCCAGTCGGGTGACGCCTCGCCGATTTTGCGTTTGCCCGGTGCCACAAAAGTGGGCAGCCCCTTTTCGGTCAGCGAAGTCTCGATGTCTTCTAAATACTTCGTCCAGAACGGCGCCATCTCAAAGTTGTAGATGGTCATCTCCGCGGAGACGTGCGCGTCGCCCAGCCAACCGCACCGCTCGCGGTGGGGGCAGTCGGTGGGAACGCTGTGCAGGTTGCTGATTTCCGTCCAGAGGGCTGTCCGGTGGATGCGGTTGAGCATCTCATCCGAGCATTCGAACGTGCCAGCGGGAGGCACGGCGGTATGCACGACCACCGCTTCCAGCATATCCAGAGTGGGAGTGCCCGGATATCCGGTCATCTCGACGTAGCGGAAGCCGTGATAGGTGAAACGTGGTTCCCAAACTTCGACACCGACGCCTTTGCATGTGTAGCAGTCGGTCTGCACCACCGTGGTGGCGAACACCCCCGTGCTTTCCGGGTTCAGAGTGCCGTCGGGGTGTAACTCCTCCGCGAAGCGCAGGGTGATAGCGGTCCCCGCAGGTGCGCTAACTCTCAACCTTATCCAGCCCGCGAAGTTTTGCCCCATATCATAAATCCACACTCCCGGCTGCGGGCTGCTGAGGGCCACTGGCGGAAATGTGCGGGTGCGCTTGATGGGGGGCATCAGCTGGCTTTGCAGGCTCTGCGTGGGAGCAGGCACCACGCGTACCGATTGCCACCGCGAATCGTCCAGCCCCGGCTCGTTCCAGCCGGGTATCTCGCGCCGTGCGTCGTACTCCTCGCCCGCATATACGTTATTCTTTAGCACGGGACCGGGCGTTGTCTTCCACGACTCGTCGGTGCACACGGTTTCCGTATGCCCATCGGCGTACTCCAGCACCAGCTGCATCAGCAGCACTGGCTCCCCGTAAGACATTCCGCCCCAAACGATTGCCTGATGGAACCAGCCATTGCCCAGCATCACGCCGACGCAGTTGATGCCCTCACGTAGCGCGTCGGTCACATCATGCACCACGTAAAACGCCCGTCGTTCGTAATCGGTCTGGGCGGGGTCAAGCACCTGTTCGCCGATGCGTTTGCCGTTCAAGTACAGCTCGTAGTATCCCAGACCACAAATCAACGCACGCGCCCGTTGCAACCCCGACCACACGGCGAACTCTTTGCGGAACAGCGGTGCCGGCTCGGCAATCGGGGCGCGAATCCACTTTGCCTGCCACCCATCGGGTGCCAGTATCCCCATCTCCCACCAGGTAACCTCACTCCAGTCGGAGGGCTGGCCGTATCTGTCCCACACCTGCACCTTCCAGTAGCATCGCTGCAGCGAGCGCAACGGTTTGCCCCCATAAACCACGTGGCAGGTGCGTTCGGAGTCGACCTTGCCGGTGTCCCACAGGTCAGCCCGGTCTTGCGCCAGCAGTTCGGGTGTGCTGGCGACCAGAATACGGTAGGCGGTCTGTCGCTGCCCGCGCTCATCGCTCCACAACGTCCAGCTCAGCCGCGGGTCGGGAACGTCCACTCCCAGCGGGCGCGCCAGATACTCACAACGCAGGTCTATGGCAGTTGTCATAGTGCCATATTGTTTCGCTCGAGGGGGCTATCAGTCCTGCACCGGGAGAGCGACCCTTATCGGTGTGAAGGCTCCATCTTCACGTGCCCATCCGCATAGAGACGCAGGGTCATCTCCGGGAACCGGTGCCAGCTATCCGAGACCACCTTGGCCTCCGAAGCGGGCGTGGTTCGGATGTACACCGCCCAGTCGGGGAAGTTGGGGTCGTACGCGCCAATGTTGCGGAAGTAATCGATGCCGTAGTCCACATCGCCGAGATAAAAGTAACTGGTGCCCGGCGATACCCAGTACTGCCCGGGCGGTGCGTTGCCCTCAAAGTGGTCCAATCGGCACAAGAAAACGCCTCGATGTGATACATATCCCGGCATGAGTGAGAGCAGACGCAGTGGATACTGGTCATCGTAGTCTGTGACGTACATCTGGATTGCCATGCCAATCTGCCGCAGGTGGCTGGCACACTCGGTTTCGTAGCTGCGCTTGCGTGCGGTGCTGAACACCGGCAGCAGCAACGCCGCCAGCAGCCAGATGATGCCGATGACAATCAGCATCTCCGGCAAGGAAAAGCCTCTTCGCCTACGCATGGTGTGTTAACTCCTCCCGAAGAATCGATCCCCACACGGCGGAGAGCAGTAACGTCTCCACTGCCTCCTCCACCCTGCCAAAGACCGATTGAAACATGCCCAGTATCGCGATGCTCAGCAGCGCGCCTCCCAAGCCCCATCGGTAAACCGGCGTCAGCAACCGCAATCGCTGAAAGAACCCCGCCACCAGCATGATGGCGAAGACACCTCCCCACACGCCCCGCTCGCACAGCCACAACAAAAGTTGATTCTCGGGTGCGCCATACCACGTGCTGACCGCATAACCACGCCAGGTGGACGTGTAGCGCAGCCGCACGTTATCCGTTCCCACGCCCCATAGCCAGTTCTCACGGAACAACTTCCAGCCCATGCGCCAGATTTCCACTCGTGCCTGCGCAGTGGTATCACCCAGCGGACTGCTCTCCAGCCGCAGCAGATACATACCCCCCAGCAGTATCCACAAAGCCACTCCCAGAGCAACAGCCAATCCCTTCCATCGCGACAATGCCCAAAGGCTGGCAGGCAAAACCACACTCGCCGCCAGCCATGCCGACCGCGAGTAGGTCAACCACAGCGCGACGCTCATCAGCATCGCCATCGTCAGAACAGCGATGCCCACCTTATGATAGCGCAAACGCCACCAGAGTGCAACGCCCATCGGCAGGGCAATGAGCATCAGCGTATACACATGCACCGGCGTGCCGAACGTCCCCCCGGCGCGGGCGAGGCGGTAGGTGTGAAACAGGTTCTGTCCCTGCCAGTAGTACGTGAGCGTATACACCGCCTGTCCGAACGCCAGCACGGCGACGACGCCCATCAGCTGGTCGAGACGCAAAAGCCTTGCGCAGGCTAACCCGACAGCGATGAACAACAGCACCATCGAGCATCGCATATAGCCTGCTCCAGTGTAACCACGTTCCAGCGGGTCGAAAAGGTAGCCGCTCGCCAGCACAGGAAGTAGCAACCACAGCAGGCTTGCCCAACGCTCGCGTGCAGCCTCCCTTCCGAAACTGCCCCATGCCACCACAAAAGCTATTGCGGCTGCCAGCAGGGCACTCAGCGGTGGCAAATCTCTCCATATCCACCTGATTAACGCGCTTGCCGAGATGTTCTCCCAAAACGTGTTGGGCAGTACGAAACCGACGGTCAGCCACAGTACGAACAACACACGCAAGACCGCCCATCTGTTCACCATGCTATGCCCTTCGCTCCGCTCGACTTACCCGCCAGTACCAGTACACGCCGATGGCAACCAGCACAACCGGAGGAAGAAAGCGCCATACGCCTGCGTCAAGCGAGGGTTCTTGTCCGGGTAGCCGTTCAGGTCGATCAGGGGATACCTTAGCCAACTCCTGTATCTCCTGCAATGGGGGCAGGCGACGTTCTGGGAGAGGATAGATAACGCCAGCATCGCCCAACCTTACATCCTTGACAGGTATACCAGGGCGAAGCCACTCTGGCGGTATTTTGTTTGACGGTCGCACCTCCAGCAGAGAAAGCTTCTGTACATTGTTTCGCAGCCCTCCGGTCACCTCAATCTCCTGCGGCAACCACAGATCCTGATAGCGCTTCCAGCGTTTTACCTGAAGGAGGAGCACAGTACCGTCAGACCTTTCCAAACGCACCGACGTTAATGCATGCCCTTTGCCTGCATCCAGAGTGAATTCAGCTGGCGATGTCGTCGAATACGGATTCAGCGGCGAATCAGGAGGATCGAACTTTCCGTAAAGGGTTACGTATGAACCATTTTTGCTCTCGGAAACCAGGCGTATGTCAGAGAGCCAGCGTGTTGGGGCGAACCCTGTGATCGCAAGCGCAATCACAGGTTCATGTAATATCCACATCGCGTAAGGTATGGCTGTTAAACCCTGCTCGTGTTGGAGCACGCCAGTAGGATATAGAGCCGCCCGGTAGGGAACCACGATGTTCTCCGCACCGATTACCGGCAGTTCCCCTGTAAACATGTACCCTTCACTAAAACCCTTTACAATCCACCGAGCCCTTTGACGAAATCCGTAAGCCAGCCGGGCATACATCCGTCGGATACCCGGTTCTACAGCGCGACGTTCGCTGGGGGGATGGGAATCTAAAGCACGCTTCACGTCTTGTTCGAGGCGTTGGATAGCACTGGGGTCGGCAGGCACATCCCTCGTCCAAAGCCAGACAGTCTCTATTTCCTGCACTGAACGCTCTCTCTTAGTGAGCGCGTGTTTTAGATGATGCATGCTGGTTTGGGCGCGTGGTGCGTCCTCCAAGACGACGTATATCCCCAACAAGATGGTAATAACAGGTATGCTCTTTCCCATTGATGTCGTGCGCCACCCCTCCTACTATATGCAGTTGACCGTGTGCTCGCACTGCCGAATATCAATCAGCTCAGACCCCCATCCCCAAGGGGTTCCAGATTACCCCACAGTTCGCAGAGGTGCAGGGAGGAGACCCCACGCACTGGGATTGATAAATATATGGGACGTCCTTAGTATAGAACTCCCGGCAACATATCATCTGGCTGGTCTGTCTGCATCCACCCTCCCGCGCAACAATTTTGCTGCAGTAGCCTGAACACCGTTGACCGCTTGGGCTACAGTGGGACTCTATTCTGAGCAGACGCTCATATTGATGACAGTAACCTATCTCTACACTAGTTGTGCTTCTGGCTTCAGCAACTGGTGTGAAAATGCCAATAAGATTCCCCCCTATCCACACCGCCACCGCCACCAGAAACGGGAACACATGCTGTCGCATCAACGGATACCTCCCTTTAAAGTTAACCATTGATTCTATCGAACCAACACCCCAAAAGGGGACATATCACTTTGTGTTTCCTTCTTTCGCCACACTTACTATTCGTATACCATGCTATGCCACTTGCTTCGCTCGCCTGACCCGCCAGTACCAGTATGCACCGATGAGGATGAGTAGAAGGGGTGGCAGGATGCGCCATAAAGTCGAGGTGCTTCCCGACTGAGAAACCGATTCGTTGGCAGATTTTGCGCGTAATCGATGCAACTGATCCTCAGTAGGCAAGGTTCCCTGCCATTCGTAGCCGACCGAGAGTTCACGCCTGTTATGGAGCTCGTCGAGGGTTATCTGGTCTCCATGTGAACGGTAATCCGCAACAGGCATCCCTTTGGGAATCATAAACCCATTGTCGTTCGGCACCGACCCACAATGCTTCAGCCGCCACTCCCTGCGCTCCTCATACAGGTCTGTAAACCGACCGTCGTGGATTGTTTCAGGCACCCACACACCGCGTTCCAGTCTCCACGAAGTCACCCGATAGACCTCTCGGTAGCGGTTGTCATCGCGGACAACTTCGGCTGCGGCTGGTGCTCCGTTTTTTGATTTGAGAAATGTCATCCTCAGGGTGAACGGGGCAAGTTCCCCTTCCGCAACGCGCTGTACCAGACCCCACTTCTCAGCATCTTCATGTTCCAGTGACCACTGCTGTTTGTATAACAGCATCGGTGAAACACCGCTCAACAGAACAATCAATTCAGGCGTTATGCAAACAGGAAACCGTGGTAGTCTGTATAGAGCACCGTTGACGTTACGTTTCCACACCCGAACCCATGGCGTACCCACACCTGCCCCCAGTGACCTTGTGAAATTGTCCGAATCATAACTGCGCGCCGACAGGCTCCAGCGTCTGGGATGTGCTATCACCGCGTTTTTGTCATACAGCACTTCCCACCAAACACTTTCCACACCTTGCGGACTAAAAGCGGGTTCGCTTCCTTTCACAAGCAGCTGGTCCCCATGATTGTGTATTTCATATTCAGTCTGGAAACTAAATGGGCGAAGCGGGGTCGAAGACACAAAGGCTCTGGCGAACTCCCGTGCTTGCTCATCCAGTTGTTCCTCAGACACACCCTGCGACTGGAGTTCCTTACGCGCCACGTTCGACGCCGTACGCTCCATTTGCTGTAAGATATCGGTATACTGTTGAGGAGATGACTTGAGCACTCGCTGATGCTGGAGATACCACACCACCCTCGTCTTTTGTAACGCAGCCGACCGCCTGTTCCATTCTTGCTGCAGCTGCGGCGGGACGGGTGGGGAACCCCGCGTTACGCATTGCCCGGTTAACACTGCAAGAATTGCGAAGCACAACACGCGCGTCACCATTGGTTTCACCTTCCTCCAGCCGTTCTCAATATCACGAGACTGAACAAAGTCAGGAGCCACGCGGTTGGAAAACAGCTTTGTGCAAGTGACCAACTGAAAAAGCTTTCGGTGCTTCCGATGGGCACTTACCTCAACTGCGCAACTCCCGACGGCGTACAGCTAGCTGCAACGCCACCATGGTATCCACTGTGTGCCTTGCCAGTACCACGGGGCACTGCAAAGGTTACAAGCGGGTGGGTTCTGTCCGCAGTAGCCGAGAAACCAGTCGGCTGGCAATGTCTGCAACGTCTCGGTGCAGCGCAATTGCAAGGCTGGTCCGCGACACCGATAAGTGTCGACTTCCCACCGAGAGCAGTAGCCTCCGCACATCTGTGACCCGGGCGGAGGCGGGTACGGATAACAATGGATCGCCAACACTGTGTCGCCTATAACCTGCTCACACTTCGCAAATAGCACAGAAGATTCGTCCGCGCGAGCAGGGAGCCAGTAGGTAACTAACACAGGCGATGCAGTCACGAGAACCACCGCCACCAGAAACGCGAACACATGCTGTCGCATCAACGGATACCTCCCTTTAAAGTTAACCATTGATTCTATCGAACCAACACCCCAAAAGGGGACATATCACTTTGTGTTTCCTTCTTTCGCCACACTGAACCGCAACAGCACATCCTCGTCCCACACCCGTTGCCCACGACGCAGGCGCAAACGAACCAGCCGACCGTAACTGCCTGCACCCATACCCGACGTGTCCACTGCAATACCCAAACGCTTCCAGCCCAAAACGCCTATCCCACTGCGCACCTCGCTCAGCACTGTGCAACCACAACTCGGCATCGCCTCTATCTCTAACGGCACACCCGACAGGTTCAACACCGTCACCCCCACCTGCACCTGCTGACCCGCCGCCAAAACCCCCAAATCGCGACGTTGCCCCAGCACCAGCACCCCAGTGCCTCCTGACCACTGCGACACGCTACCCTGTGCCAGAAGAAGTACTCCTGTCCATATCAGCACCAGAGGTATCCACCGACGAGGTCGCATCTACGTACCCCCCCCCGTAGTCGGCTAACCGCGCGCACAGCTTCTGCTTCACCCGCTGCAACCGTTTCTTCACCGCCTCTTCACCGATGCCCAGCCGCTCGCCAATCACCGCGCAGGTCTCGCCCTCCACCCAGTGCCACTGCACCAGCTGCCGCTCGGAAGCGGTTAATCCCTCAAGACATTTACCTGCGTCGACGGACAGTATCACCTGCGCCTCCCACGAAAGGCACCCGCAATCCTCGCCCAGTGCACATTCCCTCTCCGCACGCCGCATCTGCTGGCGCAGGTAGTCCACCCACACCGCATGGCAGAGATGGCTCACCAGTTGCGCGGTTATCTTCAGGTTCCTCGCCTCTGCCACCAGCAGGCGATACAGCATATCCTGCACGAGGTCGTCTACCTCCTGCGGTGCAACACGCTTGCGGAAGTACTGCTCAGCCTGCTGTCGAAACTGCTTCACATGCGGCTCCTGCACCCAGTCTCTCCTTTCCGCAGCTGCAGCACACCTCTCGTCAGGTTTTTCGTTCTCCCTGCCTCACCCGCCAGTACCAAAACGCACCGACGGCGATGAGCAGGAGAGGAACAACAAGCCACCACACAGATAAACTCGTCTGCGCTTGTGTGGGCTGATCCAGAGCATCCAGAATGATGAAAGCCGGACCGCTTTTGGTGCCAACAGCCGGCACGGCTTCCTTCTGCGGCAAGGAACCTGCCCATGAATATGTGTAGGCTGGCTGCTGTATGAACAATAAACCGGTTGCGGCAATGGTCTCTGGAGGGATATGGCGCAAATCTTTGACCGGTGTACCGGAAGGCAGGATAATATGCATATCTGCGGGACTGTCCCGAATCTGCGTGAGAACGTAAACAACGGTTGATGTCGTTGAGCCGTCGCCCGTCTGACACACTATCCGGGCTGGCATCCACCAACCATCATACCGCTTCCATTCCTGAACCCGGTATTCTGTCCGATAGGCTTGCTCCTGCGCCCGAAAGTAAACTGGGGCATACTGCCTTGTTCCGTCCAGGGCGATTTCTGCGTGCAAGGTATGAACTCCGGACAACCGGTATACCGCCAACGCTCCCATTGTTCCAGCCGGGACCCACGCTGCGCTGCGCCACTTAAACACCCTGAACGGCGAGAATGTGCGGAGGGGGTCTGTGCCGGCAAGAAATGCAGGGTGCATTCCTGGAGCAAATGCATCACCAAAAGCCTGGTCAATATCCCAATAGAGCGCGTCTCCGGGAACAGGCAGCACGAGCGCGCTCGGCGGTGAGTAAACGTTGGGTGTGTTCGCTGGGGCAATGACAGCAAATTCTCTTCCCAACCAGTATCCGAATCGCCCATTGAGCCAGGGGTGACTGCAGAGATCTTGAACGCTTTCAACATAGGTCAACCCCGGCTGGCGCATAATGGTGAGTCGTCCGTGAACCCATGTTCGGGATGCTATCTGTATACCTCCGGACATCGCCCGCGTTTCCAGCATTGCGCGCTCCTGTTTACTGATTTGTAACGAGTTGTCGGCTGTAGCCTGCCATACAAATGTCTTGCGGGCACACCAAGCATCGCGTTGCTGGCACAGCTGCTTTACCGGGTCGGCAGCGCCCGTCCGAGTGAGGAACAAGAGCAATCCGGCTAACAGAGCCCAGTGTCTACCCATTGTAGCATGCCCCCTTTGTCTAACGACAACGGAAGGTGGTCACATTAACAGTGCCCCAATACGTCCAGCTTCTTCGGTCGCACGTGTTACAATCGTATCCGTTATTGGACGCGCACGGATATCGCCTCAACGGTGCCGGTACTACTACCTGATCCTGAACACAGGTTTCACCAACTGCAGCCACACACGCCGAACAGGTGAAGGGACCTATTATCCAGCACCCACCGTTGCAATCCGGCAGGTGACCACTACAGCTAAACAAATACCAGGCCTCGCACTCGGTTGATTGCACACACCGAGCGTCGTCCGTCACGATGGTTCGGGCACTGGGAGCTGGTGTTGAAGCCGCAGGTCGGATACAAATTTCATCGCTGAGCTGCTGTGCCGGAGATATTCCTACCAAGTTCAGGCTGCACCACACCGCCAGTGCTACCAGAAACGCGAACACATGCTGTCGCATCGTCACACACCTCCCTTAAAGGTTACTCATTGACTCTATCGAACCAACATCCCAGAAGGGGACACATCATTTCGTGTTTCCTTCTTTCGCCACACTGAACCGCAACAGCACATCCTCGTCCCACACCCGTTGCCCACGACGCAGGCGCAACCAAACCAGCCGACCGTAACTGCCTGCACGCACACCCGACGTGTCCACCGCGATGCTCAACCGCTTCCAACCCAAAACGCCTGTCCCGCTGCGCACTTCGCTCAGCAGGGTGCAACCGCAACCCGGCAACGCCTCTATCTCTAACGGCACACCCGACAGGTTCAACACCGTCACCCCGACCTGCACCCGCTGCCCTGCTTTGAGAACCCCCAAATCCCGGCGCTGCCCCAGCACCAGCACCCCAGTGCCTCCTGACCACTGCGATACGCTACCCTGTACCAGAAGAAGTATTCCCACCCATATCAGCACCAGAGGTATCCACCGACGAGGTCGCATCTACGTACCCCCCCCCCGTAGTCGGCTAACAGCGCGCGCAGCTTCTGCTTCACCCGTTGCAACCGTTTCTTCACCGCCTCTTCACCGATGCCCAGCCGCCCGCCAATCACGGCGCAGGTCTCGCCCTCCACCCAGTGCCACTGCACCAGCTGCCGCTCGGAAGCGGTCAACCTGCCCAGACACTGGCTTAAATCGATGGACACTATCACTTGCGCCTCCCAAGAGAGGCAACGGTCCCCTTCTTCCAGTGCGCCTTCCCTCTCCGCGCGTCGCATCTGCTGGCGTAGATAATCCACCCACACCGCATGGCAGAGATGGCTCACCAGTTCAGGGGTCAACTTTAGTCCCTTCGCCTCTGCCACCAGCAGGCGATACAACGTATCCTGCACGAGGTCGTCTACCTCCTGGGGAGCGCAGCGTTTGCGAAAGTACTCCTCTGCCTGCTGTCGAAACTGCTTCACATTCGGCTCCTGCACCCAGTCTCTCCTTTCCGCAGTGCAGCACACCTCTCGTCAGGTTTTTCGTTCTCCCTGCCTCACCCGCCAGTACCAAAACGCGCCTGTGGTGATAAGTAAGAAAGGTAATATGAGGTTGCTCGCCCCTTGCTCATTAGTTTTAGACCGAGCAGGCGAGGCGTTCTCTCCCTTTTGTTGCTTGCGCAGGCGAGATAGCTCCTCCGGAGAAGGCAGCTGCCCTTCGAATTCATAAGTTACCACCTCGTGCTCGGTTATCCCCAAACGCCAATCGCTGACTGGCATAGGAATGGAAAACCATTTTGGAGAGGTGCCTGTATATTGCCGAGCAGAGGCGAGACGAACACGCATGACCCCCTTCCCCCTGCGAGTAAAATCAAAATCTACCAGCGCTGGAAGCCAAGTGCCTTGATGTGCAACCCATTCCAAAACCTTCGCACTCTCCAGCACTTGGTCAGGTGTGTTGAAGTACAAATGGGCCTCCGCAGGCGCATAGTCGCGTGTCGGGTCAAGCAATAGCACCAAAGTCGCTTGCACTGGCAGGCTGAGAACCGGACGAGGGAAGTGTTCACCTAGTTGCCCGGATATTCGCACGTATTGACCTGCGGTTTCCACCTTCACGTCCTTCGCATTGCTGCCGTAATAGCGGAGAAGGTTGACCCCCCACACCATAGGCAGGAGTTTAGAACCATGTACCCAGGTCAGGTTTTGCACGATATTCGGCCCCCCCGACGAAAACCGCCAAATGTAGGCAAACGGTTGTTCTGAGAGCAGTACCGCTTCCTGCTCCGGCGTATCCGCCTGAGGACCAATCCTGAGCCAGTACGCCTTGTCAAATGGTGTTACGGTAATCGTCCGTCTTCTGCTGCCTTCCGACACTTCCCAATCCGTCCACAACGCTTGTAGAGCCGCTTCGCGTGCAAGCAATCGCTTTTGTATCTCTTTCAGTGTTTCTGACTGCTGTGCAACAACGTGGCTCAAAGCGAATACAAGCACTGCAGCCAATGCGAAACCCTTCCACATTTTAGGAATCACCTCCTGAGCCGCCATCTGCCTGTCGGCAGTCGGGCACAATTCTGGTTTCGCCCGTCTGTTCCCCGAGTTGCCATTCATCCGTGCAGAAGCACATACCTTGGTAGTACACGCATCCGCTACCGTATATATAGTAAACCGGGCTATACAAATTCGTGAACTCCACGCATATCGTGTTCGGTGGGGCGGGAGCATTGATACACTGCCCCTGCAACACCCCGCGCCCGCGGCAGTTGCCACCGCAGCTGGGAGGAAGACATCGCTTCTCAGCATTCCCCTCAGGGACAAACACATGCTCACACCTCAGAGAAACCCCTCCGGTCTGAGCGCGTGCCTCTCGTACCGCAACGGTAGCGTTTACAAGGCTAATTGCCATCCACACCACCAGCGCCACCAGAAACGCGAACACGTGTTCTCGCATCGTCACACACCTCCCTGAAATGTTGTTCATTGATTCTATCGAACCAACACCTCAAAAGGGGACGTGTTTTGCGTCTTTCTTGCCCATTTAGTACCTGTCTGGCAGATACATGTGCTGAAAACGCATCGGGAACAGCACCCGTAGCAGCTGATTGACATTATCTGGCTGTGGTGTGGGCAGGCGGGCGCAAAGGTCCTCCGCAGGTGCCAATCCGCACACGAGCCTTGCCAGCGTGCCCTGCGGCAGGTCTATCACCGCGTGCGGCTCGCCGGCCTCATCGGTCACGCGCACCTCGCCCGGCGCAATCCGCAACGTCGCCGCTCCCAGCTCGGTGCGGAGGGTTAGCCATATCCGCCCCGTCCAGTTCGCGGGCTGAACCAGTCGCGACCACTCAGGTTCCATCGAACGCGCCAGCCGTTGTACATCCAGAACCCGCACCATCGACCCTCCGTTTGCCTGATGCACCTGCTCGAAGCGCGCATCCTGATACCGAGCCGCACGTGCCACCACGCTATCCGGCGGTACTGCCAGCAAAGCCTCCCGCTTGTCCTCCTCCTGCGCCCGGCGACGGCACAGTACCAGCAGAGTGTCTGCCGCAGCGGGACACTCCGCAAGCACCTCCCCGAAAACCAGACTGCTGTCGTATTCGCGCTCCAGAATGTCCCGCACCGACCAGCACCATCGTGCCCGCCACGCGTAGCCCTTGACTGCACCCTGCGGGTCAACCGCCACCCAGCACTCGTCATTGGGGTAGCTACCCGGCACCTTCAGCAGCTGCTGCCATACGCGCCCATCGGGCGAGCGCACTGCTGTGCCGGTTGCCTGCGCGGTTTGGTGCTCGTAAATCCTTTGTACGGTGGGCAGGTCTTGCGGGGTGAATTCGCGATAACTCCACCCCACCGGCAGGGGAATGTCCTTTTGCAGGTTCCAGAGAAAGACCAGATATTCCGGTCCCGCCGTGACGTAGCCAAAGCGATGGTAGAAATCAGGAATGCCGTACAGCATGGTGATGCAGGCGTCACCCTGTGACATGTGTTCCACCGCCGCCTGCATCACCCGTCGCGCATAGCCCTTCATGCGGTGTTCCGGTTTGGTCGCCACTCCGCCGATACCGTCCATGCGCAGCACTGCAGCGCCGACGCGGATGTAGAAGGGGATAATCCAGCACTCACTGGCTTGTTCACCATTCATTGACAATACCACCCGTTTGGCGCCCCGCTCTTCCGAAACGATTTCTATCTGCTCTGCAGCCGCCTGTCCCATCCTATCCCTCCTCTCTTTGTTAGTAGTATCATAGCAAACTGGACAAAAACCGTCCAGTGCTATTCGTTTTGCTTCTCAGTGGAGAACACCTGCGTCTGGTAGGATTCCGCATCCTTGTGAGAGAAGTCAGCACTGTACGCTGTCACCAGCCGCTTCGCCAAGCGCTTCGCAAGGTTGCGTTGAGGAGGTAGATTCCATGCAGAGAGTTGCTGTTAGCATCGGTTTTGCGATGATACTGTTGCTGTTAACTACCATCGCACCACGTGCGCAGATGCCGATATCCAGTGGCGCGTTGCGTTGTATCCCCCTGCAGGAGGGCAACCGCACCATCGGCTTTCGTTTGCAGGAAGGCGAGCGGATGCTGGCGGACGTGCTGTTCCATGCACACGGCGCGTTGTATGCCACCCGCGTGTTGACTCGCGAGAACCAGCTGCTCTTCTCCGGCTTCCGTACCGACGGCTCCTGGGAAATCGGTGACGATGCGGTGGTCAGCGTATCTTTCACACAGGGCAATCCGTATCCACAGGTCGCGTTCCGCATCCCTGTCAAACGCTTCTCGGCGGTTGTGTGGGAAGCCACGCACGGCAAACAGCCTCTTCACCTGTTCGCCTGCTCGATGCCCGGCGCGCCCATCTTCCACCAGCGCGGCTGGGTGATCCCCACACCGATCATTGACGATCACGTGATGCACGGCGCGTTCGGCACATCCAGCGCCACGATTGTCTCTGCCTGGTCGCCCGACTGGATGTACGCCCCCGCCATTGGCGCATATCCGATGCCCGTTGTGGGCTTGTGGAAGCCGGATGAAGGCAAATACATCGCCTATGAGTTCTTCGATGCCCGCCTCAGCGACCACAGCGAGCGCAATCTGGGCAGCACTTACTGCTGGCAGTCGACGCAGGCGAAGCAGTTCTTCTGCCTCACCCTGCCCTATGGCAAGCCCTATAATCAGCTTCGCTACCCGCAAGACGGTGACCTGTTCGCCTCCCGCTTTCGTATTCTATACCATACCTCCCTATGGTATGAGGACGACCCTAACCGTTTTGTGAACGAGTATATGTGGAGCACGTACCGCCAGCGACTTACCTCTGCCCCCACCATGAACGACCTGCTATGGCTGCCAAGAGATTACCGGCTGGAACGCTTCCCCACGCCAGCGCTCGGTCGGCTGCTGTACCGCACTCAAAACGACCCCTTCTCGCTGGACGGCAATCTGGAGAGCTATGGGGTGAACTGGGATAGCCCTATTGACTACGTGTACGCGCAGAAGAACCAGCAAGCGATTGCAGGGCTGCGGGAAGACCTCGCGCAACTGGCGAAACTGGCTCAACGCTTTACGGTGAACGGTGAAGAATGCGTGGCATGGCGCAAACCGCTGGAAGGCGACTGGCGACCGCAGTTCGGCAAAAACGTGCCCACCCTGCATAACGTGAACAACTGGCTCATCGCACTTGCCTTTCTGGATGCCTATCGCAACGAGCGTCTCGCGGAGTGGCTACCCATCATCGATGGCGTGGTGCGGTGGAGCAAGTATATCCTGTATACCCGCAACTGCTATCCTGACGTACCCGCTGCGATGTTTGCCTGGGACGCCGCGCCCATCGCCAGCTTCCTGCTGAAGTATCATTTCACCTTCCGCGACGACCCGCAGCGCCAGCCGCTGGCAAACCTTGCCTTGAAGCTTGCGCACAGCCTCGTCTACCGCTGTCTGCCCATCTTCGCTTCGGACAACAACCCGGAAGACGATATCGACGCCTCCTTTTTCATGGAGCCCAATTCAGGGCTGCCCTGGCTGGGCGCCGCCTGCGCCAATGAAATCTGGGAAACGGCGGTCGGCGTGCTCTTGACTTACGTGCATACCGGAGACCCCGTGCTGGGGCATTACCTGCGCGGCATGATCGAGCGGTTTCCTCTCCTCTTCCGCGACGAGATGTACCCTTCGGTCGCCGACTACGGCAACGCCTTTGCCGAACGCTATGGGCTCTACGACGGCGCCGAGCAGCCGCCCGGCACACGCAGCACCTATGGCGGTTTGTGGGGCGGTCTCGAAAAGCTCATCTACCCCATTGCCGGCACGCAGGTTCGGGTGGTGTGCGGTGAGAAAGCGGCGATGGCTTTCAACATTCAGGGCACACACACCGACATCGCCGAGTATCGCCCTGCGAAAAACGGCAACTTCGTTCTGCGCCTCAAGGGCAAGCCTCCCACGGCTGATGCCGATGGGCGATACGACGTGGTGCTGACCTTTCCTCTCATCAGCTTGCGCGACAAAAAGGTCTTCATCAACGGCGCAGAGGCCGCAGTAGAACGGTTCGCCGGACGCGACGACACTCTGCTGGTACGCGGCGTCAGGGAGGGAGACCAGATTCAGGTCGGCGAGGTTTCTGACCAGAATCCTGCGGTAAACTTAAACATTATCAAGCCGCGCGTGGCACAGGAAAACGTGCAGACGCCCGGCTTCGAGCCGATTGCGCTGCTCGATCAGGCAGATGTGGTCCTCAACCTGAACTGGGATGACAACCGCAGTATGGCGGGCTTTTTCGGTGGCACGCGCACGCTGTGGGGCGTGCCCTTTGAGCTGCTGGAGCCTGCTCTCAACGCGGGCAAAGCCGCTGTCCGGCAGCCGGTGCGTCTCGCCCACAAAGCCACCATGCTCTTCGCCCTCATCTCCGGCGAGCCGCAATCGCAGCTCCGGCTAACCTATGCCGACGGAACCTCCGAAACGGTGTCTCTGGAGAGCGGCGTTCCAGCGATCCAGGGCTGGCCCCCCGTGTTGCAGTGGCGACTGTGGATGGTGGCGCAGCCTCTCAAGGGGGAGCTGCGGATGGTTACCCCACAAAACGGTTCCCTGTTTGCGCTCACCCTCAGCAACCTTCCCGAAGAGCAGCTGCGCCCCACGCTGGCGTCGTTGCAGCAGCAACGCGAACAATACCGCCAGCAACAGCAGATACTCAGGCGGTGGCAACAGGTCGTGGACAAACTGAAGCCGCTGGGTAGCGTCGCTGTACTACCTGCTCCGGGCGCGTCGCCACAGGGTCATCCTTTGTATCGGGCGATCAATCGCACCGGCGCGCTGGACCTGTTGCGTCCGCTCTCCATTTTTGAGCTCGTGACACCCAGTGTCTTCAACCCGGCACGCTTCCCGCTAGCCCTCTACCTGGCTGGCGAGATGTACTATCAGACCGTGCGCGAACCGCAGGACGGCGATCGTGCAATGCTCAACTACCTGCGGAACGGTGGCACCCTGCTGGTCTCGCCCACCCAGCCCTTCCCGTTTTACTATAACGAACGGGGCACGCCGGTGGTTTTTGCTCCCAAAATCGGGATGCCCATCAGCGGCAGCGGCGCGGAAGGGCGCGAGGACATGATACAGGGCAAGGAGGTACGCGGCTGGGAGCAACCGCCGCAGGGTGTCTCTTTGCGCTTCGTGCGCAATCCGAAACAGCAGATTGTAACCAGCCTGCCGGAAGAGATTCCCTTTCCCACCGACGGCGACCTGCGCTGGCGACCGATGGTCAACATCTGGAACGAACAGGAAGCACAGTATACGCCTGTTCTTACCCTCAAGGACAGCACGGGCAAAGAGTATGGCGAGGGCATCGCGCTGGTGGAGTTCAAAGGCGGTGAATTTCGCGGAGCCAGAATCCTCTACATCTGGCATCGCCTGATAGCCGACCCCGAATGGGCGGTCAACATCCTTTCTGATGTGCTGAGCTACCTTGCCACCATTACGCCACCCCCTCCAAAGCAGATGGTGGTCCCGCTGGCATCTGCCCCTCCGATTATCGACGGTAAGCTGGACGATGCGGCGTGGCAGAACGCGGCACAGGTGGAACTCCAATGGCGATTCAACCCTGCCAACGCCCCTGCGCTTATCGCGCTTACGCCCACTGTACGCACCACTGCTCGATTGCTGTGGGATAAACAGTTTCTCTATGTGGGGTTCGAGTGTGAAGACCCGGACATATGGTCCGTATACACGCAGCGGGATGCTTACGTTTGGGAAGGTGAGGCGGTGGAGGCGTATCTGGACCCGTCGGGCAAGGGGCAGAACTACAAAGAGATAGACCTGAACCCGCTGGGTGCATTGATCGACCTGAACACCCCCGAGGCAAAAGACGGCAATCCGGGCGACGTGGAGCAAAACGCCCGGTGGAATGCAAGGGGGCTACGCTGGGCAACATCCATCAATGGTACAGTGAACGACCGCAACGACCGCGATACCGGATGGACAGCGGAACTGGCAATACCGCTGACGGAGGTGCTTACTGAAGACGAACAGGTATACGTGGGAGACGCATGGCGTGCGCAGTTCTACCGCATCGAACGCCCGAAAGACAGCACCGACGCCACCGCGGAGTTTCAGGCGTGGTCCCCGACGGATACCTTTCACCGCCCGGAACGTTTCGGGGTCATCCTGTTCGGCGGTTCCCCCAAAAGGGTGGACTTCTCCCTTTATCGCCCCGGCAGCGATGGCTCACCCACTTTTTCGGTAAGCTCCGGTATATGGAAGACACGGGACGGGGTGTACGAGGGCAGGAACTGTATCGAGGATGGCTGGCTACCACGCGGAGCGCGCACAGGTGATAGTACGTGGAAAGACTACACGGTGAAGATACGCTATCGCCTCATCTCGCGAGGTTCTGACTGGCGCGACGGCTTCTGGGTGGGATTTCGCCACGGCGAACAGGCATGTTATGCTTTGCTATTGACCGGTCGAGACGCCCAGCTGCACAGGGTGCCCATCGGCAGAACATACGATGGCGACCGCCAAAATCTGATTGCAGCCCCCTTCACACCCGATTTGGAATGGCACGACCTGCTCATTCGGGTACGCGGGAGTAATATCGAGATACGGCAGGACGGCAAGCCGCTCATCCAGTACGTGGATGAAAACCCTCTGGCTGCGGGGGGAGTCGTGCTCTGCGCGCGGAAATGGTCGGGAAGTACGGGAGATACGGTGGTAGAGATTTCGCAGTTCGAGGTGGAATAAGCGCGCACCGCCTCCGTGTTCGCGGAGGCGGTGCTATACATTGTGCTCTTTATCAGCCTCTGTCATCGAGCTAACGCCACATCCCCTCTGCGTCCACCAGGCGCGAACCCTTCGGCGCGAACGCTGGCGGCGCGGCGCCATTCATACGATACATGTATTCCGGACCGTAGAAACTCCACACCGCCGGAGGAACCGGTTGAGGTGGCGCAGGGCGCAGGATGTTCTCCTTTGCCACGACCACCAAGTAAAGTCCGATATATGCAAAGATGGCAAACCTCGCTATCCGTCTTACGAAATCAGGATTGTGACGGCGTGCCCACTCGATAATCGCGATGGGCAGCAGGAACATCGTACACTTCGCCAGAATGAAGGGCAAGACGCCTTTCTGCAGGTAGAAATCCATCAGGGGATTGCCTTCCCTGGCTCCGTGATAGTGCACAAATATTAACGTCGAGACCAGATCCGCCACGCAAATGGCAGCGATGATCCAGCTCTCACGCGATATGTACCTCTTCAAGGTCGTTCCTCCCTTGCGCAAAATGCGGTAATGCCTTAGCGGTTCATCAGGATTATTCCCGAAAACTACCGGATAATTCACATAGCAAAAGTGGGACTCGCTTGCGGCATCTTGACGCAGGGAAGGAAGCATCTTTCATGAGTATTATACCACTTCCCTGCCCTTGCCACCACCCTGTCCGACTATCATTTTCGGATAACAAATACCGTATCTACAGGGAAGAAGCGGGTTCCTGAACGAATTGTATCGAGCGCGGAATAGTGGTACAATAAGGTAACTCTCCTTCAGGGAGAGGGGTCGTAAACCGATGACAGAAACCGTCGCAAGAGTGCAAACGGGAAACTGTGTGCTTTCGGCTTGGCTGTCGAAGAGTGGGGAGGTACAGCAAAATTCGCTCTCCCGCTCGCAGCCGCAGAGGAGTTGTGACAATCTCGCTGACCTCATTCCGCCATGAAGAATCTCATCCGATTTCTACAAGAGCTGCGTCCTTACCGGCGCACCATGATTCTGGCAGCGGTGCTGACCTTCCTCAGCGCGGGGCTGGGATTGCCCATGCCCCTTATCATCCAGTACATCACCGACCACCTGATTAAGCGGGAACCCTTCCCGCTGTGGGGTGTTTTCTTTGCCATCGTGGGTATTTCCGCCGCATCCGGACTGGTCGGCTACGCGCTTGCCGTCACGATTACCTATCTTGGGCAGCGATTTATGTATGATATTCGCCGAAAGTTATACGGCCATATGCAGTCGCTGTCCATCGGCTTTTTCGAGAAACACCAGACGGGCAAGCTGATGTCCAACGTCATCAACGATGTTGCCACGATTAACCAGCTGCTCACGGGCGGCTTCATTACGATGATTTCGGATGTGGTAACACTCGTCGCCGTACTGGGTATTGCCTTCTACAAGAGCTGGCTTCTGACGCTGATTGCCCTGTCGGTGTTCCCCATCTATATCCTGAACTACCTCGCCTTCGTCAACAAATTGAAAGAGGGCAGCCGCCAGATCCGTCACGAGCGTGATGTCATGCTCGGTGACCTGCAGGAGAAGCTGGCTGGGGTGGCGGTGGTCAAGTCCTACGCAAAGGAACGCTACGAGGTGCGGCAGTTTCTCGGACAAACGCGCGAGCTGCTCGTGCTGAATGTGCGGCAGGGGGTCATCGGCACGCTGCTGTGGGTGATTGCGGAGGTCATCGGCGCGCTGGGCACGGCGTTGATGCTGTGGTATGGCGGACGGCTGGTGATTTCGGGGCAGATGTCCCCCGGCTCACTCATCGCCTTCATCTCTTACATTGGCGGCTACATGTATGGTCCCATCCTGCGCCTGATTCAGATGAACGATATGATCGCCCGCACCAACGCCGCGCTGGAGCGCATTTTCTACACGCTGGACACCAAACCCGCCATCGTGGACAAACCCGATGCTATCGAGATGCCCCCCATCACCGGGAAGGTGGAGTTCGACAACGTGTGGTTTGAATACGAGCCGGGGCAGCCCGTGCTGAAGGGTATTCAACTCACCGTAGAGCCCGGTGAGATGGTGGCACTGGTCGGGCAGTCAGGTTCGGGCAAGACCACGATGGTAAACCTGCTGCAGCGCAACTATGACGTGACCGCTGGCGCCATCCGCATCGACGGCATCGACATCCGCGAGGTGCAGCTGAAGAGCCTGCGACGCCAAATCGGCGTGGTCATTCAGGAGACCATCCTGTTTAACACCACCATCATGGAGAACATCCGCTACGGACGGCTCGACGCCACCGACGAGGAGGTCTATGAAGCCGCCCGCGCCGCCAACATCCATCACGTCATCGAAGCATTGCCCAACGGCTACGAGACCCGCATCGGCGAAGAGGGCGTGAAACTATCCGGGGGCGAGAAACAGCGGGTCGCCATCGCCCGCGCTATCCTGAGTAACCCGCGCATCCTGATTCTGGACGAAGCCACCAGCGCACTCGACTCCGAAACCGAGGCGCTCATTCAGGAAGCGTTAGAGAGACTGATGCAGGGACGCACCAGCTTCGTCATCGCGCACCGGCTCTCCACCATCGTGAAGGCGAACAAGATTGTGGTGATGGAGAGGGGCGAAATCAAAGAGGTGGGCACGCACGAACAGCTGCTCGCCTATGGAGGAATCTACGCGAACCTGTATCAGCAGCAGTTCCGGGTCGCTCTGGAAGCGCAGGCGGTGTGAGGCATCGCCCTATGGCAGTTGTCCAAATCAGGTGTACACCACGTCAAAGTACTTCACTCTTCCCGCATCGTCTCAATAGACAATGATACGGATCGAATGAAACACCTCATATACCCACACGGGTCTATCCGCTCGAACGCGCGGCTTCGGATACCACCCGTTATAAGCATCGTCGAACCTTTCCGGTGGATAAATCGCCTTCGGCTCCCCTAATGCAGCTAGTACTTCCGCCCGGGTCATGCCCACATGTATTCGCAAAAGGAGGTCGACCGTTGGCGACCTAATCAACAGGCATCCTACGGCGGTAACTGCCGTCATCAGCAACCAGACAGCAAGTCTTCCGGCTGCCACCAGAAGCATAGCTACAACCAGACGACGCTTCTGCACGTTCGTCTCCATCGCACGCTCCCCCATTTCCTCGCTTTAGAACCCAGGACCCACCGCCGGCGTAACAAAGGGTCTCACACTGCTTCGCCGGTATCGGAAGGGCTCTATACAGCCAGTGTAGCACGACTGCCAGAACAGGTATCCGATGCCAATACCCAGCACACAGGTCTGGGTATCCCAATTCACGAACGAACCCCATCCCTCACCTTGGCTCAATTCCCAAAGCACCTGCAGCCAATACGCCAAATTCGGACCAAGCCCCAAGGTGCAGCGTACAATGCGGCAGCATATGTAACAATGACGCACTGCGCCGACATCTGTCACGATAGTGTTGCCCAAGCAATTGTCGCGCATGGCATCCCTATATGCCCGGTGGATGCATAAAACAGGACCAATGGAGATGCCTATGCCAATTCCTGGTTTAACCACCTGCGGGAACGCAAAACCTGAAGAGAAAACCGCAGTTCGCGGTAGAGCCGCCAAACCACCCGAAATCACAAAGCCCTCCGCCGATAGTCTCGTAGTCCTCCACCTCCACGGCGTCTGCGCACTGCCCTGCGGATGGCGCAACACCCCGAACACGTCATACAGGTTGTTGCTCACCACCTGCGCACTGCTGTTCGTAATCACCTGCGCCGTGCCTGACGGGTCAAAATGGTGCCATTCGTTGTTTCGGCGCACCAGCGAGATGCCCTGCAGATACAGCGCACTCACCGTCCATCTGCCACCATCCAGCGGCTTCTGCTGCTCCACCAAGTCGCCAGCACCGCACGCCACCCCGCACGGATACCGCGTCCATACCCCGTTCAGATAGTCCTTCCGCCAGCGACGACCGCCGTCAAATCCGTAGCCATACTCATACGCCAGCTGCACGTTGCCCCCGCCGTAGTCCCGACGAATCCGAACCAGCCTGCCCTCTTCGTCATACTCCAGCAACCGCGCGTAGCCCGGCCCCGAAAAACTCGCCAGCGTGCCGTCGGCGTTCCAAACATACGTCTCCGTCGTGTTGGTCGCCGCGTCCACCACCTGTATCAGCCTGCCTGCGCCGTCAACCGTGTGTGTGCCACGATGCGGTAGATGGTGAAGGTTTTGAAAGTCTACAGGAGCTTCCAGAAACCGCACAAGACTGCTCTGCTACATTGCTTATATTAAACCGCCTGCAGATTGGTCAAGGCATTTTTGCGGGGTCAGCGGGGAAGTTCTCCCGAAAAATCTTCTGGCGGAGGTGGTGGTTTGCCCTCACCCCCTGCCCCTGACCCGACGCTGCGGGAGAGGGGAGTATGACCTCAACCCGTCCCCTCCCCTGCAAGGCGAGGGGCTTCGCGGACTCCCCCGTCCGTTGCAGGGAAGGGTGTTGGGTGGGCAAGTGAAATCTGCCTCAGATGACCACCGCCCCCGAATCATGTATAATAATCCTGCGTCACACCGTAGAACCTGGAGGTTGTTGCCCTTGCAACGCTGGAAACGCACGCACTTTTGCGGGACATTGCGACCGGAACATATCGGTCAACAGGTGATATTGAACGGCTGGGTGCACCGCAGCCGCGACCATGGGGGGTTGATTTTCATCGACCTGCGCGACCGCAGTGGGCTGGTGCAGATAGTGTTCGACCCCAGTAAGGCTCCTGAAGCACATGCCCTTGCCGAAACGGTGCGGGCAGAGTACGTGTTGTCGGTGCAGGGAACGGTTCGGCGTCGGCCAGAAGGACTGGAAAACCCCAAACTCGCAACTGGCGAGGTGGAGGTGCTGGTCAATGAAGCAGAAATACTCAACACTTGCCGCCCCCTGCCCTTCCAGATTGCCGACGAGAACCTGAACGTGGACGAGTCCATCCGCCTGCGGTACCGATACCTCGACCTGCGCCGACCGGAGATGTTCTGCCGCCTCGAGCTGCGCCACAAAGTGGTCAACCTCATTCGGCAGTTCCTCAATGAGCGCGGCTTCATCGAGGTGGAAACCCCTATCCTGATAAAGTCCACACCAGAGGGCGCGCGCGACTACCTGGTGCCCTCGCGGCTGTATCCAGGGCACTTCTACGCCCTGCCACAGTCGCCCCAACAGCTCAAGCAGCTGCTCATGGTGGGCGGGGTGGAGCGGTACTACCAGATTGCCAAGTGCTTCCGTGACGAGGACACCCGCGCCGACCGCCAGCCAGAGTTCACCCAGCTCGACCTCGAGATGTCCTTCGTGGAGCAAGAGGACATCCTGCAGCTCATCGAAGAGATGACCATCTTCGTGGTGGAATCGGTATCCAGCAAGAAGATGATAAAGCCCTGGCCCCGCCTCACTTACGATGAAGCGATGGCGCGCTACGGCACCGACAAGCCAGACCTGCGCTTTGGACTGGAGCTGGTGGACCTCTCGGGGGTGCTGGCGAATACGCAGGCGCAGGTGTTTCGCGCTGCGCTGGACAGCGGCGGACAGGTAAAAGCTATCCGCATTCCCGGCGGCGCGCAATACAGCCGTAAAGACCTCGATGACATTACCGAGTTCGCGCGGCGTTTCGGGGCGAAGGGGCTGGCGACCATCCAGTGGCAGGCGGGCGGTGTCCGCTCCCCCATCGCCAAGTTCCTTACCGCGCAAGAGATAGAAGCCATTCGGCAGGCCACCCAGGCGCAACAGGGCGACATGGTGGCTATCGTGGCTGACCAGCCGAAGGTGGTGGCGAACGTGCTATCCCGCCTGCGCAACGAGTTCGGCCGGCGACTGGGGCTGCTGGACCCCAACCTGCTGGCGTTCTGCTGGATTGTGGACTTCCCGCTGGTGGAGTGGAACGAGGAAGAGCAGCGGTGGGACCCCATGCATCACCCCTTCACCATGCCCCATCCCGAAGACCTGCCGCTGCTGGATACCGATCCCGCCCGCGTACGCGCCTCCTGCTACGACGTGGTATGCAACGGCGTGGAGTGGGCAAGCGGCAGCATCCGTATCCACCGACGCGACATCCAGCAAAAGGTGTTCAAACTGCTGAACTACACCGAAGAAGAGACGCAGGCACGCTTCGGACACATGCTGGAGGCGTTCGAGTACGGCGCGCCCCCGCACGGCGGAATCGCTCCCGGCATCGACCGACTCGTGATGTTCCTCACCGACGACGAGAACATCCGCGAGGTTATCGCTTTCCCGAAGACGGCGACGGGACAAGACCTGCTCTTTGGTGCGCCCGCGCCGGTGGACGAGAAACAGCTGCGTGAGCTGCACATCCGTGTAGTCTATCCGGAGCAAAAGGGATCATAAAACAGGAGAGGGGGTTGAATCCTGACCTCCGCGCTCTTGGATCCAGCGGCTTACCCCTGAGCGGGGGGCTTTCACACCGGAGAGGGCGGGGCAGGTACCGAACCAAGCCGGACGGGAAACCTCCCGCCTCTCGACTTCAGCTCGGGCAGGCAAACCCCCTCTTGGCTCCGTCGCCCGGTCTTACGCCGGGTCGGGTCCTCACACCTATACAGTACATCGATTCCACATCTTTGTCAAGGGGTAGCACCGCAATTTTAAGAGAATTTTATGTGGGCTACCTTGCGTGAGTGTAAGCCCCCTGTCGCAACCGCAACGTAGACGTCTTCCCCTGCAATTTCGCAGTCAGCTGCACGTCCTCCACCTTCACCCCCGATGGCAGAACAACACGCCAGCGATACGCGGACGGACGTTCCACTTTCAGAGCTTTTCCCTTAGCCAGAGCACGAACGGATGCACCGCGAGGGGACACCTCCCCTTCCAAAAGTCTGGATTTCGCGTCCGTCCAGACGACGAAGACCTCTCCCCTGCTGATAGCACGCATATACGCCAGCAGTGCGTCCACCTGCTCAGGACGCATATCCGACGCGCCCGGCATACTGACTACCATCTCCCGCAGACTGTTTGGAGCTGTGTATTTCTTCTCGAAGCCCGAGTCGAACATCGCCCCCTCCGAACCATGACAGGAACTGCACTGTTTCTCATACGTCGCAACCACGCGGAGCGGCGCCGGTTTCAGACCACCAGCTGCTACCGCTGCAACCACACACAGGGCAGTGAGAGACAGCATACTAACGAGATTGCCCATCGTCCCCTCCGTCGCTTTTGGTGTCCTGCCCTGCCCACGAGATGCGGTAAATACGGTTCGTCGTGTCGCAGGTGAACAGCACACTGCCGTCTGGCGCCTCGACGCAGTCCACCGGCCGCGCCAGCACGCGATTTTCCGGCGAGAGAGTCTTGACGATGGTCAGACTGCCGTAGGGTCTGCCGGTCACCTGGTCAAACAGCACCCGCTCCACACGATAACCGTCGGGCACACTGCGGTTCCATGAGCCGCGGCAGGCTACGAACATGTCGCCCTGATGTCCGGGGAAATGCGTCTTCGTCAGGAAAGTGAAGCTGTTGGCTGCCCAGTGCGCGCCAAACGACCACGCTGGCGGTTCGGTCTTAGCCGCCAGTTCGAGGATGTCCGGGCGCTGATGGTATTCGATGCGGGGCAGTCGGTTGCCCACGATAAAGGGATGTCCGTAGAACTTTCCTTCCTCGTAGTGATTCAACTCGTCTGGCGGATTGAAATCCGTGACCGGCTGGAACCCCGCTCGCTCGCCCAGCGGTCGTCCGAACCAGTCGCTGCCGTGGTCTACCCCCCAGACCTCTTGCGTGCCCGGACGCAGGCGCAGTTTCTCGGTATTGCGAATACCGCTGGCGAACAGAGTTTTGCCCGTGCCGTCCTTTCGGAATCGCCAGATTTTCTGCCGCTCCGTAGCCGTTTCATCGTTGATATTGCCGGCGTCACCGATGGCGGTGTAAATATAGCGGTCGGTAACCAGAATGGGGCGCCACCAGTGTCCTCCCCCGCGCGGCAAAGAGCCTTCCGGGATGACAGTAACCACTTCGTCCGCCTTGCCGTCGCCGTTGCGGTCCCGCGCACGGTGAATAGCCCCTGTCTGAGTAAACCACAACCATCCGTCCGCGAAGTGCATTCCGTGAACCGTCGGATAACCGCTCACGAACGTATTGACCACTTCATACCGTTCACCGCGTTTGCGCAGGGCGAGGATATCTCCCTTCTGCGGACGGCTAAGATACAGGGTGCCCCGGTCGTCGAACTCCATGAATCTGGGGTTCTCGATACCTTCCGCTACCAGGTCCACGCGATAACCCGGTCGTACCCAGAACGCGGGAACCCCCTCACCTCGTATACCTTGCCGAAGGGTTCTCACGGAAGCTGCCCCCTTCACCTCGGATGAGGGCGATTGATGTTGAGCAGTGATGCAGCCCGTGATGAGTATCACCCCCATGCCGACTATCCCAACAAAGGGTATTCGTACTGCCATTGCGTTCGTCTCCCTCCTTGAGTCGTCTTCTCCAAACGATGTTAGCCGTAAGCAAGGAATCGCCGAAAGTGCGTCGAACGTACCAGAAAAGTATAGCTCACAGGAGACGCACGATGCAACCGATACGGATTGGGATGATAGGCGTGGGGCAGATAGGCAAAAGCCATCTGCATCAGTATGCACAGATACGCGGAGCACAGATAGTCGCTGCCGCTGACATTAACGCAGCGGAGCTGCAGCGTGTTGCCGACGAATACCATATACCCTACACCACCACCGACTTCCGCAAGCTGCTGGAGCGTGACGATATCGACGCCGTCGACGTCTGCTTGCATAATAATCTTCACGCGCCAGTGACCATCGAGGCGCTGCAGGCTGGCAAGCACGTGTACTGCGAGAAGCCCATGGCGGGTGCATACGTGGATGCACTGGCAATGTACGAAACGGCGAAGCGCACCGGCAAAAAACTCTCCATCCAGCTGGCAACCCTCTTCTCCAAAGAGACCAAAGCTGCCAGAAGGCTGATCGATGAAGGCTATCTCGGCAGGCTGTACCACGCGCGTTCCACGGGGTTCCGACGGCGCGGCAGACCGTACGTCGATGGCTACGGCACGGCGTCCTTTGTGCAGAAGGCAGTTGCAGCAGGCGGCGCGCTTTACGATATGGGTGTCTACCATATCGCACAGGTGCTGTATCTGCTCGGCTTGCCACAGGTGGAACGCATCAGCGGAAAGGTCTATCAGGAGACTGATATGGACCCTCGCCGCCGCGAAATCAGTGGCTACGATGTGGAAGAGCTGGGGTTGGGCTTTGTCAAGTGTGCGGACGGAGTGACGATTGACATCATCGAGGCGTGGGCAGTTCACCTCGACGGCTTCGAGGGCAGCTGCATCGTCGGCTCCAAAGGGGGCATTCGCCTGAATCCCTTCGGCTATTTCAGCACGGTAGCCGATATGGATATGAACGCCACCTTCGATCTCAACAGCGCAGACTGGCGCTGGCATCAGCTGTTTGAGAACACCGATGCTTATGACTCGCCGCAGCACCACTGGATAGCCGGGCTGCAGGGACGGGTAGAGCTGCTACCAACCGCCGAAATCGCTCTGGCAACCATGCTCATCAGCGAGGGCATTTACCTGTCCGACCAGCTGGGGCGCGAGGTTACAGCAGAGGAAGTGCGTCAGGCATCGAAATCCACAGCGATGAAGCTGTAAGCGGTCGTCCTGCTCGGGAGGAGGACGATCCCCCTGCAGGGGATACCTCCTCCCCCCATCTGCACGATGGCTGTGTGACCCTTCTGCCAGACTGTGGGAGAAGTGGTATAATGAAAGGGACGATGTATAAACCCTTGGTAGCGAGGATAGACGCCTTTGAGTGAGACCATCCCGCTGTCCCCTACCGAGATGCCAGCCATCTCGGTGGTGGTACCTGCCTACAATGAGGAGAACCGGCTGGGCGATACCCTGCCTGTCATGTACGACTACCTGAAAGAGCGTTTCCCCCAGTTTGAGCTGATTGTGGTGGATGATGGTTCCACCGACCGCACTCCGTCCATCGTTCAGGAGTTCGCGCAACAGCATCCTGAGGTTCGTCTCCTCTCTTATCAGCCCAATCGGGGCAAGGGGTACGCGGTGCGAACCGGTGTTCTGCAATCTCGCGGGGAGTGGCTACTCTTTTCTGACGCGGATTTAGCCACTCCCATCGAGGAGCTGCCAAACCTCGCTGCCAGGCTGAGGGAGGGTTACGATATCGCTATCGCCTCGCGAGCAGTGCGAGGCGCGAAGCTGGTCGTTCGGCAGCCCTGGTACCGGGAGTTCGCCGGACGCAGTTTCAACCTGATGGTACAACTGCTGGCGGTGCCGGGCATCCATGACACGCAATGCGGTTTCAAACTGTTCCGGCGGGAAGCGGCACGAGAGATATTCTCGCGATGCGAGGAAAACGGTTTCAGCTTCGACATCGAGGTACTGCATGTCGCTTTGCGTCTCGGATACCGGATAGCGGAGGTGCCCGTGCACTGGATGCACCGCGAGGGTTCTAAAGTGCGTTTGCTGCGCGATGCGGTGCGCATGTTCGTGGCGTTGCTGCGTATCTCCCGACGCCATCATGCTTTGCAGGCTATCGTACGAGAATCCCGTCAGGCGCCATGAACCCCGCCGAATATGAACGCATGTACCGCTACGAGGACCACTACTGGTGGTTCGTCAGCCGTCGCGAACTGGTGGACTCGCTGGTACGCCGGCTGCCCCTTGCGCCTGACGCGGTCATTATCGATGTGGGATGCGGAACCGGTGCGACCGCCGTGCAACTGCGGAACTACGGCAGGGTTATTGGTGTGGATATTTCGCCCCTTGCTCTGGCGTGGAGCCGGCAGCGTGGGCTGAGCGACCTGCTGCTCGCTGCCGCAGAGCGTTTACCCATCGCCCGCGAGAGCGTGGACGTAATTGTGGCTACCGACATTCTGGAACACCTCGACGACGACGTGGCGGTTTTGAGGGAGTTTCACCGTACGTTGAAACCGGGCGGATTCGTGGTGGTTACCGTACCCGCTTACAGCATCCTGTGGAGCGAACACGACCTTGCGCTGATGCACCGGCGGCGTTACGTCGCGCGCGTGCTGGCTCACCGCAGCCGTGCCGCTGGATTCGAGATAGTCCGCCTGACATACGCCCTCTTCTTCCTGTTTCCCTTCGCCCTCGTGATGCGATTGCTCAAACGCCGACCACCGCCCGGAAAGGAACCGGAAGCCCAGCTGCCTCCCCTGCCACCGTGGTTGAACCATCTGCTCATCCGATTTCAACGGTTCGAGACAGCCATGCTGGCGCACATGCGCTTCCCGTGGGGAGTTAGCGTGGTTGCCGTGCTTCGAAAGCGATGAGCCCAGAATGGATGCTTATAGCCGCAGCGGCGGCGTGGACGTGGACGAACCTGATAGAACCGTTTCACTTGCTCCTGCGAGAGCGTTCACTGATGCTTCCTCACCTTCCGCCCGCGCTGGACGGATTGACCATCCTGCACCTGAGCGACCTGCATATCCGTAAAATGGGTTTACTGGAGCATAAACTCGCCCGCCTGCTCTCACAAACCTCGGCGCACATCGTGGTTCTCACCGGTGATATGGTGGACGCCGACAGGGGTATTGCGCCTCTGGTGGAAATGCTTTCCCGCGTGCGGACAACTCTGGGGGTCTATGCCGTCTGGGGCAACTCTGAGCACAAGAGTTCCCGTCTCTCCCATCCCGACAAGCTGGAGCACGCGCTCAGGGAGGCCGGGGTGAATATCCTCAACAACGAAGCAAGGATGGTGCATTATCATGGTGCGAGTATCTGGCTTGGAGGGGTGGACGACCCTCATTCGGGTTTCGCCAATCTGCCAGCACTGGTTTCGTCTTTGCCACGCGCTGACCTGTATGTGCTATTGGCGCATTCTCCAGATATTCTGATGGACCCACTCACGGCGCGCTTTGACCTTATTCTGTGCGGACATACGCACTGCGGGCAGATACGTATCCCGCGCTGGGGGGCGTTGTGGAGTCATGCCCGGCTGGGGCGTTGGGTCGGTAACCCCATTCTCTATCCGAAACAGATTGCCCGCCACTTGAGTCGCCCCCTGCCCCAGCCGCATGTGCTGGTCTCGCCGGGCGTAGCAACGGTCGGCGTACCTCTGTTCAAGGCGCGCCTGTTTTGCTTCCCAGAGGTGACATTGCACGTGCTGCGCTCTAGCGTTTCTGCACCAGCGCAACCGTCGGCGCGGGTTTCTCCATCTCAGGAAACCTGACGAGGACTGCGGTATGGATGATTCGCGCCGTACCTTCCGGACTCAGGTCGTCGGTGTAGATAATCAAGTCGTATGCGCCATCTTCGTCGATGTTGCGCCCGAACGTCTGCTGCACAAAAGCGGCGCGTTTATGGTCAGAATCGCGGATGGCACGCTCTGCTTGCTCGCGGCTCAGGTTCATCTGCTCCATGACACGCCGGATGCGCACGGGCATTGAAGCCCTGAGCCGCACGTTGAGCGCACGGGGAAGCAGGAAGTTTGCCCCCCGTCCGAGGATGATGGCAAACCCCGCTCGTTCAATCGTCAGAACGACCTCCGCAAGGTGCTTGCGATAGCTCGGCGCCTCGAGGCCCCCGATGCCGAGTAGCGACTTCACGACCGTATCGATTTCGCCCTGAGCCTGCTCATCCAGCGACTGCACGATTTCCCTGCGTACTTCCGCATGGTTCGCAATGGCATCGATAATCTGCTGGTCCCACACGCGCCAGGGCTCTCCCAGCATCTCAGCCAGTTTCTGGGCAACCTCCGTTCCGCCTGCTCCCAGCTGGCGTGAAATCGTTACCACCGGGTGCACCACTCGCACGCGCTCGCGCTTCTGCAGCTCCTCGATACTGCGAAGGCGTATGATGGACTCAGTAATGCGCTGGTCAACCAGTCTGGGGTCTTCCCCAAGTCGTATCATGGTCATCGCCCCCTCTACACAGTTTGTACTCCTCTACCTTCAGTATATCATTGCGTTCACAAAATGACCAGAGGTCTTTGTACCGGTTTTGCGGACGATAAAGAAAAAGCGGCGGCAGGAAACCGCCGCCGAAGCCGGGGGATTACGGGACGCCTCAGGTGCGTATTATTTCCCAGCAGTTGGGCGACCTCGTACCTAAATGATACTGCAAACATGTTAACGGCAAGTTAACGCCCGCTATTTTTGGAAAGAAATTTCTGACAGGCACTCCTGCAGAGACCACTTCGGGCATATTAACACCAGTTCCACCGGAGGACAGGGCACTTCCCAGCCGTCGGATACCCTGCGCAGAGGCAGTTCCGCCACCGTATGCGCCTGCCCATTGCGCCACTCCACCACCCAGGCAGACAGCCCCTGCACGTGGCTGCGCCATCGGAGAGTTCCACCGTCCACCAGTGTCGCCGTCAGGAAATCAGATTGTGCCAGGGGCTTACCGTTCATGCTGACCAGCATCCACGCGCTTTGCCCCTGCGCGACCATCTCGCCGTTTATCCGCAGACTCCGCCCGCCCGTCGCCGCCACAGGCTGCGCCGCCTCATCGATGAGCACGGCGCACGGAAGGTCTTGCCACGCTTCCCATGCGATGTCCGCGTCACTCAGTCGCAAGCGCACGGCAGTCACGGCGCGTTTATCTTGTCTGGGAAGGAGCGAAACCAGTCGCAAGGCGTCATCTCCGGTTAGCGACGTCCTCCATACGCCCTGCCGCGCTTCGATACGCAGCGGAGGATGGATGCCCATAGCAGGCAACAACTGCAGATACAGGTTGGTGTCAGCGGCGGCGGTATGCGCCACATGCTCCACGAAAACATCCTTGTCGGGAAGTGTCTCCCACGGAACGGGGCAGTAAAACACCGCCCCCCTGCCCTGACGATGGTGATATACCGGGATGTTCGCTGAGATACGCAGTGGCTCTGCCTGCGCCTTCTCTACCACGGGCTGTGGCAAACCCGAGGGATGCTCTGTCACCTCCTGCAGGTTGACACCGCACAGTTTCTGCAGGCGAGAGGCGTCGCGTTTGCCCAGCGGATCGGTCGAGGGATCGCCGGACAAATACACCAGACATCCGCTCTCTGCCAGCCTTTGCAAGGCACTGACGGAAGCATCGGAGAGGGTATAAGCCAGCGGCATCAGCACCGCACGGGGCGGGTTCTGCGCCAGCGCGGGCAGGTCTGCCTCGTTCGCCACATCGAACGGAACATTCGTTGCCAGCAAGCACTCGATGGCATTCATCAGCGCCGTGTAGGCGAGCCCCTCCGGCGCACCCAGACGCCAGTTATCCGGAAGCACCAGCACCACGTCTACCCTATGGTACTCGCGGGGCACTCTGTCCGAAAACAGGCGCAGGTTACGATAGAGCTTCAAGACGGGTTTCGGACGTAATGGGTTGTTCCACGCGATGCCCCACGGGAAAACATTGTCGGGGTCGTCGGTCCAGCACCAGTTCTGAATCTTGGTCACGTCGAGCGCGAGGGCGGCATGTACCACCCACCAGAAGAGCTGCCGCTGCTGCCACTCGGTGCGCTGGATGTGGTAGCCCATGCCTCCATGTTCCGGCGCCCAGGCATCATGTGTCTTGACCCCAAACTCCCCCAGATTCACGGTCTTACCTGCGAACCGCATGTCGTTCCACTTAATAGTTGCCATCAGCTGTGCCAGATCTTGCTGCGGCAGGTTGAAGTAGCCGATGTTCGAGGCGTCCATCCCGTTGATGGAAAGGCGCAGGTCAATGCCACCGCTGGGCCGCTGATAATATTCGCTGGTAATGGGGTGTTCGGTATCTTCGGATCGAATGGCTTCACATAATGCCCCTATCCAGCGTCGCATCAGAGACACCTGAAACTCACGGACGTCGCGCGTGCGCACCTCATACCATCTCCCTGAAACGGCGTTTTGCACGGGTATCTCGCCCAGCCTGGCTTCAGGAGGATGAGGCGCCCACGCCTGACGCAACGCTTCGTCGCTACCGTAACGATCGCGCAGAAACTCGTTCCACAGACGGCGAATGTCAGGCGTGTCCTTCAGGTTCAGCTGAAAATCGCCGTTGAGATAGTAGATGAGTCCCGGTACGTTTTTGTAGCGCGTCGCAAACTGCCGGCACATCTCCGCCTGCTGCTTCAGCGTAGCATCGTCCACGACCACATCCTGTCCGATGAGCAAACCAGCCATGTAGGGCAGACCAAAGCGCTGCGATAGCTGTACGACGGCGTCCAGCTCCCGCCACTGCGCTTCGGTAAAGCGGTAGCCCTGCGGGTGATACTGTAGATTCTCGTAAGTGTGCAGTCCGTATTCCCGCATTAGCCGTATCTCGCGGAACCAGGTCAGCGGGTTGTGAGAGCGAGACCAGAACCAGTTGCCGTAGGTGTCCGTGCCCAGCAAGAGCACTCGTTGCGCCGAGCCGTCAGGATGCGTTAACGTGAAGGCGTTGTGTTCGTAGGTGATTCGTACGCCGTTTTGAATCACCCGGTCGTCTCTGACACAGAAGCCGCTCTCCGCCCGGTCCAGCACCAGGTTGCCCTGCCGAACGTCCGCCTGCACCACCACGAAATCAGGCGCACCTGCAGGAACCGTCCAGTTCCACTGTATGTTTGCTTTCCCTCTGGAGGGCACCTGCAGTCTTTCTTGCCTCTGTTGCAGGGTCTTACCTTCGGGTGATAACAGCCGCCACAGCACATGCACGGTTTGGGGGCGTGCCGACGTATTGCGCACTTCCAACTGCAACCGCGCGTTTTCCCCCCGCTGATACATCGCATAGTCGCTGCGCAATTGTTCCACCATGACACCGGCTCGCAACAGCCGCACCACCCGCCGCAACAGCACTTCGCCCTGCGCCCCCGCAAACACATCGCGGTTCGTAACGCCGAAAATCGCCCACGTGGAATCGGTAAAGGCACCGGCAAAGTGGCGAACCAGCGCGCCCGCCACGCCTGCAAATCTCCCATATCCGTCCTGAACCATCACCAATGGCACCCATCGCGCGTTCTGGCGCAGCTGCGCCGTTGCCTCATAGCCTTTCACTGCGCCATCAGACCGCCAATTCGACCCTATTAGCGCTGTCGGCGCAGCGACCAACCGTGCGCCCGTTATCGGCTGGTCAGGACTGAAAAGGGTGAGCTGCGTGGGAGTAATCACCAGTCCATCTTCGGGTTTACCGTAGTGGGCGTTGATGCGTTCCTCACGCGGGACCGGTGCGCAGGTGACCTCATCCAACCACATGCTACCTGAAGCCAGATAAAGCCCCGCGTGGAACACCACCTTTGCGGCGTTCGGTACAATCGCAAATCGGTCTTCGTAGCGCTTCCAGCCCTGTGTACCACGCACCTGAGCAAAGTCCTTAAAGGCAACCAGTTTGCCATCGCGGTCATACTGGTACGCCGCCAGAAAAGCAAAGCCCGGTCCCTGCACATTTTCCGTGCGCAAATGCGCGCCGACCAGGTAGATACCGTTTGGCTCTACCGGCAGCGTATAGCTGAACCGCGCACCGCCCTGCACGTTGTCCGCAGTTACTTTTGCGCATCGCTCACCTGCCGCCGGCTTCTCGGTCACAATGTGACACTGCTTTCTGACATCGGCTTCCCAACCGATTCCACCCTGCTCGAAGCCTCCGTTAGGCACGGGGTTCTTTCGCACCTGTTCCATCTGCTGGCGGATGAACTCAGCGTACGAGACCCATTTGCCGTTCTGCCTCATCAGCAGATGGTCGAACGCGTATCCACCGGTGCAAAACAGGTCGCCGCCCTGCATCAGGAAAGCCTGCAGGGATTTTCTTGCCTCCACCGGAAACGACGCTCCTGTGGGCACAATCAGCAGGTCAAACCTCTCGGCGTTAAAGGTTTCCGGGTTTGCCAGCTGGGACGCACTCAAAGGGGTAAGCGGGATGCCCTCCGCAGCCAAAGCGCGTTGGAAAGTTTCCAGCGGGGTACGCACCCCCTTCACGGGCAGGGAAGGCTCATGGAATATCGCCGCACGATAGCCTTTCGCCCGCGGCACACCTTGCGGTTCTGTCCATTGCACCGCTTTTTCCCCTTTTACCAGGTTGATGTTGTCGAACCACGCGGTACCGCTGGCGTTATATATGCCGAGGCGCAGTGCAATATACTCTGCCTGCACGTTAACCTGAAACGTATACTCCGCGTAAGTCCACGAGTGCGTGCCAGCATACCGCGCAAAGTCATGTGCTCCTACCATGCGTCCGGCGGCGTCGAGCTGATAGATTGCCATGAACGCATATCCCCCGCTTCCCGACGCGGGTTGCACATCCCGCGTTGCCAGCCAGCCGCACACCGTCAGCTTCTCGCCAGGCACCACAGCGTAAATCACCTGCTCGACCTGTACCCCCTGCGTGCTATCCACACGAAGGCTCCGGCTTCCACTGCGTCGGTGAACGGTGTCGTATGAAGCCCCGCTGGCAATGCTCCAGCCAGCGTCGTTCTCGAAACCGCCATTGCGCAGTAGAGAGGGCGTTGCTAGGACGGCAGTCCCTCGCAAAATAAGTATAAGTATAACGCCTGATATTGTACACCAACTCTTCATGCCGAACCTCCTGCCCATCCGATTCCTCAGGGTTTCACAGAAAGTCCTGCGATACGTGTTCCCCATCGAGCGGCACTTGCACAGAATCTCATCCACTGCACTCCTTTGGGGAGATGCCGAGAGAGTCGCAAAGCAATATCTGGCTCACCGCTACCAGTGCAGCCGTCTCCGTGCGCAGAACGCGCGGCATCAAAGAGACTGTGGTCGCACCGTGCTTCTGGCACAGCAATACCTCGTCGTTCGTCAGTCCCCCTTCCGGGCCCACAATCACTGCAACTCCTGCATCCAGAGAGCCGCACCTCAACCATTCTGCCAGCGACAAAGCCGCGCCATCCGGGTGCAGTGTCAAGATACTTGCTCCAGCTACCTGCTGCAACGCCTCGGGAAGAGACAAAATACCGTCCACGGCAGGAACTTTTGCTCGATGTGCCTGTTCCGCCGCTTCTTTGGCAATTCTCCGCCACCGTTCCATGCGGGCTCTTTCCCGCTCTTTTTCCAGTCTCATCACACTGCGCTCGGTCTGCACCAGCAGAAAGCGAGAGACGCCGATTTCCGTCCCGTGCTGAATGACCTGTTCCAGCTTTTCGCCTTTCGCCAGCGACTGCACCACGGTGATATGCACCGTTGGCTCCACATCCAAAACCACCCAGTGCCCCACGCGGGCAACCGTTTCTTCTCTATACACAGACTCCAGCACACAATGATACTCTTTGCCGGAGCCGTCCAGCACGCCGATTTCGTCGCCGGGCTGCAGCCGAAGCACCAAGCGAATCTGCCGGGCATCCTCCCCCAGAAGGCGCACGATGCCATTCGAAAACTGCTCCGCCGGTACAAAGAAACGATGCTTGGGCACGGTCTAACCTCTCCTCGCGGCGAACGCACACCAGCCGCCGCGTTCCCGATGTTGGAAATCCTGCCAGGGCATCTGCAGCAAAGCCATGCGGATACGTTCACTGCGTTCTTGCACGATGCCGCTCACCACCAGCCATCCCCCTCGCCGCAGACACCGCCCGAAATCCGGTAACAGGTTTTCGATCACCTCCGCGGTGATGTTCGCCACGAGGAGGTCGCATTGCGGCGCGTCCTCGCAGCCATCTGCCAGCTGCACAGAGACCACCCTCTCCACGCCATTGCGAGCCACATTGCCCGTAGCCGCCAGCACGGCTACCGGGTCATTATCTACAGCCCATACCGATACGGCGCCCAGCTTCGCCGCTGTAATTGCCAGTATGCCCGAACCTGTACCAATGTCCGCGACGACCATTCCCGGACGTAACAGTTTCTCCAGAAACCCGATACATAACTGCGTCGTTTCGTGTTGGCCGGTGCCGAAAGCCATGCCCGGATCCAGCTCAATCACCACGTCCCCCTCTTGCAGCGTGTAATCCTCCCAGGAGGGCTTAATCACCACACGCTCACCCACGCGCAGCGGGTGGAAGAACTGTTTCCACGCTTCTGCCCATTCCTTCTCGTCCCTGACCCGCTCCGCGAGATGCTGCACTGGCGGTAGACCCCACTCCGGTAGAAGGCAAAGCTGCGCCTTGAGAAATTGAACGCGCTCATCCAGCCCTTCGGTCACCGGCAAAGCGGCAATCACCCTGTCTGTGTTCAGGCTAACACCCTGCGCTCCTGCCTCTCGGCAGATTTCAGCCACCGCTTCATGCGATTCGGGGGGAATCACGATATGCAGCTCCAGCCATTTCATGCCGCTACGCTCCTGCTTGAGCGTCTTCCCGCTTCCGGCGTATCAGCCAGCCCAAGACCGCGGCTGTCAAGCCCAGTGCAACGTACGCGATACTCCACACAGCAAAGCTGCGGGCGACCCTGAACAGTTCCACCGGTGCAGAAAGGTTGAGCAGAAAAAGCCAATCGTCCGGTCTGTCGGAAAACACGGTTAAATTGTAAACCACCTGCGCGAAAAGATACAGCATTCCCGCCAGCAGGAATAACGCCCCCCATCGGTTCCGCACCACAACGGAGGCAAAATACCCCAACGCCCATATCCACCAGACATAACCTGCAAGGTATAACCACACCACCAGACCAGAACGCATCTTTGGTGGCAGAAACCGGTCTGCAATAAGTCCTGTCAGTAACAGCAACAGCAGATAGAGCAATGCGCTTTGTACCGTTCCCACTTTCAAAGAACGCGGATACAGCCACTGCCACCATCTTTTCCCTCCCAGTGGCACCCCCGTCGACACGAAGAGGGCGATGGTGGCCAGCGAAGCAGCCGTCACAATCGGCATATAGTTGGCTATAGGGACGGGAAACGGTGCGCTTCTCGCCGCCAGCACCGCAGCGAATAGAGACAACAGATGTAAAAGCGCCGTCAGCAAGCGCGTTTTCCATGCCCCCTGCCGGGCATCGGGCAACAGGTAGTTTGCCGCCACCTGCAGCAGGATCGCCAGCGTGAGCAACACAGATGCCGCTGTCAACAGCCGGAACTGCCACGAAGTGAAACCGACGCCCGACAAGAAAACAGATGTGGAGGCGCCCCCAAAGGCTCGGCTCATCACAAACGCAATTCCGAGCACGATGCCCGCGAAGTAAGCGCTCGCCAGCGTGCCGTACGTCAACACGTTTGCCAGAGTGGTATTGGAGCATATCGCGCTCATCATCAAACCGAACGCCGCCAGCAGCGCGCCGGTGAGTAGCATCCCCGCATACCGCTCCAGCATCACCCCGGTATCTATACCGCCCATCAAAAACAGAACGGCGATTAGCGGCATACCGCACAGGATCAGCACCACGACAAACGCCAGCGCGGAGGCGAACTTACCCCACACTATCGCAAAGCGGGAGAGTGGCGTCATGATGAGCAGGTCGTAGGTGCGTTGTTCGCGTTCCATCGTAATCGCGCTGGTGGTTAGGGCTGGCGTGATAAAAGCCACCAGAAACCACTGGGTTGCCACCAGCGTCTCGAACAGCGTCTGTGCCAGACCTGCGGTGCTACGCTGCACACCAACAGCCATAAACTGGTCGTACGAAATCACCACTACCAGCCCCAGCGCCAGCAGGTATGCAACGAGGCAACCATACGTTCGCGCCCCGCGCATCCGCTGGCGCGAAGACTGCCGGAAGACGGGGTTCTCCAGCCGTTCTATCACTATTGCACCGCTCCCTGCGTGACGCGCATGAAGATGTCTTCTAGGTCGGTAGGTTGCTCGGCGAAGGAGAGTACTTTGACTCGCTTCTCCGCCAAGGCCCACACCACACGATAGTGCTCGCCCGGTGGACCCACATAGTGCGCCCGGATGACCCCATCCTCCACACGCACGTCACGGATATCCTGCAGCTGGCTCTGCAATACCTGTACTGCCGTGTCCGTATCGTCAGCCACTTTAATCTCCAGCACGTGCGAACCGGTCAGCTGGCGCATGATGGTATTAATCTCGCCGCTGATGAGCAGTTCTCCCTGCTCGATAATGGCAATCTTATTGCAGATATCCGCCAGTTCGGGCAGAATGTGCGAGGAGATAAGGATGGTCTTGCCCATATCGCGCAGTTCTTTCAAAAGCTCCTTGATCTCGATGCGGGCGCGGGGGTCCAGCCCGGACGCAGGCTCATCCAGCAGCAACACCTGGGGATTGTGCAACAGGGTTTTGGCAAGGCACAATCTCTGCTTCATCCCGCGCGAAAGAGCCTCGACGTAGTCGTTCCTTTTGTGCGACAGGTCGGTCAGCGCAAGCACATCGTCGATCAGTTTCTCACGTTCGGAGCGCGGGATGCGGTAGGCGCACGCGAAAAAGTCCAGATATTCCCACACTTTCACATCATCATACACCCCAAAAAAGTCGGGCATGTAGCCGATCAAGCGCCTCACCGCTTCCGGCTCCTTAACCACATCGTGCCCCGCGATGGTGGCGGTACCGCTTGTCGGCTCGAGCAGAGTAGCCAGCATCCGAATAGTGGTGGTCTTGCCTGCGCCATTCGGTCCGATAAATCCCAGAATATCGCCCTCGTCGATGCGCAGGTTCAGGTTGTTCACTGCCACCAGATTGCCATACTTCTTGGTGAGCTGGTGTGTTTCTACGAGTGCCACGGCGTTTTTCCTCGCCCATCACGCCCTTGGGACGTCCCTTGTAGTGATACAGGTTAACACAAAAACTCCTCTCTTGGCAAGAGGGTACATCCGTGTGCAGGGCGAAGTTCATGCATCAGCAAGGGTCGCTGGGCAGCTCATGGTGCCCGGTGACAAGGAACAGTACAGGCATGAGGTGACAATCCCATGGTTCGGATAGCGATTGCAGGGTGCGGCAGCGTCAGCCGCCATTACCTGAGCGATCTGAAGACCAGTGAATACGCTCATGTTGTTGCGCTCTGCGATGTGGTGGAAGAACGTGCCCGTGAACGCGCTGAGGAGTTCGACGTGCCGAATGTCTTTACGGACGTGGACGAGATGCTCAGCCAGTGTGAGTTCGATATGCTCATCAATCTTACCTCCATGCAGCAGCATTACCCTGTTAACCTGAAGGCACTGCAGGCTGGCAAGCACGTGCTGTGCGAAAAGCCGTTTGCCACCACGCTCGAGGAGGGACGCACCCTGATAGAAACCGCAAAGCAACGTGGAGTCTACCTCTGGGGTGCGCCAACGGTCGTTACCAGCCCGGCGTTCCAGTGCATGGCAGCGCTGCTGGCGCAAAAAGCGGTTGGCGACGTGTACGTTGCCCGTGCGTGGTACGGGCATGGAGGACCCGGCTGGGGACCGTGGTTCTACCAGAAGGGCGGTGGTTGTCTGTTCGATCTAGGCGTGTACAACATCACCACCTTGACGGGGTTACTCGGTCCTGCCAGAAACGTTACCGCGCTCATGGGTACCGCCATCAAAGAGCGCTTTGTGGAGGGACAGCATGTCCATGTAGAAGCGGACGACAATACCATTGTGCTGATGGACCATGGCAACAGTGTCTTCTCCTGCGTGATGACCGGTTTCGTCTACGGTCCCTATCATGAGGAACGCACTATCGAACTGGTCGGCACGAAGGGCAGTATCAACATGCTGGGCTGGGACTGGCATCCGAAGGGCGTGGAGGTCTGGGACGCGCAAGCCAGCGCGTGGAAGGTGGTCTGCGAGGACCAGAAGGGCTATAACTGGAATCAGGGCGGCTCGTACCTGGCGCGGTGCCTTGCCACGGGCGAAAAACCGCTAATGACCGCCGAACACGCCTTCCATGTGCTGGAGGTCATGCTTGCTGCCCAGAAGTCCGCTGAGACGGGACAGCGGATAGAAGTGCACAGTCGGTTCCATGCCCCCTGGTGGGAAGGATGAAATTGCAGCTTGAGCATACCGCTCGCTGACTGCCACGCACATGAAGTCGCCGTTGTTTTAGGTGAGGTCTCCCCTTGCATCCTCGCCAAAGTTAGGGTATTATAATGCGTGGATTAGCACTCGGCATTGTCGAGTGCTAAAATACTGCTTGAGGAGGTGAACCTGCGATGCCTGAGACCGCAGTGAAGGTACAGCTCAAACCGCTTGCAGACCGTATTGTGGTCAAACCGATGGAAGCGGAAGAGGTAACCAGTGGCGGCATCGTCTTGCCCGACACTGCCAAGGAAAAGCCCCAGAAGGGCGAGGTGGTTGCCGTGGGACCGGGCAAGATGCTGGATAACGGCAAAGTGGTCGAGATGGAAGTCAAAGTTGGTGATGTCATCTTCTACTCGAAGTACGGTGGTACGGAAATCAAAATCAACGGCGAAGAGTACGTCATCCTGCGCCAGGACGACGTGCTGGCAGTACTGGAGCAATAAGGAGGGAGTGACAAATGGCGGCAAAGATGCTGTTGTTCGATGAGGAGGCGCGTCGGGCGCTGGAGCGCGGTGTGAACAAACTGGCGGATGCCGTGAAGGTGACGCTGGGACCGCGTGGACGTACGGTTGTGCTGGAAAAGAAGTTCGGCAGCCCTACCGTGATTAACGATGGGGTAACTATTGCCAAAGAGATAGAGGTGGAAGACCCCTTCGAGAACATGGGCGCGCAGCTCGTGCGCGAGGTCGCCAGCAAGACCAACGACGTGGCAGGCGACGGAACCACCACCGCCACCGTGCTGGCTCAGGCTATCGTGCGCGAGGGCTTGCGCAACGTTGCGGCTGGTGCAAACCCCATGCTCCTGAAGAAGGGCATTGACCGCGCCGTAGAGGCTGCGGTAGAGGAAATCCGCAAGATTGCAACCCCTGTGGAGACCCGCGACGAAATCGCTAATGTTGCCACCATCTCCGCCAACGACCCGAAGATTGGCGAACTGATTGCCGACGCGATGGAGAAGGTGGGCAAGGACGGCGTGATTACCGTGGAGGAGAGCAAGGGCACCGAGACCACGCTCGAGCTGGTCGAGGGAATGCAGTTCGATAAGGGCTACATCTCGCCCTATTTCGTGACCGACCCCGAGCGCATGGAGGCGGTGCTGGAAGAGCCGTTCATCCTGCTGTATGAGAAGAAGATTAGTGCCGTGCAGGACCTCATCCCCATTCTGGAGCAGACCGCCCGCATGGGACGCCCCTTGTTGATTATCGCCGAGGACGTGGAAGGCGAGGCACTGGCGACGCTGGTGGTGAACAAGCTGCGCGGCGTGCTGAATGTGGCGGCGGTGAAGGCGCCCGGCTTCGGTGAGCGACGCAAGGCGATTATGGAAGACATCGCCATCCTCACTGGCGGCAAGTTCATCACCGAGGACCTAGGCATCAAGCTGGAGAATGTGGACATCTCCATGCTGGGACGCGCCAAGAAGGTCATCGTCGCCAAAGAGGAGACCACCATCGTGGAGGGTGCGGGTTCCCCGCAGGCGGTGCAGGGACGCATCGCGCAGATTAAGCGACAGATCGAGGAGACCGACTCCGATTACGACCGCGAGAAGCTGCAGGAGCGGCTGGCGAAGCTGGCGGGCGGCGTGGCGGTCATCAAGGTGGGTGCCGCCACCGAGACCGAGCTGAAGGAGAAGAAGCACCGCATCGAGGATGCGCTGTCGGCGACCCGCGCGGCGGTGGAAGAGGGCATCGTGCCCGGCGGCGGCGTTACCCTGCTGAACGCCATCCCCGCGGTGGAAGCGCTGCAGGCAGAGGGTGACGAGCTCGCCGGCATTAACATCGTGAAGCGTGCGCTGGAGGAGCCAACTCGCCTGATCGCCTCGAACGCCGGTGCGGAAGGCTCGGTCATCGTGGAGAAGGTTAAGACCCTGCCGAAGGGGCATGGCTATGACGCGGCGAAGGGCGAGTTTGTGGATATGATCAAGGCGGGCATCGTCGACCCGGCGAAGGTTACTCGCTCCGCGTTGCAGAACGCCGCCTCTATCGCGGGCATGTTGCTCACCACCGAGGCGCTGGTCGCGGAGAAGAAGGAAGAAGAGAAGTCCGCATCTGGAGCACCCTCGTACTAAACCTAGAGACTGCTCTGCAACGAGGGGACGGGCGTTGCCCGTCCCCCGCTTTTTCGGCTAGGGCGATAAGAGGAACAGTATCCAGCGCGGCGGCTCGAGACCGGTCACCGTCCGTGCAGGTGTCGCTAGCGGCATCGGGTAAGCCCCTCCGGCTACCGGGTCATACGGGGCGCGTCGACGCTGCTTCCATGCCTGTGCCAGCCTTTGCATTTCCTGCTGGTTGCGCGCGAAGTAAGACTGGAACACGAATTGGCGCGCCGTTTCGTAGTGCGCCGCCCAGCCCTGCAAGCGTTCGCCATCCGGAGGACCGCCGACCGCTGGTGTGATGATGACGAAAAAGGGCTCCACTTTCCGCAAGACGTCACTCACAGCTTGCATGTTTGGTAGCTGCTGGTTCACCGTATACCGGTTGTCCCCTTGCCCAATTTGCACTGGCACCTCCACCAGCGGCGTCTCCGGCAGCCACGCCCAGATGTGGTGCGTATACCATGCCGCTCGCCACGGAACATCGCAAAGGCCTACGAGAGGCATCTCCAGCTTCGCATTGGGATTGCGTTGCTTCAACTCGCTGGTAATGCGGTCCAGACGTTGCGATAGCACAGTGAAAGCAACCAGTTCATCGCGCGGCGGTTTGGGTTCGCGAAAGATGAGGGCAAACGCCAGCGGCAGCATGGCAACCAGCACCACACCGGTCAATGCCACGCGCCATGCGCGCTGCGCGTCCTCGCCCAGCAGCGTCTCTAACAAATCCCGCAGACTCCCCACAGCCAGCAGCACAAAAGTCGCCGTGAAACAGTGCATCGCCAGCGCATTACTCCCCGGCACGCCAAAAGAACTGCCCAGCAGCAACAGTACCGCCGTCCACCATATCATGTTTCGCCACATCGCGAGCGCGCGCAAACGCATCGGGATGAACAGCCCGGCAAACGCCAGAGCCATCACCACCGGGTGCGGGAACGTCATGAGCGAGTAGACGCCGTTGCGCAGGTTGCGCGACCACTTGCCCAGAACCTGCTGCGTATGCTCGCGGAACATGGAGACCGGGCTGGGAGGACGGGAGTTTTCCTCGTACTTCCGGTAGAGTGAGTAGCCAGGGTAAGGTTTGGTTGCCATACCGATTTCGTACACGCGCAGGTTGAAGAACGGATTACCGAAGAGCCGGGTATTGCGTATCCAGTAGGGCAGGCTAATCAGCGCAAATCCCAGCAGGAAAAGCGCCACGTGCTTGCCGCGGCGTTCGGGATTGGTGAGAGCCAGGTAGATGCTTGCGGGAATAAGCAGCACCCACAGCGAGATTTGCGTCAGGTAAGCCATGCCAGCCACCAACCCTGCCCAGAAACTGCGACGTGGTACGCGCTCCTGCCACACTTCCTCCGTCTCGCCGGTGGCGGGTTCCACAGTCACCTCACTGGGGCGGTAAAGCAAGTAGCACGCTGCCAGCAGCAGAAACCCTGCCATCGCCGCAGGCCCGCCGGAAATCGCAAGCGTCGACAGGGCGGCATCGGTCAATAGCAGTATCGCCGCCGCCCAGTATCCCACTGACGGGCTGAACAGGCGCTTCCCCACAAAATACACCAGCACCAGACTGAGGACAAACCATATTATCGATCCCAGCGCGAGCTTACTGTCCTGCGTGCCCCGGTATAGCAGCAACGCCAGAAACATCGGGTACAGCGGACCGTGTTCAAGGTCGTACGCCTCGCGCACATCCTTCCAGTAGTACAATCCCAGCGGGACAATGTTATTGGTGACGAACCCTCGTCCCTTCGAGAGGTTGTATGCAATCTGGCCGTAGTCCATCGCTTCATCGGACGGACCAGTGAAGTATGCCCGGTAAAAAAGCCCTATCACACCGAACGCGATGGCTAACGACACTATCCACAACACAACCTGCCGGACGATGTCCCTTCCGGTGCGATGGGCAGTGGTTCGCGATTCATCCAGTGCCATACTCCTGACTCCTTCCTGCGACTGCGTGCTGCTCCTCTAATTCTTGCCCAATGTCTTGTTGTCCTCTAGTGTCAACGAACGTATTTTATCCGATATGGCATACCTTTAGTACTTGCAACATTTGGGCGGACATCCTAAAATAATGGCAGCGAGTTTTTTGAGGGGATTTGCTCTATGCGAGCGGTTGGGAAGACACGCTTTGCGGTTCAGGCGCCTTCTGTTGCCGTCGCGGGCGTTCAGCAACGGGAGGGTGTGGAGGAGGCTGCACGCGAGCGAGGGGTCACCTTGCGCTCCGTGTTGATAGGTACTCTGCTTATCCCGGTCAATACCTACTGGATTATCCAGGTGGAAGGCATCTGGCATCGGAACCACGCGACCGCGATGTCTCTTTTCTGGAACACGGTCTTTTGCCTGATGATACTGATTCTTCTCAACGTTCTCGTGCTAAAGCGCTACTTTGCCCGCTATGCTTTCACGCAGGGAGAGCTCATCGTCATTTATGTGATGATTACCATCGCCTCCGCGCTGGCAGGGCACGACACCCTGCAGCTGGGCATCCCCGCGCTGTCGATGCCCTTTTGGGGAGCAAACGAGACAAATGGGTGGGACCAACTGTTTAATCACTACTTTCCGAAATGGCTCACGGTACAGGACAAGGAGTTCCTGCGTCCTTACTATGAAGGGCACAGTTCGCTGTACATCGGGGGACGCATCTTCGTTTGGCTCCGACCGGTGCTCATCTGGAGTGTATTCATTGGCGTGATGGGGCTGGTCATGGTCTGTATGAACGTCATCCTGCGAAGGCAGTGGATGGAGAACGAGAAGCTCAGCTACCCCATCGTGCAGTTGCCGATGGCGATGGTGGCGAACGGCGGCAACATGAGCTTCTTCCTGCAGAAACCGCTGATACTCGGTGCCTTGCTCGGCGGTGGGCTGGACGTGTTGAACGGGCTGCATGTGCTGTTTCCCGCAATACCCGAAATCATCGTCCGACATGACCACCCCTCGCGCAACCTGCAGCAATACTTCACCTCGCCTCCATGGAACGGTGTGGGATGGTTTCCGCTGCCGCTGTATCCATTTATCATTGCGCTGGGCTACTTCTTGCCGGTAGACCTTTCCTTCTCCATCTGGTTCTTCTTTTTGCTGAAGATGGCGCTGCGTGTTGTGGCGACGGCGGCAGGTGTAGAGCAAGGTCGTCCCTACACATTCCCCTTCTTTAACGAGCAGTCCTACGGCGCGTGGTTTGCCATTTTCGCCTTTGCCATCTGGGGGGCGCGGCATCACCTGCGCGAGGTGTGGAGAAAAGCGGTGAACCCGCGCTACGCAGGCATCGACGATTCGCGGGAGGCGCTGACCTATTGCGGTGCAGTCATCGGGTTGCTGCTGGGTTTAGCGTTTCTCATCGCCTTCTGTGTGCAGGCAGGGATGAAGTTGTGGGTTGCTGTACTGTTTTTCCTGATATTCTTCATCATATCCATCGGCATCACCCGTGTACGCGCGGAACTGGGTCCACCCGCGCATGAGGTGGTGGGCATGAACTCCCAGACGTTTCTCATCATGATGTTTGGTTCGACCGCCATCGGCGCGCCCAGCCTGACCATGATGACCATGTTCTGGTGGTTCAGCGGACGCGGATACCGCACCCATCCGATGCCCTGCCAGCTGGAGGCAATGAAGATGGCGCAGCAGGGCGGTATCAACATGAAAGGCATGGGCTACGTGATGATGTTCGCGATGTTCTTTGGCGGACTGGCTTCGTACTGGGCAGCACTGCATCTGAAGTATGCGAACACCACAGGCGTGGACTACATGGATATGCACAACTGGGGCAACTACTACTGGCTGGAGAGCATCTTGCGCTCGCCACGCGAGCCGAGCTTGACGGCGATGCTTGCGGTTGTCTTCGGGTTCGCTGCCGCCGCGACGATGCATCTCGCCCGGATGCGCTTCCTGTGGTGGCCGTTCCACCCGGCGGGCTACGCGCTCTCGCTCAATTTCGGTGTGGAGTACTTCTGGTCGTGCCTGCTTATCGCCAGCGTCATCAAATGGCTGGTGCTGCGTTATGGCGGCCACAAGCTGCACCGGCAGGTCATGCCCTTTATGTTCGGGGTGATTCTGGGTGAGTACTGCGTGGGCGCGTTCTGGAGCGCCATGAGCGTCATCCTGAACACACGCATGTACGACTTCTGCCCCGGATAAATCCTGTCGAATTTTTACCCCGAGTATGCAGGAAAGGCTTGACACAGGTGCGAAGTTATGATAGCGTAGAGTGCCTGTAACGCTGAGGCGTGACGCTGACCGCAATCCCTGAGTGAAAAAGGAGGCAGGTGCATGAAAAGAACCATGTACGTTTTTGCTGCTGCAGCCGCGTTGCTGACATCCACGGCGTGGCAGCCAGCAAACGTGCAAGCAATCCCCAACAATGGACCACGCCTGCAGGTCATCAATGCGCGAGACTTTGCACAGCCCCTGCAGGTGAGCACGGAGTTGTCCGTACGCTACCAGGGTAAGGCGATAGTGAAGCTGGAGCTGTGGGTGGATAACGTGCTTTTCGCCGAGAAGTCTCTGGACACTCCTGTGGAACGAGGCGTCGCCTCGTTCATGCTCGACCCCGCGTATCTCAGCGCGGGCAAGCATACCGTTACCCTTAAAGCAATTGAAGCGGATGGCACGGTCGGCACCACGCGCATCAGCGTCGTCGTAGAGGCACCTACCCTCGCGAACCTGCCTCTCGCTATTGTTTCCCCGGCGAACGGCACCGCTGTGTCGGGAAAGGTGGAAATTGGGCTGCGGGTGAGTGAACAGCTCGGCAGGGCTTACGTTAGCCTGTTCATTGACCGCCAGTTCAAGACCCTGCGCAACTTCCCGCCCTATACCTACACATGGGATACCACCACCGTCGAGAACGGCTGGCATCTCATCGAGGCGCTGGGCGTGGACGAAGCGCGAAACACCTATAAGGCAGCGCCGGTGCGCGTGCTGGTCAACAACCCTGGTGGTCAAACAGTGCGAGAGACACGCCCATCGGAAGCATCAGCGAGCTCGCCGGACATCCTGCTCACTCCGCTGGGCAGCGCACTGACGCTGCAGCCAGCGGAAGCGATGCCCTACTTCACCACGCGTGACGTGATGCCGCCTGCAGCTACCAGCGCAGGTGCTAAACGCACAGTTGGTGATGCCAGCATAACGCCACCTCCATCACCCCAGCAGATAGCAAAGGCGATTGCGCCGCCTTCCATGCTCGGGGGACAGCGGGAATCGGTGCCGGTATCGGAACCGCGCACTTCAGTGGAGCCGCCCGCTATAGTCGCTGGTAGCATCAAGCCATCGACGGCATTGCCTTCTGCGATGGCACCGGCAGGACAGAAGCTGGTGGTTCCACCAATGACTGCGATGGCTCCGCCTGCTCCGCAGACCGTTTATGAGGTGCGCAAGGGCGATACCCTCATCGGCATCGCCAAACGACACGGCGTCTCGCCGGAAGCCGTTGCTACCGTGAACGGTATCAGCAACCCGAACCGTGTGCGTGCGGGCGACAAGCTCATTATCCCCGGTTCCACGTTCCAGGTGGTGTTCGATAACACGCGCATCGCTTTTGACGTCCCGCCGCGCGTGCAGGACGGGATACCGCTGGCACCCTTCCGCCAGATATTCGAGCACACAGGCGGGTGGCTGTTCTGGTATCCTCAGTCGCGAACGGTGCGTGCGGTCAACGCAGAGCGTGAGATCGAACTGAGAATCGGTCATCCTTCGGCTCAGGTGAACAATCAGACCCTGCCTCTGGAGGTAGCACCGTTTATCGACCGGGGACGCACTATCGTGCCGCTGTCGTTCGTCCGCGACGCACTGGATGTCAAAATCCACTACGACCCGAAAACGGGTAACTTGCTCATCGAAAGCGAGAGGTAACGCAACCAACCCGAAGCATCGCCGGAGAGGGTCTCCTCTCCGGCGTTTTTCTTAACAGCCCGTGGTGTCCTCGTCACACAATCCCCGCTACTTTCTCCTCTTTCTTGCCCGAACTCGAATCGCCGTCGGATTTGTTCTCGGAAGCTGGCTTATCGGACTTGCGGTAGTCGGTTATGTGGAAACCCGGTCCCTTAAAGAGGATGCCTACCGGATACAACAGGCGGCGTACGGTGCCGCCGCACTGGGGGCACTCGGTCAGGGGCGGCTCCGTAATGCGCTGGAACTGCTCAAACTCTACTCCACAGCTATCACACCGGTAACCGTATGTGGGCATTGTTCACATCACCTCCGATAATATTATGACAAGCCTTTCGGGAGATGGCAACATCTCTCGAAAAAATTGCGAGGGATTGCAGGACTTGACAACGCCCCCGCCGAATAGGTATAGTCACGAAGCGTTGTGCTGCAAGGGCAACGCCGTGGCTGTCCTTAAGCCACTCACACTCAGGAGGTGAACTGATGCAACGGTGGCTCACTCTAGGCAGCTTCACCATGGTATACGGGTTACTGTGGATTACCGGAGTGGCTGCCCAGCGTGTGGTTGTGGTAAGAGAGAACGATACGGTGTGGTCTTTGGCAAAGCGGTATCAGGTACTGCCTGAAGACATCGTCAAAGCGAATAGGTTGAAAAACCCTGATGCCTTAAAGCCCGGCGCTCGCCTGAAAATCCCAGCCCTGGTAAAACCGAAGGTTGTTCCAGTATCCATGCGCAAAACCGGCGTCATCAATGGGGATCGCGTTTGTATTCGCTTCGCTCCCCAACGTACCGACCGGTCGCTGACCATACTGGACAAAGGGCATCCCGTGCTGGTGACGGCAAGGCGGGGAAACTGGCTTCAGGTCAAGCTCCCCAGCGGTCGGATGGGCTGGGTTCGCGACGATTTGGTCAGGATTACCGGCACGCTGGCAGCGAAAAGAGCGTCTGCAAAACCCCAACACGTAGCCAGACGCCCTGTGAAACCCTCACAATCCGCATCTAAGAGTACCAGGACAGCCTCGCATCGTAAGGCGACGCTCGCCGGTAGCACACGCAGGGAAATAGCTTCTGATGGTTCCACCTCCGGCAGCCATACAGGCGAGTCCATCGTGCGTACCGCTTCACGTCTGCACGGCGTGCGATACCGGTGGGGAGGCTCCTCGCGCAGCGGCTTCGACTGCTCTGGTTTTACGCGCTATGTTTTTCGGCAGAGGGCTGGCATCGACTTGCCTCATTCCGCCAGCGCGCAATTTCGTACGGGGAAACCCGTACGCCGTAACGAGCTGAAGCCGGGCGACCTGGTCTTCTTCCAGACCTACAGGCGTGGAGCCTCACACGTCGGCATCTATATCGGCAACGGCAAGTTCATCCACGCATCCAGCGCAGGAGGACGTGTGCGTGTCGACAGCCTGAATGATGGATACTATCGCCAGCGCTATCTGGGCGCGCGCCGGGTAGTCAAGTAAAATCACCAGAATTTTTTGCAAAGAGCATCCAGACCACGCAGGAGTCGGGCTGGATGCTTTCTAATATAAGGCTTTGGTACTGCATCGGGTGAGAGTAGCAGGAAAGGTCGATGGAGCAATCCGACACCGGGCAAGAGTTCGACCTGCACCGCGTACGTAAGGTAGTGGAAGTTCGTGCCAACATCGTCAACGAACTGCTGGATCAGGGATGGATACTGCACGACATCTACATTTCGAACGAGTATCGTAGCGTATACATCCTGCTGATGATGGACGAACTGACGTGCCCTCGCTGCGGTGCACCGGCAAATATCGAGGTATCCGAAGAGGGAGATCGCTACCGCTACATCTGCACAAAGGAATGCCACTAGCGGCGGGCGAATCTCCACCCGGCAAGGTTTTGCAACTTGCAACACGTAATTCTCAAAGGGTACAATTCGAAGAGTGCCGCGAAACAGAACGTGACTTTGCGATGTCGAACTAATGGAAGACCATCGGCAGTGGTCTGTGGCGTGATCGAGTTCACTGAGGAATAAGATGAGCAGCAACAACCCAGCCAACCGAAGAGGAAGCTCAACCGGTAGCCCTACCCTGACGCCAAACCGCAAGGCGGCTGCGTCGGAGGTGCCATCTTTGCTCAACCGGCTAACCCGGGTGGCTTTGCTTACGCCAGAAGAGGAGCTGGAACTGGCAGAACGCGCTCGCAAAGGCGACGAGGAAGCAAGGCAGAAGCTGGTTGAGGCGAACATGCGCCTTGTGATGAATATCGCCAAGCACTACCGCAATGCCCTGGTGCCGTTCGAGGACCTGGTGCAGGAAGGCGCCATTGGGTTGATGAACGCCGTGGAGCGGTACGACCCCTCCAAAGGTTATCGCTTCAGCACGTATGCCACACACTGGATCCGGCAGGCAATCGGTCGGGCGATAGACAACAAGGCGAAAACGGTGCGGATCCCTGCTCATGTCGCCGAGCAGCTGCGCCGCATGGAACGCGAACGCGAGCGGCTGCGCCGCGAAACTGGCGATGAGCCAAGTATCGAACAACTGGCGAGGGCCATGGGCGTGTCGCCCAAGAAGATTTTGCAGCTCCAGCAGGCGGCACAAGAACCTCTGTCGCTGGACATGCTGGTCGGCGAGGAGGAGGATACCTCGCTGGGTTCGCTCATCCATGACCAGAACGTGCGCGACCCCGAAGAGGTGATGCTGGAAATGGAGCGACGGAAGGTGCTGGATGAGCTTCTGGAAACCGAGCTGACCGACCGCGAGCGACAGGTCATCATCCGCAGGCTGGGCTACGGCGACCAGGAAGAGCAAGTCTTACAGGAGATAGGGGAAGCGCTGAAAATCTCGCGCGAACGTGTGCGCCAGATTGAAGCGCAAGCAATGCGTAAACTCAAAGACGCCGCCAAGCGCAGGGGTTTACGCGAGTATCTTCTGCAGTAGCGGTTAACTTTTTTAACCGCCTGTCTCCCTCACTCCAACGGCACGAGAGATTTCTCTCGTGCCGTTCGCCTGTCTATGGTTCGCTCTGCCCGTCTGCAGCACCGTGGCGAGACCTTTCCTTCCAACGTCCGGCGCGTCGGGCGGCGTCCTTAAGCAGATACTCAATCTGCGCGTTCACACTGCGCAGCTCGTCCGCCGCCCATTTCTCCAGCACCTCGTAGAGCTCCTCATCGAGACGGAGCAAAAAGCGCTTCTTCTCAGGCATACAACGTCCCCGTGTTGATGACCGGTGTTGCCTCGCTCTCCGATACCAGCGCTACCAGCAGGTTATTGACCATTGCTGCCTTGCGCTCCTCGTCCAGCTCCACCACATTGTGCTCGCTCAGCTGCTGAAGAGCCATTTCTACCATACCCACTGCGCCCTCCACGATGCGTTGCCGCGCCGCGATAATCGCCTCTGCCTGCTGGCGGCGCAACATCGCCTGCGCGATCTCCGGAGCATACGCCAGGTGGCTGATACGCGCCTCAAGCACTTCTACCCCCGCAACCTCCAGCCTCGCCTGTACCTCGTTCTTCAACTCCCGGGCGATGTCGTCGGGATTGCCTCGCAAGGACTCCTCTCCCTCCCGATGCGAATCGTAGGGATAGCGGGTTGCCAGTGTACGGATGGCGGTCTCGCTCTGAGTGGCGACGAACTCCTGATAGTTCTCCACATCCAGCAACGCCTTCGCCGAGTCCACCACGCGCCATACCACCACTGCTGCAATCTCAATGGGGTTGCCCAGTGCGTCGTTCACCTTGAGCTTCTCGCTGTTGAAGTTGTGAATACGCAGAGATACGAGCGGCTTCTGCGTGAACGGGTTCGTCCACCAGAAACCACTTTGCCGCACCGACCCGACATACCGCCCAAAGAACACGATGACACGCGCCGTGTTGGGCTGTACCACAAAGAAGCCCGACCACAACAGGCTGGCAACCACCAGCACGATAATGGCATACCAGAACCTGCCGGGCCAGGCAACGTCCTGTTCCATCGCCGCACGGATAATCACCCAAACACACAGCACGTTCACCGCAATCTGCAGGAACAACATGACAAAACCGTTGATGTACCACGCCTTGCTCTCGCGGATGGGTTCCATTGGACACCTCCGATTTCATTATGATATCATCATTATATCACATCTTTTCAGGCGAAGGCAAGCTTGAAGGTAGCAGGGGTGAAACCCGGAAGATATCGAGTGGCGTGGTGATACCCGCTGAAGACAAAAGCGGTGCAGTCCACACTGGTTACCGTATCGGGCACAGGTTTACAGGTGGAGGTACCCGCGCATGAGCGGGACATTGCAGGCTGCCTGATACCCTCGGGGCGCCGAGTCAGCCTGTAAGCGGGGTTCTGTGCCCTGCCTGTGGAGGGCAGGCGGCGGCTATCTCTCTGGGGCGCCGGTTACCCGACGCCTCAAGCGGCTGTACCCGGAGGCTCAGCGGGCGCACCTCACTGCCTCCCTATTCAGCCTTGCTCCCGATGGGGTTTGCCCTGCCGGCGACATTACTGCCGCCGCGGTGCGCTCTTACCGCACCTTTTCACCCTTGCCCGCATCCGGCAAGCGCCGAACCGCTGGCGGTGTGTTTTCTGTGGCACTTTCCGTAGGGTCGCCCCTCCCGGACGCTATCCGGCATCGCGCCCTGTGGAGCCCCGACTTTCCTCCCCACCCGGATGGGTGAGGCAGCCGCCCGGCTGGCTCGGTGCCCAATATCATTATATCACTTTTGCTTACCCGGATGCGGCGACCAGGTGGGCGCATAGTTGTCAGCCGTGCCATCGGTCAACCGCCGGGCATCTGAACCGTCGGCATTGACAATCCACAGGTCACGCTTGCCATCTTCGCGGAACTTCACATACACCAGGCTTGTCCCCCCCTGAGACCATGTCGGCGTCATTAGATTGCCCTCGACAATCAGGCGAGGCTCGGGGTCACCAATACCCATCACGCCGATGCCTGCCCGGTCTTTTTCCTCGTCTCGCACCCGCCACATCTCAAAGGCGAGGTGTGTCCCTTCCGGCGCCCATGTTACTGCCCCCGGAGCAAGGTCACCCCTCCCCTGCCAGAGAGACTGCACAGACTCGGTGACCAGATTATACAGGGCCACCAGATGACCAACCTGACGGTTACCCATCACAGTGACGGCCAGTTGTGTGCCGTCCGGGGAGAGCGCGATATGCACCTCTTGTCCACCGATAATGGGTTCAGGAAGCTTTTGTGCAGTGGGAATGGGAAGCGGTTGCTCTGGCTGGTCCCCTTCACCTTCGTGCTGGTGGTCTGCGCCCCCCCTGCGATAACGCACCAGCACTTCGCCCCCCTCGGTACGCTGCACCGCGTAGACGATTCTTTTCTCGGTATCGTAGGCTGGCTCGCGGAAGAGCACACTGCCGCCGAAGGTATTGCGCCACTGCTGTTCCAGTTCGAACGGGGGCAGAATCTTTTCAGCTTCTCCCCCTTCGACGTCTACCAGCAGAACCTGTCCCTGCAGGAGGAAGACAATGTGCTTGCCGTCAGGGAGGAAGTGGGGCTTCTCTTTCGCCCCTACGCTGACGGTCAGTTGCTGAACCCGCCTGCCTTCCGGGTCTGCATAGAACAGCTGCGGAACGCGGTTATCCCTGTCTGAGATAAACGCGATGAGCCGTCCATCAGGTGACCAGGCGGGATCGGTCTCCGCAGACGCATCTGCGGTTATCTGGCGCAATCCACTTCCATCCGGGCGTATCACCCAGAGGTCAGGATTGCCCGAGCGGTCAGAAACAAACAGTATCCAGTCTTTTGTATCGATATCAGCGGGTTTCACGCGGAAGGGGTTGAAGTATCGCACCCAGAACATGCCCGCTGCGACCAGCACCACAACTGCCAGCAATCCCAGCAGGGTGTGCCTGAACCATACGCGCCTGAGATACATCGTGCGCTCCCTTTGGAATGTTTGCTTTCGATTCCTTTTCTTCTCCGCCGGGGGCGAAAAATCCTGTCGACGCGCCCTGCTAATGGAGCTGCTGGCTCAACGGACGGGCTATCAGGTCCGAAACCCTGCTGTGGGTGTAGGGTACCTGTACCAGCAGGTGTCGCTCGCCGGGATTAGCGATGAAGAAAGCCATTCCGGACGGGAAGATAAGACCATCTGGAACCCGATTCGCCAGCAGGCGAAACTTGAAAAAGCGCGGCAGTTGTCCATAGCGAAACGTGCCGCGCACATCCTCTATCTTGTGTTCGCCCAGCGTGCCGCGCTGAAAATGGTAGGCGTAGATGTTCTGATAACTCATCCAGTCAAAGCGGTCATAGACTACCAGCAGGGAAAGCTCCTCAACCGCCTCTATGAAATCCGTGTGGGGAAGCCGGTATAGCTTCTCCAGAAGGTTGAGGGCGTCTTCGTAGCCTACAAAATGATGGGTGAACTCGCCCAGAGCACCGGAGAACTCTTCGGGCAGGTCGCGGAATTCATAATAGCAACCGTTACTGGACACCACCACGCGAGCGATTTCGTTGCTGAACTCCATCCCCTCGCCTACTTGCTGTTTCACATAACGTGCCAGTACCTGCGTTGCTCCCCCGTCCGCCTCTAAAAGGTCCACAAACCATTCGCTGTTCATCACTGACCCATCCACAGCCGCTCCCTTCCTTCCAAAAAGAGGATCAATTCAAGAGACTTACTAATCGGATTCTAAGCGATATCCATTCAGAAGTCAACATCTCCGACACGAGTTTACCGAAAAAACAGCATTTCAACGGGGAGTGTGGGCAACCTTCGTTTTCTTGCGCGGGCTGCGAGAGAGCCTCATGTACTCTCAGCCTGCTCATATGCCCGATACAGGAGCTCCACCGGATGCAGGATTTCCACAGGCTGGGGACATTCACGCAGTCCCTGTGCTATCCAGGCAAGGCAGCCGGGATTGCCGGTTAATACGATTTCCGCGCCGGTGGAGCGAATCCGCTCTATCTTGCGCTGCAGTAAGCGCGAAGCCATCTCAGGCTGCAACAGGTTATAGATGCCTGCGCTGCCACAGCACATATCCGATTCCTCCAGTTCCACCAGCTGCACACCGGGGATACTGCCGATAATATCCCTCGGCTGTTTGCGTACTCCCTGCGCATGTGCCAGATGGCAAGCGTCATGATACGTTACCACAAGGCTAGAATCTTTGCCACGACCAGACAGAGGTCGTACAGGCTTTCGTATGCCGGACTCCGCCAGAAACTCCATAATGTCTCTGACCTTCGCGGCGAAAGCCAGAGCTCGCTCCTCATGAGGCGTGCCTGTAAACAGTCTGCCATATTCCTTCATCGTAGAGCCACAACCCGCCGAGTTGACAATGATGGCATCCACCGGCTCACGCTCCATACATTCCATCAACCGCAAAGCCCGACGCCGTCCTTCCACGATGAAACCGTTGTGCACGTGCAGGGCACCGCAGCATCCCTGTTCCGGCGGCACAACCACTTCGAAGCCGTTATACCGCAGCACTGCGACGCTCGCGACGTTGACCTCGTGGAAGAGCACCGAAGCCACACAGCCAGTTAATAGAGCGACCCTGCCCCGCCGTTCACCCACTGGCGTGTAAAGGGGAGCGAGCCTGCCCCGCTTCATCTTGCCGTGCGACTGCGGGAGCGTTGCCACGACCACATTGACTCCCAGCAACCGCGCCAGCGGCTTGGGTAAAGCTCTGTCACCCAGCAAGGGCTTGAACCAACGAGCGGTGTTCATCGCTGCAGCGAAAGCGGAGGGATTGGTCATCAGGTCCAGAAGAAGCCTCTTTACGGTGCGTTGCACGCTGTGGCGAGCCGGAGACCGCTCTACCTGTGCCCGCGCGATTTCTAACAGTAAACCGTATTCCACGCCCGAAGGGCATGCGGTTTCGCACGCGCGACATCCCAGACAAAGGTCTATATGCTCTACGACGCCAGAATCCCAACGAATGCGCCCTTCGGAGAACGCCCGCATCAGGTAGATACGCCCACGCGGTGAATCCGCCTCACTCCCCGTCTCCAGATAGGTGGGGCACGACTGCAAACACAAACCACAGTGCGTACACTTCAGCAGATGCTCGCTGTGGAACTCTCGCATCACCGCCCCTCCACCAACCTGCCGGGTGCGAGGATGTTTTTGGGGTCGAACCCTTTCTTCAACCGTCTCATGATGTCCACGCCGCCGCCCGTGATAGCCCACACATCGACGGCTCTCTTCACCTCAGTGGGCGCGCTTTCCAGCACACAGAAACCGCCAAGACGGCGGGCTTGCTCACGCAAGCGTTGCAAAGCGGGTATATCAGGATGGATGTCTCTCCACCAGATGCGCACCACTCCTGCACCGAAGTGCGCCTGCATCGCCGCTTCAGGAAAACGCCGCGATAACTCTATCAGCAGCTCCGGCGTGCTCACAGGAGGTACCACACACCGACAACGATATGGCGCATCCACCAGCAGATAACGGTCGCGATGCAGGTCTGCCTCTTCCGAGGATATCTGCTCCCAGTCCAGCGGTGCTTGTTGACGCAGAAGGTCGAACTGCCATCGCACATCCTCTTCGAATCCCGCCAGTCCGCAGATGATGCTCCAGCCCGTTTCACTCTCGCAGACCACCTCCAGCATCTCCGGCTGCAGCAGAGGATGGCTCAGCGCATGGTATAGCTCGGGAAGCATATTCGCATGTGGCAATAAAGACCGGTAAGCGCAGGAAACCTCCGGCAGAGGAGCCACTTTGAAGGTCAGTTCTGTAAGCACACCCAGCGTGCCCCACGAACCCGCAAAGAGGCGGGGCAGGTCATATCCCGCAACGTTTTTAACCACACCCACACCCGCCTTAACTACCTCGCCAGAGGGAAGCACGGCACGCACCGCCAGCAGCCATTCGCGTGGTAACCCGTAGCGGTGGCGTCGTGATCCCGTACCATTCGTTGCAACCACGCCACCCACCGTCTGCTTGTCGGGCAAAGGAGCGTCTATCGGCAGCCATTGTCGGTGCGGACGAAGGAAGTTCTGCAGGGTGCTCAGGCTCATACCCGCCTCGACGGTAACCACCAGATCGCCCGGAGCGTAGTCTACCAGACGCGATAGCGCGCGCATGTCCATTGCCCAGCGGTAGGAGGGCATGGGGTTACCGATGCCGATGCGTGTACCACCACCCCACACTACCCCCGGTACCCCGTACCCGCGACAAACATCCAGTACAGCGCGCACCTCGTCGGTGGAGGCAGGCTGCACAACCGCTTCAGGCGTCAAACCGTCCAGCGCGTAGGCGGTGCACGGCCGCCCCGGCACGAGTGCGGTAACCTTCTTCAGCTCCTCAACCAGTTCTGACATGGCAACCGCATTATAGACGAACTCATCATTTTTCAATAAGTGGCCAAAAGAAGGTTTATTTTTGTAGCCTCATACAACGTGGTTATCACGTCGATCTGAGATTTATGAAAAAAAATTCATTGATATATTAATAATTTGGAGTAAATATGTTGATTTTTTGAATATGAGCTGATATAATGTGAAACACGGTCGCCGGATACGGTGTCTGTATATAGTGGACAGGGCAGGCAGAAAGTGTAAACTTCAGGCAGCCCGGAAGCGTAAGGAACAGGAGGTCCGTCATGCAAGCAATGCTGGAAAGAAAGCGGAACCGTCACGTCCAAAGCAGGTCGGCGCACGCACCTGCCGGAGCACAGTGCGAGAACTGGCTATTCATCTGCGATCGGTGCGGGCAGCCTATCTGTTACAACGAACCCCTGCAGGTCAGCTGCCACAGGGGTGAGATGGAAGTAGCGCACGTAGAATGCCCCCGTCGGCAATGAACGATGTCGGGCACATGGACACGAACAAGGAGGTCAGCAATGAGGCTGGCACGAGAGACATGGTCACTGCTGGTCATCGGTTTGGCGGACCTTGTCAGTACCACCTTCCTGCTGCGCTCCGGACTGGTGCGAGAAGCCAACCCGGTGATGGCGTGGTATCTCGTTCACTTCGGTGCGTGGGCTTTTTGCGCAGCGAAGGTCACGATGCTGGTCTGTCCACTGGTGATACTCGAATGGGTTCGGCGTGTCAAGCCTTTTCTGGGAATATGGGCTTTGCGTGCTGCGCTGGCAGGCTACCTGATCCTGTATCTCGGAATCGTCTGGCGGCTGAATGAGGCTCATATCGAGCGCACCATCGGCGTGCACTTCGACCGTATCAGTCAGCGGTGGCAGCAGCGAACAGAACCTGTTGCACCGGGGCGACTGCCCCGAAAACCGGCAGCGATTCCTGTTGACAGGGAAGACATCCTTTCTTGAGAGAGCCGCAGGCAGGATTCCCTCCCCTCATCACGAAAGCATTATCAAAACGAGTGGGAGGGATGAACCTTTGCGGAAGGCTTTTCCTATAATCCTGAGCCTGGCAGGTGTGATGCTTTTGCTGATTGCCTGCGGCAAAAAGCAAGCAGGAACTGGTGCGACTGGCACAGGCGCGAAACTGGTTGTGGCGGTGATGCCCAAGCTGAAAGGCATCGACTATTTCAACGCGGTGGAACGCGGTGCCAGAGAGGCTGCACAGGAACTGGGTGATATCGACCTCACCTACGACGGTCCCACTGAGGGCAAGGTAGACCAGCAGATCCCCTTTATTGAGAGCTGGACACTGCAGAAGGTGGATGTGATTGCTGTCGCGTGCAACGACCCGGATGCTATCTCCCCCGCACTGAAGCGTGCGCGTGATAAAGGCGTGCATGTCATCACCTATGACGCCGACGCCAACGCCGAAAAGTCGGGAAGGGAGTTCTTTGTGAATCAGGCGACCTTCGAGGACATCGGGCGCGCGCTGGTGGACGAGATGGCTTCTCAGGCAGGCGAAGACGCGAAAGTGGCTATCGTCAGCTCCTCGCCAACCGCGCCTAACCAGAACGCGTGGATTGGGGTGATGAAGCGCTACATGGCGGAAAAATACCCGAAGATGCAAATCGTCACCATCCAGTATCCTGAGGAGGATCAGGGACGCGCGTTCAGCATGACGCAGGACATCCTGAAGACCTATCCCGATGTGAAGGGTGTGTTCGGGCTATCCTCGGTGGCGTTCCCCGGTGCTGCCGATGCGGTGCGTCAGGCTGGTAAAAGCGGCAAGGTAGCGGTTGTTGGACTGTCCACCCCCAAAAGCATGAAAGAGTTCGTCAAAGACGGTACGGTGAAGACGGTGATTTTGTGGAACCCGGTGGATCTGGGCTACCTCACGGTACACGTGGCAAAGGCGGTTGCCGAGGGCAAGCTGAAGCCGGGCGCGACGGAGTTCGAGGCCGGCCGGCTCGGTAAGGTCAAAGTGGAGGGTGACCAAGTTCTGCTGGGCCCTCCCATGAAGTTCACTGCAGAGAACATCGACCAGTATGACTTCTGAGCGTATTTCCCCCACCCGTTTCGTCCTGTGGCGCCAGTATGGGCGCGAAATGAGCGTGGGGGTGTTTTTGTTGCTGCTAATGGGCTATTTCGGCACCACGCCGGGCTTCTTGCACACAGATAACCTGCGCGACATCCTCATCAACGCTGCGCCACTGGTCATCGCTGCCTGCGGAATGACAATGGTCATCATCGCGGGCATGATCGATATCTCTGCAGGTTCTGCTCTGGCGGTGTGCGCGGTGGTCGCTGGGTTAACTGCCAGGTCGGGGGCTTCCCTGCCACTTGTGATATTGATGCCCATGCTGGCAGGCGCGGTCATCGGCGCAGTGAACGGATGGCTGGTGGCTTTTGTGCGCATCCCAGCAATTATCGTCACGCTGGGTATGATGAGCGTGCTACGCGGAGGCATTATCTGGTGGACGCGCGGCGAATGGATTGGCAACCTGCCTCCCTCGTTCTCTGCGGTTGGTCGGGGCGAGATAGCGGGGATTCCCCTGCCGGTGTGGATTGCGTTCGGTATCGTGCTGGCTACTGCTTTGCTGCTTGCCCGCACGCCGCTTGGGCGGCACATCTACGCGGTGGGCGGGAATCCTGTGGCGGCAACACGCATGGGTATTCCGGTGCGTCGCGTGCTGTGGCTGGTATTCACTCTGCACGGTATGTTGCTGGGGCTGTCTGCGCTGGTGTATGCCTCGCGATTCAGCGTTATCCAGAGTAACGCAGGGGCAGGCTTCGAGCTGCTTGCCATCAGCGCGGTGGTGGTGGGCGGGGTGAACATCTTCGGTGGGCAGGGCACGGTATGGGGTAGTGCCATCGGAGGGCTTCTGCTACAGGTCATCAGTACCGGGCTGATTTTCCGCCGCGTTTCCGAATACTGGGCTCCCAGTGTGCAGGGCGCACTGGTGCTGCTGGCGGTGGTAGCCGATGCCCTGCGCACACGGAGGGCACGGCGGTGAAAGTCAGGCGAGAAGTGCTCCTGCTGTTTCTGCTGCTGACGGAGATGGCGCTGATGCAGTCGCTTTCCCCGCTGTTTCTAACCCCCGATAACCTGATAGAGGTCGTTCGCCAGTCCGCCGAGATCGGGTTGATTGCGCTGGCGATGACTCTGGTCATCATCACTGCAGGGATAGACCTGTCGGTTGGTTCCATCGTCGGTTTAAGCATTATGGTGATGGGCATGTTATGGGAGGATGCCGGGCTTCCGCTCTGGGTGGCGGTACTGCTGGCACTTCTCACGGGCACGTTGCTGGGCGGCTTCAACGGAACGCTCATCACCCTGGTCGGCATCCCGCCGCTCATCGTCACGCTGGCAACGATGGCAGGTTTCCGCGGCATTGCGCTCGGCATGAGTCAGGCGCGCTCCATCCGCAACTTCCCCGAGGGTTTCCTGCACCTGGGACAGGGATACGCACTGGGGATACCGGTGCAGGTGTGGATACTTGCCGTGGCTGCCCTGATCTTCCATCTGGCGTTAACGCGCACGGCGTGGGGGCGATCGGTGTTTGGACTTGGGGCAAACGAGGCAGCGGCTCGGTTATCTGGAGTGCCCGTGAACCGGGTGAAGTTGCAGGTATATATGCTATCGGGCTTCATGAGTGCGCTGGCAGCGGTCATCTACGCGGCGCACGTGTCTGTCGCCAAACCCGATGCAGGGCTTGGCTTTGAGCTGACCGCAATTACCGCCGTTGTGCTGGGGGGAACCGCCGTCTCCGGCGGCGAGGGCGGCGTACTCGGCACGCTGATTGCCCTGCTGATGGTGGGCTTTCTGCGCAGTGGTCTGACGCTGGCGCGCGTACCATCGGAAGCGCAGGATATGATGGTGGGTTTGTTACTCATTCTCGTGGTCGCTGTGGACCGATGGAGCCGCCGCACGGCCGGCGATTAGGCGACTCGCCGAGTGCCTCTGAACTTCCTCCCGTTTTTCCTCGTGTGGTATAATGGGACAGCGACAATCGGGGCTGGGCAGGCGATGAAATCTCCGCTTATCGGTATCACAACCGGCTACGAACAACAGGATGAGGAGTTCGTCTCGCTGGAGAGGCGGTACATCCGCGCTGTGGAGCGGGCAGGCGGAGTTCCGGTGACGCTGGCTCCCCTTCAGGAGCAGCGACTGGTGGAGCGCTATGCCATTCAGCTGGACGGGCTCATTGTCCCCGGCGGCAAGGACATCCCCCCCGCCCTGTATGGCGAAGAGACGCACCCCGAAACCGAACCCCTGTCGGAAGAACGCCCTCTCTTTGAGATGCAGCTGGTGCGCCTGTTTCGCGAGTTGGATAAACCCGTGCTGGGCATTTGTTACGGCTGCCAGCTGTTAAACGTGGCGTTCGGGGGCACTCTCGTTCAGGATATTCCCTCGCAGGTTGCCAGCAGCGTCAAGCATCGCAGGCGAACGTCGCTAGAGCCCCACGCCCGGCATGTGGTGAGCATCCGTCAGGGCAGTCTCTTGAGCGGGATTCTGGCAGCAAACGAGTTGGAAATCGTCAGCTCGCACCATCAGGCAGTCAAGCAACCGGGCAGGCATTTGCAGGTCGCTGCCCTCGCACCGGATGGCGTGATTGAAGCCGTTGAGCTGGAGGACGCGCGCTTTTTCGTCGGGGTACAATGGCATCCGGAGATGGACCCTGAAGCGGAAGCAACCCATCGGCTGATGCGGGCATTTATCGAAGCCGCCTCGGGGATTGGGCATCGATAAAAGGAGGTTTTGCAATGGGACGACGTGCGGCGTTTACGCTGATTGAGATTCTGGTCGTTATCGCGATTATCGCGGTGCTGGCCGGGCTGCTGTTTCCCGTCTTCTCGCGTGCCCGTGCGAAAGGGCGTGAAACCGCTTGCCTGTCCAACATCCGCCAAATCGGAATGGCAATCATGATGTATGCCGAGGACTACGGTGAACGCTATCCGTGGGCAGTCGACGCGACCGACAAGTATACCCCCCAAATCTGGAACGACTTTCCGGAATGGCAGCAATGGATACCCTACATGCCGCTGCTACATGAAGCCCTGATGCCCTACTGCCGCAGCCCGCAAATCTGGGAGTGCCCATCGGATATTGGATACGTGTATCAGGACTTCAACTGCGAACCGCTGGACGCTACCCCGTCCTCCTACCGAAAGTTTGGCACCAGCTACGTCTTCCGCACCGAGATTGCCTTCCGGCAAATGATGCTGTCCAACTTCCAGTATCCTTCGGAGGTGAACGTCATCATGGACAGCAGCGGCGCGTGGCACGGCAGTGAAGGAATTATGCGTACGCGCATCGAATGCTTCGACCCGCGCTTCTACAGAGGCTATCGCTATAATGTATTGTTTGGCGACGGACATGCCAAAAATATCACCTACTACGACCTGGACAGAGCGTGGAGCATTCCACTGTGATTCTGCGAGCAGACTGGGTACTGCCTGTCGCCCGCGACCTCATTGAACAGGGCGAGGTGGTGATACACAACGGGATGATTGTGGACGTACGCCGGCGTTCGGGCACGCGCGGCGGTGCAGACGTGCTCGATTTCGGCGAGGCGGTCATCCTGCCCGGGCTGGTGAACGCGCACGCGCACTTGGAACTGACCGTGCTGCGCGGCGCCATCGAAGACCTGCCCTTCTTTGAGTGGTTACGCAGGCTCGTCGAGCTCAAGCGTTTACTATCCGATTCGGAGTGGCGGGATTCGGCTCTGTGGGGTGCTCTGGAAGCGGCGTCATCGGGTGTGACAACAATAGCAGACACCTCCGATTCGGGAACCTCCGCGTACGCCCTGTTGCAAACGGGTCTGCGCGGTCGTGTCTATCAGGAGGTTTTCGCCGTGCAACCCGACCATTCTGCGCAGAAAACGCTCAGGGAGCTGGAAGATAAGCTGCAGTGGCTCCACCGCGCGACTCAGGGCACCCTGGTGGAAATCGGCGTTGCCCCGCACACGCTGTACACCGTGCGACCGGATGTCATGACCGCTCTGCGCGACTATACCCGTAAGAAAGGCTACCCCGTGTGCATCCACGCCGCCGAATCCACCGAGGAGGTTGCCCTGTTGCACGAGGGCAAGGGCAAGTTCGCCAGCATGTATGCCGGACGAGGCATCGCCTGGGAGACACAGGGCAAGCATCCGATAGACATCCTGCACGAACAGGGCTGGCTGGACGCCGACACCCTGCTGGTTCACGCAGTGCAAACCGACTCGCGCCACGCAGAACTCTTTGCCGCGACAGCCGTTGCACTCGCCCACTGCCCCCAGTCCAACGCGAAGCTATACAACGGCGTCGCGCCTCTAAGCCACTGGCTGCAACAGGGCGTGAAGGTCGGACTGGGAACCGACAGCGTGGTCAGCAATAACGCCATCGACATGTTCGCGGAGATGCGCAGTGCGCTGATGCTGCAGCGGGCGGTGTTCGGCGTCGATTCCTGCATGACCGCGCCCAAAGCGGTGGAGATGGCAACACTGGGCGGGGCGCGTGCCCTGGGCATGGCGGAACGTATCGGCACGCTGGAGCCGGGCAAGCAGGCAGACCTGTGTGTGGTATCCCTGAGCAACACTCACTCTTTCCCCGTTTACGACCCTTACGCCGCGTTGGTTTTCTCCACACGTGGCTCCGACGTGCAGATGACGATGGTAGCGGGGAAAATCATCTACCAGCAGGGCGAGTATCCGCTGCTTCGCGAACCCGTGCCTCATCTGCGCGAACGGCTTCGCCGTACCGTGCGACGCATTTGGGAAACGCTGAGCCATGACAGATCTGAGTAGCTGGCAGAAGCAGCTGTGCGAACTGGGGCACTATCTCGGCGAGCGAGGGCTGGCTTGGGGCACCTCCGGCAACATCAGCCTGCGTGTGGATGAGGAGCGTTTTCTCATCTCCGCGTCCGGCGCGTGGCTGGGCCAACTCACGCCACAGCAAACCGCCCTCTGCGCTCTACGCGACGACGCCGTTTCAGGAGCCAAACCGTCGGTGGAAACGCCCATGCATCGGGCGATTTACCGCACCCGCCCGGAAGCCCAGGTCGTGGTGCATGTCTCCCCGCCCTACTCCACGCTGGTCGCCTGCTCGAGCCTCGAGGTGCCCACCAACCTGAACATCGAGAACATCTTTTATCTGGGGCGCGTCGCTCGCGTACCCTACATCCAGCCGGGCACCCAGCAGCTCGCCGACGCCGTCGCCGAAGCGGTGCGGGAACATGAGACCATCATCCTCTCGAATCACGGCGTCATCACTTTCCACCGTTCCATCCCCGACGTGCTGATGCGTGTGGAGTCTTTCGAGATGAGCTGTCGCATCATCGTGATGGCGCGGATGGCAAATATCCCGTTGAACCACCTGTCTGCGGAACTGGTGGAAGCGTTGCGCAGTGCAGGCGGCTACCGCCCTGTGTGAGGCTAAACCAACCCCAGCTGCTTACACTCGTGGGCAAAGCGGTTTAACGCCTGTTCGTGGGCGTCGGTCATCGCGTACTGCATGATGTCGCGCAAGTAGTGCCGAATCAGGCTCGCGTTTATATTCAGCCGCGTCGCTTCCTGCTGCACGATAGTCTCGAGGTGCGCCAAACCCCACTCTCGCGCCCGATGCAAAATCTCTTCCACATGGGCATTGACGCTTTCCACACGCCCCAGCCACAACGCCCACACGAACGGCAAACCCGTCCACCGATACCACTCCTCACCCAAATCGACGACAAACAACCCCTCAGAACACGCCATCATGCCCTTATCACCGATGAGCAGAGCCGCATCCGCCTGCTGAAGCATTGCCTCCAGATGGGGAGCTGCCGGGATATAGCGGGGGGTTGCCTGCCACCATCGTGCGAAAAGCACCTGCACCAGCGCGGAAGAGGTCAGAGAGCTGGTATCCAGTGCAACCGAGCGTATGCTGTCCACAGGCACTTTCGAGAAGAGACGCACGCTGAGCACCTTGCCCGTGCTGGCGATGGTGATGCCCGGAACCGCCCTCCAGTCCGCATGGCGGAATAGTTCGACGGAGGAGACCATCGCGCACCCCACCTCACCGGCTTCCACCATGCGCGCCAGACGCGACGGCACATCGTACACCACTTCCACGCCAGTGCGTGAGCCCTGGGGGGTCTGGAACCACGCAATCAACGGCTTTGCGTTCAGGTAAGGGACGCTACCGATTCGCACCCATCACCTCCAGAATACCCACCAGTCCACCACCGTAAACGCCAGCAGCAACACGCTCACCCACCCGTTCAAGGTGAAGAAGGCAAGGTTCACCCTGCTGAGGTCGTTGGGTTTCACCAGGCTCTGCTCGTAGGCGATGAGCACAGCTGCCACCGCCACCCCTGCGTAGTATCCCCAGTGCAGACGGGCTATCTGCCCCACAGCGATTAGCAAAAGCACCATGCCCACATGCATCAGCCGCGACAGCCACAGGGCACGAGCTTCCCCGATGGTCTGCGGCAGCGAGCGCAAACCGACCCGCCGGTCAAACTCCACATCCTGCAGGCTGTAGATGATGTCGAATCCTGCCGTCCACAGCATCACCGCCAGCGAGAGCAGTATCGGCACGATGTCGAAACGTCCCTGCACCGCCAGCCACGCCCCCACCGGCGCGATGCCCAGACTCAGTCCCAGCCACAAGTGGCTCAGTGCGGTGAACCGCTTGGTGTAGGAATAGCCCAGAATCCAGAGCAACGCCACCGGCGACAGCGCGAAGCAAAGCGGGTTGAGCTGCCACGCTGCCAGCACAAACACCGCCGCGGACACCGCCGTGAACAGGGCGACCTGACCGACGGAGAGAATGCCACGCGGCAGCGCGCGGTTTGCAGTGCGGGGGTTGAGGGCGTCATAGTGCAAATCCGCGATACGGTTGAAAGCCATCGCCGCGCTGCGCGCCCCCACCATCGCCGCCAGTATCCAGCCCAGCGTGCGCCACTCCGGCAGTCCCCGTGCCGCCAGCAACGCGGATAGCAAGGCGAACGGCAGCGCGAAAACCGTGTGCTCGAACTTAATCATCTCCAGAATGATGGCGACCTGTCGCACAAACACCCAAATCATTGCGATGGCTCGTCAACCTCCATTGCCATTATACCCCGCCCGACGGGAAGGAAAACATGCCTCTTCACAGCGAAAGTGGAGGACACGAACGCTGTCATGCTGAACGGAGTGAAGCATCTCAGATTCTTCGCTGATTTTCAGAATGACACGGGTTGACCGAATAACACGGCAGGTAGCGGTGACATGCAGGAGCATCACGTGCAACCCAAACGCATTCTCTGTCCACGCTGTCCGCTGTACGACCGGGCAAGGCGTCGGTGTGCCATCGGCAAAGTGAACCCCCGCACGAAACTGGACACCTACGAAACCGCGCGGCTGTTGGGCGTGCGCGCGCTGTGCCCCTTTAACCCCTACCGCGAGCGTTTGTTGCACCCCAAATGAGAAATGCGCCGCTAGGCAGCTCGCATCTGCAGCGCGACGCATTTTCTCTCGCCTTCGTTATTCCGTTTTTCGGAAAGGGAAGTGAGCGGAACGGTTCAGTTTTCGTGCTAAGCCCGCCTGCGGCGCAATAGCGCGAGTGCAGGCACGCCACTCAGGAACAACATCCAGGTGGAAGCATCCGGGATCGCCTGGATGTAGACCACCAGGTCGTTGTAGTCTTTGTCAGAACGACTCAGTGGGAGGTCCTCGGCGCCGATGTAGTACGCCGGGTAAGCGCCAGTCTTAGCCTGGAAAAACGCAAAGTGCTGCTTGCCATACTCCGTGCCGCTGTTCAGCGTCGATTGCGAGAAGAAGGCACGCAGCACGGTGCCCGGATTTGCGGAATCTTCAGTTGCCAGGTAGAACCCGAAATCGGTCCAGGGGCTGACAAAGGTGAGAGACGCACCTGGGCCGTCGGTCCCCTTAAACAACAGCATACTTTTACCAGAAAGTCCCAAACTGCCTGGTGGCGTGGTCAGCAACTCATTAAGGTTGCTGGGCAGGTCACCCTGCTTGTAAATGCCGAAGTAGTTCCAGTTGCTCAAGCCCGCGATTTCAATCTTCAGGGCTGCCCAGTTGGGCGCTACCGACTGGAAGTACACCTCAATCGGCATGCCGAACAGACCCGCATTCGTCCCCGTCCCTTGCAAATACGGCATGGACGGATTGTTCGGGCTTTGCGGATGTCCGGTGAATGCGCCTGATCCCGCGATGAAATTGCCGATGTTGCCCGGCTGCGTGTAATCCGACGAGTTGCCATCCCAGTAGGGGTCTCCGTTCTCGTCAGCTGCCCACGTTCCCTGCCACGCAACGCCGGTGGCGGCGGGCTGCAGCGTCAGTGCGTTCGCCGTTCCCATTACGAGAACGATGCTGGCTATCACAGCCAGCGGAACCAGTCTGTTCATATCCTTTCCCTCCTCGAAACGAACTATAGGGCGATGGCACCCTACGCGCCCCTAATATGTTGCAAAAACCGTGCCAAATACGGGGTTTCCTGCGCCCGAGGGGCATTTTCTGTTGAAAAAAGCCCGATGCAAACAAGCACCCTTACGGGAAGCGTGTGTGTAGTTAGGATGTTTAGCAATATAAGAACGAAACGCTTGGTTCACCGCACCACGGTTTGGAGATTCTTCGCTAACGCTCAGAATGACAGGTAGCCGCTTGTCATGCGGAACGACATGAAGCATCTCATGGCGGGCAGACGTTGACGGAGGGAAAAGCCCGAAGGCAATCACGGAAAATGCGCCGATAGGCAGTTTCTCACTGCAGCACGGCGCATTTCACACAGGTTGGTAGCCGGTCTATTCGCTTTTCTGGATGGGCACAGCCTGCGGTGGGCTCACCGCAGGCTTCCCTCGCTTAAACCTACTACGCGCGTTTGCGGCGCAACAGCGCGAGTGCAGGCATCCCGCTCAGGAACAGCATCCACGTCGAGGCGTCGGGTACTACGTTCGCGACGTACACCACGAAGTCATTGTAGTCTTTGTCGCCCAGCCCTTTCAAGTCCTCGGCGCCGATGATGTAACCATTCCTCAACAACGGCAGCAGACTAGGCGGGATGGTCGGGTTCGTGATGAGCGAAGTAGGAGGTGTTGGCGCCTCGAAAAACGCGAAATGCTGTAGACCCTGGTCCGCACCTTGATTGAGCGAACTCTGGGTATAGAAGGTTCCCTGTGGGCTCGTCAGGTAGAACCCAAAGTTACTACCAATCGGGACATTGAAGAGTTTGCTCTGATTGGGGCCAGCCGAACCGTCGAAAAGCTCTGTCTTCACAGGATTGCCGGAGTTCAGTACGTAGTAGCCGAACTTATTGTTTGGCGCAAATCCGGCAATTTCAATCAATATGGCTGCCCATTCCGTGCCATTCGTGAACTGCACTTCGGGGTCAGCCGCACCGGCACCGGACGCCCAAGTCTTCAGGGAACCGTAACCTTTGCTCAAGAGCCACTCACCGATGTTGGGTTCGCTGGATGGGTTGTCCCAATACGGGTCCCCATTGTCGTTGGCTGTCCATGTGTACCACCCATAGCCCGCCTGGCCCTGCAGCGTCAGCGCCCACGCGCCGCTCACCGCCAGCACCAGACCGGCTACCAGTACGAACAGTACGAACCGTTTCATGCTCACGTTCCCTCCTTTTCGGAATATGGTTCAGGGCTGCGAGAACCCTTTCCACCCCTAAATATATGCAAGATTCGTGCCATAGAAGGGGATTTTGGGGGGTTTGAGGGAAAAATTTTTGGAAATTTTTTGCGCCTGCGCCCTCGCCCTGTTTTTGCCGATAATGGATGCAGATTGTGCTATAATGAATGGATACTGCCGGAGGAGCAACGCCCATGCCGGACCGCTCAGCCATTGTGGTCATACCAACCTATAACGAGCGAGAGAACCTGCCGCTGGTGTGCGAACAGGTCTTGCGACACACCGCAGGCACAGTTCATATTCTGGTTGTGGACGATAACTCGCCGGACGGCACGGGTGAACTGGCAGACGCCCTCGCGCGCAAGCACCCCCAAATCCACGTGCTGCACCGTCAAAGCAAAGAGGGTCTGGGACGCGCCTACGTCGCGGGGTTCCAACAGGCGTTGCAGATGGGCTACGCGCTTATCGCACAGATGGATGCCGACCTCTCCCATGACCCCCAAGACTTACCTCTGCTGATTGAGACGGCTACGTCTGCCGATCTCGTACTCGGTTCGCGCTACGTTCCAGGCGGCGACGTCAGCAACTGGTCACGCCAGCGTTACTGGCTTAGCTTTATTGCGAATCAGTATGTCCGCATGATCACGAGAATCCCTGTTCGCGACGCAACCGGAGGCTACCGCTGCTGGCGGCGCGAAGTGCTGGAAGCCATCGATCTCGACACCGTCCGCTCCAACGGCTATGCCTTTCAGATTGAAATGGCATACCGCGCATGCCGGCTGGGGTTCCATATACAGGAAATCCCCATCGTGTTCACCGAGCGGCGTGCGGGCAAATCCAAGCTTTCCAAACGGGTCATCTGGGAAGCCGTGTGGCTTCCGTGGAAACTACGCTTTTCCAGAGCCTACAACCCCTCCCCCACCGAGCAGGGCGCGGTTCCCCCTGTTTGACATCTTTGACGCTCCGCGATATAATGTGCATGACAGGCGTGCGCAGCATTATATAACGCTCAACAGTGTGTTCGCATGTTCACCGAACAAACAGCATCCATCTCAGGAGAGGGCGTCATGCGTTCTACCGACACCGATGAACCACGATACCTGCGCATCCAGCGCATTCTGGAAGAGCAGATTTTGCAGGGTAAACTGCCCCCAGGAAGCCAGCTGCCTGGCGAACGCGACCTCGCGCGGCAGTTTGGTGTCAGCCAGATGACGGTGAACCGCGCCATTCAGGAACTGGTGCGCAAGGGACGCCTGTACCGCCGTTCCGGAGCAGGCACTTTCGTCACGGACGCGGTACAACCGGTGCGTGTGCACGGCGTGGTGCTGGTGGTTCCGCATGCCGAACATCCGCAGGCGGATACCTACTTGCGCGAGCCGTTCCGCGCGGTGCGCAACGTGGCTCAGGCACGCGGGCTGACTCTGCACATCGTGCAGGCAGACGTGTCCGAATACACGCAGGTCGTTGACCAGCACGCGCATGGCGCCCTGCTGTTCGTTGCGCCTCCTGTGAACGCACACGATGTGCTCTCGTCCCTCTGGCAAAAAGGCACGTGCTTCGTGGTGATGGGTGCGTCGTGGCAGAGCAGCTCGTTCCCCTGTGTCGATAGCGACAACTTCGGTGGAGCACGGCGTGCGGTCGAGTACCTGCTCTCCCTCGGACACCGCCGTATCGCGTACATCAACGGCTGGGAAGGCAGCACCAATTGCGCCGACCGCCTGCGCGGCTACGAGCACGCCATGCAAAAGTGGGATGTACCCGCGCGTTCGGAGTGGGTGGTGCAGGCAGGGTCGGACTCGCACCTGTGCGTGCAAGCCAGACAGCAGCTCACCGACCTGCTCATCCGCACCGAGCGCGTCACCGCGGTTTTCACCGCCGGGTATTACCTGGCATTGGAGACGCTGACCCTGCTGCGCTCACTGGGGTTGAGTGTGCCAGAGGACATCAGCATGATTGCTTTCGATGACCCATCGAGTGCCGCGCACCTGAACCCTCCCCTCTCCACCGTGCGACAGCCCCTGTATGAAATGGGACAGCGCGCGATGGAGCTGCTCATGGACTTGCTCACCAGCCCAGAACCGAACGCCCTTTGCCAGACCATCTACCTGCCCACCGAGCTGGTCATCCGCGAGTCGTGCGTGAGGTTGGGATGACCGTTTGTTTACGGGCTTTTAAGCTCCAGAGCGCGAATGCTCGCAGTTCTGCGGTGCAAAAATCGCTTTTTTCGCCGACTACAAGAACAGTGAAACTGCGGGAAGGAGCACGTATGATGAAGACGCTGATATACTGTCACCGAAACTGGAACGACAACATGCAGGAGTGGGAAAAGCGGCAGAGGCTGTGTCGCGCGGTAAGCAGAGAGCTGGGTCTGGTCCAAACGGTGGAAGCAGAGGATTTCGCCACCCTTCAGCGACTTTGCTTACGTGAAGGCTACCAAGGTGTCATCGTGCCGAGCGTCATGCATACTCCCCCCGAGGTCATTTTGTGGCTGAAGAGCCAGCGCATCCGCATCTACGATGCCATGCGCTGGCAGATGCAATCGGGTTAGTAGATCGCCTTCTGCGTCTCTTTGTCAAACAGGTGCGTCTTGTCCATGTCCAGCACAATCTCCAGCTCTTCGCCCTCTTTGGCTTTAGTATCGGCGTCGATGGTGGCAACTATCTGATGGGTGCCTAACGTCAGGTACATCGTGACAACGGCTCCCATCGGCTCTATCACGTCCACCATGGCCTTCAGGGTGTTGCCGTCATGTGCGGTGGTGGTGGGGGCAAGGTTTTTGTCAAAGATGTCCTCGGGGCGCACACCGAACACCACCTGTTTGTCCACCCACGGCTGTACCTTGTCCGCCGCGAACTTGGGCAGCAACAGTTTGAAGTCGCCGCCGTCCACGTAGTAGTCGTCCCCACTGCGCTTCAGCGTTACCTCCAGGAAGTTCATCGGCGGCGTACCGATGAAGCCTGCCACGAACATGTTGGCAGGATAATGATAGATATTCAGCGGGGTGTCTACCTGCTGCAACACGCCGTCTTTGATCACCGCGATGCGGTCGCCCATCGTCATCGCCTCCACCTGGTCATGCGTGACGTAGATGGTGGTGACCGCCAGTCGCCGCTGTAGCTTGATGAGTTCGGCACGGGTCTGCACGCGCAGCTTGGCATCGAGGTTGGAGAGAGGCTCGTCCATCAGGAACACCTGCGGCTCACGCACGATAGCCCGTCCCAGCGCCACACGCTGGCGTTGACCGCCGGAGAGCTGCTTCGGCTTGCGGTCCAGCAAGCCCTCCAGCCCGAGCAGCTTGGCCGCCTCGTGCACGCGCCGCTGTATCTCCGCTTTGGGGAACTTTCGCATCCGCAGCGCGAACGCCATGTTATCATACACCGTCATGTGCGGATACAGTGCATAATTCTGGAACACCATCGCGATGTCACGGTCCTTGGGCTGCACATCGTTCACCAGGCGGTCGCCGATGTAAATCTCCCCTGAGGTTACCTCTTCCAGTCCCGCAATCATGCGCAACGCGGTCGTCTTTCCACAGCCCGAGGGTCCTACCAGCACGAGAAACTCTTTATCTTTGATTTCCAGATTCAGGTCGTTGACGGCAACGACGTTTTTGAAGACTTTGGTCAGGTGTTTTAACGTGACCGATGCCACAGCTCCCCGCCCTCCAGTTGAGTGTTTGTCTACTATTCATCATATGGGAATTGGATTCCTGCTGTCAAGCCGTCCACGGCTCAGGCAGCCCTTCGGTCTGCCTGGAGAGATTTTTTTCGGGAGTACCCGAAATGGAGCTTGCAGCATTCGGAATATTGTGCTAAAATAAAGATAGTTAACGTTAACGTAATCGGGATGTTTGGTATGCGCGTAACGATCAAACATATCGCGGAAGAGGTCGGAGTCTCCGCGATGACAGTCTCCCGAGCCCTGCGCAACGACAAGGGTGTGAGCGAATCCCTGCGCCGACGCATCCTGCAGACTGCCGAACGGTTGAACTACCGCCCGAACCTGCTGGCACGAGGACTGGTTTCGCAACGCACCCACCTTGTCGGTGTGCTTATCCCAAACCTGCGCCACTCCTTCTGGCTGCACATGGTGATTGGCATCGAAGAGGTCGCTAAGCCTAAGGGCTATACGGTGCTGATATGCCATTCCGACGACGATCCTGAGGCGGAGCAGAGGGAGGTTCGCTCACTCATCGAGAGGCAGGTAGAAGCGTTGCTGATTGCCTCTTGCGATCCCGACCGCAACGCTTCCTTCTTGGCTGCTTTGCAACATGAGCAGCTCCCTGTGGTGTTGTTCGACCGTTACTCGCAAGCACTGCATCTCCCCTACGTGGGATGCGATGACCGTTTGGGTGCTCAGCTCGCCACCGAGCATCTGGTGCGCTGTGGCTATCGGAGCATTGCCCATCTGGCAGGCGACCAGTCGCTCAGCGTGGGGCGTGATCGTTTGTTGGGGTATAAGGAGGTGATGCAAAAAGTAGGGTGTCAACCTATCATAGAAGTGTGCGGCTTTGGCGAACAGAACGGCTACAAGGGCTTCCAACGGCTTTTCCGCAAGCACCGCCCCAATGCCATCTTTGCCTCGCACGACCCCGTCGCAATCGGGGCAATGCGTGCGGCCCTCGAAATGGGTCTGCGAATGCCCGACGATGTTGCCTTTGTCGGCTTCGCGGACATGGACTGTGCTGAACATCTCTGGGTGCCGCTAACTACTGTCTGGCAGCCCAAGGAAGAACTGGGGAGGGCAGCGGCAGACCTCGCGATGCGGTTGCTGAACGGTGACAACGGTATGATAGACAGTCGCATTATCCTGCCTACTCACCTCATCGTGCGCCAGTCCTGCGGGGCACTGCAACGTGGTATACCACTCCCGAAAGAGGCTGTCGTCAAGAACAACCAACCATTTTTTGCTAAGGAGGTATCCCGAAAATGAAACGTTCGCTCGCGTTTACCCTTATCGAATTGCTGGTGGTCATCGCGATTATTGCGATACTGGCAGCGATTCTCTTCCCGGTATTCACGCAGGCGCGTACCAAAGCCCGTCAGGCTTCCGACATGAGTAATCTCAAACAAATCGGGCTTGGGTTGCAGATGTACGCGCAAGACTACGACGAAACCTTGGTTCCGGCGGGGTTCTTTATCTCACCGCCAGATCCCGATACAGGGGGCACCTACACCCCCTGGATGGTGTTCATCTACCCCTACCTGAAGAACAAGGGCATTCTGGTCTCCCCACAGTTCGCTCAGGTTTGGACGATGACGGATGCCCGCAATCTGGGGTGGAACATCGGTCTGTGGCGGGATATCGTGGACGGAGTTGGTGAAGGACGCGTCGTGCGCGTGTCCTATGGATTGAACAACTCCGACCCGTGGGATGCCTGGCGGGTCCTGCCATGGCCCGATGACCCCTACAACCACTACGGACCAGGGTTCTGGGGGCGTGGCGGTGTACGTCTTGCGGAACTGGCATTGCCCGCACAGACCATCTACGTAATGAACGCCAAATACCCTGATCTCTGGTCGACATGCGACCGCGACCTGGTGCTGAACGGCGCGTTGCCCTGCGGGTTTACCTCAGTCGGTAAGGACTGGACGTCCACCGACCCCAACGTGCAGGGCTTCTTCAACCAGAGACTAAACGTTCTGTGGACTGACGGGCATGTGTCTACGCGACGCTGGGGTGACTACTGTCCCCACCTGTGGACGGTACAGGACGATCAGTCCATCGACCCGATACCGGCATGTCGTGCGGGCACGTAACTACACCACAGGGCAGGGAGATTCTTTCCCTGCCCTGTTCTAACAAAGCCATACAGGAGAAGACACATGCGAAACCGAGAAGTCAATCCCGTTATTGCGGTGGTGCTCATCATCCTCGCGCTGGCGATAGTAGGTTATATCTTCTACAATCGCGGTATCAAGAGAGAAGAAGCGCGAGGTGCGCCGCCTGAGTTCTACCAGTATTACGGACGCGGCGGCGCAGCCACACCGTCACAATCAGCGACACCACGCTAAAGGCTGCGAGAGATACCCTTCCCAAAATGGAGATGCTTAGCAGAGGACACTCTCAAGGGGAACGCTTCGCTGCTACGCGCGACGACATCGTCACAGTCGGCGAACGTCCGGAGCAACCTCCCCTTCCTTTTCGCCCAGCTGCAACGCTTCTTGTTGGCGCAAGCGGCGTTGCCCTTCTCTGCGCTATTACTCCCTACAACGACTATCACCTGAAAAACACTTTCCTCTACGGAAATCACCTGCCAATCGGTGCACTCTGTCTGTTTACCGTGCTGGCATGGCTGCTGAACCCCCTCTTGCGCCGAATACGCCCCGCGCTGGCTTTGAGCACTGCGGAGCTGCTTATTGCATGGAGTATGTGGGCAACGGCAGCCAGTCTGGCGTCCTCAGGGCTGTGGAGGTATCTGGGACCAATGGTGGTCGCCCCTTCCTACTTTGCAAACGCCGGAAGACGCTGGATAAGCGCGTTCTCGGACTCCCCCAATGCCCTGTTGCTCAGCAAGGACCCGGACTCCCCTCTAATTCGCTGGTTCTACGAGGGCATTCCCCCCGGAACTCCCATCCCTTACCTTGCGTGGATACCGGTGCTGGTAATCTGGGGCATCTTGTTTGGTCTATTCACCACCCTGTTCATCGCTCTCTGTGCCCTGTTGCGTAAGCAATGGGTAGAACGAGAACGTTTGACCTTTCCCCTCGCGCTGCTGCCTCTGGAGATTGCAGCGGAGCGAGCGGAAAGAGGGCTTTATAGAAACAGGCTCTTCTGGGCCGGGGTGTTACTCGTCGCCGTACATCATGGTATCAATACCGCTCATGCGCTCAGTCCATCTGTACCAACATGGCTCGCACCCGTAGACGCAAACGCCTGGTTCCCCGACCCTCCCTGGAACGCACTGGGTTTGGGGATGGTAGAGGTGTTCTTTGCCGTGATTGGTGCAGTATACCTTCTCCCAACAGAGGTATCCTTTAGCCTGTGGTTCACTTTTCTTATACTCCACCTCATTCGGGTAGTGCGGGTACAGATGGGGCTGGACCCGCTGATGACCGGGCCGCTACACCATGAAGGCGCAATGGGCACCGGTGCGCTTATTGCGTGGGCGCTATGGATGTTGTGGGCAGCTCGTCCGCACTGGCGGTATGTGTGGCGGGTGCTCACCTCTCAAGAACCACAAGCTGACCAGCACGAGCCGATGAGCTACCGGACAGCAGTGATTCTGATCGGGGTTTGCCTAGTCGGCATTTTGGTGTGGCTGCATTGGGCGGGCATTCCTTTGTGGATTGCCACAACCGTCACCCTGCTGTTCATCCTGATTATGATAGTGCTAACGCGGGTGGTTGCGGAAGCAGGACTATTGTTTGTGCAAACTCCTTTTATTCCGACCGATGCCACAGCTTTCTTCGGCACCAGCTACTTCACCACCCAAACAGCCAGCGCTACGTTGCTGATGGAAGTCGTCATCATGCATGACCCCCGTGAACACCCCATGCCCGCCGTTGCCAACGCCTACAGTCTGGCACGCCCGTCGCTGCTGCCTGCTCGTTGGCTGACCAGAGCGCTGGCGCTGGCCCTTTGCGTGGGGTTTATCGTGGGGTTTTTCGCTTTCGTTGGAGTATCATACCGCTATGGCAGCGTTACTCTGGACTACTATGGGACGAACATGGCTCCACACTGGTCGCTGGACAGGGCACTGGGATACGGCGAGTCCCCTCTACGCCCCCACCCCGGCGGCATTCTGGCAATGGGAACCGGAGGCGTGCTCTCCCTATGGCTTGGCTGGATGCGAAGCCGATACATCTGGTGGCAAATCAGCCCCATCGGTCTGGTGATGGCGAGCACCTACGCGATGGGACGTATCTATTTTTCCGTTTTTCTGGGATGGTTGCTGAGATGGCTATGTGTGCGCTCGGGCGGTTTGTACAGCTACCGTCGATATCTCCCCTTTTTCTTGGGATTACTATTGGGAGAGGCTTTGTATGGAGGGATAGCGGCGCTGTTCGGTGCACTAACCGGTGCACCGGTGCCCCAGTTCCTGCCAAACTAATCCTTCGCTGCCCCAAGAGCCATTACCAATAAGTGGTATCGCTAACGGAACCGGTATATCCCCTGAAAATTTCACGTTTTTTTTGCAAAAAGGGGTCAAAACCCCTTGAATGGTACGAATCTTGCCTTATATAATAGTGGCAACATAGAATACACGTCCCTGTGTTGGGATGAAAGGAGGTACTGCTGTGTTATCCAGCGTCTACCGCCGGACAGGTTTGGTACTTGCGCTGAGTCTTTTGCTGGTCAACGCGGCGTATAGCTACACCCTGCTGAACTCCATCGTCTGGCCCGAGAACGGACACATGTACCGGGTCTACAGTGGCTCGTCCTATTGGGGGGATGCCGCTGCCTTTGCCCGCACGGTGAGCGTACCGGGCTTCTATAACGGCTATCTGGCTACGGTACACAGCGCGGAGGAAAACGCCCTGATTACCAGTTTGCTGACGCTGCCAGCGTGGCTTGGCGGATATCAACCCCCAGAGGAACTCGACCCCAACGCCAACTGGCAGTGGGTGTCGGGCGAACCCTGGACGTATACGAACTGGTTCCCCGGTCAACCCAACGACATTAATGGACCTGGCAGCGAGCAGTTTTTGGTGATTTACACCAGCGGCGTGTGGCACGATTTCCCGAACATCACGCGCCCGACCTTCGTGGTGGAGCTGAACCCGGTGCCCGACCCTGCCAGCATCGTGGGATTGGGTGCAGGTTTAGCAGGTCTGTTCTTGCGCCGCCGGAAGCGCTGATACAGAAGAACTTCTATACAACGCTTGCTTTGGGCAATATCCGCTATCTTTGCCTTCGCAAAGATAGCGCGAAAGGGTTCTATTGTGCAAAAAGCGGCAGGCTGGACGCCTGCCGCTTCGCTGTATTATGTTACCTTGCAGGAGTGTTTGCCCCTCCCTCGAAACTTTCCATAAAGCACCCGCAAAAGGAGAAAACCATGTCTGAAGTCTGGTTACCGTTTGCGAATCGGCATGTATGGGGCTTTATTCAGGGTATTCAGATCGCTATTGCTCCCGATGAGGTGGAGGAAGGGGGGCGATCCCCGCGGGGGCTATTCCGCATCGGCTATCCCATACTGGATAACGGGCGTAAAACAGGATTGGTTAACTTCATTGCAGTAGAGCCCATCGTACGTGGACAAAGGGGTTTTAGTGAACTGGAGTGGAGCCAGGCGGACCAGCAACGTGGCAAAAGATTCTGGTGTCTGAAGGGTAATGATGTCTCATCTGACCCTCAGCCCGGGGAGCGCTACAGGCAGGGCAAGATAGAATTCCTGAAAATCCGCTTCCTGGTAGAGCGATTCGAAAACGGCGCGGAACTAATTATCGAAACAACCTTCCGCAGTGACCGCCCCGATGAGGTATGCCTTGTCGCGGAGCCCACTCCGAACAGCGCATCTCTCGACCAGTGCGTGCTAACCGCTACAATGGGCAACTACATCCGCGCACGGCAGCTATGGCTGAAGGATGCGGTAGTGCACAGCCGCGAGTTATTCGGCAGTTATCAGGGCGAACATTTTGCACCCGATACCTATTTCCCCCTGAAACGCCTCCCGCGTAACCACACGGGCGATATTGTGGTCTGCCTCACCACCGATGAAGCCGACCCGGGCAAAGAGCCTGCAGACCCGCGCGCCCCATGGTGGCGATATCGCGGTTCCTTTCCAGTGACCCAGTACTGGCGCAAACCCAAAGGTACATGGAGCCAGGACCTGCAGGTGCGTGTCAACGCCCGGCGTGTGTACTGGGCGAGCAATGTGGAGATCCCGCATGGCATCGCCTACGAAAACTTCGATCTTGTCGAACGGTTCCATAACAACAGCCCGTTCTGTTTTGGAATCACGCGCAAGGCTCCGGCCTCCCTGGCCATTTTGAGCTATCGAGCACGTTAGAGAGCGTTTCATAAACCCATTCAGGGCTTGAGCCCCTAAAGAGGCGCCTTCCTGCACTTTCTTAGAATACTCAAAGGCTGTTAAAGCCTCCATATGCCCGCCCTGAGAACCTTGAAACACCTTGCAATATGCGGTATAATGCTAATGAATTTCACTAACCATTTAATTAAATACGAGGCAAGGCAAATGAGGCGAAGCACCACGAGCATCCTGACCCTGTTGATGCTGTCTTCCCAGCTGCTTGCGCAGCAGTTGCCGGAAGAACTCAGCCTGGAACAGGCATCCCGTATCGCGATAGAGCGCAACCTGGACTACCGCGGCGCGATAAAGGATATCCACTTGGCGGTAGCGAAGCAGCAGCAGGCGCGGACGCTCGGGCAGCCAAAGCTGGAAGCACGCATCTCCCTGCAACATCTGCCGGAACCACCAGCCTTAAGCGTGCCACCCATTAACCTGAAACTACCCAACCCGTCAAACCCTCAGTCCCCTTTGAGCATCACCGTGCCCGTGCCCGAGTTCGAACTGGCGAAGGCGAATGCTAAACGAGCCACGTTGACCTTCAGTGTTCCCCTGTACACCAGCGGTCGCATAGAGAATGCAGTGAAGGCAGCGTCGCTGGGAGTGCGTGCCAGCGACGAGGCGGCACGCGCCAGGGCAGCAGATGTGGTATTACAGGTGACCCATGCATACCTTCAGGCAGTGCTGGCACAACGTGTGGAAGCAGTGCAACAACAGGCACTGGAGGTTGTACAGGCTCATCTGAAACAAGCGGAAGCCCTTTACAAACAGGGCATTGTTTCTCAGTACGACGTACTGCGTGCTCAGGCAGAACTTGCTACCCAGCAAAAGCGCCTCACAGACGCCCGAAACGGACGAGAACTTGCCCTCTCGTTACTGTACAACCTGTTGAACTTGCCGCAGGAGCAACAGACCACACTGATCACACCCCTGTGCGAGGTTGCCTTTACGTTGAGCTATGAAGAGAGCGTCAGGGCTGCGCTTGCGTCCTCCCATGAACTGCGGGCGTTGCAGATGAAATCAAAAGCACAACGCGCACTCGCCCTGTCTGCGGAGGCTGAAGCCAGGCCGCAGGTTCTTTTCGCCGTGAACCTTGAAACGCTCACTCGCGACCTGTCCGCCGTCGAGCCTCATGCCTCGCTGACCATTGGCATGAGATGGAACCTATTCGATGCTGGTTACGCCAAAGCCGTGGCACGTGAACAGCGCGAAAACGCCGATCGCACCGACATAGACAGGCAGAAACTGGAAAACGCTCTCGCCCTGCGGGTGAAGCAAGCCCTGCTCGACATGGAAGCCGCCCGACAGGGACTGGCAGCGGCGCAGAGAGCAGTCGATACGGCGCAGGAAAGTCTGAGATTGGCTCGTCGTCGCTTTGAGACAGGCATGGGCACCAGCGTGGAAATGCTGGACGCGATACTGGCTGTCTCTCAGGCTCAGATACAACGCGAACAGGCTTTGTATCAGATGAACACGGCTTACTATACCCTGCTTCGGCTCACCAACCGATTGCTTCAAGGACTACACCTTACCCTGTAGGAGGTGCGAAATGAAACAGCTGCTGCAGCGATGGATGAAAAGTGCTGCCCGGATACTCGGCGTGGTGTGGAAACCACTGCTTGGACTGGCGGTTTTCGGCATGGTTGTGACGATGGGCTATCGGTGGTTGTCTCTGCAAGCAAAAGCCAGCGCGGAGTCGGTTCCTGCGGCGCAGGGCTGGCGTTACCTCGGCGAGGGCGCGGTGGAAGCCACAGAGGTCAACCTGTCCTCTAAAATACCCGGTCGTATCGCCTCACTGAGTGTCGACGAAGGTGACCCTGTACGACAGGGAGAGGTAATTGCAGTGCTCGAAAGCGAGGAAATCAGTGCAAAGGTGCGTCAAGCACAAGCAGGATTACAGGCAACTGATGCCCAAATGGAACAAGCAAGGTTAGCGGTGGAGTTAGAGGCACTTCGGACGGAGGACCAGGTACGCCAGGCAAAAGCCGCACTGGAAGCTGCCCGTGCGAAATGGGAAATGGCACAGAACGGCGCACGTCCCGAAGAGATTCGACAGGCAGAGCAAGCGGTGGAGGCAGCAAGGGCGCAGTTCATGGTGGCGCAGAAAACGTGGAACAGGCTTGAAGCGCTGGCAAAAGAGGGGGTTATCCCTCAGCAGAAGGCGGACGAAGCAGAGGGAGCTTTTCTGGCAGCGCAAGCGCAGCTGCAAGCGGCTGAAGCGAAACTGCAACTGATCAGGGATGCCGTGCGCAAGGAAGAAAAACAGGCGGCATGGGCAGGGCTGAAAGCAGCGGAAGCGAACCTGCAGCTCGCCGAACACGCGCGGATGCAGGTGGAACTGCGCAAACGTGACATCGACGCGCTGAGGGCAAAACAACTGGCAAACTGGGCGCAGGTCGAGGAAGCACAGGCGTATCTGAAGCAAACGCTTCTGCGAGCACCTGCTGACGGCGTTGTTTCGCGCAAGATGGCAGAAGCGGGCGAAACTGTTGCCGCCGGCATGCCTATTCTCACCATCGCACAGCAGGGACAATGGTGGGTGGAAGTGTTTGTGGACGAAAGCGTTGCAGGAGGAATCCAGCGCGGAGATTCAGTACAGGTGGAGTTTCCTTCCCTCGGCAAGCGGGTCGAGGCGAAGGTAACACGTATCTTACCCGCCGCCGACTTTGCCACCAAGCGAGCCACCAACGAGCGGGGCAGTTTCGACAGTCGCAGCCTGCAGCTGCGGGTGGAGTGGAAGGAACCCGTGCAGGGTCTCGTCAAAGGCATGACCGCCCGCGTCTACGCCAGAAAGGAGCGGAAGTAAAATGAAAGCCATATCTGACTTCTGCACCACCTGGTCACGCGAGGCAAGGCGCTTTTTCACCGACTGGCGCCTGGTCGCGATGCTGCTGGTAATACCCCTGTTCTACATCCTGTTGTTCGGCGAGATGTACAGCCAGCATCGCGTGAAGGAAGTGCCTACCGTCGTCCAAGACAACGACCACAGTCCGCTCAGCCGCCAAATCGTGCAGGCTCTGGACGCGACCGATACTTTCCATGTGACAGGAGCCGTCGCCGACTTGCAGCAGTTTCGGGAGATGAACTGGCAAGGAAAGGCGTTTGTCTGTCTCGTCATTCCCCGCGGATTACAACGAGATGTATCTGCTGGCAAACCTGCACGGGTGCTGGCAGTGGTAGACGGCAGTAACATGATTATCGCCAACGCGACGACGCGCGGGATCGCTGAAGTCGTGCAAACCTTTTCCGCAGGAGTGAGTTTACGGAAGTGGTCAGCACAGGGGGTACCCCCGCAGCACACTGTTACCCAGACGATGCCCATAGAAGTGGGTTTACGCCTGTGGTATAACCCGACCTTCAACTATACCAACTTCCTGTTGATAGGCCTGGTTGGCACCGTGATTCAACAAGTAGTGTTGATGACAGTGGCTCTGGCGTGGGCAAAGGAACACGAAGAGAACACCTTCCCCGCACTGAGACGTCAGATTGCCCATCCCATCGCAGCAGCGATGGGCAAACTGTCCTTCTACGTGATGGTCTCCTTCGCCATGAGCGTGGTGCTGTTTTCGTTGCCTTTTGGCAGGTTCGGCGTGCCATTGCGGAGTGATGTCCGGTTACTGCTTACGGCAACCTTTCTGTTCATCGTCGGTCTGGTGGGCTTCGGCGTGTTCATCTCCAGCCTGACACGTTCCCAGCTGCTCAGCACGCAAATACTGATGTTGATTGCTCTGCCGTCGTTTCTGCTATCCGGCTTCACCTGGCCGCTGTTTGCGATGCCAGAAGGCATCCAGCTGGTAAGCAAGGTACTGCCTCTCACCCATTATCTCGCTCTCATGCGAAACGCCGTGTCCAACGGAGCTGGCTGGGCATTCAATATGGCGGAGCTGCGCTGGCTGTTTGGCTTCGCAGTTGCTGGCGTCACGCTACAGTTCCTCAGTGTATGGTGGCGCTTTAGCAGCAGGACTACTACAGAAACACCTATGGAGGGCGAACATGCAGGAACAACAGGCATCCAGCAAGCGACCAACTGCGCGTGACCGCATCATGCGAGCAGCAGAGGCGCTGTTCGCCGAACGGGGCTTCGAAGCGACCTCTATCGGCGAGATAGCCCTGCGCGCGCACGTGAACCGTGCTTTGCTGTACTATTACTTCGAGCACAAAGAGCACCTTTACCACCAGCTGTTGCAGGAGGGCGTGGAAAGGCTGCGTGCAACGGTGCTTGCTGCCACCAACACCACTGGCTCTGCCCGCGAAGCAGTGCGCACCTTCCTGCAGGGGTATCTGCAGACCACCTACCACGACCCCGGGCTGGTGCGTATCGTTTACCGCGAGATTGTGGGAGCGCAGCGGGGAGATGAAGAAAGCAAGGCACTTGTGCGGCAGTTCATGCAAACCATCGCCCAGCTGGAACAGGTGCTGCAAAGAGGGGTGCAAAGTGGCGAACTGGTCCCTCATGATACAAACAAGAGCGTGTACCTGCTGTTCGGAATGACCAACGTGTTTGTCACGCTCGCTTATCTGGAGCAGGCTTCCTTCCCGATAGAAGAGGTGGTAGACCATATCATGCGCGTGTTCTTCGAGGGCTTAAGCGCACGCCATTAGCTCCCTACCCTAGAAAAGGGGCTGGTGTCTGTCAGGTTTCCAGCACCAGCTCCGCTACTGTGCTCAGCAGTTCCGCATCGTGCCGAGTAAACTTGCGCGGTTGCAGGGTGTATACCGCCAGTAAGCTGTTCGGCTTCTTCCCCCCTATCGGAACCGCAAGGCATGATGCCATTCCCTCGCGCTGCACAAAGGGGTCATCTCGAAATCGCACATCCGACGATGCCTGATATGCCAGCAAGGGGCGCCCGGTCTTCACTACCCATGCCATGCTTGCCATGCCCGCGGCTTCTTCGTCGTCCAGAAGCGTCGCCATCCGCGAACCACTGACCGCCAGAGGCTGAATCCGATTGCCTTCTACCGTGTAGTATATCGCCCTGTCTGCACGCAACACCTCTGCGGCGATATTGGCAATCAGCTGAGGCACCTCCCCCTGCTTTACGGTGCTCCCGATAGCCCGCGCTACCCTCAGGAAGTACTGTCGCAAGTCCTCCGATTTCTGACGCTCCTCTTCGTAGCGCAGAGCGTTATCAATGGCTACCGCCGCCTGGTTCGCGATAGTGTACAGAAGCTCCATCTCCGCAATGGTGAACAACCGACGGCGGCTGCTCATTGCCAGCATCACACCCATCGGCTCCATGCCTACCTGCAAAGGCACACACGCCAGCGAAATCACCCCCTGACGGTCTAGAGGAGCCGCCGCATTGCGCGGGTCCGCCGCAACGTCCAGCACATACACCGGGCTCTGAAACTCCAGCACCCAGCCGGGTATACCCTGCCCTTTCGTGGGGCGCAGGCGGTCAAAGTACGCAGGGTCGACTCCACGACTGACGTAGGTGCGCAACACACCTTCGTTCCCGTCATAAAGCATGAGCGCGAACTTATCCACCTGAAGCAGCCGCAATACGCTATCGGCTACGAGGTTCAACACGCTGTGCAGTTCCAGCGAAGAGTTCACCGACTGGGACAGCTCGTAGATAGAGGTGGCTTCCTCGGCACGGCGATGGGCGTCCTCGTAAAGCAGGGCGTTCTCAATGGCGATACCCGCCAGTGATGCCACCCCGTTGAGCAGCTTCAGGTCCGCCTCGGTGTAGGCATTGCGGCTGGTGCTGGTCACCAGAAGCAGACCGAGTGTCTTCGTGCGCGACTTTACCGGCGCATACAAAGCGGAGTGTATCCGCAGGCGCGGTACGAACTGTTCGACCCCAGGGTCTATGTCCGCAGCGTTGACCAGACGGGGTTCGCCACTGCGCAGTACCTCCGCCTGCAGCCCTTCATCCGCTGCAAGCATCACCTCGAGTTCGTCTCCTACCAGACCGCGCTCCGCGGCGATGAAAAGATGCGTTCGCTCATCGTTCAACAGGAAAAGCACCGCAAAAGCGTGGGGCAAATGTACCGCTACCTCTTCCAGAACCGTATCCAGCACCTGATTGAGGTTCAGACTGCTACCGATGCTTTGCGCGGCGTGGTACATCACTTCCAGTTCGCGCCCCAACCGCTCGCTGCGCTGTTCCAGTTGCCTGCGTCGCCATAAACCCGCAATGAATGACGCCAGTATCTGCAAAGTGCGAATATCTGAGGAATCGAACCGAGAGCCATCGCGCTTGTTCAGCACAGCCAGCGCGCCCACTACCTGCTGGTCGCATTGCACCGGAACCACCGCCGCCCCACGCAACCGTGTTCCACCCAGAAGGCTTTCCATCACGGGGTCAGGGCGCACCGGGTAAAAAGGAATGGCGTTCTCTCCACGGCGCACAGTGTTCTCCATCAATGAGTTCTCCACACGGAACACCGTGCCCCGCAGGTCCTGAACCTCTTCACCAGCTATGGCTACCAGCCTCAGCTTGGAATCGCTGTCCGTGAGGAACGCAAGGGCGCTTGCGCTCGCCTGCGTCAACAGGCAGGCTTCCTCGGCAATACGTTGCAGAGCATCCTCCAGCGGCAGCAGGTCTATCGCTACCTGTGCTACACGATACAAGCCTGTTACCTGCTGTTCGCCCGACACCACACCGTGCACGTCCATGGTGCTGCCTCAATGAAGGGTTAGCGTGATACATCCACATCATTGTTACTATATTTGTCAAGCGTTGTCAAGCATATTCGCGGCGTCATCTCAACTTCCTGGTACCGCTGTCGGCAGCAGTACACCTGCACATTGGTGAGCCTCCATTCGACGCTCCTCGTCGTCCATCCTTCGTGACTCCATCGCACAGATACACTTTTTATGGTAAAATATGAGCTAATCAAAATACCGAACATCGCGTCAGGGGAGGTGTACGTATCATGAGTGATGGCATCACTGCGGAAGCCATGGAGGCGCATGCGACTATCGAAGCTCTTCTGAGTGAGAACCGTGTTTTCCCTCCTCCGGAATCTTTTCGCGCGCAGGCGAACGTGAAACAACCGGACATTTACGACATTGCAGCCAAAGACCCCGAAGCCTTCTGGGAGCAGTTTGCCCGCGAGCTGGAATGGTTCGAGCCGTGGCACCAGGTGCTCCAATGGGAACCGCCTCATGCACAGTGGTTCCTCGGAGGCAAACTGAACGCCTCAGTCAACTGCATTGACCGGCACGTGCGCACAGCTCGCCGTAACAAGGCGGCAATCATCTGGGAAGGCGAACCCGGCGAGGAGCGTGTGCTTACTTACTGGGACCTGTATCGCGAGGTCACCAAGTTTGCCAACGTCCTCAAGCGGCTCGGCGTGCATCGTGGCGACCGAGTAGTCATTTATATGCCCATGGTGCCCGAAGCCGTAATTGCCATGCTGGCTTGCGCTCGCATCGGTGCCCCACACTCAGTGGTGTTTGGCGGCTTCTCGGCAGAGGCTTTGCGCGAGCGCATCAACGACTGCGGGGCAAAGGTGGTCGTCACTGCAGACGGCGGTTACCGGCGCGGTAACATCGTACAGTTGAAGCGTGCGACTGACGAAGCGGTGGAACACTGCCCCACCGTACAGCACGTCGTCGTGTTGAACCGGGCAATGGATGCGACGCACGTTCCCATGCTTGAAGGACGCGACCACTGGTGGCACCGATTGATGGAACACGCTCCCATCCACTGCGAACCAGAAGCCATGGACGCCGAGGACCTTCTCTTCATCCTTTATACGTCCGGCTCCACAGGCAAGCCGAAGGGCATTGCCCATACCACTGGCGGTTACCTCACCGGAGTTTATGCCACCACCAAGTGGGTGTTCGATCTGAAGGAAGACGATGTGTTCTGGTGCACTGCAGACATCGGTTGGGTCACCGGACACTCGTATGTGGTATACGGACCGCTTGCAAACGGTGCCACCGTACTCATGTATGAAGGAGCACCTGACTATCCCGAACGCGACCGTCTCTGGGAGATCGTGGAGAAGTATCGGGTCACTGTGTTCTACACCGCTCCAACTGCCATCCGCGCTTTCATGAAATGGGGACCACAATACCCGAAACGACACGACCGCTCCAGCCTGCGCTTGCTGGGCAGCGTGGGTGAGCCGATTAACCCCGAGGCGTGGATGTGGTACCACGTCTACATCGGCGGCGAGCGTTGCCCTATCGTAGACACGTGGTGGCAGACCGAAACGGGACATATCCTGATTACTCCTCTGCCGGGCATCACCACCACCAAACCCGGCTCAGCCACCCGTCCGTTCCCCGGTATCGAAGCGGATGTGGTAGACGAGCGGGGCGAGTCGGTACCCTTGGGCGTAGGCGGTTACCTGGTGATTAAGAAGCCATGGCCCGGTATGATGCGCACCATCTACGGTGACCCCGAACGATATGTCAATCAGTACTGGAGCCGCTTCCCAGGTGTCTATTTTACAGGCGACGGCTGCAAGAGGGATGAAGAAGGTTACTACTGGCTGCTGGGGCGCGTCGACGACGTCATGAACGTAGCGGGACACCGCATCAGCACCATGGAGGTGGAGTCGGCTTTGGTAGACCATCCCGCGGTCGCCGAAGCGGCCGTCATCGGAAGGTCGCACGACATCAAGGGACAGGCGATTGCCGCCTTTGTCACCTTGAAAGAGGGATACCGGGCAAGCAGTGACCTCATGGACGAGCTGAAAGAACATGTCGTGAAGAAAATCGGCCCCATCGCTCGCCCCGATGACCTGCACTTCACCTCTGAACTACCCAAGACACGCTCGGGCAAGATTATGCGACGCCTGCTGCGCGACATCGCAGAAGGACGGGCTCTGGGCGACACGACTACCCTCGCCGACCCCTCGGTGGTCGCCGCGCTCAAACAGCGATACGAGGAGCAGGACGTATAATGACCTCGGTGCAGGGACGGTTCCGCTCGCCGTCCCTGCCCTCCGCCCCTATTGACGAAAAGTCCTCTTTGTGGTAATGTATTACACGCCCATCTTCCACGATACCATCTCTGCGGAGAGGTGGCCGAGTGGTTGAAGGCACCGGTCTTGAAAACCGGCAGGCGATGAGCCTCGTGGGTTCGAATCCCACCCTCTCCGCCACCTATCAGTGCTGATTTACCGGGGGACTGGTTCGCACGTGAAAGAAGAAAGGCAGTCATTGAGATGGCTTTTTTGGCTGGTTTGGATTGCCTTCGGTTTGTACTTCGCCGACAGAGGCGCAAGCTACTACCGCCAGAGCACTGCTTTGCCGCCATCCGTCATCAAAGACATCCCGGAGATGCTGCCGCATCGCGCCGGAGACCGCGTGCTGGTGTTTGCACCCCACCCCGACGATGAAGCCATCGGGTGCGCAGGTGTTATCCAGCAAGCGCTCAACGCTGGAGCACAGGTGTGGGTCGTGTATATGACCAATGGTGATGGCTTCCGCCTCGCGGTGGAAAGGCAATTTCGACAGCCCAGGCCCACCCCCGAACAGCACATCCAGTTTGGGGAGATGCGCCAGCGAGAAGCACGCCGAGCCATGCACCTGCTTGGACTGGCGGATTGGCGTGTCACCTTTTTGGGCTACCCGGACAGGGGGCTTTATTCCCTCTGGCGGTCGAACTGGACGCCCTCTAACCCCTTGCGATCATACTACACCGATACCGGCTCGAACCCATACCGCGAGACCCTGCGCCCTGGAGTGACATACTGCGGGCAAAACGTGCTGCGCGACGTGGAATCAGTGCTGCGCCGCACCGTGCCGACACACGTCTATGTGACCCACCCCGCTGATGACCACCCAGACCACTCGGCAACAGCTCTGTTTGTGATGAGCGCACTGGCTCGCTTGCGGATGCAGGGCATCGGTTTCGCGCACAGGGTGGTGCTACGCCATTATCTAGTTCATTGCACCGACTGGCCCCACCCGCAAGGTTTGCACGAGGATCAACCCCTGACTCCTCCCCCTGCTTTCTTCAACATTGGATTGCACTGGGTAAAGTTGAGCCTGACCCCGCCGCAACAGGTCAGAAAGATGAATGCGATCAAAGCCCATACTTCTCAGATGCTGATGATGTCCCGTTTCCTGCAAAGTTTTGTACGCCAGAACGAGCTGTTTATCGAGCAACCGGTCGTGGTTCACATGGAGCCGTCGCACGGCATCGTCTGGGAAGAACCGGATGAGGAGGATATTCTCAGCAACTTGCAGGCTCCGGGTGACTTCAGTTCCGCAGAACTGCGCATGGAGAATGGGCGGGCGGTTCTTCATATCAATACCCGAAGCAAGCCGCGCCCCGGCTTCAGCTACAGCTGCACCGTTCACGCTGTGCTGCCAAATGGCGATGTAACCACAACGCTCCTACGCACCAAACCGGGCACACAGAGCAGGAACGCTCGTGTGGACGAGGACGGGGTAACCTTCCGATTGCCCACCCTGCCCTCAGGCTCTGTGGTAGTGCTTCATGCTCAATCGCGCTTTGCGGGTTTGCCGGTGGACGAAACTATCGGACGTGTGGTACGCCTGCCCTGAGAAGTTTTCAAGGCGCCGGGGTTAGCCGGCGCCTCGCGGGAGGAGAGGAGGAGGATGGTGCTGGGTGTTAAGCCGGTTGTCATGGCGTCTGCAGTGGGTTGAACTGACTAACGCTCCACGGTCTCTGCACCGCCAGTCGTATCCACCGCACATGACCGTCTGCAAACACCACGTTATTGCCGTCATTATGGCGTGGGCGCTGCCACTGTGCTCGCTCGCGGTACTCTGCCTCCCAGTCAGGATGTCGCTCCGCAAGCTGACCGGGCATCACATACATCAAATAGCTGCCCATCGCGCCGTTCAGGTTATTCGCATCCGCCCGACTGTTGGGCGTATCATAAGCCAAAAACGTCCTCGCAGGCACAGTGATGGCATCCAGAGCCAGCCCACCGTATCCATATGCCATACCCATCAACCGCGGAAACCCGAGGAACGTATTGTAAGCATAGCTGGGTACCGGTTCAGTGTTCTCCGGGCATATCCAGATTCGCGCATCCTGCACATACGGCTGTAGCGCCGTCATCCAGGCTCGCCCCTCCGGAGCGACCGCTGCATAGGGCATGGCAGCTGGCAGATTACCGTCCCAGTCCTGCACATACAGCATGAACGCCTGTCCAATCTGATGCAGGTTGCTCACACATGCCGTAGTGCGCGCTGCCGCGCGGGCACGCCCAAAAACCGGCATCAAGATGGAAGACAATATCGCCACCACGGCGATAACCACCAGCAGTTCGACTAACGTAAAGCCTTTTCGCGTTCTCATGACACTCACTCCTTATGCATTAGATTTCGTATTGGCGGGCACTTTGTCTTGCAGCGCCTCTTTTTGCCTTGCACGTATATGAGTTGCAAAATGCGTGCCAGAGCGGTGATAAAATTACCGGTTTTTCGCCTTTGCCCCGCGAAAAAGTCCTGCGCTTCCTGCGCACCTTACCAGCCTGAATGGCCGATGCTGTTGCAGGGTTTTCAACGCTCGTCCCGAACAATGACACGGATATTCAGGCAACGGGAGGAACACACCATGCGCGTGCTAGCGGAAGAGACCATCGCCACCTGCGAACCGCCGAATAACGGTTCGGGTCCTCTATGGTGCTACGGTGCACCCATACTCACACGAACAGGTGACGAAGTGTATGCCAGTGTCATGGAGACCGGCGCAGATGTGCCACCGCTATGCAATACTCGTCCCCGCCTCTTCCGCAAGCAGGGTAACGAAGACTGGCAGATGGTGTGGGCGCCATCCGCCTTCCGCGAGCGCGAACCATGCCCTCTGGTGATACTGCCGCAGGACAGGTTGTTTCTTTCTGTCAATACCTCCGTGATGCCGCCGGGTACTCAATACGGCAAATGCAAGCCGGGCTTACTGGAGTTTTCCCGAAACCAACTATCCACCCCAACCGAGCATACCCCACCCTTCCCGCAAACCGCTACCTTCACCGACCATTCGTATCGCGGTATCGCTGCAGACAGCCAGCGCGGTGAAATACTGCTCATGCACATTGACGCCCACACCGGCGAGTACCATTACGCTCTGCTGAAAAGCGACGGACGTTGGGATGCGCCCGGTGTTGTGACCTTCCCCATCCGCGCCTGCTATCCGCAGGTGGCTTTGCGCCATCGCGTGGCACACGTGCTCGCTATAGGAGACATCTACGAACCGGTAGAAGAGTGGCGTCGCTACAAGCGCGAAAAGACACAGCGGGAATGGGATTACGTGTTCCGAAGGCTCTTCTACACGTGGACGCCCCGTGTGCACTCGGAGCCGTTCCGTCCCCCGCTGGAGATAGACGATGTGGACGCGACCGGCGGGCACATCATCAATCTGGATCTGTGGCTGGACAGACAGGGCGTCGCCCATCTGCTTTACCTGCGCCAGCAAACCACCCCCCTTCTACGGGATCGCTACTTCCCCAACCTGCCGCTGCGCACGTCACTGGAATACTGCACGGTGCAGGAAGGTCGCCTGGTGCAGAAGCAGACGCTGATGGAAGGCGGCGAAGGTCTGAACACCCCGCACCCTCGCTATGGTCGCTTCCACTCACCCGATGGCAGACGCTTGCTGGTCATTTGCGCCGCCACTGAGCCGGATGGCACGTGGTTCAATGCGGTGATGCCTGTGCTACCGCGACGCGGGGAGCCGAACCGAATCCCCTTCCGCGAGCCGTTCACCGCGTTTGTCACCGCCTGCGAACGCGGTGGAAGCCGCCCGTCAAGGACGCTGGAAATGTTTGGGGTTGGAACGCATTCCGGCACCATCCTGCGATATGCGGCAGTGCGCTTGCCTTAAAATGTTCATAATAATTCTATAATATCATCTGGAAGGTAATCGCGTTAAAAGTCCGTCGCCGGTGTGACCCCTGTCACGAACGGGGGTATAGCCGCGTTCTGAAAGACAAACAACTTTTGTCGCAGGAGAGAAGAGAGTGTTCAACCGTCTCGTTCTGGCAACCGCAGGTGCGTTACTGCTCGCACCGGCCAGTGTCCTCCACTGGCAACCCGCTTCCCAAACCGCTGCGGTGCAGGGAGATGCCGATGACCCCGCCATCTGGATAAATCCGACAAACCCCGAGAAAAGCCTCATCATCGGCACCGATAAGACAGGCAACGCGCTTTACGTATTTGACCTGAAAGGCAAAATCGTGCAAAAGATAGGAGGCATCCTTCGTCCCAATAACGTGGATGTGGAATATGGCCTCCCCCTGGCGGGGCGCACCACCGACATTGTAGTGGCGACCGAACGAAACGCGCGACGGCTTCGCATCTTTGCCATCGACTCCGCGAGCCTGCGTCTGCGCGACATCACCGACCCCAAAGGTGCTACCGTTTTCGCAGGGCAGGAAGGTGACTCTGCAGCGCCAATGGGAATCGCATTGTACCGGCGTCCAAAAGATGGCGCCATTTATGCTGTCGTCTCCAGGAAGGCTGGTCCCTCCGGCACCTACCTGTGGCAATATCGGCTGGTGCCTACGGCAGAAGGGCGCGTGCGCCTGCAAAAAGTGCGTGAATTTGGACAGTTTAGCGGAAAGGGTGAAATCGAGGCGGTCGCCGTCGACGACCAGCTGGGCTATGTCTATTACGCGGACGAGAACTACGGCATCCTCAAATACCACGCCGACCCCGAACATCCCGAAGCCTCCAAACTGCTTGCGGTCTTTGGCAAGGAAGGCTTCGAAGGCGACCGCGAAGGCATCGCTGTCTATCCTACGAAAGGCGACAAGGGCTACCTGTTGTGCGTTGACCAGAGACCTCAGAGAAGCGTGGTGTATGTATTCCGCCGCGAAGGAACCCCTGCCGATGACCATGACCATCAGCAGGCTATCGCCGTCGTCCACACGGACTCCGACGAGACGGACGGCATTGAAGCCACCTCACATCCGCTCGGCAAACAGTTCCCCAGCGGATTGTTCATCATGATGAACAGTCGGGAACGTAACTTTCATCTCTACCGCTGGCAGCCACTACCGCAAAATTAGGTGATTGCGAGGGTTTTAACATGTACTTAACATCCGTGGTGTAGACTGTAACCAAAACTCAAGCGTGGAAGGAGGCATATCATGCGGAAAGCCAATCGCGCATTCACCCTCATCGAGCTGCTCGTCGTTATCGCGATCATCGCGATATTAGCAGCTATTCTCTTCCCCGTCTTTGCCCAGGCGCGAGAGAAAGGGCGTCAGGCAGTTTGTATCTCCAACATGAAGCAGTTTACCCTCGGCATGCTGATGTACGTGCAGGATTACGACGAGCATTTTCCGTCGCAGGACCCCGACACGACCCGTCCCCAGCTGATGGATGACCTGTGGCTGTTCGTCATCGTGCCGTACATCAAGACTCCGCCAGCCGACTGGGCATCCGCACGGGCCAACATCTACGTCTGTCCGAGCAATCCCAACCTGCAGCTGGTTAGTGACAGCGTGGTACAGCAAGCACTGCAGTTCTGGGGATGGGACCTTGCGCGAGAGTTCCGCCTGACCCGCGCGCCAGATGGCAGATGGAAGTGGCACTGCAGCTACGCGATTAACGACTCCATCATCGGCGAAACGGGCATCGGTTTTACGGCTTTAGCCGCCTGGCAACAGCCTGCTTCGGAATATCTATTCATGGAGAGTACTTTCGACACCGACGTCGACTCCAATGACGTGGATTTCGAGGACAACGAGATATTCATGGAGCACAGCGACGGAATGAACATTGCCTTTGTGGATGGGCATGTGAAGTGGATTCGTGACGCGCGTGTGCCTTTCGACTCGTCGCAGTTCAACGGACAGGGTTCGCCCGTCTACTACAGCTCCAGCAGCAGGGCTTTGTCCCCGTGGCGCCCTGTGTATCCGTAATCCCCTTAGTAAAGAGCCAGCCGCCCGCGTGGCGGGCGGCTGTTCCTCCCTACTGAGCCAGTTCGGGGCTGATGTCCCGTTCCTCGAAGGTACTGTGGTAAATCACCGTGCGCTCCTGTGCACTGAAAACCAGATGGATTTTCCCGTCGTCAGTCTGCACCGCGCTCGGATAGGCGAAGGCGTCATCCCCTTCGAACAGGTGCTTGCGGTAGGGGAAAGTCTTGCCGCCATCGGTGGAAATCGCAGCGGTGAGCGGGGTGCGCAGGCTGGTAGAGTCGTTGAAAATCAACAGCAGGTGCCCGTTGCGCAACCGAATAAGTTCCACCGCCGAGTTCGGGTTTTTAAAACCGGTGTCCCTGCCCTCGCTCCAGGTGCGCCCGCCGTCATGCGACTCCGCCCACACAACGCGCCTGTCAGGCATATCCTCATAGCTGCCTCCCGCCCGGCAGTAGCAAATCAGGTGCTTGTCCGTAATGGCGACCACCGCCGGTTGCAGGTTGCCCAGCCGCGAGCGGATGCGGTTCGTCTCCGTCCATGTGTGGTTTTTCGCGTCGTAGATGAAAAACAACGAACAGGTCTCGGGCGAGACCGATTCAGGGTCAGTACCTACCTCGTAGTAGGCGGGTAACAGAATATCGCCGTTGGGCAGAGCGAGCGGATGATTGCGTACCATCATACCCTGTGTGAAACTGACAATCATCGGGTCTGACCACGTTTTCGCGCCGTCGGTGGAAATCTTCGCCTGAATGATGGAGGTGCTCCACGTCGGTCCATAGCGCACCACGTAGAACAGCCACACTTTGCCGTCGGGCGCCTGCCAGATGACGGGGTTGCCTTCGGGGCGGTTGGGCGCATCGGCAATGGGCACAGGCGTCGTCCATTGTGGACTGCCCTTGGGCAGGCGCGCTCCATAGATGGCGGTATCGTCCGCATACTCATCGGAACCGGCGTAAAAGACCAGATAGAGGTCTCCATTCGCCAGCTGTGCGATGGACGGCGCATGCTTGTAACGACCTCCGGGATGCTCCGGACCGAACACCCGTTGCACCAGCACGTTGGCTTTCATCGTTTTCACCTCCTGAGCGTGCGCTGCCGTCAAGAGCAAGCTAGCGCCCCCTGCGACCGCCAGCGCGTTAAGCAACATCATCATTCTCCTTGTTCTCCTTTTCCGAGCCTTTATGGGCAGGGGAAAAACTCCCGTCCCTCCCCAACGGGGGAGGGACGGAGGTACCACTACTTCTCGGCAAATGCGGCGTCAAAGGCGATGCGGGATGGCTCGAAGTCCATGCGCTTCACGAAGGCACACGCCTCTCTCGCGCCATGCTCGCGGTCCATGCCGCTGTCTTCCCATTCCACCGACAGCGGTCCCTGATAGTTAATCTCGTTCAGCGCGCGGATGATGGCTTCGAAGTCGATGCATCCGCGCCCCAGCGAGCGGAAGTCCCAGTAGCGCTCGGGATGCCCGAAGTTCAGGTGTCCTCCGAACACCCCAGACAGGCGCGGCGTGGACGACCAGTAGACATCCTTCATATGCACGTGGAAGATGCGCTCGCGGAAAGTGCGGATGAACGCCACGTAGTCCACGCCCTGATAGCCCAGATGGCTGGGGTCGTAGTTGAAACCGAATCGCCTGTGTCCGCCAACCGCTGCAATCGCTCTCTGCGCGGTGACGATGTCGAAAGCGATTTCGGTCGGATGCACCTCCAGCCCGAAATACACGTCCTCCTGCTCGAACACATCCAGAATGGGCTTCCACCTCGCGGCAAAATCGGCAAAGCCCTTATCTACCAGGTCGGGAGGGTTGGGCGGGAAGGAGTACAGGAAGGGCCAGATGGAGCTGCCCGTAAAGCCGTTCACCACCACGCGCGTCAGCTGCGCCTTCACCTCGGGCGGGGCGGCGTTGAACAGCTTACGAGCGGCACGCGCGGTGTTCTTCATCTCCTCTGCCGCGCGCTCTTTCACCCCCTCTGGCTTGCCGTCGCCCCACACGTAGGGCGGCAAAATCGCCTTGTGTCGTTCGTCAATGTGGTCACACACCGCCTGACCGACCAGATGGTTGCTGATCGCGAAGCACTTCAGACCGTACTTGCTCAGTATCTCCCAGCGTGACTCCACGTAGCCGTCCTGGGAGAGCGCCTTGTCCACCTCAAAATGGTCACCCCAGCAGGCAAGCTCCACACCGTCATAGCCGAACTCTTTCGCCTTCTTTGCCATCTCCTCCAGCGGAAGGTCTGCCCACTGCCCGGTAAACAGCGTAACCGGTCGCGCCATACCGAATCCCTCCTTCAGCAAGGTTTTCACCTTCTTGATTCGCCTTGTCGCACCACCTTCCTGCACGTAAGAGAAGAGCCTGCGGCTACACCTGCCCCCGGTTCTCCAGCAACTTGTACAGCACCAGTGAATACACCACTGGCACGAACGCCACAATCAGCAGAAGCACGAAGCACACACCAGGCGGCGCGCCCATCCACACCGCCAGCGTGCCCAGTATCCCTGTGAGCAGAAACAGGCGTGCGGACAGGTGATGCGTCCTTTCCCACACCGCCTCGCTGGCAAGCGTCCAGGGGGTGCGGATACCCATCCAGAAGTTGCGTTTCACCCGGTTCAGCAGGATGCCGATGCCGCCGAACAGCAGGAAAACGCCGCCGATGAGCGCACGTGAGACATCCAGCCGGGGATGGAGCGCGGCTTGCAGAGCGACAAAGTGGATGTACGCCATCAGCGCCAGCACCAGGAGTACGATAAGGTTGTAGGTGGGGCGAAACGCTTCCACATGGAACCCGCGCGGCGACAGCCAGGGCAGCGCGAGGAACAGAAGCAACAGCCCCACCGTCAGACCAGGCAGCAGAAAGCTCCCCACCTGTTTGCTGCTCCAGCCATCGGCTTCCCCCTTCCAATTCCAGTGCGTCGGAATTTGGTCAGGCAAGTTCGGATAAAGCCACAGCGAGTACGCCAGCATGGCAAGAACGAGCAACACACTGCAGAGAATCATGACACGCGTTGTCATATCGCGACACCTCCAGAGAAAGAAGACTGTTCTACCACCGGTCTTGTTTCCCCTACCCGTACAGCAGGTACCTGCCCCGCTTTCTGCGGAACGCAGCCGCCAGGCGCTGCATATAAGCCCATGCCTCGTCTGCCCCTGCCCCCTGTACAATCATCTCGTACGCTTTGCCGTCGGTCAACAGGGTCATCAGGGGCTCACACTCCCATTCGCGCGGGTGCAGGCGACGCAAGGCGCAGGCGATTTCCACTCCTAAAAGCACTGGCTGGAAACGCCCCCTGTCCACCACTGTGAACCGCAGCCCATTGCACACCTCCACCGCAAACTTGCTGGCATTCGGCGTGAACTGTATAGGCATACACGCGAAGCCGGGCAGATTGCGTTTCAACAGGTGCTGCGCCAGCGCGTCGGCATTCAGCCACGGCGCCCCAAACAACTCGAATGGCGCATCCGTGCCCCTGCCCACCGAGACGTTAGTGAACTCCAGCAGCCCCACGCCCGGATAAAGCGTGGCTGCCGTGAGGCTGCGCATGTTGGGTGACGGATTCACCCACCGCAAGCCTGTCTGGTCGTACCACATCTCGCGCTTCCAGCCCGAGCAAGGTATCACCTGAAGGTCGCACTTTGGGGCACGTTCCGCCTGAAACAGCCTTGCCAGCTCGCCCACTGTCATGCCGTGCCGCAGCGGAATGGAGTGATACGCCACAAACGAACGCCGGTCGGGGTCGGTCAGACTACCTTCTACTGCCACGCCGTTGATGGGGTTGACCCTGTCCAGCACCACCACACGCACGCCGTGTTGCGCCGCCGCCTCCATCGCCAGCCCCAGCGTGGAGATGTATGTGTAAAACCGGCAGCCGATATCCTGAATATCGAACACCAGCACATCGACCGCGCGCAACATCTCTGCTGTCGGCGCTTTATGCTCGCCGTACAGGCTGTAGATGGGTAAGCCCGTTTCGGGGTGGCGTGCATCTTTCACCGGCTCGTCCACGGCTCCGGCGAAGCCATGTTCCGGGCTGAACAGCGCAGTCAGCTGAACCCCAGCGTCCAGCAACGCGCGCCAGGTTGGTTTGCCTTCGCGCGTCAGCCCCGTGTGGTTGGTAATCACCCCCACCCGCCAGCCGCTCAAGGGTTTGCACCCCTGTTGCAACAGCACATCGATGCCGTTCTGAACCTGGTACACCTTCGTTCCACCTCCATAATTCTGTATTCGCCGGTTGGGCCGGCTTCTCATACTGTCTTTGGAAGTGGGTTCGGCAATACGGGAAATCACAAAGGTTTTGGTCTTTTTGCTACATAGACCAGTGGGGGGCTGCGTTTGTCGGATTTTTGCAAAAAACCCGTTGTCAGGATGCAAAAACGCCCGTTTTGGCACGGATTTTGCCTTACATATTTTGGGAGGAGAAATCCTCAAATCACCCCAAAGGCTTAAAAGGAGGGAACAAACATGCGCAGACTGATGAACCACCTGTTGGCGGGAGCAGCAGCGATGCTAACGCTATCTGCTGTCGCTAACGCTCAGGTGTGGGTGCCAGTAGGCACTGCGACCGGCGGTGTCGCCGTGTACTTCAACGACACAAACGAGGTGCCGGCGAACGTTTCTTACCTGCGTGTCCAGTGGGCGAACTCCATCACCAATGTGAATGGTGCTTCTATCAGCATGTCGGAGCCGTTCAAGACTATCTTTGGCGATCTGGGACAGTATGGGTTTGACGCTATCTTCGTGGCGCCCACCAATGCCAATCCCACGCCGCCTGTACTCTATGCCTACGACTGGAATGGCTCTAGCCCTGTACAGGGTCCGCAGGTTCTCTGGGCGATGAACGTGTACAGCGACTGGACCCATGGGCCCAAGAACCCTGCTGCGATTGTCCTTAACAGCACCCTGCGTGGCAACTCCGCGACAGTGTTAAATTACACCTTGACGCCGTTGGGTGGTGGTTCTTTCCAGGCCGATATCGACGTGGTGCTGCACAGCGACGGTTTCATCCACTGGTACAACCCCGCGTTTCCAGATACGCCGTTCCTGCCGAATGCGTATCCCTTTAACGGCAAGTTCCGGGTTACTGGCACTCTGGTCTACGACAAGAACAGCGACTCGACACCCGGGATGGATTTCTACCAAGGCACGGTGCACCTTTATGCCCAAGCCATCCCCGACGCCTCCACGGTGACGCTGTTCGCGTCGGGCTTACTGCCGATGGCAGCGCTGCTGCGCCGTCGCAAGGCGTAAGACCAGCAGAAGGCAAATCCTTGCCCCTGTCGCCCCGACGACAGGGGCTTCTCGTTGCCACCGCGTTCCACCCGTACTGCAGCCCCGCTTGGCAGACGCCCTGCTGTTATGTTATGATGTGAGGGAAACACCGTGTGGGAGGAAGGGATGAAATCGGCGACCAAATACCTCTGGTTCCACACCGCCAAACGGCGGGAATATATCAACATCACCGACGAGGTGGAGCAGTTCGTGCGCGAAAGCGGCATCCAGGAGGGCTTTGTGCTGGTGAGCGCGATGCACATCACCGCGGGCGTCTACGTCAACGACGCCGAGAGCGGGCTGATTGCCGATATCGACGAGTGGCTGGAGAAACTCGCCCCCTACCGCCCGGACTACCGCCACCACCGCACAGGCGAGGACAACGGCGACGCGCACCTCAAGAGCCTGCTCATCCACCACGAGGTGATTGTTCCCATCACGGGCGGGAGATTAGACCTCGGTCCATGGCAGCAGATATACTATGCCGAATTTGACGGACAGAGGCGCAAACGGGTAATATTGAAGGCGATTGGAGAATAACGCGCTATCTTCCCCGTGGTGGGGCAACTGCCCCACCCGGGCAGGGAGAGCCTGCCTGAGCGGACAGCCGAGGGGCTGTCATAACGACAAGGGGGTAATATACCTATGTTTCGAAATCTCTGCACCGTTTTCGCGCAGGTCGCGCGACGACAACCTGACCACACCGCACTGGTACGCATCCTCAAAGGGCAGACCTACCCGCTCAGCTACGGCGAGTATCTGCAACGGGTCATTCATCTCAGCTCGGGGCTGGAAGCCACTGGCGTTTCCGCGGGTGACCGCGTGCTGTTGCTTTCCGAAAACCGACCCGAATGGGCGATTGCCGACTACGCCCTGCTCTCGCTGGGAGCGATTGTGGTGCCAGTGTACCCTTCCCTGCCAGCCAACCAGATAGAGTATCTGGCGCGAGATAGCGGCGCAAGGGTCATTATCGTCTCGGATGAGAAGCAATATCGCAAGGCAGTCGAGGTAAGCCAGGCGGTACCCCAGCTGGAGACCATCGTGTGTATGGACCCGCCTGCCGAGCTTGCAAGCAACGCCATCAGCTTCGCGAATATCGAGCGTCGCGGTGCAGAGGATACCGATGCCGAACGAAGGTTCCACGAACGCATCGCGCAGATACCGCCCGACCACGTCGCCACCTTCATCTATACCAGCGGCACCACCGGCGAACCTAAAGGCGCCATGCTCACCCACCACAACCTCCAGTCGAACGTGGATGCCTGTCTTCAAATCATCCACGCCGGACCCGATGATGTGTTCCTTTCCTTTCTGCCCCTCAGTCACGTTTTCGAGCGCATGGCTGGACACTTCACAGCGGTCGCCTGCGGCGCGACCGTATACTACTGTGAGACGCTGTTCACCATCGCCCGTGACATGCAGATTGCCCGTCCCACGGTGATGCTGGCGGTACCTCGCCTTTTCGAGAGCATCCGCGACCGCATCATGGAGAACGTGACCAAGCAGCCTCCCCTCCGACGGCGCATCTTCCACTGGGCTTTCCGTAACGCCTCCAAAGCCGCTCAGGCAGTGCGGGGTGAACGACGCTGGACACCCTGGCTGCGCTTCAAGCATCGCTTGGCGGATAAGTTGGTGCTGCACAAAGTTCGCGACCTGACCGGGGGACGATTGCGCTTCTTCGTATCGGGCGGTGCGGCGCTTGGCAGACATACCGCCGAGTTTTTCCACGCCTTCGGCATCCTGGTTCTGGAAGGATACGGCTTGACCGAGACCTCCCCAGTGGTTTCCGTCAACCGACCTGAAGATTACCGCTTTGGCACTGTGGGCAGAGCTATTCCCGGCGTGGAGGTTCGCATTGCGGAGGATGGGGAAATCCTTGTTCGCGGACCCAACGTGATGCAAGGATATTACAACAAGCCTGCGGAGACCGCTGCGGTCATCGACGAAGACGGATGGTTCCATACCGGCGACCTCGGCTCGCTCGACGCCGATGGCTTCCTGCGCATCACCGGACGCAAGAAGGACATCATCGTACTGGCGAACGGCAAGAACGTCGCTCCTGTGCCTATCGAAGAGCAACTGAAAAGCAGCCCATACATCTCCGAGGCGGTGCTTTTCGGTGATGAGCAGGATGTGATTACCGCGCTGATCGTACCGAATTTCGAGCAGACGCGCGAGTGGGCGAAGATGCAGGGGTTGCTGGTGCAAAGCGATGCCGAACTGGTCGCCTTGCCGGAAGTAAAACAGTTGATGAAACAGGAGATCGACCGCCTGACCACCCACCTGGCGGAGTTCGAGAAGGTGCGTCGCTTCACTCTGCTGGATCATCCCTTCAGCATTGAGACTGGAGAACTCACCCCCACGCTGAAGGTGCGCCGGCATTTCATCAAACAGCGTTACGCAAAGGAGCTGGAGGCGATGCGGCGATAACCTGGAGAGCACGGTGCAAAATGCGAACGTCCATCGGTGTTTGCCCCGCAGGTTCTCCGTCGCACTGCACGTCCTGCACAGAAGAGGCTTCCACGTGAACCGATTTGGCACGGGCAAAACGCAGGTATGGACAGCGTTCCGCTTTCCCCAAGCAGACATCCCATAACACACGCCAAATTTTACGCCGCCAGCCCGCGTCCGCAGGAAACCACACGATATCCAGTTCACCATCATCGCAGCGAGCAGAGGGCGCGATTCGTGTGAACCAGCCGTAGCGCGACGTGTTGGACACCACCAGCAAAACTGCCTCCACCTTCTGCTCGCCCGCTTCAGAGACGACGCGGTAGCGTGTGGGCTGGTAGTGCCGCAGCTCGCGCAAGCCGGTCCAGATGAAGGCAAACACGCCCCACCGTCTCTTCATCTCTTCCGATACACGGGGCAACACATACGCATCGAAACCGGTACTCGCCATCAGCACAAACGGGATGCCTCGCAGAAGCCCCACATCTATCCGCCTCAAGGTGCCCGTCCGCAGTGCTTGCAAACATCCCGAAACTGCCCTCCGACCCAGCGGATAGCCCAGCTCCCGCGCCAGCACGTTGCTGGTGCCCAACGGCACTAACGCCAGAGCAGCGGAGCTGTTCACCAGCGCAGGTAGCACCACATGGACACTGCCGTCTCCCCCAGCAACCACCAGCACTTTACCCCCGCTCCGGCAAAACTGCGAGGCGCAAAGTAGTGCCTCTTCTGGAGACTGCGACACGACGACCCGACACGGGTTGTCCAGAGAAGCACACACCCTCTGCCAGTCGATGCGCCCCGCCCTTCCCCCACCCGCCTGCGGATTCACCAGAAAGAGAACCTCTCGGAAGTTCACCGCCTGTCTACTCCTGCTTTCCTGCCCCCCAATTTCACATAGCCGATAATTTCAATCGTGGGCGGACGTGCTCCTTTGACATGGCAGGCTATGTTACCAAAGTGTCTTCTTTACACCCAATGTAGCCGCATCCTTCAGGATGCGCCGCGATTGGCGCAGGCTAAAGCCTGCGGCTACAGCAGGCAGGTTTATGGAACACTCGGTTGAGGCTCGCAGCACGGACTGCCATGTGTCTGAATCTATTTTTGAAACTTCATATGCAGGTTTCCAGCCTCCGCAGGAGGCTTCGTTTTGGGTTGCCCCCAACTTCCACTTGCCGGGAAAACCCATCTATCGAACACCCTCCCGCTACCCTTGACTTTTTTTTCGATGATATACTGTTGTACAATTCAATGCAAGGAGGTTCTCAGCCATGAAAGCCGTAACAATATTGCTGATGTTGATAGCCTTAACCCCCTTCGCTGCGGCGCAGTATCGAGGCTATCTACCTGTACAGACCGGAGGATGCGAGCAAACTACTGTGAATACTCAGAGCGGACAATGGTTTACCTACATGCTCGTCCAGCGAGATATGGACACAGTGGTGGTAGGTTATCCTCCGCAGCAGATGTTAGTATCTGACCAGACGTGGAATGTAGAGTGCATCGAATGGAACAGCGGAACATACCGAATCGAGATTACCTTAAGCGGGGTAACGCAGGACAACACCTACCGATGGCGCGTAGAGACACGTGCTCGATACGTCGCACAGAGAACGACCTTCTACGACCGCTTCGTCTTATATAACGCGCGATGGTCAACCGACATATACAAGGACCCCGACCTTTTCTTGGCGCAAGCGGTGGTCGTCGACCCGTAGCAAGGCTGGTCGGAAGCTTGGAGGTAAACAGACATGAAACCACGAACGGCGCGATGGGCACGCAGCGGGGTAGTGTGGATGTGCTTCGTTTTCGTTATCATGGAGGCATCGGCACAACCCCCGCTGTCGCCATCTTCAGAGGCAGGTGAACCGATTCGTTTCACGCAGATATTGGAGAAACTTGCCCAGAAAACGAGGCTCGGTTTGCTGGCAGAATGTTATTACGCCGAGGAACTTATTCCGCCCACCAACGCAGCGATGCTCGGGGAAGATTGGCGCCTTGAAACCGTCGCCGCGGTCTATCGTAGGGAGGTCGTGCGCACCCGCAACGTTATTATTTTGCGCCCTGCGACCGATATTGCCGCAGTGAGGCGTCTCGAAGAGACCCAGAGCAGCGTTCGGTTCCCCGCCGTCTGGTGGAAAGGATACGACCTGCTGGAGATGCGTAGCTGGAAAAACGCTGATGGGGGCATCCAGATGTCGGTAAAAGCATCTGGAGTACCACTGTCACGTTTTTGCGAGCAATTTCAGAAAGAGACCGGCTGGCGTCTTCAAGTAGAGGCAGAGTTACACACCGTGCGCATCTTTGCAAGCTGGGAGTCTGCCTCACCAGGCGAGGTCGTGGAGGCAATTGCCCTGCTGCTCCGAGGCGGGGTGGAAGTCAGCATTTCGCGCACCGCCGAGCAGAAGGCGGCAGAGCAAAAGCTGGAGGCACGACAGAAAACGACTGAGCAGTGGTCGGTCAAGCAAAAGTACACCGATGAGCTATTGGACGGGCTGCTTCAGGAGTTGAGCGCCGAAGAGCTCTCCCTGTTTCAACAGGGGGCGGAGGTAGAGATACCCCTTTCGCGTCTTTCGCCAGAACTTCATGCGCGTGCCCTCCGTTTTATCTCCGATTCGCTGGAGGAGCTCATCTCTCAACTCGCGCTCGATGCTCAGATGCCTTTGATGAGGTTACGGGAACAGCTGGCTGAGTGCCAGCCGACTATCAAGCTTCCGACGCCGATGCGCCGGTGGCTGGGGGTAAAGCTAACAGACCCTGCTACCGGCGAAAGCCACGTGTTTTAATGGACGGTTCATCGCGGCTACCAAGCGTCTTCTGCGCTTGCCGAGCAGCTGCCCGCCAAACCCAAGCTACGCCCAGCGCGGATAGTACGCCGATGAACGCGCCACCCAGCACATCGGACGGATAGTGCAGTCCGAGATAAATACGTGAGTAGGAGACCAGCGCCGCCAGCCCAATGGCAAGCCACGCCACCCACCCACGATAGTACAGCGCGAACAGCGTTGCCGCGGCAAAGTTGTTCACCGCGTGGGAAGAGGGAAACGACGGGCTGTGCCGACAGCCGTCTATGGCACGCACTCTCTCCAGCGCTTCACACGGACGCAACCTGTCAAACAAATCTTTCAGCACATGGCTGCTCAGCTGGTCGGTAATCAGTATCAGGGGCAACAGCAGCAAAGCGACCGTTCTGCCTCTTGACCCACCCTTCCACAATAGCCCTGCCCACAACACCAGTAGCAGGATGCCCGTCTTCTTAATGTCGGTGACAAACAGCATAACTGCGTCCATTATCGGGTGATGGGCGTGGTTGATGCCGTAGAACAGAGAGAGGTCCACCTGCTGTAATTGTTCGAGCATTGGTCGCCGTTGTCGACTGGCTTGTTATTTTTCGCTACGCCGGTATAGTACTTATTCGATGCCTGTGGCGACAAATCCTGCTGACTTCTCAGAGAATGTTTGATAAATCACGTTGTGGGTTGCCCCAGCGACTGAAGGTCGAGCGCAACGTGACGTAATAGCCGCTGTAGCACGCTTCAGCCTGCGCAGGCGGCTTCCTTGTCGCTTGCCCGAAACGTCCAGTTGCAGGGCAGAAATAGTTTTCAAAAACTATTTATTTCACTGCTGACCGCCACACCGAAGGCATGAAACCTCCACGTGTCGTGTTCGTCTAACATTTGGAAAGCGACCCGGTAACCGGGAGGTGGAGGAGATGTATCGGTCTGTTGCCATAGTGGTCTGCCTGTGTGCCGTTGCCCGGTTCGTCCAGGCGACGCCGGAGGAGCGCGGCGACTTCACGATGGACCTGTGGGTGTCGCCAGGCGGCAGTGTTTACGTCGTGACTTACACGCGCCTGTTCACACCCCCCTACGCAATGAACACGTTACTGATGCGCTATCTCGATAACGGCGTACGCACTGACTTCCACAGGTTGCCTGGCGCTTTCAGCAGCTACACGCTGGCTGGAATGCTGGTGCCGGCTCCAGACAAACGCAGCTTCTATATCGTTTGTGACGATGAGGATAGTGTCATGGTAGCACGATATACTTTACCCTTCAGACAAGTATGGAGACAAACTTACACGTTGCCAGAAGCCTATTTCGAGTGCAGCGAACGCGCAGCGTGCGATAATGAAGGTAGTTTGTACGTTGCTTCTTTGGTCAACTTCCGCGGGACTGGTCCGTTTTCTACGTCACGTGGCTGTCGCCTTGCGAAGTTCAACGCGAAGGGTGAAACCGTATTCACTTACGTCGCGGAGGGCTACTTCAGAGACCTGCTGGTTACACCAAAAGGGCAGACTTACTTGCTCCTGGAAAACCAGTTGCTGTGTCTCTCTCCTGATGGAAAATTACTGTGGAAACGCGAATTCGTCAGTAAGGTCTCTTCCGATGCGAACCTCTTTGCCATTCCAGGCGGGGTTGCTGTTGGAGACGTCGGGTTTGGGGCGGACACTGCGCGTCTCCGCGTATTCGAGCATAACGGCCGCCTGACCACTATAAAACGGGTGCCCATACCCTATTACCACAACGGAGCAGGTGTGTTTTACTCTTGCAAGGTATTTCCGCGAAAAGCTAGTTACCAACTTAGAGTGTTCGCGTTTGACCTGTCGGGGCGCAGACTATGGCAGGCATCCACGACTGCTCGCTCTAAACAGGGGGAAGACCCTCTGTTCGAGGAGGAGAAGAAACCTATCTTAGTAAGGGACAGCGGAGGTAACGTGTACGTCTTCATCAACTTACCCCCACTGACGGTTGTGAAATGGGACTCCAGAGGTACCCTCAAGTATCAAAGGCAGTTTTATCCGCTCGGGCGTGACGCAGCGTTGGTTCGCAAGGCGCAGCTGGACTCCCAGGGCAACTTGTACGTCGCCTTGTCTGCAACAAAGGGTGGACTGGATCACGACAGCGTGGTGTTCAAAACAAGCCCAACGGGCAGATTGCTGTGGGTGGGACTATATGACAGTAGACAGTACATCAAGCACAAGTAGTAGCCAGATGCAGAGGGGACACCCCTCGAGTGCCCCCTCGTCGCCCACACATGCTGTGCCTAAATCCGCTGCTACCCGACCTTCACTGTTACCAACCCGAAGGGCGGTATCTGCACGCTCAGCACGTCGCCGTTCATGCGGGCGGTGCTACTGCTCAGCGGCTGCTCGAGGATGTCTGTCTCCACGGCTGGTGCGTTCGGTCGTGCCAGCGCGCTGCTCAGCCGCACCTCGGCGGTGGTCGCCTTGCCCTCCACCTCGTACAGCCGCAGGATGAGTGCGTCCGAGTCTTCCGCCTTCTTCATGCCGCTCAGCATCACGTTCGGCGTTAAGACCTCCGCGAATGCCTGGGAAACAGGCAGTTCGCCCTCATGGACGTCGGTGCTGACCACGTTAAAGGGCAGATTGAAGTCGTAACCTGCTCGTGCCGAGTCTGCGGGTGTCCACCCCTCCCCGAACGGTATGAGCGCAAAGCGGAAGGTATGACGCCCCAGTTCCGGCAGTGGGTCAGGGTCGTACGAGCTGCGCAACAGGGTCATGCCCAATGTGTTATCGCAGACACTGTGCGCGTACACCCGGTCGTTCACCAGCACCGCGCCTGCCGGCTTGCCTGTCTCCGAGTGCACTCCCGACAGGTCCACCCACTTCTGCGCGGGCATATCCATGGGGTACATGGCAATACCCGGTCCGCCCACATGTCTGAAGGTCTCCGAAGGCTCCGCATAGCCGATGGTGGAACGCTCCACCCAGCCCATGGGGCACTCCATGCGGCACTTCGCCTCGTCGATCGCGAGCGGGAACTGCACCCGCAGTGTGGGCACGCCCTTCTCTGGCGAGCCACGCTCCAGCCAGTCCACCTCCAGCGTGAAGTCCACCCGCGGCACACCTGCCGTCACGCTGATGGTGAGGGTGAATCGGCTATCGTTGAAGCGATGATGCGCCTGCACACTGGCGATGTAGGGACCGTTATGCGGAAAGGTCAGAGTCGCTCCTTCCGTGAACGGCAGATATTCTTGAATCTGCCCCAACACCCAGGCGGTCATGCCATGCGGGGCTTCGAGAATGTACTCCAGTAACCCGATGCGCTCACCCGGAGGCACCAGTTCCAGCCCCGTGCGCTTGTCCACGAGGCTCACTATCGCGCCAGATTGCTGTTCCACTGTCACACGCAGGAACTCGTTCTCGATGGTGCCTTTTCCGTCGCTGGTGCACCCCGTGCCATCGCCCGCCGTCACTGCACGATGCACGTTGTAGGTCCGGTAGCCCAACGGGGGAACCTCGTGCGCAGGAAACGCCAGCTCGATGTAGTTGTGCTGCCAGTAATGTCCTCGTGCCAGCACCTGCGCCTTCAACACGTTGCCCTTGTCATCCCGCACAGCGACGTAAGGCGTCTCGATATCACGGTCCCAGATGCGAGTGGTCACCACCTCACTGCGCGTCCACGGGGAAGGGTTGAAAACCACAAACGGGTCGCTGCCGAGGCCGCCCGCCCCGTAACGGCTTAGAGAACCGTCGGCTGGCAGGTCGCCCTGCCCTGCGCCCAGTCCTTCACCATGATGCTGCATGACGGGAACCGCGGTGGGCGCTATTGCCTTCGTGTTCACCTTTGCGGCAATAGCACGCAGGCTACGGGTCTTAATCATGGAGGTGTGGGCGAGAATCTCCTGGAACAGCCCCTGCGCGTATTCGTAGGTGGCGTGCACCCCGGAACCCGGCAGGATGTCGTGGAACTGATTAAACATAGCATGACGCCATGCAGTGTGAAGCTGCTCTGAAGGGTACGCCAGACCCGTGACGCCCTTCGCCAGCAGGGCGCAGATTTCCGCCTCCACGAGGGTGTTCTCGCTCTTGCGGTTGGCGTATTTGATGTTGCTCTGCGAGGAGTAGCAGCCTTCAAACACGAAGTTCAGCTCGCCGTCGATTACAGGCAGCTCTTTCGCCTCGCGCTCAGCGATACGGAAGAACTCGTGATAGGTGCTGAACCGGATTTTGGGGAAAACCGGCCACTCCATCATTTCGTGCGCCAGCTGCAGGTCGCGTCGGGTAGGACCACCTCCGTGGTCACCGACACCGTAGACGAACAGCATTTCTTTCAGTCCGGTTTGCCGTTCGAACTCCACCACATGGCGCGCGATGTGTGGCGTGATGGGTCCCAGATACCACTCGCGATGGTCGTCAAACGCCAGCACCCGCGACCCATCCTTGCCCTGCCACCAGAACAGAAACGGCCCTTTTCCTGTTCGGCAGAAATAGTAGTAGCGGATACCGGCGCGTGCCAGGATACCGGGCACGGTGTGGGCGTGTCCGAAAGTGTCTGGCTCATAATCCAGCTGTACCGCATCGTACGGTAGCCCGAACTCCCGCTGGAAGAATCGCTTCGTGTATAACAGATGCCGACACAGGATTTCGCCTGAGGCCATGTTTTTATCGCCTTCCACCCACTGGCTGGCGGTTACCTCCCACCTGCCCGCACGCACATGCTCTTTCACCTGCTGCCACAGCTCGGGCAGGTAGTCTTTCATCAGCTGATAAGTGGACGCCTGGTCCTGCGAAAAGCGAAACTGCGGAAACTCGTGCATCAGTTTGTCGACGGTCGAGAACGAATCGTTTGCGGTCGCAACCGTCTCCGGCCAATTCCACATCCAGTTCATGTCGATATGCGCGTGCCCCACGCAGTGGATGGTGTACTCTTTAGCAACGGGCGCGATGGGGCTGAGAGTCTCTTCCGCCCGTTTCACCGCCTCCGCCACAGACTTACCTTCCGACACCGCCTGCGCGCACTCCTGAGCAGCGCGGATAATCAGACCTTCCCACTCCGCCTGTCTGGATGGGTTGGCTTGTGCCAGCTGTCGGGCGAAATCTATCTGCGCCTGAAGGCGGTCAATCCACTTGCGTGTTTCCCTGTCGGTATGACGCAAAGATTGCCATGCCGCATCGAGTTGCTCATCCAGTGCCATGTTCCCCCTCCTGAATAAACCTTCTATTTGTTTAGGGTAATCTTCGATAGGCGTACCCTGATTGCCTGCTTGCCCGAAAGAATCACGCCAAATCTCCGGTGGGGGGAAGATACCGGCTGGCGCCCGCATGTGCTACGGTAGCAAACGCCCGTCCAACGCGCGAACGACAGGAATCTCCTTCCGAACCACGAATGAATTTGCAAATACCTTGTGAAGGAGAAGAGTACGGCGATGCAACGGGTGGCTGTGTTACTCCACGAGCCGATTGGCACAATCAGTCCCTATCTGCATGGCGAATTCGCTGAGCATCTGGGCGAGTGCATCTACCCGGGCATCTGGGTAGGAGAAGATTCGTCCATCCCCAATATCGGCGGCATCCGCAAAGACGTGGTGGATGCCCTGCGCCCTTTGCAGATTCCCGTCCTGCGCTGGCCGGGCGGTTGCTTCGCTGACGCCTACCACTGGCGCGATGGGATCGGGTCCCGCGACAGCAGACCGTTGCGTTTAAACTACCACTGGGGCATGGCGCCAGAACCCAACCACTTTGGCACGCATGAGTTCATCGCCTTCTGCCGCTTGATTGGAACGGAGCCGTATATCGTGGGCAATGTGGGTTCCGGCACGCCCGCCGAGCTGCGCGACTGGGTGGAATATTGCAACTTCGCTGGCGGCTCGGCACTGGCAAACGAACGCCGCGCCAACGGAGCCGAAGAGCCTTTCCGCGTGCGCTTCTGGGGCGTGGGCAACGAAAACTGGGGCTGCGGCGGCAACATGCACCCCGAATACTACGCGGAACTTTTCTGCCAGTTCCGCACGTTCCTGTTCAACTACTCGGACACGCCTGTACATGCGATTGCTTGCGGCGCAGCGGGCAACGACTGGGACTGGACGTGGAAGTTTCTGAACAGTCTGCGGCGCAAGGGCTGGAGCCGACGCCATCTGGTGCACTCACTTGCCGCCCATTACTACTGCGGAACCGCTGGAACTGCCACCGAATATACCGCCGAGCAGTGGACAGAGCTTTTGTGTAAGGCAAAAGCCATCGAAGGTATCCTGGTGGGACATCGCACCGTCATGGATGAACTGGATCCCGAACAGAAAATCAACCTGATCATCGACGAATGGGGAGCGTGGCACCCGGTAGAGCCGGGTAAACCGGGTTCGGGGTTGTACCAGCAGAACACCGTTCGCGATGCACTGGTGGCCGCATTGACTCTGGACATCTTCCACCGGCACTGCCACCAGATTTTCATGGGCAACATCGCCCAGCTGATTAACGTGTTGCAATCGCTGCTGCTGGTGCAGGAGGATAAGTGCATCAAGACTCCCACCTACTACGTCTGGCAGATGTATGCGCCGCACAAGGGGGCACAAGCGGTGCGCTTCGAGACGATGTCCGACACACTATCCGATGGCGGTGCCGTGCGCGACTTCTGCCGTCAGCAATATCTGCAAAAAGAGCCGTTTAGCCTGCAGGTAATTGAGGGTTCCGCATCGGTGAAGGAGAATACGCTTTGTATCACGCTGTGCAATACGCATCCTGAACAGCCGGCGGAACTGGAGGTGCAGGTGCTGGGTGGGCTGGTCTCACAGGCGGAAGCGGTTTTCCTGACTGCCGACGATATCCACGCCCATAACACCTTCGAAGAGCCTGAAAGAGTGAAGCCATCCGAGCCCCAGGCGGTGCGTATCGAGGGCAATTCTCTGCGCCTCACTGCACCTGCCGCTTCGGTCATACGGATCACAGGTAAATTGTCACCTTAAGGAGGAGATGCACCATGCAGAAGACAACGCGCCGGGAGTTCATCAAGCGAAGCGCGCAGTACGGGATGAGCCTCTGGCTGGTAGCGCACAGCTGGAGCCCTACCTACGCCCAGAACGATAAGCTGAACATCGGCATCATTGCGTGCGGCGGACGCGGCTGGGGCAACATCGACGGCGTGTCCACCGAGAACATCGTGGCAATCTGTGACGTCGACGAGAACCCCCTTGGCGAGGCGGCAAAGCGGTTCCCCCGTGCGTACAGGTATGTGGACTTCCGACAGATGCTGGACGAGCGGCACCGCGAGATTGACGCGGTGGTCATCAGCACGCCAGACCACACGCACGCGGTTGCGGCTATGGCTGCCATGCAGCTGCGCAAGCACGTCTACTGCGAAAAGCCGCTGACCCATTCCGTGTATGAGGCACGCAAGCTGGCAGAGGCCGCAAAGCGCTACAAAGTCGTTACGCAGATGGGAAACCAGGGACACGCCAGCGACGGGTTGCGGCGTGCGGTGGAAATCCTGAGGTCTGGCGTTATTGGGGCTATCCGTGAGGTACACGCCAGCACCGACCGCCCCATCTGGCCGCAAGGCATCGACCGCCCGAAAGATACGCCGCCAGTCCCACGCAACTTACACTGGGACCTGTGGCTCGGCCCCGCGCCCGAACGTCCTTACCACCCCGCATATCATCCCTTCGCGTGGCGTGGCTGGTGGGACTTCGGCACGGGCGCGCTGGGCGATATGGGGTGTCATATCCTGGACACCGCCTTCTGGGCACTGGATTTGGGGTATCCGACGAGTGTCGAGGCGGAGGGCGAACCGCATCACCGTGAAACAGCTCCGAAGTGGAGCATCGTGCGTTACGAGTTCCCTGCCCGCAAGGGGATGCGGCCCGTTACCCTTTACTGGTACGACGGTGGGAAGCTGCCCCCTAAGGAGCTCGCGCCCGAGATTAACATTGAGCCGAACTGCACGCTGTTCATCGGGGAGTATGGCAGGGCATGGGTGCCCCACGGCGGTGAGCCACTACTCCTGCCGCGTGAGAAGTTCGAAGGATACCAGCCGCCCCAGCCCACCATCCCGCGTGCGCCGCGCGGTCATCATCTGGAGTGGGTCGATGCCTGCAAGGGGCGCGGCAAGGCGATGTGCGACTTCGACTATGCGGCGAAGCTCACGGAGATGGTGCTGCTGGGCAACGTGGCGTTCCGCACAGGGCACAAGATAAACTACGACGCCCGTAACATGCGAGCCAAGAACTGCGCCGAAGCGGAGCGTTACCTCCGCCGCGAGTACCGCAAGGGGTGGTCACTGTAGCGCGTCGCACACCACCAGACGGTGGTCTGAGTGCTGGGTGCGATAGGCGCGGACGCGGATTGGGCGCAGGTGCGGGCTGAGCCATATCTGATCGATACGATGGAAGGGGTATTCATTGGTGATGGTGCAGCCCCAGCCTGCGCCTGCGAGGCGGAAGCTGTCGCGCAGACGCTTCTGCAACAATCTCAGCGGCGCCTCGCCAGGCGGCATATTGAAGTCGCCCCCCACGATTACTGGCGTCTCAAGAGGTATCCGCTCTATCCGGCGCATCACCGCCTTGATCTGTTCGTGGTGAAGGCGGCGCACCTCAGCGTGCTGCCGCCAGCAATCCGGTGACCAGAGGTCTGCACGCACGGTGGGGGGAGATAACCGAAGACTGATAACCTCCATCGGCTTGCCGTCGGTCAGCGTGACTCGGGCGTGAGTCAGGAAGATTTTTTCGTCCCGGCTGAGCGGGTAGGGCTGCAGGTTTCCCCGCGCAATAATACTGGCATCCGGTCCATGCGCCCAACCGCCTTCCTCGCCAAAAAGCTCTCGTGCGAGCTGCTGCACCGCGTCTCGGCTCGGCGACTCTTGCAAGAGCACGATGTCTGGCTGATACCTTTTGATCTCTATCGCTGCCTCCAGCGAGCCGCCTGCGCAGTTCAGGCTCACAATCCGAATCACCCGCGTCGGGCTTTCATGGCGCGCGGGAATAGTTCCTCTCAACAGACTCCATGGCTCCTCCGCAAAGCCCAGCAGGAAAAGGAGCCACAGTCCACCCACTGCCCCTGCGAGGCGTCCCCTCCGCCATCCCAACCCCGCCAGAAACAGCCCGGGAACCAACCACAGCCACGTTGGAAACACCGTCACTGCAGCGCAGGAGATGGGGCGCAACAGATAACAGGTTGCGACGAGAATCCAAAGGAGAAGAGAAAGGATGGGGAAAAACAGGCTCACTCTTCCTTGTTCCGCTCCAGGCGTTGCATGAGTTCGTCGAATAAAGTCTCCAAGAGCCCATGTCTTTGCTGGATTTGGTCAACGACTGATTTCAGTTTACCCCAGTCAATCAAAAAGCCATATATTTTGGTCGTCACGTGCCGAAACGCCATCAATTCCTCTATAAATTCCACCGCGCTCTGTGTATCCAGCATCCCTACTTTCGTTAGTATCTCACCAAAAAGACGCAAGGTATCCTTGTGAGAGGAGGGGCCTGAAGGAATAGGTTTTCCCAACCCCTTAAGGACTCGTACAATTAAGTGCTCAAGCGCATTGTAATAACCGATACACTCATACGTCAACGCCGATTGAAGTATTGAGAGTTCTACACTCGCGCGTGCAAACTCCTTGATGCGTTCATGAATTTTGTTTAGATTACCTAAACCAAATTCAACCTCTTCGCGAAGGCGGTCGAGTTTCATATAGAACCTTTCCTTCACGCATGATGCGCTCACGGAATAGCCCTCGCGCGTCCTTGATGTCCACCACGCAGACGCGGCGAGGTATCTGCATGATGCATTCTGCTACGGTGCGAAAATAGTCTTCGCTGGGAATACCTTCATAGCAAAGGTCAATGTCCGAATCCGTACGGTAGTCGCCCCGCGCCAGAGAGCCATAAAGAACGATTCGACGCGCACCATGTTTTCGCAAGATAGCCACCGCCGTCTCGACGTCCTTTGCAATCTCGCGTGGCAAGGCGGCCACGATATCCCCTTTACGCTGGCGTCCCACTGCCATCACGTCCTTGTTGAAGTCGTTCGTTAGTATTCTACCTCTGTGCTCTGCCGCTTTCGCGGGGCAGCGGAGGCGTCCTCTCGCTCAGTAGCGGAGTCCTCCTCTTCCGCAGACGGTTCTTCCTCGAAGGTGTACAGATACATCCACCGTCCGTCGGGTTTGACGACTTTCTGCTTGTGCATTCGAAACCGCTTCATTCCGCCTTATGCCCCCGTTTTGCCAGCACAATCGCGCCGTACACCCCCGCGCGATGTCCCAGCTCCGCCGGTTTCACTGGAGGGGGCGGCACAATCTTCAGCATCTGCGCCAGCTTCTCGCGCAGCGGCTGGAACAGCGTCTCTCCCCGTTTAATCATACCGCCTGCCAGTACAAACACCTCTGGACAGACCAGAGTGGTCACGTTGACAATGCCCCATGCCAGATAACCCGCAATCTCCGCCCAGAACGCGGGGTCATCGATGTCCTCCGGCTCCTTGCCGGTGCGTGCCTCGATCGCGCTTGCCGACGCATACGCCTCCAGACAGCCGCGTGCCCCACAGCCGCACAGCGGCCCATTCGGATTCAACACTTGGTGTCCGCCCTCTACGTCCAGCTTCCCGTGGTAGATGTGTCCATCCATCACCACGAAGTAACCAATGCCCGTGCCCAGCGTGAAACCTGCCACAATGCGATAGTCCCTTCCCGCACCAAGCACCGCCTCCGCCAGTCCCGCGACATTTGCGTCATTATCCACGTAGACAGGACATCCCAGCGCGTCTCCCAGCTCGGGATAGGAAACGTTCTTCCACGGGATATTGGGCGTCCAGTAAAGGAACCCGGTGCGCCAGTCGATGGGTCCCGGTGTGCCGATACCCAGTCCCTTGGGCTTCCCACCAACCAGCTCGGTAGCCGCTGCTATCATCTGCGCGCGAGCGTTCGCGTAATCCGGCGGAGTCTCGATATCCCGCGTGACCAGCTCGCCGTTACGGATGGTTCCTACCTTAATCGACTGACCACCGATGTCGATACCCACATAGCCTTCGTATTCCGACAGGTTCATCTTCTTCCCCCTGCACCGTTTGTTCCCTAGAGCAATCTAAGCGTGTGAAGGGGAAGACGAGCCTGTTGCTGCGCCGAAGCCTGTGCAGGCACGTTCACATGGTTCACCAAAGCAAAGGTCTCGCCTTCCCAAAACGCTATCGCACTTTCTCAATCCGCAACCGCACGTCTTGCGCGAAACGGTCAATGAATCCCTGCACATAACTCAGCACATCCAGTGAAGGGTCCCTGATCAGCGGTGTCAGGTCCATCGCGTAGATGAGGCTGGTGGATACGTCCACGCCATGCGATTCGAAGTAGGTGGCGTGCGCTCGCCTTCGCCCCAAGGTGGCAAGGTCGTATCGCTTGCCCCCGCAGATTTGCGAATCGAACACACCCAGCAACGCCGCTGCAAGGTTCTCATGCGCCGAGACGTCCATCGGCACCTTGTCGCTGTCCGCCATCCAGTCCAGGTCTCGCCATACCTCACAACCCAGCACCTGCTGCGGCTTCGCATCGTCCGGCAGTTCGCGCAGGGCGGCGATCACTCGCAGGGTTACCGCCACATGCGTATCATGTTTATCTGCCAGGTTGTGCGTGTACACAATTTGCGGTCGCGTGGCGAGGAACACCTTTTTGAGGTCTTCCTTCACCTCCGGGTTGCTTCCATCTTTGGTAGCCGCACTGGAATAGTCCAGAAAAATCTGCGCGGTGTATTCGCCCACTACTGCCGCCTTCTTCTGTTCCTTGCGACGCACCACCTGCATCATCTCGTCGGTATAGTCTTTATACAGGTCATCACGAGGGCTGCCCGCGCCGTTGGTCACGCACACTCCGCAGAACCACTTTTCCGCCTGCTGGAAGCACTCCAAAATGCCCCGATACGCCATAATCTCGAGGTCATCCTGATGCGCCCCAATGGCCAGGTGGGTCGTACGCGCCAGTGCCTCCTCGATCGGCATCCCGTCGGGCACGAAAATCTCTGCGCCAGGATTGTTCAGTTGCATTGGTGCTATCCCTCCTTCTGCTCTTTCTTAATCTCGGGCAGGCTCGCTGCCGCGATGGATTGTCCAACCCGCCGCGCCTTTTCGTCGGGCAGGTTCACGCTGATACGCACCGCCAGCTCGGGGAACTCGGTCTGCAGGACTTCTTTGGCCTTCTCCAGAATGATATGCCCTCCTTCGCCCGAGGTAACGCGCCCCAGCACCAGCACGTGCTGCAGGTCATAGAAGTCCGCATAATGTGCGATGCCGTATCCCAGATACACCCCAATCGTCTCGTAGACAGCGCGCGTGCGGGAATCATCGCTGGCGTGCAAATCCTGAAACTGCTTCAGACGCTCCGCCAGCCCCAGGCTTTCATCCAGCGCAATGCCCGCGACCGGCGCCAGTCGGAAAATCGCCTGCTGCGAGAAGTACAGCGCACCGACCCCCTTGTCGCCCGACCACTCGTCGACTGGCGCATCCGGGGCATAGTCCACCGGTGCGAACGCCAGCTCGTTCAGCCAGTTGGTGATGTTGCCTTCGGGCGTCACGTAGCCTGCGGCTTCGCTGGAACCCATGGCGATGCCCAGAATACCGTTCACCCCCAGGCTCATCGAGCCAGCGAGTGCGGTCACCTCGCCGTCGTTCGCCACTTCCAGCGGTACTCCCCACTCCTTCTGCACGCGCAGGAAGATGTCTTTCGCCCGCGCATTGAACACATCGCGGGGCACACCGCGAAACAGCGATGCCACCATCACGCGGTTGTTGATCCATACCCCCGCTGAACTCACGCCAATGGCATCCACACGGGGCATCCGCGCCGCCGCGCGGTGCAGGGCAGACATAATCTCGTGGTAATGGTAACTCGGGTCGGTTTGCGGGCGCGGGTCCCACACCACCTCTTCACTGAACACATCTTTGCCATCGATGACCGCAGAGACCTTCCGGTCGCTGGCTCCCAAATCCAGCCCGATACGACACCCATCTAGATGCCGCCCCAGCGACTTGGCAGTCTCGTTGGCGGAAGGAACTTTATCGGCGTCGGTAATGACCACCTCAAAGGGGCGTTCGTACACCGTCTCGCCCATGAAGTCGTAATCGAAGGCGCGCTCCCCGTTGGGGGCATACACCTGCTGAATATACTCCCCAATCTGGCCCGGACCGCCCAGGTAGACCTTGTAGCCGCCCTTTTGCCAGAGCAGGAACTTGACGATGCGTTCCACGTATTGCAGATTCTGCTCAAAGTCCGCCGAGCCGGGTGCAAACACCTCCGTGCGATACACCGAGCGGGTGCCGTCCGCTCGCTCCACGGCGATCACCATCGGTACGCCCTGTCCCGATGCCTTCACCTTCTCACGAAAGGCACGGTTCGCCAGCACGGCGGGACGAAACGATTCGTCCAAAGGAGGGAGCACACGAGGCTTTACCAGTTCCATTTCTCCTTCACCTTTCCGTCGGTCTTTACCGGTTGTATAGTTCTGCGCTGTTAGCGATTATCCTGCCGGCGAGGGCAACGGTTACCCTTCGGTGCGTTCGCCATTTGCTCTGAGTCGCCGCAGTTCCTCCTCCATTTCGCGCAACTTCGCTTCCAGTGCTGCCCGTGCCCTCGCTTCCTCTTCTGCCCGACGTGCCTCTTCTGCAGCGCGACGTTTTTCCTCCTCCACGCGCTGGCGCGCTGCTTCAAGAAGTTGCTCTCGCTCCTCCACCATCCGCCGCGCTTCTTCGAGCTGATGATAGGCTTCGAGCACTTCCTCCACGGACTGCTGAAGGGTAGGCAGGAAGCGCTGCCCCACTGGGTCCCAGAGCCGAACGACGTAGCCGGTATCCTCTGCCCTGACGACGATGCTCAGTCCCAGATGCTCGCTGTGAACCCACCACTCCCGGTCGTTCGGGCGCTCGTTGGGAACGGTCTGATATTCCTCGCCAACCAGCCGATGTAGTATGACTGGTTCAATCAGATACTCCCGCGTGACATCGATCATGATGTACTCTTTGACGCCCAGCCTCTGGTACAAACGGTGCTTCCGTCCCAGGTCCTCACTTGCCGTCTTGCGAGAGGTCAGTTCGATGATGACGTCTGGCGCTTTGCCCTCTTCCCATACCTTCCATGTGGGGCGCAACGGAGTCTTCGGCACCCCGAAGACCACATAAACGTCTGGCGCAACCCGTTGGCGCGGGTTGCCCTCGATCCAGTACATGAACTGATTACCCGCCACATACACGTCTTTTCGCTGTGCGAAGTACGCCTGTAAGGCGGCTACGAGGTATACCATCGCTTCCAGGTGTTCAGGAGTCTCTGCCATGGGCTTCCTATCCGAGCAGGGATAATGAACTGCCTTCTGCTGCGCCTGAGTGATCGCCATTGCACTCACCTCATCTCTATTATAACCGCTTTGTCCGTCAAAAGTAAAAGAGAGGGCATCTCTTCGCATCCTGGCACGATTACCCTCTCCATGCACGGCGAACGCAATCATGCGCTGCCAGCAAAAGACGCTACTGTCTCTTACGCCATCGGCGGAACAGCAGCATCGCCAACCCGCCGCCCATGGTCACCACCGTTGCCGGTTCAGGCACCACGTGCAGCTCCCAGCTCGCGCCAAGCTCCACCGAAGCGCCACCAATCTCGTCGAACTCCAGAATGGCTATCGGCTCATAGAGCGCAGCGGGCGCGTCAGGGTCCACGTAGACATTGAACAGCGGAATCCAGTGATGAACCCACGGCTCCAGACGCAGGGTTAAATCGTCCAGCGTGAACACCCAGTCGTAAAACGGCGTGGTGTCCACCGTCACGCCCACCGCCACCAGACCATCGTTGAAAGCCGTGAACCGGATATCTAACGGATCCGTGCCTGTGTTAACTAGCCAGCCGTAAACCCACTCGTAGAACCCGCCGGGATGGATCACCAGGCTGTCCGGATACAAACTAAACTCGTACTGGGCATGGCAGCGCGAGGAAGCAAAGCTGAACAGCGCAAGTGCCACGATTGCCAGTTGCCATATTCGTTTCCACATGTTTACACCTCCAGATTAGAATGTTTTCAGGTTTGTGTCCGCCTCTGTGTGCGCGCACACAGAGGCGGAGGTCATGCTAGGGTACCGTCACGATGCGAGAGACGCTCCAGCTGCCCTGACTGCTGGTGCCGCTCACGCGGATAACAAACGACTGTCCGCTCCGGATGTTCGGCGTCATGAAATTGAAAATGAGCTGAACCGACTGTCCCGCCCCCAGTCCAGACAGCCCAGGATCCGGCAACAGGGTAGTGGGGAACCCGCTCAAAGTGGCGGAAGTCAGGCGTCCACCGGTCATATCGCCGCCGCCCACATTCTTGATGGTGATGAACACCTGGCTCATGACGTTGGGCGCGATGGAGGCACTAACCGCCTGCAACGATGGTGAGCCGCCCGGCCCTGTGCCCGGAGGCGGTGGCGGCGGCGTGACAGGACGCGCACGCACGCGGAAAGTCACGCCGTTGGAATACATCCCCACGCTTGGATTGAAGACAGACAGGTACCAGATTCCCGGCGTGGCCAACTGGCTCTTGGGGATCACCGCCCGCAGCTCGTTACTCGAAATGAAGGTGGCAGGTAGCTCTAATCCGCTGAACACCACGCGCGAGTCTTGCTGGAAGCCCGCACCCCGCACGGTCAGAGGCACGTCGCTGCTCGGCTTCTCCAGCACCGAAGTGGGTGTGATGCGACTGATGGAAGGCACGGCGACGGTCACCACAAAAGACAGGGTGTTCGAGTAGTCGTTCAGCGAGGGCTCATACACCCGAACCGCAAAAGAGCCCTGATTTTCCAGTAACTCCGGCGGTACGTTTGCCTGCAGCTCGTTGGGCGAAATAAACGTGCTTGAAAGCAGCTGCCCATCGAACTCCACCTGCGACTGGCTGGTGAAGTTTTGTCCCATCACGCTGAGCGAAATCGCGGTACTGCCCGCGCGCACGCCCACGGGCGACAGTGCGCTGATGACAGGCGAGGCACCCTGTCCGACGGTCAATGTCAACTCGTTGCTGCGTTTGCCGTCGTTCGGGTCCCACGGATACGGGGTGTTCACCGCAATCTGCACGCCGTGCGGGGAGGCTATCAGCGAGGCGTCCACCACCGCGTCCAGCTGCGTGGGACTGATGAAGGTCGTGGGCAGCGCGGAGCCGTTCCACTGCACCACCGAGTACGGACGGAAACCGCGCCCCTCGGTGCGAAGCGTGAAGGAGTCGCCGCCTGCGGCAACGGTCTCGGGTGAGATGGCATGTAGTTCCGGCGTGGGAATCATGCTGGCAGTGGTTGCCAGCTCCGCCCGCCACGGTCCCCCCACAACGCTGTTACCGACAATGACGTTGCCGTCGGCGGAGACATCATAAACTACTCCCAGCGGGTAGATTGGGTCGCCCTGCAACTGATGAACGTTTTGAAAATACTGGCGCAAATACTGCGGAGGCAGCTCGGGGTCCACCCAGATGACGGCAGCAAACCGCTCGCCCTCTGATCCATACCAGCCCGCCTCGGGGTCGTCGTTCGCAACGCGTACCATGCCAACGACGCGTGGACCTCCTACTCCCACCCAGACTCCGGCGATGCGCGGCGTGGTATTGCCCTGCGTAATGGGGGGCCCGGGCAGCTGCGGCAGGACTCTAAACCCGGTGCTTGCGCTCCACAAGAACGTCTGCCACAAAGTGCCGTCATGGTACGGGCCCGCCACCCACGCGCCGTCTGCAGAAACCGCCTGCGGAAATGCATAGTTGGGCAAATTGAAGGAGCCTCCACCGACCCGGTCGACGAACCCGTCCCGGCGGGAACCGCTCCTATAACCAATCACCGTGCTGCCGTCGCGAGAAAGCTTCACAGGTTGTGCCGTGAATGCGGAACCAGTTCCCTGGCTGGGCCACACCTTGAGATCAGCACCGGAGGTCAGGTCACGCAAGGCGCCGTAATTCCTCCAGAGAATGAACAGGTTGCCGGCGTCATTCATGCTCCAGGCGTTGCTGGGCGGCGCGAAGGTGAGAAATGTTCCGCCCCGCCGCCAGACGAATGCGCTGTCCCCCACGCCACCGACTACGACGCTGCCATCCGCAGAGACGCCGTTCGCACTGCCCCATAACCCGGGAAACAGACGCTCCCAGCCATCGGTGATGCTCCACAACACCGCTTCAGCCGCTTCCAAGGTAGTCAACCTCGCGGCGAAGAAGTCGCCGTCACGTGATAGCTGGCTTATGGACAGGGCACCTGGCGCCCTCAGGTACTCAAATGTTTGCGCGCGCCCCGTTGTCAGGTTGCCCAACAGCATCGCGGCGAGCATAAAAGCCATCCAGAACCCTCGTTTCATTTGCGTTCCTCCTTCGAGTAGTGACCCCAGTCTACTCTAGCACCGTTACAAAAACGTTACAAATCGGTGCGAGGATATTTTTTCTGAAAAAATACGGGTGAAATGCTTCGCTGCCGCTAAGCATGACAGACAGGTGTCCTTCTGAGCGAAGCGAAGAAACCCCAAGACTCTCCGCTAACACCCAAAGAGATTTGGTGCGACGATGCTGCACCCGGCTCAGAGCGAGGAAGGAGCTTCACCCTCCAACACGCTCTCCAGCAGCGGCACGAGCTCATCCAGTGCGGTTTGCCGTCCCTGTTGAATGCAACTGTGTATCTCGTACTCGTTCAGGTGCGCTCGCAACACGGCGTCCACCCTTTGCTGGTGTTCTGTGCGGACGGGCAAGTGCAGCTGCTCGCGCAGAGCGTCGCTGGTGCCCTTCAACTGTGCGCCTAACTGCGCATGTTGCCCTGTGTTCGCCAGCCACAGACTCAATTCATCCAGTGCCTCCACGACGCCCGGGTAGTCCCGTATCTGTAGACGCAGTTGCAGGCACTGTCGAAGATGCTCCATACCCACCTGATGTTCTCCCCGACAGTGGGCAAGCTGCGCCAGATTGTAATGCAAAAAGCCCCGTGCGTACCAGTCTGCTCCTTTCTCAGCCAGTGCCAGAGAGGAAAGGTAGAAAGACTTCGCTTTGTCCGTCTCCCCCTCCCTCTGCGCCAGGTTGCCCAGCCACATCTGCGCGTAGGTCATTGCCTCCACATCCTGTATCTCCTCCGCCAGCGCAAGGCTTTCTTGATAGGCGGCGCGCGCCTGTGAATAACCTTGTCGGCGGTAAAGCACGTTGCCCAGCCACAGCCGCGCGAAGGCTTGACCGGCTTTATCACCCCTTTTCTCAAATCGCTGCAGGCTCTCCGTCAGGCAACGCTCCGCCTCATCGAGGTCGCGTTGCATCCATGCCAGCGCACCAACACCCATCGCCACCCACGCCCACCATCGTGAAACCTCTTCCTCTCCCGACGCGCAGTAAGCGTCCAGCAAACGATGCAGTACCTGCCTGCCTTCCACCAGCGCGCCGCGCATCATCCAGTACACCCACAGAAACGCCGCCATACGCAACGCACCAGCATCGGTCTTCGCGCTGTCCCGTTGCACGCTGTATTCCAGCGCACTCAATAAGTTGCGGTGCTCACGCCCCAGACAGGACGCCCACTGCGCCACCAGCGGTCCCGTGCGCTGTCTATCCGCCTCTTCGGCAAGGTGGCTGTAGAAGAGAAAGTGTCTGGCTCTGGCATCTGCCGCGTCCTCGCTCGCTTCCAGATACTCCTCTGCGAACACGCGCACCGTCTCCAGCATCCGGTAGCGCGCTTCGCCGTCGGTCTCCTCCATCTGCACCAGCGAGTTCTCGATCAAGGCGTCCAGTGTGTCCAGTAGCACTGCATCGGCGCGTCCGATCTCAGTAGAGATAAATCCCGTCAGGACGCTTCGGGCTGCCGCAAGGTCCCATCCTCCCTCGAAAACCGACAGCATTCGGAACGGCCGGCGCATCTCCGGGGAAAGCAGGGCATAACTCCACTCCAGGGACACCCTTAAAGACCGATGCCGCTCCGGCAAACAGGACTGCTGCGCACTCAACAGGTCGGGATGCTTCTGTAGAGAGTGCAGTATCTGTTGCGGCGACAGCACCCTGACCCGTGAAGCCGCGAGGATGAGCGCCAGAGGTACTCCCTCCAGACGCTCGCATATACCCGCAATGGACGCGGCGTTCTGCGCGTTCCACTCGAACCCCGGGCGCACCTGTTGCGCCTGCGCCAGGAAAAGCTGCACGCTTGGGCATTGAAGCAACGATTCCAGAGAAGCCTGTTCAGTATGAGGCGCACCGTTCGCTTTCCACCCCCCCGCGAAGGGGGTCTCCAGCGGCTGCACTCGCACGGTCCTCTCCTCGGACAATCCCAAATGCAATCGGGAGGTGATTAGCACGCGCAGCATTGGCAGTTGTTCCATCAGGCTCTTTACCGTCTGCTTACCGCTCGCGTCCATCTGCTCGAAGTTATCCAGCACCAGCAACGACGGGGCACTACCCAAGACCCTCGCGACTTCTTCCTCTACGGTAGCGACATGTGAGGTAACGCCTAACGCCTGCAGGATACGTCCCAGCAATAACGCGCCGTCTCTCACGTCCGTGACATCCACGAACCACACGGGGTGCCGCGTTTGCGCGATGAACCGTCGCCCCACTTCAATCGCCAGACGGGTTTTGCCTATGCCCCCCTCGCCGACCAGTGTCACGAGCCGCTCGGTTTCGGTTTTGAGCAGCTGCAGTAAGCGTTCCACCTCGCGGTCTCTTCCCACGAGCCTTCCTGGTGCGGGAGGTAACGCGCTCCGGCACATTGCCTCTGTGGTCTGATGTGCCTGCTGCGCTGCCGAGTCTATCGCTCGCGCCAGCATCAGGGTCTCGCGGGATGGGGTAGAATCCAGGTCCTCCTGCAGCAACCGCTCCCATTCTGCGTACGCTTTCCGCGCCTCAGCCGGATAGCCCCTTGCCAGATGGATGCGAACAAGCGCCAGGTGCGGTTCTTCCCGCAGGGGGTCCTGCGCGATACCGTGCAGAGCGTATTCTATCGCCACATCCAGCTGTCCCTCAGCCTCCAGTATCTTCAGCAGCTCATCCAGCGCGAGGAAATAGCGTTCTGAAACCTGCTCCTGCAGTTGCAACACCCAGTCCTCATAATAACCCTTCAGCGGCAGGTCGGTGTAAAGGCTTACAGCTCTCGCAAGATGCTGCCTTCGATCCGCAACGCTGGTGCTCTGGCGGGCTAAGCGCAGGCTACTCTCCATCATCTGCAGGTCCGTGACCACAGCCGACGCCCGCAGACCGATGCCGAAGTTGTCGGTGTAGAAGACGCTCTCTGGCACCACCCCGTGTTCTTCAAGCATCCTTCGCAACGCACTGAGCGAAACCCGCAAGCTGGTACGACCACTCTCAGCAGTGCTTTCAGGCCATAGCAGGTCCAGCAATATCTCACGGGGATGGGATTGGTGCAGGTGGGTGGCTAAATAAGCCAGCAAAAGCGCGGTCTTCTCGGTACGAAAGCGGGTGATAACCTGCTCCCCCACAATCAGGCGCAAGCCGCCGAACACTTCTACCCGGCACAGTGTTTCGGACAAAGGTGTCATCTCCTCTTCTGGCTGTGCGTGCACTAGAGACACATTCAAAAAGATACGGGTTACGCAGTTGAAAGACTGTTCATGAGTTTGCGACATACAGTGACATCATCTGTCATTCTGAGCGAAGCGAAGAATCTCTTTTGGGGCTCCAAGATCTTCGAGGACGCTCAGTATGACAAAGTCTCTGCATTCACTGAAAAAGAATGACCTACCCGATCTTCGTCGCAGCTGCGTAACTCCTAAAAGGACACCGGCAGGCGACTTGGTAGGGTGGCTGCTGTCGTCCTGCCGGCGTTTGCTCGCTTCTCAGTATCCCTTTCCGCCCATCTCCTCACGCAAACGGGCGATGAACGCCTCCAGAGACACCGCGCCCTGGTCGCCTGCGCTGCGTTTGCGCACGGAAACGGTCTGGTTGGTCATGTCGCGGTCACCCACGACCAGCATATACGGGATTTTCTGCAGCTCCGCCTCGCGCACCTTGAAGCCTGTTTTCTCGTTGCGGGCATCTACCTCCACGCGGAAGCCCTCCTCTTCCAGACGCTGGCGGATCTGCTGCGCGTAAGGCACATGCCGGTCGGCAATGGGCAGCACAATCACCTGCACCGGCGCCAGCCACAGCGGGAAGGCTCCTGCGTAATGCTCGATCAGGATGCCGATGAGCCGTTCCAGCGAGCCGAAGGGCGCGCGGTGTATCATCACCGGACGGTGCGGCTGACCGTCGGGACCGATATACTCCAGGTCGAAGCGTTCGGGTAACGTGTAGTCCACCTGCACCGTGCCCAACTGCCACATCCTGCCCAGACAGTCTTTGGCAAGGAAGTCCAGCTTGGGTCCGTAGAACGCCGCCTCGCCTTCGGCAACAGTGTACTGGATGCCCATGTGTTCCACTGCCAGCAGGATGGCTTGCTGCGCCTGCTCCCACGCCTCGTCGCTGCCCACGTATTTGTCGCTCTTGGGGTCGCGTAAGCCCACACGGGCGTGGTATTCCTCCAGCCCCAGCCGCTCGAACACATAAAGCACCAGCTCCACCACGTTTTTGAACTCGTCTTCCAGCTGGTCTGGCGTGACGAAGATGTGCGAATCGTCCACCGTGAAGCCGCGCACGCGCGTCAACCCACCCAGCTCGCCGCTCTGCTCATAGCGATACACCGTGCCGAACTCCGCCAGGCGCAACGGCAGGTCGCGGTAACTGCGCGTCTCCGACTTGTAAATCTGGATGTGGTGCGGGCAGTTCATTGGCTTCAGCATGTATTCCTCATCTTCCACCTGAATCGGGTGGAACATGCTTTCCTGATACTTGTACCAGTGCCCGCTGGTCTTGTACAGGTCCAGCTTGCCGATATGCGGTGTCACCACCGGCAGGTAGCCGCGTTTCAACTGTTCCTTCTTGAGGAAGGTCTCCAGCGTGTCGCGCAGGATAGCCCCTTTGGGAAGCCACAGTGGTAATCCGCTGCCCACCTCCGGGCTGATAAGGAAGATACCCAACTCCCTGCCCAGCTTGCGATGGTCACGCCGCTTTGCCTCCTCCATGCGCTGCAGGTAGTCGTGCAGCTCCTCCTCCGTAAACCATGCGGTTCCGTAAAGGCGGGTCAGCATCTTGTTTCGTGCGTCGCCGCGCCAGTACGCCCCTGCGATGGAGAGCAGTTTGAAGTGTTTAATCTGGCTGGTACGCTCCACGTGGGGGCCGCGGCACAGGTCAATGAAATCGCCCTGCCGGTAGAAACTGATGGTCTCCTCTTCGGGGATCTCCTCGATAATCTGCACCTTATAGTCCTGCCCGAGTTCCCGCACCAGTCTGAGCGCGTCGAGACGGGGCAGTTCGATACGCTCAATAGGCAGGTCGCGCGCCGCAATTTCGCGCATTCGCTCCTCAATACGCGGCAGGTCTTCTCCCGTGATCGGCTGCGGTGGGTCCACATCGTAATAGAAGCCATCCTCGATGGGCGGGCCGATTGCCAGCTTGGTGCCGGGGAAGAGTTCACAAACAGCCTGAGCCATCAGATGCGCCGTACTGTGGCGCAACGTCTCCAGGTCGGTCATCGTCGCCTGAGCCATTTTCGAAAAACACTCCTCCGAGTGAAGTCAACGCCTGTACGAACGGCGCTGCGATGGTATTATACCATATCTGCATTCCTTCACTTGACACCGCGCATGAACCGATGTTACCATTCAGTGGAACACCACCCGAAGGTAAGCAGAAGATGACGAATTTGCTTCTACAAGGCAAATATGTGTGTCCCCTCTGTGGGCTGGAACTGGACAAGCCTGTTGGCGGACACATCCGTCAGCAACACGGAGAGCAGGCGTTCGTTCAAGCGGTACTGGATGCCAAACGTGCCGGGATGAGCGACGCACAGATCGGGGAACAGTTCGGGATTACCTTCAAACAACTGGAACGCATCATCACCGAAGCGGTTGGGGTAAACGTCTCCACGCTCTCGCATCCCAAACGCATCAAGACCTGGGAGCCGGCAGAATTCCGCCTGGAGAATACCACCGTCTGGAGTTTCAAACAGCGTGGCAACTGGGCGACGCACGATGGACGGTATCGTGGCAATTGGTCGCCCTACATTCCCCGCAATTTGATACTGCGCTACACCAATCCCGGCGACCTCGTGCTCGATCCGTTCGTGGGTGGCGGCACCACCGCAGTGGAAGCGAAACTGCTGGGACGGCGGTGTATCGCCCGTGACATTAACCCAGTATGTGTGGAAATGACTTTGGAAAACCTGCGCTTCAGCTTGCCACGTAGTCTTTTTGCGGAATCTCCCATCTACGAGCCTGAGGTTTCGGTCGGAGATGCCCGTTGTCTGGAGGGCATTGCCGACAACAGCGTAGACCTGATTTGCGCTCACCCGCCTTATGCCGGAATTATCCCGTATACTTCGAGCATTGAAGGCGACCTCTCCCAGCTTGGTGTTGGGGATTTCCTGCACGAGATGCGTCAGGTTGCTTCCGAATGCTACAGGGTGCTAAAACCGGGCAGCAAATGCGCTGTGCTCATCGGCGACACCAGACAACGCAAACACGTGGTACCGATAGGCTTCAAGACGATAGAAGTTTTTCTCGAGGCAGGTTTTCGCCTGAAGGAGCTGGTCATCAAGCGTCAGCATAACTGCAGGACCACAGGCTTCTGGGCGGACAGGAGCGTAAAGCACAATTTCCTGTTACTCGCGCACGAATACCTGCCCGTTTTCGAGAAACCGGCGACTGACGTACCGTATGAGGAATCTCGTCTACCTTCCCCCGGTTTTGAAACGCTACACGCCACGAAGGTAGAGACGTCCACTTTGCAAACGACTACCGTATGGATATTCCCGCAGGAGAAACTTAAGCAACAGGTGGATGCCAATCTCCATCAGAGGTATGCTGGAGAAGGACACAATCTCGTATTAATACATCTAACTGAACAGAACACGCGACAAGATACGCAAGACTGCCACGCAAGCATACAGGCATCCGCGCAGCAGGCGTTGTCTAGGCTACAGCAAGGAGAGTTCGTTATCGTGGAAACGAGAGACGTTCGTTTCGGTGGACAGGTAGTGCCCCTTGCCAAGGTAGTTGTGGACGCGCTTCAGCCTGTCTCTCGATTATGGCTCAAGGAAATCATCGTTGTAGTGCCCAGCAACTTGCCGGTCTGGTCTACCACGGAGGGGTTACACATCATACACCGTTATCTGCTGGTCTATGAGGTAACCGCATGAGACAATTCTGGTGCTTGTTGGTAGCGGTGTACTACAACCTGCTATGCTTCTACCGCATTCTGCGTGCTGTACGCTGCCAGAAGGATGACGTCGTCTACACCACGTCCAACAACGTCGAAATCCGGGTGTATCCGGGCAAGAAAACACAGTCACCATTCGACTTTATCGTGAGGTTCAAAGAATCTGGTAAAAGAGAGCGCACACCACGCCATGTGCATCTCATCGTGGAAATGTATGTGAAACACGCCTATAACCCAACATTAACCATGAAACTGCGAGAACACATTCTCCAGATGTTCCAACACATTCAGCCCACAGACAGGTTTCCTCCCACCCTGCAGTTCTTCCAACCGCACCACGTTGAACCCTTCCGCGAGCTGGACGGAGTAGGTGAATTTACCGTAGAGTTTCTACTGGTCGTAACAGAGCTCATCGGTATCTAGGAAAAACAAACTATCCCAAAGGTTCTCTAACCGAAAGCCTTTACAGAGACTTTGGGGTTACCGACCGCTTTTCGGTTATCCAGAAAGCCACGTGGCGCGGCTAAGGAAGAAGCTTGGATGAGCCGTAAATGAGGTAGGACGGGCTCGGCAGGATCTTCGCCCTCCAAGAGGCGTTCACGTGGCTTTCTCGACCACCCCTCGGAACCTTGACTCGCCCTGCTTCTACAGGATACAATCAAAACCCGTAGTTTCACAGGAGACGGCAACAGATGCGTTTTGTCCGGACATTTTCCGTTATCATCTTGTGTATCCTCATCGGATGTGCTGTAGTCTGGTATCTTTATCGCACAGGCTATCCTCTGCCTGCGCCTTTGACACGTATCACTCCCCCTCGCCCGCCCGTACCCGAAGGCATTCTCATCCACCACTCCGCAACACCCTTCCGCCTGAAAGGCCGCATGGTGGATGCGAAGAAAATAGACGAAATGCATCGACAGCGCGGTTTTAGTATAGTTTGTGGCGAAAAAACCTATCATATTGGTTATCACTACGTGATACTGCCGGACGGGCGCATTCAGCCCGGTCGCCCGGAAAACTGCCAGGGAGCTCACTCTGGAAACGGTTACTACAACAGCAGGTACCTCGGTATTTGCCTCATCGGTGACTTTGATAGCCACGGCAGGTGGAATGGCAGACGAAGCGCGAAACAGCCAACCCCGGCGCAGATAGAGTCGCTGGTGAAGCTCTGTGCCAAACTGATGCAGAAATACAACATCCCCTTGCAGAACGTACGTCGCCACCGCGATGTCAGCCAAACCTACTGCCCGGGGGACCGTTTTCCCTACAGGCGGGTGCAGATGCTCATCGCGCAGGAACTGGAGAGGCGAATACAGAATGCTTCTGTAACGCAACCGACCCGTTAACTGCTGGAGGAGAACAGATGCCGGACGTCTCTTTTGACCGCTTCTACCGTTACGAAGACCTGACGCGCATTCTACAGGCTTACGCGGAAGAGTATCCTCACCTCGTGCGCGTGGAGAGCGCAGGCAAAAGCTACGAAGGACGTGAAATCTGGGTCGTGACCGTTACCCGGTTCGATACGGGTGCTGATACCGAGAAGCCAGCGTTCTGGGCAGATGGTAACATCCATGCGACAGAGGTTTCCGCTTCCAGTGCGGTGCTTTACCTGTTGAACAAGCTCTGCGTGCAGTATGGACAGGACGCTGACATCACGCGCGCACTGGATACACGCGCCTTTTATCTGTGCCCGCGCGTGAACCCGGACGGTGCGGAATGGGCGCTGGCAGACAAACCCAAACTCATCCGCTCCAGCACCCGCCCGTATCCCTATGATGAAGACCCCATCGAGGGCTTACGTCAGGAAGATATCGACGGCGACGGGCGGATGCTTACCATGCGTATCCCTGACCCGAACGGCGCATGGAAGATTTCGCCAGACGAGCCTCGCCTGATGGTGCGCCGTGACCCCACCGAGACAGGCGGACAGTATTATCGGTTGCTTCCCGAAGGCATGATAGATAACTACGACGGCGTTTTGATACCCCTGCAGCCCAAGAAGGAGGGGCTCGACCTCAACCGCAACTTCCCGGCTAACTGGCGGCAGGAAAAGGAACAGCGCGGCGCGGGACCGTTTCCTACCTCCGAGCCAGAGGTGCGGGCAATAGCGCAGTTCATCGTCTCTCATCCAAACATCACCGGCGCAGTTACCTTCCATACCTATGGCGGTTTGCTGTTGCGACCCTTCAGTGATAAGCCCGACGAAAAGTTCCCCGCCGAAGACCTCTGGACATACCAGAAAATCGGGCAGAAGGGTACGGAACTGACCGGCTACCCGCACATCTCCGTTTATCACGATTTTCGCTACCACCCCAACGAGGTCATCACGGGCGTGTTTGACGACTGGATGTACGAACATCTGGGCGTGTTTGCGTGGACGGTGGAAATCTGGAGCCCGCAGAGGCAAGCAGGCATCACCGACTACAAATATATCGATTGGTACCGCGAACACCCCTTTGAAGATGACCTGAAGATGCTCAGGTGGAGCGATGAGGTGCTGGAAGGCAAAGGCTACGTGGACTGGTATAAGGTTCAGCATCCCCAGCTGGGCGAGGTGGAAATCGGCGGCTGGAACGCGCAATATGCCTTCCGTAACCCTCCGCCTGAGTTTCTGGAGAAGGAGATTGCCTCTCTGGCGGATTGGGTGATATGGCAGGGGCTGATTTCGCCCAGGCTGGAGATTCTGGAAGCCAGCGCAACCCCGCTGGGCGACGGCGCGTACCGCATCCGTCTGGTAGTACACAACGCCGGCTGGCTACCAACCTACGTGACCAAAGCGGCTCTGGAGAATAAAGTAACCCGTGGCGTCGTGTGCGAGATAGAGCTGCCTGAAGGAGCCACGCTGGAGACAGGCAAGCCGCGCGAGGAGTTGGGACAGCTGGAAGGGCGCGCTTACAAGTCTTCAGCTCCTACCGGCTGGGTTGCCGACCCCACCGACGACCGTTTGAAGGTGGAATGGGTGGTACGTGCCCCCAACGGCGGCGAGGTGAAGGTCACGGCGCGTCACGAGCGAGCGGGCACAGTAAGAGCAAGCATTCGGTTGCAATAGCAATCTACCGCCCTGTAACCTGCCAGGACACGATGGAATGCGGTGGCAGCTTTTTGCCCTGCCTGCTTGCTTCTGCATCTGTCGTGTTCAGCCAGAGCAGCTCGTTCGGGGCGCAGAGCGTGACGAATACGCCATCCTCTTCGCCATCCGCCTGTACCATCTGCCGGCTGGCGGTGGACAATTCGGGAGCTTTCGCTAAGCTGCTGCTGATAAAAGCACGATACTTCGCACTGCCTCCTGGGCCGTTGTACAACAGCACCCTTCCCTTGCCGGTGTTTGCTCCTTCGCCGAACAGGTCATCATGATAGGTGTCATTGCCCTCCACGTCACGCAACCTGCCGATACTCGCAGGGGCTATCAGCAAGCCACCTGCCCGTACCCACCCAATGACCGCACGCCACACACTGCCCTCGGAGACATTTCCGTGCAGCAGTATCAACGCCTTAACCCGTTTCAGCCCGCCGTCCAGTATCTGCTCGTCGCTCATGTAATCGAAATCGAAGCAGTCACGCAGAGGTTGCACGTAACCCAGAAAATCGTTGCCGTTCAGCTTGATGTGCGTCTGCGGATAGTAGACGGCAATCTCCACAATCGGTTTGCGCTGTTTGAACTCGCTCCCCCATCGGATGAAGTTCTGGCGAGCGGTCTCGGTATCAAACAGGTTGGGATAATAGTAGTGCAGGCCCCTTGCCCCGGAGGCTGTAGCGTTGTAGATGCGGACGATGACACCGTTAGGGTCCACATAACCGGCTGGCTCAAAGCTGAAGTAAGCACCGTACTGTCTGCCGGCTGAAGCCACCCAGCGTGTCAACGAAAAGTTCAGTGCGTAATTGCTTGCCTCATTGGTGATACGTACCCCACCACCGACCTCAGCGGCAATCTTGCACTGCTCGCCAAAGTTCGCGCCGTGTTCTGGCGGAGCATGTCCCCCTGTGCAGAGGTAGATGTCACCTTTGGGAAAGTGTTTACGAGTTTCCTTCATCCAGAAACGTGCCCATTCGTTCATCGAGCCGATATACCAGTCTGTGAAATCCAGCCAGGCACGTTCGTTGGGTGCGTCTTTCTTGAGAAAAGGACGGATGTCCTCGAACTGGGCATACGTCCTGCCCCACGCGCGGGAAAGAGCCTCTATACTGGTGTACTTCTTTGCCAGCCACTGCTGAAAACTCTTCACGGCATACGGGTCACCTGCCCAATACCCTGCATGGGTATGGTAATGACCATAAATATCCGCTGTCCAGTCGTTACCTGTGGCGATGTAGATGGCTTCACCGTAGTTGCCCGTGATACCAAGCAGGATGGACTCAATCACACCGGTTCCCCGATAATGCTCGCAGAACGCACGGATGAACCTCGCCACATGTTCTCTCAGCGCAGGGTTCCACAGTGACTGTACATCCGACTCTTCCCCATGTTCCAGACAGACATAACCCTGATAACCGGCTTGTCGGTTCTTGTAATACCATCTGGGCAGACTGTAGGCAGAGCCAACAATCAGAAATGGCACCCATTTCATGCCGTATCGCCTGTATATCTCTACATAGCGGTCGTATACACTCCAGTCGTACTTGCCCGGCTCCGGTTCGCACAGATTCCAGCGCACATAGCCTTCGTGGCTGGTGACCCCCAGCTGCTTCAGCGCAGGCATCGCCGCCTCCAACGCACGGGTCATCGGCTCCACATCCTCTTTACGCGACGGGTCAAATCCCCCCACGATGAGCTGTCCCCCTCGCCCGATTTTAACCAGCGGGGTGACCTTCAGGTGGCGAATGTCTTCCTCTTCCTCTCGCATGATTTGCCCCCACTCCAAAGGACGCTGTTTTTTTACACGCACAACACGAACGTACACCTTCCCGTAATAAGCGGACAAACGAAAATCCGCTCCGAGGTTCTGCCGCCCAGCAAACAGCGGATTCTTCAGCATGAAGATGGCTTTCTTCCATTCGCCCGTGCCCAGCAGACGCCCTCCTACCTGCTCTTCGGCACGGCGATACTTTGCCTGCAGGCTGTCTCCTGTGTCGCTGTCATATTCCAGTGTCAGCATCCCGGCGAGTGCATCGTCGTAATACTCTACCACCACATAAACGGGTGCAGACCATTCCATCTCGCCCAGATCGAAATACAAAAACACCGAGGCTGGCTGTGTACCCTCTATAGTCGTCAGGCAGCGCAAGCCTCCCTTGCTGGTGTATGTCACGAAACCGTCTGCTCCGTTCAATACCCTGACGCCCTGCGATTCAGTTCCCTCTGCCGTTACCACGAAGCGCGCTTCGAACCCGCTCTGCCCAGCACCCTGCTGAGAGCGTGCGTACAACCCGCTGGCCACCGCGATACTCACCACAACTGCCCACACCAGCAAAAATCGCATTTCCTGCCGTACCTCTCCTCACCAGTTCACCCCGTATTTCGCATACATCGGAAAAATCTCCTCTGCCCATGCATTTTCGCGGTATAATGTAAACGGATAGCAAAATCGCATCTGCTGAAAGATGAAGGCTCCACAACACCAAACCCATCGCAAGGCACGGGCGCGGCTGCGACTGGCACGCGACCGTATCGCACGTGCAGATTACGGCTCGGCGATCCTCTTCCTGCGCTCTGCGCTAAAGCGGCTGGAAAAAGAACCTGCTTCTGCCTCCGACCGTGCCCAGTGCTATATTGAGCTGGCACGGTGCTATAACCTGCGAGGTGAACACACCTCAGCAATCCCCTACTGTCGGTGGGCGCTGAATCTGCTCGCACAGGAGTGGGATGCGGAGTTGGCACAGGCTGAGGCGGAGATGGAGCTGGGTATTGCCCTGCTGCACACCGACGAATGGCGTCAGGCACAACGTCACCTTGTTCGCTCCTACCAGACGTTCGAAGCACATCACCTCTGGGCGAAAGCAGCGCGGTGCGTGGAGAATATTGGTATACTGGCAAAGCGACAGGAACAGATAGTGCGTGCGATTAACGCCTTCAGCTACGCCCGACACCTTTACAGACAGATAGAAGACATTGCCGGTTTACACCGTACAGAAACTCAGCTGCGAGAGCTAATTCCGGAGGAATAGGAGTACACTCTTGCCCCCGATACGAAGTCCCGTGCGGGCGATAGTGTTTGATTTTGTCAACACGCTGGTGCCGCTGCGCGAAGCCGAGTTCCTGCGCATCCTGCAGGGCGTTTACGAGTATGTGCACCCGGCCGCTCCCCATGTGCCCTTTGATGCCTTCGTACAGCACTATGTGCATATCCGCGATGAACAGTATGCGCGCAACCTGCCCGAATTACGGGAGAACGACTTCTACGAGCGCATGGCAACCCTCTGGCGACGATTGACCGCGACGCCTCCAAATCCCAAACGGGTGTACGACATGATGATGCACTACGCGCTCGCGTGCGAGAAGGCTGTGGTGCCTGCACCGTATCTGATCCTCTGTTGCGTCAGCTCTCACAACGGTACCTGCTGGCGGTGCTTTCCAACTACCCATACACCCCGTGTGTACACAGGGTACTGAACCGGCACGGTCTTTCCCGGTATCTCTCGTGCATCGTGGTATCTGCAGACGTGGGGATAGTGAAACCGAATCCTGATTTATTTCATATTACCCTGTACCAGTTAGGGGTATCTCCCGACGAAGCTGTTTACGTCGGAGATGACTGGTGTGCGGATGTAGTGGGAGCGTCTCGCGCTGGAATGCGCAGTGTTTACACCCGCGAGTGGCGCGTGGAACCAGACCCATGCGAGAACAACCTCTCCGCTGCATCCCCTGTTGCACGGATATCCTCGCTCACTGAACTGCCGGACGTGCTGATAAGAGGATGACCATAGCCCCATAACGAATCATCAATGCACACGTCAGTACGCAGAGGTGAGGCTCATGCAAGCGATCAGGCTTATGATTCAGCCCGGCTCGACTTCGCGTAACAACTGTCCACTTTCCCTGCCTGTATCAGGCGAACCCGGCGCAGTGTACTGGCTTTCTACAGGAGGCTTGCGTCTGCCGGTACAGACCGCAGGCAACGAACTGTGGTGCTTGTTCCCCGAACTAACTGCCGGTGAAACCGTCATTGCAACGCTGGAGCAGAGCGAAGGGGAACATCCGCATCGAGTTAGCGTGGAAGAAAGCGAAGACCGTATCGTCATATATACTGATGGTAAACTGTTCACCGCTTACATCAAGGCTGGCAACCCTGCGCGCCCCTGCTTCTATCCCCTGCGCGGTCCGGGAGGAGTGAGTGTGACACGTCACTGGCCGATGCGCCACGACGTACCCGGCGAAACCAATGACCACGTGCACCATCGCTCCATGTGGATTGCCTTTGGCGACGTGAACGGAGTAGATAACTGGAGCGAAGAGCCCGGACACGGCTACACCCTGCACCGCCAGACCCTGACCACGTACAGTGGTTATGTGTGCGGTGGCTTCGAGACGCTGAGTGACTGGACAGACTCGCAGGGAAAGAAGTTGCTGGAGCAACACCTGAAGGTACGTGTCTTCCCCTTGCCTGAAGAAGAACACCTGATGGATGTGGAAGTGATCCTGACTGCCACAGAGGGCGATGTACGTTTCGGTGACACCAAAGAAGGGGGCATCCTGTCGGTGCGGGTGGCGTCCTCCATGGATGTGCCTCGCGGAGGACGGATAGAGAACTCCGAAGGCGGAATCAACGAGCCGCAAACATGGGGTAAGCGAGCGCACTGGTGCGACTACAGCGGACAGGTAGAGGGGATTCCTGTGGGCATCGCTATCATGCAGCACCCTTCCAGCTTTCGCCACCCGGCGTGGTGGCACGTGCGCGACTATGGATTGATGACGGTGAACCCGTTCGGTCTGGCAGCATTTACACAGGGACAGGAGCACGGTGATTACACTCTGCCACACGGTGAAAGCCTGCGCTGGCGCTTCCGCGTGTGTATCCACAGGGGCAATGCGGCTGAAGGTAAGGTCGCCCAGCGGTGGAATGACTTCGTGACTCCGCCAGAGGTGGAAGTGGCAGTCTGAGATGGCTACAGGCAAACTGTGGTAAAATATTACCAGCAACGATGTGCTGCGACAGCAGCGGGAGGGACACGATGTTCGGGAGCCTCGGCTTTAGCGAAGTGATGATGATACTCATCATCGGGCTGATTATCTTCGGTCCGAAGAAGCTGCCTGAGATAGGTCGATCGCTGGGCAACGCCATCCGCGAGTTTCGGCGCGCCTCTAACGACATCATGAACACCCTTTCTCTGGAAAACGATTACAACACGACCACGCGCCGAAGCTATGGGGACTACAGCACCTATACCAGCTACAGCGAGCCGAACAGCTACTCGGAACAAACCGTCTCACAAAGCGACATCGTAGCAGATGACGTGAACGTCGCCCCCAGTCCGGATGAGCCGTACAGCAATGTGTACAGCGAATCCGATACCGAAACAGGTTCCGAGGCTTCCTCTGACAAGGCACGTTCGAGCCACCGTCGTGTACTGACTACGCCCCGCCCGTCTGCAGCGCATCGGAATACGCGAAGGAGAGTGTAGATGTATACCTTTCTGGTCATCGTGCAGGTGCTGTTCGCCATTGCGCTCATCTTCATCGTTGCCATGCAGACCACGCGACATGAGGGGCTCTCAGGCACGGTCGGCGGGCAGGTCAGTTCGCAATTTCGCGGCAAGCTGGGACGTGATGAGCAGCTGGCGATGATTACCCGCTATATCGCCGTGGGCTTCTTTGTCGTCAGCTTGCTCGTGGCCATAGCCAGTCCCGATTAAGCGGAGTTACAGCGGTGTCACACCGCAGGCAACACGCCGCTGCGCTGGGTTGGTTCGCCCTCGTAGCGGCGTGTGTTTTTTGGAAGGTTGTCTTTGCGCAGCAGGTGCTCTACTGGGGCGACATCATGCTCTACTTCCTGCCCATGACCACCTTCGTGGCACGCTGGCTGACGCAAGGCATATTGCCCCTGTGGAACCCGCACATACTGTTCGGACAACCGTTTGCGGGTAACCCGCAAGAGTGGCTCTTCTACCCCTCCACGCTACTGCTCACGCTGTTACATCCTGCCCGCTACCTTTCGTGGAACGCCGTGCTGCATCTATGGCTCGGTGGGGTTGGCATGTGGTTATTCCTGCGCACGCTGGGCGTTCCTTTCCGCTCCGCACTGCTGGGCAGCACCGCATGGATGCTGAGCGGAGCTTTCGTGCCACGAGCGCAGTTCCCCGGCATGTTCCAGACTATAGCATGGATGGGATGGCTGATGTGGTCGGTGGAGCGCGTGCGGCAGGCGAATAGCGCGGTGAACGTAGCGATACTGGCTCTTGCGGTTGCCCTGCTTCTTCTGGCGGGTCATGCACAGGTCGCGTACATGGCACTACTGCTCACTGCGGCGTGGGCAGGCTGGCAGATGGCAAAAGACGGCTGGCGCCCACTGCCGTCCCTGTTCCTCGGCGGTACCGGCGGGTTGCTGCTGTCTGCCGCACACTGGCTGCCGCTGCTACAGCTGCTGTACGAAACTCCTCGCGTGAACCTCTCGGTATGGGGGGCAGATCGCTTTCCCCTTCGCCCTGAACAGATACCTCTACTCCTCGTACCCGACCTGTACGGCACACCCTGGCAGGGCAACTGGCTGGGGAGAGGCAACTACTGGGAAGTCGCCTGCACAGTGGGCATTTTGCCTCTGATGGCGGCATTTGCTGCGTGGAAAGCGCGTGCGGAGGCACGTTTCTGGATGGTTGTCGCCGGGTTGAGCATGTGGCTCGCCACAGGCACGTCCGCAGGGCTTTACATCGTCGCCTATTACCTGCTGCCCGGACTGAAAGCTTTTCACGACCCTGCCCGCTGGCTTATCGTTACCGACTTTGCGTTGTGCGTCGCCGCCGCCCTGGGTTGGGAGCATCTGCGTTTTTCGCGCAAGTGGTTGCTGTTACCGCTGGCTCTGATAATTCTGGCGTCGCTCTGGGCCTGGCAGGGAGCAAACATGATCGAGTGGGCAGCACGCTGCGATGTCATCCGCGCCAGCCGACCGGAGACCGTCTCCCCCGCCCTCGTCTCTTCGGCTCATGCGACTGCCATTACCGGTCTTCTGCGAGCGATTGTGGTAGCGCTGTTCGCCGTGCTCATCCTGAGGCTCACACCGGCGCGCCGCTGGTGGGCGGCAATGCCACTGATTCTTTTTGAACTTCTGCCTGTGGCAATGCCTGCCAATCCTACCGCACACCTCACCGCGTTTACCCAACCACCGCCCACGGTACAGACGGTCTCACGTACCGGGGGCAGGCTCCTCGTGCCCGAACAGGTGCCTATGTGGCGTAAGTACGTCAGCTATGTGGACTACGGCCCGAACACACCCGAATACCTGCGCCACTGGCAGGAGATGCTCGGCTCCAATATGGGCATGATGTGGGGAGTGTTCGAGGCATCGGGTTACGAGCCGGTAGCAGTCCAGCGAGCGGTGAGGTATTACATACGCCTGGCACAAGAATGGAAACGGTCGCCAGAGGATGGTCGGCTGCTGCACAAACTGCAACGGGCAGGTATCGGAGCGGTGGCAACAGGCGAAACCGCCGACACCTGGCGGGTGTTTCCCCTGCCCGTTGAGCCGCTGCGCGCGTGGATGGCGGGAACCGGTGAACACTTGCCTGTGCGCGACGTGTCACCTCAGCAGGTGGAGGTATCCAGCGTACCTGCTGGTGACCTGGTGCTTGCCGACACAGCCTATCCCGGGTGGAAGGTCCGGGTAAACGGTAAATCTCATCATTACCGTATCTCGGACGGCGTGTTTCGTGTGGTCAGCGTGTCCGCTCCCGGCTCCCGTGTGTTGTGGCGCTATCAACCCGATACGTTCCGCGCAGGGCTGTATCTGTCGTTGCTGGGAAGTGCCGCCGTTACCGGTACCCTCGTGTTCGGGCTTTTGGCAGGGAAACCACGCGATGCCACGAAGTAGAGTTTCCGATAAAACTGCCTTAACATGAGGAGACGTAACCGATGGCGTTCGCTGTTCACACGACTTTCCTGATTGCCAGCGCGCTGTTGTGCGTGGCGTGCTCTGCGCAGGTCTCGCGGGAACTACCCGCTTTCGACTTCACCGACCCCAAAACCGTCGCCGAATGGCAACCGACACACCACATCTCAGGCATCAGCCATTCGCCCGAGGGCATGGTCATCGAAATCGGCGGATACGACCCCTACACGCACGGCCCCGTCCGCCAATTCCCCGATAATGTCCCGCTCTGGCTGGAGATTCGCCTGAAGAGCGACCAAACCGGTATGCTGCAAATCTTTTATGCGAGGGCGGGACAGGGTACTGCTGAAGAACGTTCTGCACGCCGCTTTGTCCACACGACCGACTGGGTGACGCTGCGAATGCCCCTGCCCGCGCTGGGTCCCCGCGCGTGGATACGGATAGACCCTCCTGGCACATCTGGCAAATGCACCATAGCCTACATTCGCTTCGCGCCGCGCATCACACCATCATCGCCGCAGTGGCAACCGCCTGCTTTAGAAGCGATACCGGCGGATGCCCCTAAAGTAACCTCCGGCGCATTGCAAGTATCTTTCCATCCTGACCGCGTGGGGACGCTGCTGGTCTCCGTGAAGGGACAGCCGATGGCGACGGGATGGAACAGGGCACAACTGTGTTACGAGGCTGGAGACAGCGTGCGCTGGTTATCACTGCATGAGGTGGCAACCGCTTCGCTGGCTAAAGAGGGCAACAGGCTGAGAATGACCCGCACCTTCCGCGATCCCGACGGCGCGACCTGGAGAATCGAACAGGTCTTCGTCCCATCCACGCACAAGGACGTGATTGACGTGCGCACTGTAGTCACCGTGGACCGAGACCGACAGGTGTACTTCCTGCCCATGCTGGTGCTTTTCCCCGGTGCTGGTTCCTTCGGAAGCGAAAAGGGACAGGCGCTGTTCGCCGGACTCGAGTATCTGGAGAACGAGCCGAGCAGTTCGGAAGCGGACATCATCGGTCCTGCATCCAAACGGCAGGTCCCGGACAGCGTGAAGATTACCGCCCCGCTGATGGTGGTACAGGCACAGGGGCGATATGTGGGCATCATCTGGCAGCCTTCCAGCCACTTCAGTGCGCTGTTCGACTCCCCTGACCGCATTTTTCAGTCGGGCGGGCACGTGATGGGTGTGCTTTACCCCGGCTCCAACGGCGACAACCGCGAGGAAGGTAACCTCCTGCCCTACTTCCCCGAAACCTTAACCGCAAACACACCGCTGGTGCTGGATGCCGCCATCATTGGCGGTGACGGCGATACGGTTATTCCGGCAGTACAGCAGTACGTTCGCCTGCGCGGGTTGCCGCCAGTGCCCAATACCGGACTGAATGCTCAGGAATATCTCAGACTGGCAGCAGCGGGATGGCTGGACTCGAAGATACGGGAGGGCAACCTCTATCGCCACGCCATCTGGCCTGGTTTTAATCCCCATCCTGCAGCGGATGCTGCGGTGTGGATGGAGTGGATTGCCGCACATATCGGGCAGACCGACATCGTGCGCCGCCTGCGACAGGCGGCACAAGAAGCCATTGCCATCGTGCCCAGAGAGCAGTATCTGTTCAGCCGGGTGTCACACGTGGCTTATCCAGTGGTTCCTCTGCTGTACGGCGCAGTGCCCGAAAGCATCGAAGCCGCTCGCCGCAGCGGGCGTGATTCGCTCCGTTCGTTCCAGCCAGATGGCACGGTGCTTTATGAACCCCGCCCTGGCGGTCCAGACTATGCCCGCACTCACTGGGAACGCACCGCCAATGGGCTAACGGCGGCGGTGCTGGTGCGCTTGCTGGAAATGGCACTGTACAGCGGCGATCAGGAGCTAATAGCCGAAGGACTTCGCCGGCTGGAACAGTTCAAGCGATTTGACAACACCGTGCCGCGTGGCGCACAGACGTGGGAGATGCCTCTCCATACGCCGGATATTCTCGCATCCGCACACATGGTGAAGGCGTACGTCATCGGCTACGAGCTGACGGCTAACCCGGAGTTCTTACGCCGGGCACGCTACTGGGCATGGACGGGTGTACCCTTCCCTTACCTTATCAACCCGACGGGACAGCCGGTTGGACCTTACAGCACCATCGCCGTGTTAGGAGCAACCAACTGGCAGGCGCCAGTGTGGTTTGGACAGCCGGTGCAGTGGTGCGGGCTGGTGTATGCAGATGCCCTGTACTGGCTGGCACGCATCGAGCCAAAAGCGCACTGGAAACACATCGCCGATGGCATCACCGCCGCCGGTATCCAGCACACATGGAAGCAGGACGACCCCGAACGGCAGGGCTGCTTGCCGGATTTCTACCGCCTGCGCGAACAGCGCAGTGACGGTCCTCCGATCAACCCGGGCACCGTGCAGGCAAACGCCGTCCGCCTGTATAACCTGCCCGCCGTATACGATTATCGGGTGTTACGCAACAGCGGGGCCATCATCCACGCGCCGGGCGCCATTGGGGTAATCTCCGACCGCAAAGACGGTTGTAAGTTCAGGGTAAAAAGCTGGACAGATAGACCCTATTATGTGCTGGTGAACGGGCTGACCAGACAGCCGCAGATAAAGATAAATGGACAACTGGTGGCTATCGCCAGTCCACATCAATTCCTGCAAGATGGTGGCAACCTGATCCTGCAGGTGCAGGGCGAAACCGAAGTAGAGATTACCATTCGTTAAAGGAGGTCAACATGCGCTTCAGAAATGTCTGGATGTGTATCGCAGCTGGCTGGCTGCTGCTTGCAGCCTCTGCGTTCGCCGACGTGCGTCTGGCACGCATATTCAGCGACCATGCGGTGTTACAAAGGGGCAAACCTGTTCCCGTATGGGGCACCGCAGAACCCGGCGAGAAGGTCACAGTGGAGTTCGGCGGACAGAAGATAAGCACCGTTGCCGGTGACACCGGCGAATGGCGCGTGACGCTCAAGCCAATGCCCGCGGGAGGTCCCTTCCAGATGACCGTCCGCGGTAACAACACAGTGGTGCTCAACGACGTGCTGGTTGGCGAAGTCTGGGTGGCTTCAGGGCAGTCCAACATGGAGTGGCCCGTCGCGCTGTCCAACAACGCGGAGCAGGAAATCGCCCAGGCAAACAACCCTCAAATTCGGCTCTTCATCGTACCCAAAGCGGTTTCCGACCGTCCACTCAAAGACCTGAGCAGCGGCGCATGGCAGCCGTGCACCCCCGAAACCGTGCGGAACTTCTCGGCGGTGGGTTACTTCTTCGCACGGGAGCTGCAACGTGCGCTGAAAGTGCCGGTGGGGGTCATCGAAACCGCGTGGGGCGGAACCCCTGCAGAATCATGGACGAGCAAGCCCACACTGATGGCGCATCCCTCTTTGCGCTACCTGCTGGAAAACTGGCGGCGCGCCGAGGCGAGCTATCCGCAGGCTCTGGAAAACTACCAGAAGCAACTGGCACAGTGGGAGAGGGCGGCAGCGCAGGCGCGCGCCGAAGGTAAACCCGAACCGAAGAAGCCCGACCCACCGCAAGACCCCCGTACCAACCCATGGAAGCCCTCCGGGCTGTTCAACGCGATGATCGCACCTATCGTGCCCTACGCCATCCAGGGCGCCATCTGGTATCAGGGTGAATCGAACGCGGGCAGGGCGTACGAATACCGCACTCTGTTCCCTGCCATGATTCAGGACTGGCGTGAAGCGTGGGCACAGGGCGATTTCCCCTTCCTGTTTGTGCAGCTGGCAAATTTCATGCCAGCCAGGCCTGAGCCGGGCGAAAGCGCATGGGCGGAGCTGCGCGAGGCACAGCTGATGACGCTCTCCTTGCCCAACACGGGTATAGCAGTGGCTATCGACATCGGCGATGCGAACGATATCCACCCGCGCAACAAGCAGGATGTGGGTAAACGCCTCGCGCTGAACGCACTGGCAATCGCCTACGGCAAGAAGGTGGTATACTCCGGTCCCATTTATGAACGGATGAAACGCGAGGGCAACGCTATTCGCCTGTACTTCAAGCATGTGGACGGCGGTTTGACCACTCCCAACGGAGAGCCGCTTAAGGGCTTCGCCATCGCTGGCGCGGACCGCAAGTTTGTGTGGGCGGAGGCGCGTATCGAGGGCAACACGGTGGTGGTGTCCAGTCTCCAGGTGCCGGAACCGGTAGCAGTGCGGTATGCATGGGCGGATAACCCGGTGTGCAACCTGTATAACCGCGCAGGACTTCCCGCCTCTCCTTTCCGCACGGATGACTGGCCCGGCGTGACTCAGCAAAGGAAGTAACCCTCGCCGCCTCCCCTCTTCTTGAGGGGAGGCTTCCAAACAACATCACTACCTCAGATTTGCAGCCGCTCCACCTCTTTCAGAAACGCCTCTGCCTCGCTCACACTGCGGAATCCTTCGGCAACGGTGAGCCAGACGCCTTTCGCGCCCACAGCCTCCAGCACCGTGAGCGCATCTTCTGCGGTTTCAGCAATGACCTGTACGCTTTTGCCCACCTGCAGGCAGCGGCGGTACACCTCTATCCAGCGCGACGCCGGGCCGTGCCCAGCACCGTAAACCCACTGCACGGCGTGCAGATTGGGGATATCCAGTATCAGGTCCAAATGCTTCAACGCGCCCACACCGTCCAGATGGAAAATGCTTCGCTCCAGAGGCTCCATCTCAAACAGTATGTCAGGCAGGATCATCTCCCGCGCCATCCCAGGCGAGATCATGAGCCAGAAGTCACAGCTGGGCACGTAGTACTTACCCTCATGATAGGTATTACACCAGGTGGTACAGCCGAAGCCCGCAGCCGATATCTTCGCATAGCTGCGCTCGAAGCTCTGCACGAACGCATTTGCCACATGCCTGCCCGCCTGCATGATAAGTTCAGGATAATCCACTAAATCTATACATAAGGACTGAGGGTCGCGCAGGGCAGCGAGGATGTCGTAGTTGCCGTGAAGGTCTGTCATACCCACGACGTACCGCCCTTCGCACCGCTCAATGGCATAGTCGGTCATGCGCTCGATGACCTGCCAGTAGGGGTTGTCGAAGTCTGGCTCCATCTCCAGAATGCGATACCAGTCCTCAGGCTCGTGTACCACTGGTTTAGACCAGCTAGTGCTTTCGGAGAACTCCAGTTCACAGCCGAACAGCGTGGCGGTGATTTCGGGTCCCAGGTTGGGCCAGAACATCGGGAAGTTGTCGCCCACGTAGTCGTGGCACTGCATCCACGCAATGGCAGAATCCACCACATATTCCACGTCCATCCACCGCTCGCGGAGAGAGGCATGCTCTTTGACAGGACCACGATACGGACGTGACGGGGCAATATGAAAGGTAACCGGTGGGCGGTCCACGATTTCGCCGTGCCACCACGCCTCAAAACGCTCCACTGTTCGACCGAAGTCCGGTTTCCACTCCAGCTCGCGTATCAATTTTGCTTCCTCCACTTCTTGGATTGGCGTACCAGCTCATCCGCCTCTTCACGTGTGTTCGCCCACGTACTGACCATGACGCCGCGCGTGCCGATGGCTTCTATCAGCGGCTGCACGCTATCAGGAGGTACCCCCAGCGCAAGCACGCCTTTGCCTGCTCTCAATGCCTTCTGATACAGCGGATACCAGCAGGGGTCCCCGGCATGGGGTTGACCTGCACCCGGCGTCCACTGAATCGCGTTGAGTTTCTGGATACTGCACAGCGCGTCCAGATGCTTGATAGCGTCCACACCATCCAGGTGGTAAATGGTGTTATCCAGCCGTTCACATTGCCGCTCCAGGTACGGCAGCACGAACTCGTTGAACAGCGGAGGGCTAATCATACAGGACATATCGCACTGCAGTTTGCAGGTTCTCCCGATACCCCATATATTGAACGCTGAGAAGACGGTGCCGCCATCTTCATCCCGAATAATCTGCTCGAAAGCATCGTAGTAATCGAAATACCGCTCCAGAATATCTTTTTGGAGGCGGTGTACATGCTCCGGATGGTCAACCAGGTCGGTGAGCAGCTCCAGTGTGCCGCGCAGAGACGCCAGCGTATCCAGGTTCTCGATAAGATCGGGGAAACTGACCAGCGCCTTGCCCTTGAAATGCTCCATCCCCTGCCGTGCCATCTCGGTGTTGATTTTCCAGTATTTCTCCTCGGGGTTGTAAGGCGGTATCTGCGCGGTGGTGATGTCATCAAACACCCTGCCGTACCACACGGTGTTGTGGTCAAAAGTAGGAGGACTGCCCAGGTGGATAGCCAGACTGCCCGGTCCCAGGTTCGTGTCAAACCATGGGAAAGCATCCCCGGCATGATAGGTATGAGCCAGCTGCCAGTCGGTTGCGATGATGCGGTACTCGACGTCGAGCCAGCGTTCTTCCGGTGTGGGATCAGGCTTGGGCGCAGGAACGTGTACAACCGGTTTCTCCAGAGGAGCATGCACAATCAGCAGAGGTCCATCCATCTCCTCTCGCGCCCACCACGTCATGTAGCGCTGCTTTACCTGGTCCCAGTCTGGTTTGTAGAGCAACGACACTTTCAAAACCCTCCAGTCTTTATGACTGTCGCTAGTGTTCTGTGAAGGAATAACCGGTTCCTTGTGCAGAAAGGATAGTGGGCAGGTACAGAATCTGCCCCCTATCACTCTGTTGGGACGGAAGAAAGAGAAGATGAGGACTCTGTTCCTGTGGGTCTTACTGCTGGCGACGACAATTTGGTGTGAGGCTCAACCCCTTCGCGAGTGCCTGGTGCTCCCGATGCCTGGGGGAACCTCCCGTTCTATCCTCTACACCGACCCGATACAGGCTGTGCAGATATCCGGCGCGTGGATACCTCCAAAAGCAGGCGATACCGTCACCTTTCCCGATGGCTCGATACAGCAGTGGCAGGCGGTTACTGCCAGCGCGGACGGCTGGTTTGAACATCCTGCCCTGCGCAACGGGTATGCGTATGCGGTGGTGTCCTCTGAACGCGAGAAGGTCGTCCTGCTCGAGATGCAGGGCAACGTGTCGGTTACCATCAACGGCGAAACGCGCGTCGGTGACGTGTATCAGCACGGTTACGTGAAGATACCAGTGCTCTTAAAGCAGGGGCAGAATGAGCTGCTTTTCCGCTGCAGTCGCGCAGGCAAGTTGCTGGCTCGGCTGAGCAGTGTTCCTGCTGATGGTGTTCTGCTCAACGTCGGCGATGCTACTCTGCCAGACCTGGTGGTCGGTGAGGATATGGACGTATGGCTGGGTGTTGTGGTCATCAACGCCAGCACTCAAACCCAGCGCGGACTATCTATCGCTGCCTCGCATGAGGGGGGACGCACGGTGGAAAGCGCTGTGCCTGCGCTGCCACCTCTTGGGGTTTACAAAGTGCCCGTGCGTCTGCGTGGCATGGCACCCCGCGCCGCGGGTGTGCGCAAGGTGGAACTGCGCTTGCTGCGCCAGGAAGGCAAACAGAAGTTCACTGTGGACACTGCAGAACTCACCCTGCGCATCCGCGAACCCCACGAATCGCAGAAGCGCACGTTCATCAGTACGATAGATGGGAGCGTACAGTACTACGCCGTGCTGCCTGCGCAGAGGCTGAGCAAAGACTCTCCTGCTCCGGCTCTGGTTTTGACACTGCATGGGGCAGGCGTGGAAGCAATCGGACAGGTAGATTCCTACTCCCCCAAAACATGGGCAACCCTTGTCGCACCCACCAATCGCCGCCCCTTTGGCTTCAACTGGGAAGAATGGGGACGGCTGGATGCCCTGGAGGTACTGGAACTGGCCCAGAAGCAGTGGCGAACCGACCCTTACCGCGTGTACCTGACTGGGCATTCGATGGGCGGACATGGCACGTGGCAGGTAGGCTTAACCCATCCCGACCGCTTTGCTGTCCTCGCCCCCAGTGCGGGTTGGGTTAGTATCTGGACATACGCCACCAGTGCGCGACTTGGACAGCGTGAACGCACTGGCGACGAACAGACCGACCCGATGGAGGATTTCCTGCTGCGGTGTGCCTCTCCCAGCGACACTCTGTCGCTGGTGCGCAACAGCCTTCTGCAAGGCGTGTACGTACTGCACGGCGACGCCGACGACAACCTGCCCGTTACCGAGGCACGCCTGATGCGTGAGAGCCTCTCTTCCATCCACCGCGACTTTGAGTATTACGAACAACCCGGCGCGGGGCACTGGTGGGACGTATCGGACGAGCCGGGCGTGGACTGCGTGGACTGGATGCCTATTTTCGAGTTGTTTGCCCGCCACCGCCTGCCGACCACCGACAGCGTGCGGCGGGTCGAGTTCACCACGATGAGCCCGGGGGTATCTGCGCGTTGCCACTGGGCGAGCATCGAAATGCAGGAACAGCAAATGAAAGCCAGCTCGGTGAACCTGCGCTTTGACCCCGGCAAACGGCGATTCGTGGGCACTACCACCAACGTCGCGAGGCTTTCGCTCCGCGTGGAACACCTGAAGCCGGGCGCACCGCTGAGCGTAGAGCTGGACGGACAGGTTATCGGTAACATTTCATACCCCATCCGTGAGCGACAGATATGGCTGGAGAAACAGGGAGGACAATGGAGGCTGTTAGCTGCACCCTCACCTGCGATGAAGTCTCCCCAGCGGTACGGCGGCTTCAAGAGCGTTTTCACCAACCGACCGGTGCTGGTGTACGGCACCAGAGGTACGCCTGAGGAGAACGCATGGGCTCTGGCGAAAGCACGTTACGATTCGGAGACGTTCTGGTATCGCGGCAACGCTACCTTTGAGGTAATCCCCGATATCGAGTTCCAGCCCGAACGCTACCGTGACCGAAACATCGTGCTTTACGGCAATGCCGAGACCAACGCTGCTTGGAAACTGCTGCTTGGCGACAGCCCGGTGCAGGTGCATCGCGGCGCGGTGCACGTCGGGGATAAAACCCTCAGCGGCGAGGGTATCGCCTGCCTGTTCATTCGCCCGCGAACAGGTTCTGCCACCGCACTGGTCGGTGCAGTCTCCGGCACAGGTTTAGCGGGAATGCACCTGACCAACCGACTGCCCTACTTCACCGCCGGTGCAGGCGTGCCCGATTGTCTGGTGCTGTCCACTGACATGCTGACCAAGGGTATGCAAGGTGTGCTCGGAGCGGGCTTCTTCGGCGCGGACTGGAGCGTGCAGAAGGGCGAGTTTGTATGGAGGTAGCTATTCCGACTGAAGCTGTTCCCAGAGGAACCGCTCGAAACGCAAGAGGTCCTGCTCGATGCTATCCCAGTTGGCGAGCAGCTTGTGCCGCAAACTGCTGACACGCTCTGGGTCAAGGGTGTAGTTATAAGAATGCCGAAATACGTGCCGAAATGCTCGCAGCTCATCGAGCAGTATTGCACTCGGCGCAGACAACACGGGTGGGCGGATGGTAGGGATTTCCATTGCCATCCGCCGAACCAGCTCGCGATGATAAGCGGTTGGGCTTTCAATTCGATTCTCAAAGGTGCTGGCAATCTCCGCGAACAAATCTTCCATCGCAGAGTAAAAATTATGCAGGTAGTATCCCAGTGTGACCGTACGCTCCACACTGGCGACATCTAACGACCTGATTTGCTCCAGGATGCCTTTTATGACATCCATCTGATGCCTCATATACCCGAGTAACTGCGCGATTTGCTCTCTTCTCACAGCACACGCAACCCCTTTTCCAGGATGTGCCGTCGGAATCGACACTTCTCTATCTCGATCAGGTCGACATCTCGGTGTAGAAGGCATCCCAGATCGGCAAGAGTGATGAGGTACTCTTCCTCCGGCAGCCCCTCCACCGCCACGTCGACGTCGGACTCTGGGAGGAACTTACCCTCCTCCAGAATGGAGCCTGTCAGATAAACGGCTTTCACTTTTTTTGTGCGAAAGTAGCGTCGCAACGCTTCTACCGCCTTAACCAGCATGTGCTGACGCTGCCGCTCGCGCTCGGCTATGCGCTCCTGTAGCAGTTTGTCCCATGTGGAGGTGTCAAACACGGCTTCTCACCATTTAGAGTCTGACAACCTGCGTCCGGTTTGTCAAGCGGGCTCCGCTGCGGAATGTGCCAGTTGTTTCGCACGCTCGAACGCCGCAAGAAGCATCTCGCGCGTCAGCTTGCCCGTGAACGTATTCTGCTGGCTGGGGTGGTAGCTGCACAGCAACCAGCGGTCGCCGGGCAACGCAAACTCCGCACCATGAGCGAACGCGGATGTTCTCAGTGAGTGCTCGAAACCCAGCTCCTTCAATGCACGCAGGGTCCACTCATAGGCAATCCTGCCCAGCGCCACGATAACCCTCCACTCCCCCACACAACGCAGTGTCGCCTTCATCCAGTGCTGGCAGTTCTGTAACTCCTCGCGCGTGGGTTTGTTGGCAGGAGGGGCGCAGTGGCAGACGGCGGTTACCATCACGTCCCGCAATTCCAAGCCATCCTCGCGATGCAGGCTCTCCGGCTGGTTGGCTAACCCCACCTCGTACAGCGCGCGAAAAAGCCAGTTTCCGCTCTCGTCGCCCGTGAAGATGCGCCCGGTGCGGTTTCCTCCGTGCGCGGCAGGGGCAAGACCAACCACCACTATCCTGGCATCGGGGTCGCCGAAGTTGGGAACAGGCTTGCCCCAGTATTCCCAGTCGCGGTAGGCTCGTCGCCTGGTCTGAGCGACCTGTCGGATATACTCTACCAGACGCGGACACTTCTCGCACGCCGTGATAGCGACGTTCAGTTTATGCAGGCATCTGCCTCCGTCGCTTACCACCTTCTCACCTCCACCTGCGGAAGCAGTTCACGTACCTGTTCTGCGGTGCAGATGTCCGAGCCGTCGGTCATGGCGGTCGCTGCGCCCGCTGCCGTGCCCCAGCGAAGAGCCTCGTCCATCGCACCACCCTGCATCCACACGCTGAGCACGCCCGCAATCATCGAATCGCCAGAGCCAATGGTGCTCACCGCTTGCACTTTGGGCGGTATCGCCACCCAGCATCCCTCCGCACAGGCGAGGGCTGCCCCCTTCTCGCCAATAGAGACGATGACTACCGGAACTCCTCCCGTGTGTAAGTCCCGTGCCGCTTTTGCCGCGTCCTCAACAGTGTCTATCGTTCGCCCCAGTAGCCGTTCGGTTTCGTTCTCATTGGGCTTAATGAGGAAGGGCGAAGCTTTCAACCCCTGCACCAGAGGCTCGCCATCGGCGTCCAGCACCACCTTTGCCCCGTGACGTGCGGCGATTTCTGCCAGCATAGCGTAGATATCCGTCGGCACTCCGGGCGGCAGGCTGCCCCCTAACGCCACAAACCGCGCGCTCCGCGAAAGTTCCTCCACCGCCCGCAGCAAGCTGTCGAGTTCCTCCAATGAAATCTGCGGTCCGCGCTCGTTCAGTGCGGTCGGTGGAGAACCGTCCTCTTCCTGAATGGCAAGGTTGGTACGCGTGTTGCCGTTTACCCAAACAAATCGGCACTCCACACCGTCTACCTCACTCAGCTCATGCAACACGTACCTTCCGGCCCTGCCGCCCAGAAAGCCGGTGGCGACCACAGGCACCTCCAGCCGCTTCAGCACCCGCGCCACGTTCACACCCTTCCCACCGGCGTCTTCTTCAATGCGCAGGATGCGGTTGGTATCATGCGGCACCAGCTGTCTGACGTAGATCAGGCGGTCTACGGAAGGGTTCAGGGTCACGGTGAGTATCATCGATATCTGCTCCTCCTACACGAAACTCTCTGGCAATATCTTACGGTCTCCCGGCTCGCCGCAGGCATTCTTGCTACGACGCCAACACCTCGTTCAGCTTCAACAGGCTCTCATCCAGCACGCGAGGCTGTTCCCAGCACGCCCTCAGCGGAACTGCCACCACCTGTCCTCCCTGCACCGCGGTCATCATGCCGCTCTGCCCCTGCTGCAGTACCTCCACCGCCAGCGCACCAAAACGCGCGCCATAGATGCGGTCGGTCGCAGTGGGCGAGCCACCGCGTTGGGTGTAGCCGAGTACGGTAGCGCGCACCTCCTCGCGCAGATACATCTCTACAAACGTAGCGACCTCCTGCGCTTTTGCCGCGCCTTCTGCAGTGACGATGATGGCAGAACGCTTGCCCCGCGCGATGCCCCGCTTCAGCTTCTCACATATCTGTATCAGGTCGAAGGGGATTTCGGGAACCAGCACTGCCTCCGCGCCGCCAGCCAGCCCCACCGCCGCCGCAATAAAGCCGCGCGACCGTCCCATCACTTCAATCACGAAGATGCGCTCGAAACTGTCCGCGGTATCGCGAATCTTATCAATTGCGTCCATCGCCACCTGCAGAGCGGTATCATACCCCAGCGTATACTCCGTGCCTCCGATATCGTTGTCAATCGTGGCGGGGATGCCCACGACCGCTACTCCTGAAACCTCCTCCAGCTTCGCCGCCCCCCGAAAAGAGCCGTCCCCGCCGATAACTGCCAGCCCTTCGATTCCGTTCTCGTTCAGCACCTGCGCCGCCAGCTGCAAACCCTCGTCGGTTTTGAAACGCTCACTGCGAGCGGTACGCAGGACAGTACCCCCGCGATTGATGATGCCCCCGACCGACGAGAGGTCCATGGGTCGAAGCCAGCCGTTCAGCAACCCCTCATACCCGCGTTCGATACCGATGACTTCTAACCCCGCCACAATCGCCGTCCGCACCACGGCACGCAGGGCTGGGTTCATGCCAGCGGCGTCTCCGCCACTGGTCAAAACACCGATACGCTTCATCACATTCCTCCCGTCACACTCTCTGCAACATCTCCGCCACCTCAGCGTCCGTTGGCAAAGCCGGAATAGCCCCCGCGCGGGTGGCGGTTATTGCCCCGGCTGCATTGGCATAGAGAAACGTGCGCTGCAGGTCTGAGTCGCTCAGGTTGCGCACCCCCTCGCGTCCCTTTGCCCTCTTGCGCAGCTGCACCAGCATCGCTGCCACAAAGGCATCCCCGCAGCCAACGGTCTCTACCACTTCCACGGGTATCCCTGAAACTGCCCCGCTACGGGCAGGCGTCGCGTAGTAACATCCCTTCTCCCCTAATGTTACCACAACCAGCACCAGCTGCGGATAAAGGCTCAGCAGATGGGCAACGCCCACCTCTGGTGTGCGAACCCCGGTGAGGAACTGCAGCTCGGCCTCGTTCATCTTTACCACGTCGGCAAAGCGCAGACCCGCCTCCAACTGCTGCTTGCCCTCTTCCTCGCTGCGCCACAGGGCAGGACGCATGTTGGGGTCGTACGAGATGAGGCAACCGCTTTCACGGGCTATCTGCAAAGCAAACAGCGTCGCACTGCGCACCGGCTCGTCCAGCAGGGAGATGGAACCGAAATGGAATATCTTCGCCCGGCGCACGCGGTGAGTGTCCACATCGCCCGGTTCATACAGCATATCCGCGCTGGGGTTTCGATAGAAGATGAAGTCGGGCACACCCTCCTTCGTTAGCGACACGAACGCCAGTGCGGTACGCGCTTTCTCTTCGAACCGCATACCTCCGACATCTACCCCATACTGGTACAGGGTATCTCTTAACAGGTAACCAAACGGGTCTGCCCCGACCTTGCCCAGAAAGGCACTGCGCACGCCCAGCTTTGCCACGCCGACCGCCACATTCGCGGGCGCACCGCCCGGAGCGGGCGAAAAGCCTTTCGCCTCCGCTATCGTGACGCCTTTCTGTTGAGCGACCATATCGATGAGCGCCTCACCCAGGCACACCACCTCCGCCAACGTCACCCCTCCTTTGCACCAAACTCACACCAGTAATACCACCAGAACACCGCTAACTCCTGTTCCACTAAATCCCTTTCATGGTCGCGGAAGACAGACAAGGACACGCCTCTCCTTGCAGGAGAGGGGACGGGGGTGAGGAAACAATGAACCCCATACGCATCAAGCTAAGGGATGACAAAGGGGAAGCACCTCTGGCATAATGAGACCATACCCAACTCGTGCCAGGAGGAGCTTCCCATGAGCACTTTACCACAAGTGGCTCGATGCATGCAAACCGTCTTGACCGACGAAGCCGATGCCGCCGGGCGCCGCAGCGGCTTTATCCAACGACAAGTCAAACTGACAGGCGGCACTTTTGCCCAAACGCTGGTGTTCGGCTGGCTCTCCAACCCCGAAGCCACCCTGGAGGAACTGGCACAAACCGCTGCCGTCTTAGGCGTCCAGATTACCCCACAAGGGCTGGATGAGCGTTTCACCCCCGAAGCGGCACAGTGTCTGCAACAGGTCTTGGAAGCGGGTCTGCAACAACTGGTGGCGGACGAACCCGTTGCCCTCCCTCTGTTAGAGCGTTTCAATGGCGTCTATGTGCAAGATAGTTCCACTATTCCCTTGCCGGACGAACTGGCGGGCATCTGGCGTGGCTGTGGCGGGCGGACGGAGCAAAGGACGCAATCCTCTCTTAAAATCCAACTGCGGCTCAACCTGACCACTGGTCAACTGCAAGGACCTGCCTTGCAGGCTGGGCGTGGCTCGGATCGGAGAGCGCCTCTGCCTGCGGATGACCTTCCGGCGGGCGCTTTGTGGCTGGCTGACTTGGGCTATTTCAGCCTCGATTGTTTGGCTGGCTTGGATGCGCGCGGGGTATACTGGCTGATGCGCCTGCAGGTGCAGACGGCGGTGTTGGGTGCGACTGGGCAAGAAAGGGATGTCTTGGAACTGCTGCAGGCGCAAGGTCAAGACACGGTAGATATCCCCGTGCGCTTGGGGAAGGACCGATGTCTGCCCTGTGGGTTGTTAGCGCGTCGGGTGTCACCCCAAGAGGCAGAGCAGCGTCGTCGCCGCCTCAAGGCACAAGCCCGTCGCAAGGGTCGGATGGTCAGCCCGAGGCGACTGGCTTGGGCAGATTGGACGATATACATCACCAACGTGCCGACGAGGTTGCTGACGGTTGGCGAAGGGTTGGTATTGGGTTGCCTGCGGTGGCAGATAGAATTGCTTTTCAAACTGTGGAAGTCTCACGGTCGGGTGGAGACGTCGCGCAATAGGAAGCCGTGGCGGATATTGTGTGAAGTGTATGCCAAGTTGTTGGCGATGCTGGTGCAGCACTGGGTTCTGCTGGTAAGTTGTTGGCGGTATGCCGATAGGAGTTTACCGAAGGCAGCCAAAACGGTGCGGCGTTTCGCATTGGGTTTGGCGCGTGCCTTTGGGGATGCTGGGCAATTGTGCGAGGTGCTCGGCACGATTGCGGGTTGTGTGGCGCAAGGCTGTCGCATGAACAAAAGCAGGCTCCACCCGCGAAGTTATCAACTCTTGCTGGGGGTGGGGGCTTAGCTTGATGCGTATGGGTGAGGGCAAACAATCACCCCTCTCCCACAGCGTGGGAGAGGGGCAGGGGTGAGGGCTACTTTCGTCCGAAGCGCCGGCCCAGCCCAATCGCCAAACCGCCGATGCCCATCAGCAGCATCGTGCCCGGCTCGGGAATGACTGGATAACCCCCGAGCGTGCCGTAGCCGTAGCGGAACGCGCCCACTGCCCAGTCGACATCCGAGCTGAACACCACGTAGGCGATAGGCACATCTGACTGCGCCGCGAAAAGGCGCGCGCCGGCATTGCCGTCCACATCCCGCGAGATGGTGCCCAGCAGGTTATCCGAGGCGTCGTAGAACTTCGCGACCATCGTGTGAAGTTCGAAGGGATTAGGCTCCGCCTCGAAGCCGAAGATGTTCACCGGCGTCGCCAGTTGGAAGCGCAGTATGGTGGCTGTGTTCGAGGAGAACACGGGAAGAGTGCCAGAGGCGTCTCGCTGCGAATGCGGCTCGTGACTCCACGTCGCCCAGTCGCCACCTGGAGCAGTAAGCTTCACAACAGACCAAGAGCCAGAACCGTCTGGAAGTTGGAAGGACACCGTTTGCGTTCCATCGGAGATGGAAGACACATAGGTGTAATTCGGTATAGCAGACGGGTCGATGTAGTTCGTCGCTGCCAGATACGCGGCGTCGGGGCTGGAAATGGGCGTGAAAGTCGCCGCGAGTGTGCCCATGCTTGTCATCAGCGTCAGGGCGGACGCCAGTGCAAAGGCGGTCATCAGTCGTTTCATAGCGAACCCCTCCTTGAGTTAGTTTTTTCTTAGCTCCACTATAGAACATGAGACCTTCTGCTGTACCTGTGTATCCTACGAGTTTACGTCAGAACTGAGGAATAAACTGGCAATTTTATCGGGAGCGGATAGCGGTTCAGAGAAGATTTCGCAGTGGCATCCGTAGCATATCTTGCGGTGCGCAAAGCCTCATGACAGAATGCCCGACAGTCTCCACGCCGTCCTAAAGGACAGCGGATGTCGTTGCGGGCGTTAGCGAAGAATCTCAGAGATGCTTGACTTGGTTCAGCAGGACAACCAGGAAGAACCTGCCTTCACTCTACGGATGGCTGGTGTCCTCTTCCTGCTTAGAGCGAGCGGTGTTTTGCGAGGAGGGAGGCGCAAGCACCCGCGTCGCCTCTTCCAGCATCTGCCGGTAGAGGCGTTCCTTCTGCTGGCGGCTCAACTCGCGCCCGGTGCGCCAGAACCACTCTGCGCCCTTGCCCACCACGTAGGTACCGGCATAGGCGATGGCGCCCTTCACCAGCACCCCCACCCCGCCCGGCACCATCCCCACAAACTCTCGCGCCAGCGAACGCCAGCCCATCGCTCCCGCCACCACCGGCACAATCTCCTTCAGCCGGTCGCGCGTGTGGTAAGGCATGCCCAGCGCGGCGGCAATTTTCAGCAAAAGCATTATCTGGTTTTTGGTGAGCATCACGATGTCCGCCACCGCTGCAGGGGGGAGGAACACGCTGGCAGCGGGAATGACTCCCGGTATCGCCGACAGCATCGCAATCTGCCCGTTCACGCGGGACGCCTCTTTAATCAGGTATTCAATAGCCGGCTCGCGAAACATCGGAAAGCGCCTCGCCAGCGCGACCGCCAGGCCGGGCAGGTCGCTCACAATGCGCCTCGCCACGAGGGCACCATCCTCCGGCAACAGCCAGGTGTAATGCTCACCCAGCACGGGTTCCTCTGCACCACCGCAGTCAATGAGGATATCAGCGGGTTCCGAAGGCACTGTCGAAGCGCAAAGCAGGAACGCACGCGAGGTCTCCCGCTCAGGCAGGGACAAGCCTTCCAGCAGTTGCTCCGTCACATCGTGTGTGCGCATGGTGCTGCCTACCAGGGCAATGCGGAACCGTTTGTCGGCAAGTTCGCGCACCTCTTCGGTAGATAGCTCCTTGCTGATTTGCAGAATCTCACGGATATTGCGGGACAGACCCATTCGCCTCCTCATGCATACCACTCCATTCCACATACGGTTGCAGATACTGCTTCAGCTCGTCCACCGACTGCCCGGCAAATTGCCTTGCGGCCTCATGCATGCGATCCGGTACATCGGGAACATCCACGTCATACAGGGTCTTGACCTCGCCATGCAATGCAAACTGGGGCGGGATGCAGTTGGGTACCGGCACACCCTTCAACGTTGCTAACGCGAGTACCCACATCCTTACGACAGCAGGTAGCGAATAACCGCCTCCACCCGTTGCCACGACAGGAATACCCTGCTCCGCCACCCATTGCACCGCACGCAACCAGCCCTGCGTGGTCAGCATCGCATGCGCCAGAGGGTCGGTATAGTGCGTGTCTGCCCCCATCTGCAACACCACCACCTCTGGCTGAAACCACCGGAACAGTGGCGGCACCACCTGCTGGAATGCCCACCACCAGACCTCATCATCCACGTATCGCCCAAACGCGACATTGGCGGAGTAACCCCGCCCCTCTCCTTCCCCAATCTCATCGGGGTGCCCCGTGCCGGGGAACAAGAACCGCCCTGACTCGTGTATCGATATCGTCAATACCTGCGGGTCTCGATAATACAGCCACTGTACGCCGTCGCCGTGATGCACGTCTATATCCAGATAGACAATCCGACGGTACTTTTGTTTCAGCACATGGATAGCCACCGCAGGGTCGTTGAAGATACAGAAGCCCGCTGCTTCCTCGCGGCGGGCATGGTGCAGACCGCCTGCCAGATTGACCGCCACCTGCACACCGTCCATCACCGCCTGTGCTGCAGCCACCGACGCGCCCACCACCGCCAGCGAGGCTTCAAACATACCCCGAAACGGCGGGTTGTCGCTGCTGGCAAACCCAAAGACATGACTGCCCGGCACGGGCTTGCCTTCGCTCAGAGCCTGTACCACCCGCACATAGCGCGGCGAATGCACCTCGGCAACAAGGTCGCCAGAGGCTGGCTCCGCTTTGACGAAATCCTCCTCTCGCAGCACGCCCAGCATCTGCGCCAGTTCCTGAGAGAATGTCACTCGCTCGGGACGTAAGGGATGGTGGGCAGAAAACCGGTATCTTTCTACACCCGGACAGGTAATGTATACAAAAGTATTCATCGTCGAAAACCCGCGTTCATTGTTTTAGCTGTTATCTTCGGTGCCCAGAGTGGCATTCCTCTACACGTCCACGTAGAACTCCGCTTCCCAACCCTCGGGCGTTCGCTCCAAACGTAATCGGTGATAAGTTACCGCTTTCACCGGCGCGCCGTCCAGCATCGAATTATCCTCCACCACAATCCCTCGCGCTTCGCCCTCGACGCCGGTCTCCGTGACCCGATGCACGGTGAAGTCGGTGAAAACCACCTTCTGGACATCGGTCAGGTATATCAACTCGCGCAACCACTTCACCAGCAGGTCAGAGCGGTCCAGAGGGTCGGGCATATCCACGCAGATGGGCATGGAAACATCTGCCTTTTTGCCCACAGGGTCTATCACCAGCCGGTACATGCCCCGTGCGGCGTTTTCAAACACCTCTTCCAGCGTTCTGCCCCACGCCCGCACCCCTTTGTCGGCGGTATGTTCCAGAATCTCGTAGCCGCTACGCCCTGCCATAATCTACTTCCTCATTCTGAGCCTCAGCGAAGAATTGGAGATGCTTCACTCCGTTCAGCATGACACGGAACGTCATTCTGAGCGCAAGCGAAGAATCTCAGAGATGCTTCACTCCGTTCAGCATGACACGGAACGTCATTCTGAGCGCAAGCGAAGAATCTCCCTCATTCCTTCGCAAACTTCTTGACCGCAAACGAGACGCTTCGCTAATGCCCAGCTTGATAAGAACCTGCACTCTTGACTACCACACGCCAGCCGCGCTCCCTGCGCTGCAAGATGCCTTCCCTTTGCCACTGCAGGAACCGCTCGCGCATGCGTGCGAAGCTGTCGTCGTCCCACAACACGATGCCTTTATCCATCGCTTCCAGCAGCAACAGGTGATAGTCTTCAAACATCTTTTGCCACTCGCTTTTACTGTACGGGAACACGTCAATGTCCGTTTGCACAAACCGCTGGAACTCGCCGATACGGTCAATGAACCGCAAGCCATCGTCCTTGTTCAGCCCAATCAGCAGGTCGTAATCGCTGTATGGCATCCATTTGCCGGTCGCCATCGATCCGAACAACACCATGAAGGCAATGTCATCGCCCCGTGCGGCGAGCATTTGTTCCACGCTCGCGCGAAAACGTTCAAAGTGCGGGCGATTCGACAGCTTCGCGAGCGTATCGTAACACAGTTTCGGCATCTTGAATTGCCTCTTCAGCATCCAGCCTGGTGTACTGGTCGGCGGGCGCACCTTCCGAAAAGGCATCGGGATACCGTGTCGGTATGTAGAGCCTGTTCAAACGGGCGCACGCATGACGGACCTCATCCGGCGGCAGGGCGTATTCTGCTGCAGCCTCCAGCAACAGGTTGAGGTTGCGCCCTGTCTGCACGTCTCCGAAATGTTCCAGCACCGCCTTCAGCGATTTTGCCGCTGCCTGCTGGCAGGTAAAACAGCACCATGCCCAGTGCCCATCCTCGTACAGTGAACGCGCAGCGGCATACTCGCTTTCCGCCTGTTTCAGCCAGTCTGGCGCACGCCTCAAGCCTCTTCACCTTCCTCCACACCCTCGTCGTCGATGCGCTGCACGATGCGCGCGAGGGCGGATACGTAATCGCCTGCGTCCGGCGTCATGATGCGCACTCCCTGCGCGTTGCGCCCCGTTCGGCGGATTTGCGAAACGGGTACACGGATGGCTTTACCCTGCGCCGTCACGGCGATGATGCGGTCGTCGGGAAGTACGCCTTTGGCATCCACCAGCGGCCCCGTGCGCTGGGTGACGTTGAAGGTGATGATGCCTTTGCCGCCACGCCCCTGCACGCGATACTCGCTGAACGGCGTACGCTTGCCGTAGCCCTTCTCCGAAATCACCAGCAGGTCGCGGTCCCTGTATGCCTTCACCAGCGCGACCACTGCATCGTCCTTGCCCAGCTGGATACCGCGCACGCCGCCTGCTGCCCTGCCCATCGAGCGCACATCGCTCTCGTGGAAGCGCAGGCTCATGCCCTGCCGCGTGACAAACACCAGCTCATCGTCTCCAGAGGTAACCTGCACCCAGCCGAGCTCATCGCCCTCTTCGAGGTCAAACGCGAACAGTCCATTTGCCCGCAGGTTAGCAAACTCGGATAGCGCGACGCGCTTCACCTCACCTTTGCGCGTGCCCATCACCAGATATTTGTCGGGTGAGAAATCGGCGATGGAGACGGTGGCGGTAATCTTCTCGCCCGGCTCGATGCGAATCAGGTTGATAATCGCCGTGCCCCTTGCCTGGCGAGTTGCCTGCGGTACCTCATACGCTTTCAGGCGGTACACGCGCCCGCGGTCGGTGAAGAAAAGGATATAATGGTGCGTGCTGACCTGGAAGATGTGCTCCAGAGTATCTTCCTCTTTGGTGGTGGCGGCGATGACGCCCTTCCCGCCGCGTCGCTGACTGCGGTAGGTGTCCAGCGGCAGACGCTTGATGTAACCATCGCGCGTGATGGTCACCAGCATCTCCTCTTCGGGGATCATATCCTCCTCGCCAATCTCCTCCGCCTCGCGGGCGATGATACGGGTGCGCCGCTCGTCGCCGTATTTGTCCTTCAGCTCCTTCAGTTCCTGTTTGATAATCTGCGCCACGCGCCGCTCGTCCACCAGAATATCTTCCAGATAGGCAATCTCCTGCAACAGGTTCTTGTATTCGTCCTCCAGCCGCTGCTGTTCCAGCGCGGTGAGCTGGCGCAGCTGCATGGAGAGAATGGCTTCGGCTTGAATCTGGGTGAAGCCGAACCGGCGCATCAGCGCGCGCCGCGCCACCTCGCTGTTCTCCGACTGGCGGATGATGCGGATGATTTCGTCCAGAAAGCGCACCACCACCTGCAGCCCTTCCAGGATGTGGGCGCGTTGCTGGGCGCGATACAGTTCGAACCGCGTGCGCCGCACGATAACCTCGCGCCGATGCTGGATGTAATTCTGCAGCACCTGTTTGAGGTTCAGCACGCGCGGCACGCCGTCTTCCAGCGCGAGCATAATCACCCCAAACGACAGGCGCATCGGCGTATGCTTGAGAAGGAAGTTCAGCACCTTGTGCGGGTTGACGTCGCGCCGCAGCTCGATAACCACCCGCATCCCCGTGCGGTCGGTGAAGTCGTCGATGGCGGTGATGCCGTCGATGCGCTTGCCCTTGACCAGGTTGGCTATCTGCTCGATAAGCTTTGCCTTATTCACCTGATACGGCAGCTCAGTAATGACGATGGCTTGCTTACCACCGTCCATCGGCTCAATCTGCGTCTTTGCCTGCATGATAATCTGACCGCGTCCGGTCTCATACGCTTCGCGAATGCCTTTGGTGCCCAGAATCAAGCCTGCCGTCGGGAAATCGGGGCCCGGCAGATGCTTCATCAGGTCGGAAACGGATGCCTGCGGATGGTCAATCAAATAGGTGATGGCGTCTGCCACCTCGCGCAGGTTGTGCGGGGGCACGTTGGTCGCCATACCGACAGCGATGCCGCTGCCGCCGTTGCAGATGAAGTTGGGAAACTTGCCCGGCAGCACCATCGGCTCCATCGTGGACTGGTCGTAGTTGGGTTGCCAGTCCACCGTCTCTTTGTCGATGTCCTCCATCATCTCCATCGCCAGCGGCGAGAGGCGGCATTCGGTGTAGCGCATCGCTGCGGGCGGGTCGCCATCCACGCTGCCGAAGTTGCCCTGTCCGTCAATCAGCGGGTAGCGCATGCTGAAATCCTGCGCCATGCGCACCAGGGTGGCATACAGCGCCTCATTGCCGTGTGGGTGGAAGCGCTTCATCGTCTCCCCACACACAGCGGCGCATTTGACGTGGGCACTGTTGGGGGTAACGCCCATCTCGCGCATCGCGTAGAGGATACGCCTCTGCACCGGCTTCAGCCCGTCGCGCACATCGGGCAGGGCGCGCGCGATGATGGTGCTCATCGCATAACCGAGATACGAACGGCTTAACTCTTCTTCCAGCGGTACAATCTCAATCTCCGGCACTCGTTCGGCAATCTCCTCTGGCATTCGCGGGTTTCCTTTCTTGCGGGTAAGGGTTGGTAGACAGAAGCTACCATGTTATTATAACAAAAGCGGCTGTCTCTCGCAACACTGGCAGGTGTCAAAAAGGGGCGGCTCGCGCCGCCCCTCGGAACCCACTATCACATCGCCTTGTTCACGATGTCGCTCAGCGATACCACGCCCATCAGACGGTGCTCCCCAATCACCGGCGCACGAGACAGACCCGTGTTCGCCAGCAGCCGTGCCACGTACTTCACGTCCAGATTGGGATTGACCACCACCAGCGGCTTGCTCATAATCTCGTGCACCTGCACCGACTGCGGAGAGAGACCCTTCGCCACCACTTTGTACACGATGTCGCGCTGCGTGATAATGCCGTAGGCATCGTCCTCGTTGCGCCGCTCCACAATCAGCGAACGCACCCCCTTCTGTTTCATCAGCGCGACCGCCTCGGCAACGGTGGCAGTGCCCTGAATGGTGACCACGTCGGTGGTCATGATGTCCTTCGCCTTCGGCATGGTAAAGCCCCCCTTTCGTGGTGTGCTTCAGTGCGCTGACCTGCACGATGCGGGAAAGGCTACCTCCTCAGCTCAGGCGTGCTCTGCAATCGCTCCAGCAATTCCATTATAGTGCCGACACCGAGAAAATGCAAGCAGTGGGGAACAGGGGCTGGAGAACGGGGCAGGCAGTTTGACATTTTGCCCTGTCCTGTGTAAAATCTCCGCCTGGGGAAACACAAAAGGAGGCGATGCCATGCGCATGAGACAAAGGGAGCTGCGTCAGCGACGCAAGCGCAAAGAGGAGAAGCAGAAAGCCGCCCGGCGCGAAGCGCGAATGCGTGCCCGGCGTGTGTAAATCGGCTCAAGCCAACCGCAGCTCGAGCTTGATATCGATAGCGGGCGCGGAGTGCGTTAATGCGCCCACCGAGATGGCGTCTACCCCCGTCTCGGCAATTGGGCGCACCGTTTCCAGACGCACCCCGCCCGAGGCTTCCAGAAAAGCCCGCCCTTTAGCCATCCGTACCGCCTCGCGCAGGTCGTCCAGCGTCATGTTATCCAGCAGGATGATGTCCACTCCTGCCTCCAGCGCTTCCTGAACCTGCTGGAGGGTACCGCACTCCACCTCTATCTTCATCGTGTGTGGCAATGTGCGTCGCACGCGATGCACCGCCTCCGTGATGCCCCCACACACCGCGATGTGGTTGTCCTTAATCAATACCGCGTCGTACAGCCCGAAGCGGTGGTTGAAGCCGCCTCCCACCCGTACCGCGTAGCGTTCCAGATAACGCAATCCGGGCGTCGTCTTGCGCGTATCACAGATTCGCACCGGCAGGTCGCGCACTGCCTCCACGAAGCGTGCGGTCAGCGTGGCGATGCCGCTCAATCGCTGCAGAAAGTTCAGCGCAACCCGCTCGGCGACGAGAATTGCCCGCGCCTCTCCGCGTACCACAGCCAGCACCGCACCCGCGTCGAAACGCTGACCCTCTTTCAACATCGGCTCCACCTGTACCCGACTGTCGCAGTGGTAAAATACCCGCTCCGCCACCACCAACCCCGCCAGCACACCCGGTTGCGTGGCGATGAACTCGCCCAGTGCCTCCGTGCCTGGCGGCACCGTCAACAAGGTGGTCATGTCCCCCGTACCAACGTCCTCACGAAGTGCGCAGCCCACGATTTCGTCCACAAGCTTTATGTCCAGTAACGTCGGCATCAGTCCCACTTCACCTCTATCACCTGTTGACACTGCGCGACCCTGCCCAGAACCTGTTGCGCAGAAACCCGCGCCGGCAGGTCCAGCGAAAGCTCATAACGACGGGTACCGGGTAGCAATGTGGGCAGAATACGAACGGATTGCACATCCACCCGCATCGCGGAGAGTATATCGAGCAGAGGCTCAATCACCGCCTCTTCCTCTCGCGCCACCACCTCCAGGTCCCGCACCCGACGCTTCAGCCTGAGAAAACCTTCCAGCAGATGCACCAGCGTCAGTGTCAGGAAAGCCATCACGGTTGCCACCATCGCCATCAACCAGTACTGCCGGTTCAATCCGACTGCGAGCCCGATAGCGGCGGTTGCCCAGATGCTCGCGGCGGTGGTTAACCCGCGTACCGTGCCCCCGAGATGGATGATTGTTCCTGCACCGATGAATCCGATACCTGTTACCACCTGCGCGGCGATGCGCGTGGGGTCGGTATTCGCGCCCTTCATGCCCGCGGAGACCATGCCAAACAGCGCCGCGCCCATTGACAACAGGATATGCGTGCGCAAACCAGCAGGTCTGCCATGCAGCTCGCGTTCCAGCCCCACCACCGCCCCCAGCACACAGGCCAGCAACAAGGGCGTCAAAACATCCCACAAAGAGGACACCGCAATCCCCTCCTGAAAGAGGATGGTTCTATTGTACTGTGGAAGTAAAAAGCAAGCAAGCCCGCACGAAAAAATCGCCTGCTTCCAGAGGCGTCGGGGTTGGGCGAACGCTCTGTGTAGCAGGCTCCATCGATGTGATGGACAGAGTGAAAAGGAGGACATGCGCTACTCATATATACGGGTGGACCGCCCAAAAGGTTCCGCCAGCAGGCTCCAGCATTCCCAGGGCGCGCCCACTGCCGCGTGCACAACGCTTTGCCCTGAGGTAACCTGCCGGAGCCTGCCCTCGTCTAAATTGCGCGGGGATAGCAGGAATCTGAACCTGCCCCGCTGTATGATATACCGTACCCACTGGATGGTACGTCTGCAAACAAACCCGAGGCGAGGAGAGACGACTATGCGAATGCGCTTGAAGGGCTTCATCTCTGCAGGATGGACTCGCGCGCTGCCAGTGTGCGCACTGGTGCTTCTGGTGGCGTCGGCAGCACTTGCTCAGGATGTGGAGGTTTACCGCTTCTCCCCCACGCATGGCGGTATCGCGCCGGGAGGTATTCAGATGCCGGTCGCGATGTACTGGCGATTCACCGCCTCACCCGCACCGCAAAACTCGGCAGCGCCCGCCATCGTCGGCAACACCATCTACTACGCCTGCCGTGACCGCTTCTACGCGCTCGATGCGGAAACAGGACGTGTGCTATGGCGCTATCCGGCAGACCAGCCGCTGGATGCACAGTTCCGCACCACCCCCGCGGTGTCGGAAGGCATCGTGTACGTCGGAGCCACGGACGGCAACCTGTACGCCCTCTCTGCGCCCACTGGCAAATATCTCTGGTCCTTCCGCGCACAGGGGGCGATACTGTCCCCACCGACCGTGGTGAACGACGTTGTGTACTTCGGGGCTGCTGACGGAAAGGTTTACGCGATTAACGCCAAAACAGGCGAACCGGTTTGGCGCGGGGGGTTCCGTACGCTGGATGCCGTCAACGGCGCAGTGGCTGTGGCGGATGACATGGTGTACTTCATCTCCGCAGACCAGACATTGTATGCCGCAGCCGCAGCAACAGGCTTGCTCCTGTGGCGAACACGCCTGCCGGGCACACTGTATGCCCTGTCGCCGGTGGTGGCAGACCGCAATGTGTATGTCGTTTCCTCAAACGCACTGCAGGTGCTGCAGGCGCGCAGCGGACGACAGCTGTGGGCGCGTACCCTGCCCGACGACATCGTGACGGAGCCGATTGCAGGCAATGGCATGGTCTACGTGCTGACGCGCGACGGTCGCGTGTGGGCGTTCGACAACACGGGCAAACTGCTGTGGAACAGCAAAGAGCCTGTGTTCACCAACCAGCCGGTCGCTCCACCCACACTGGCAGGGAATGTGCTTATCATCGGCACGACGCGGGGTGGCATCTACGCTCTGGACGCTTCGAACGGAGCCGTCCTGTGGAAGTACCTCTTACAGTCGTCTTCCTCCACCCCCGAGCGTCCCTCCTTTACCGACATCACTGCGCCGCCAGTGGTGGCAAACGGCACGCTGTATGTGGTGTCGGATGACGGCAGTCTCACCACCTTCCGCGCCGATGCACCCGACAGCATCCCGCCCACCATCACCGAGCTGGAACCAACGCGCGGTGTCGCCATGTCGGGACAACCGCCCATCCGCTTCCGTGCGCTCATCAGCGACGACGGCTCGGGTATCAAAACCGATACCATCCAGTTCCTGCTGGACGATAAGCCCGTGAAATATGAGTTCGACCTCGTCAAGGGAGAAATCAGCTACCTGTGGGATACCAGAGAAGCATCCGCTTCGCCCACCGGACAGCCCGCAGGGGCAGCAACCGTTAAACCCCTCGCCGACGGGCGACACACCGTGAAGGTCATCGCGGAGGACTGGCGCGGCAACCGCACCGAATATGCGTGGACCTTCATCGTGGATAACACCCTGCGCAAACGCACTACCACGCCCACGCAGCAACAGCGCATGGGAGTGCCCGGCGTGCCTGGTGGATTGGGAGGACGCCGCGGCGGCGGAGCACCGGGACGCGGCGAAGACGGATACTAACAGGAGTGTCCGAACGGTGGAGGAAGCTCGCCTGCGTGCTTTGCTCCGACTGGCGTATCTCGAGCTTCCTCCACGCCGCCTGCTGAACCTGCTGGAGCGCTTCGAGAAACCCGAAGACCTCTTCCACGCTTCACGTACCGACCTGCTGCGCATTGAGGGCATGACCGAAGCCGCCGCCGCGCGCATCCTGAACGCCCCAGACCTGACCCCAGAACAGTGGCAACGCTGGCAAAAGGCGAACGCCCGACTGCTGACCTGGCGCGACGAGAACTACCCTGCCCCCCTGCGCGAGATCGTAGACTTCCCGCCCCTGCTGTTCGTGCGCGGCAGCCTGCAGGAGCGCGACCGCTTCGCCATCGCCATCGTGGGCACGCGCAAACCCACCTCCTATGGACGCACCGTCGCCGAGAAACTGGGGCGCGAACTCGCCCGCTACGGGCTCACCATCGTCAGCGGGGGCGCACGGGGCATCGACACCGCCGCGCATACCGGCGCACTGCGGGCGAACGGACGTACCATCGCAGTGCTGGGCTGTGGCATCGACGTGGCGTACCCCGCCGAATCGGCGGCACTGTTCCAGCGTATCGCCACGCAAGGCGCACTCATCTCCGAATATCCGCCCGGCATCCAGCCCGACCAGTGGCGATTTCCCGCCCGAAACCGCCTCGTCAGCGCGCTGGCGCTGGGCGTGCTGGTGGTGGAGGCTCCATGCGATAGCGGCGCGCTGATTACAGCCAGCCACGCACTGGAACAGGGCAAACCGGTCTTCGCCGTGCCCGGCAATATCGACACCGGACACAGCGCAGGCTGCCACCAGCTGATTAAGCAGGGCGCAACCCTCGTGGACAGCGTGGAGGACATCGTGCGCGCGCTGGGCATTGCGCCCGAACCCCCTCCGGAACGCGCCGCCCTGCCCACCCTGACGCCCGTGCAACAGCAGGTGCTGCAAGCGTTGTCGCTCACGCCCAAGCACGTGGATGCGCTCGCCGATGAACTGCGCCTGCCAGTCGCCCAATTGAACGCGGAACTGCTGCTGTTGGAAATGCACAACCTCGTGCGCCGACAGCCGGGCAACGCTTATGTTCGGGTACCATAGAAAAGGTGAATGTCATTCTGAAAGAACGTCATTCTTAGCGCAAGCGAAGAATCTCAGAGATGCTTCACTCCGTTCAGCATGACAAAGGGGGCCACCACCACTGTCATTCTGAGCGCGAGCGAAGAATCTCAGAGATGCTTCACTCCGTGCAGCATGACAAAGGGGGCCACCACCACTGTCATTCTGAGCGAAGCGAAGAATCTCAGAGATGCTTCACTTCGTTCAGCATGACAAAGAACGTCATTCTGAGCGCAAGCGAAGAATCTGAAGGACGAATTGCCAGAAATTAAGATGACAAACAGGGAACCCCGCCTGATGGAGAAATACTACGTCTACATACTTGCAAGTAAAAGCAAAGTGTTATATACTGGTGTGACCAATGACCTTTGCCGCAGGGTGCTGGAACATAAGCTAAAGCAGGTACCCGGTTTTACTGCCCGCTACAATGTCAACCGCTTAGTGTATTATGAGTCATACTCGCGTATACAGGATGCCATTGCCCGTGAGAAACAAATTAAGGGCTGGCTTCGTGCGAAAAAGGTCGCGCTTATTGAGGCAGATAATCCCGACTGGCGCGATTTGAGCGAAGGTTGGTACCCAGAGTGAGGAGTTTATGAGACCCTTCGCTGACGCTCAGGGTGACATTCTACCGGCATTCTCAGCATGACAAAGAACGTCATCCTGAGCGCGAGCGAAGAATCTCAGAGATGCTTCACTCCGTTCAGCATGACAAAGGGTGTCACCACCACTGTCATTCTGAGCGAAGCGAAGAATCTCAGAGATGCTTCACTCCGTTCAGCATGACAAAGGGGGCCACCACCACTGTCATTCTGAGCGCGAGCGAAGAATCTCAGAGATGCTTCACTCCGCGCAGCATGACAAAGGGGGCCACCACCACTGTCATTCTGAGCGAAGCGAAGAATCTCAGAGATGCTTCACTTCGTTCAGCATGACAAAGAACGTCACTCTGAGCGCAAGCGTAGAATCTGATAGGGGGAAGGAAAGCCTATGAATCACCTCTCTCTCTCCATCGCGGATATCGCACTGAGGCTGGAATGCCCCGACCCCGCGTTCCTGTCGCAACTCGTGCAGGAGCGGTACGAGGCGTTCGTCTGCAGCGCACAGCCATCGCCCCACATCCGCATCCGCCTGCAACCCATCGCCAGTCCACCCACCCGCGCCCGGATCGAGAGCGTGAAGGTGCGCCCAGCCGAGGGCGGCTGGCGATTCGTATACGACACCTTCGTGGCGGACGTCAGTCCCGACGCCGACAGCGCGGAGGTCACCTGCCTGCACAGTCCCTACGCCGTCGATTCCTTCCTGCGGGCGTTGCTGGCACTGTACCTGCCCCAGCGCCAGGGGGTTATCCTTCATGCCGCCGCGGTGCGCGACGCGGGGCGCGGATACCTGTTTGCGGGGCGTTCGGGCGCGGGCAAAAGCACGGTGGCGCGCCTGCTGTGCGACCTCGCGGAGGTTCTGAGCGATGAACTGGTGGCGGTGCGCCGCACGCCAGATGGCTGGCAGGTGTACGGAACCCCCTTCTGGGGCGACTTCGCCCGCGCTGGCGCGAACCTGCACGCCCCCCTGCACGCCATCTACCTGCTGAAACACGCCGCCCAGCACCGCGTGGAACCCCTGTCGCGCGGCGACGCCCTGCGCGCCCTGCTGCAGTGTAGCCTGCAGTTTGCCGAGGGGGCGCAGGTGGCGGAATGGATGCTGAACGTGGTGTCCGCGCTGGCGCGCGACGTGCCCGCGTGCCGCCTGCACTTCCTGCCCGACGCCGGTTTCTGGCAACAGATACATCCGCCCTCCAATTAACGGTTTACACCACACAGGGTCAACCGTACCGAAGGGGGGCAACCCCTTGTGGTTGCCCCTACCGCGCCGTTGAACCCATTGTCCCATCGCAGGGGCACACCCGCGTGTCTCCCCCATCCCCAACCCGCATGAACGCCGTTCTAATCCCCTCAGGAGTTACGCAGTGGAAAGGCTGCTGGACAGTTTGTAACCTGAAGAGACAAATCCTGTCATTCTGAGCGAAGCGAAGAATCTCTTTTGTGGCTCTGAGATGCTTCGCTTGCGCTCTGTTAGTATAGACGTGGGAAAGAGAACATGATACACTCTTTCCACACACCGCCGAGGGGCTGGGACGTTCTATGCTGCGCTCTGGGCAAGACCCACATGCTGAAATAGAACCAGCC